>Ga0156017_1075_pt1 | contig 48264 bp, 45 predicted proteins | sample RifCSPlowO2_02_FD_107671 | JGI IMG/M metagenome (GOLD analysis project Ga0156017, IMG submission 107671) | Acidobacteria bacterium RIFCSPLOWO2_02_FULL_67_36
GACGTCCCCTCGAGGACGGGCCGTTCCATGGCGGCGGCGGCTGGATGACGGCGTCGCCGGGGTACTTCGAGGTCTTCCGGATCCCGGTCAAGCGCGGCCGCACGTTCACCGAGCGCGACGACAGCCACGCGACGCCGGTGGTCATCATCAACGAGGCAATGGCGAAGCAATTCTGGCCCAAGAGCGATCCGCTGAACGATCGGCTCATCATCGGGCGCGGCGTCATGCGCGAGTTCGCCGCCGAGCCGGAGCGCCAGATCGTCGGCGTGGTCGGCGACACGCGCGATGGCGGCCTCAACGCCGATCCGCAGCCGCGGATGTTCATCCCGCAGGCGCAGGTGCCCGACGCGGCCAACGCGCTGAACGTGCGGCTCACGCCCATGGCCTGGGTCGTGCGCACCGAGGGAGAGCCGCAGGCGTTGCGGAGCGCGATCGAAGATCAGATCCGGCAGGCGACGGGCCTCCCCGTCTCCGACGTGCATTCGATGGACGAGGTCGTGTCGCTGTCCACCTCGCGCGAGCAGTTCAACATGTGGCTGATGACGGTGTTCGGCTGCTCGGCGCTGCTGCTCGCCGCGATCGGCATCTACGGCTTGATGGCGTACTCGGTCCAGCAGCGGACGCAGGAGATCGGGATCCGGCTCGCGCTCGGCGCCCAGACCTCGGCTGTGGGCTCGATGGTGGTCTTCCAAGGCCTGCGCCTGGCCCTCCTCGGCGTGGCGATCGGCGTGGGCGCATCGTTCCTGGCGGTGCACCTGCTGCGCACGTTTCTCACCTCGACGCTGCTCTTCGGCGTCCAGCCGCGCGATCCCGTCGCGTTCGTGGGTGTGCCTGTGCTGCTCACGGCAATCGCGTTCCTTGCCGTATGGCTGCCCGCGCGCCGCGCCAGCCGCATCGATCCGATCATCGCGCTGCGCTACGAATAGGGCTCTCTTGTTTGTCCGGTTGTTTCAACAGGCCACCAGACCTGGCGCCGGCGGGTGGCGCTTGCGCTCGGGAAGAGGGAAGACTACTCTCCTGTCACAGATAGCGCCATGGTTGGGCTATCCGAGTGTTGACCCGCCAAGAGATGGAGGCCATGAAACCTGTTGCTCGTTGCACCATCGCGTTGGCCGTCATGTTGACTTTGACTGCGCCCGCCGTTGCGCAGAAGTATCAAGGAGTTGCAGTCAAGTCTGGACGAGCTGCCTTCAAGTTCGCCGGTAAGGATCTCGCATTCAACCATGTTGAAGGTGGTCTGCAACAGGTTGAGGGTTTCACGCTCGCGACACTGGTTTTCAGGCCGGATCTGAAGGGAAAGTGGAATACACACCTGAATCTCGTTTTGATGTATCAGGCTCCGGGAAAGGTCGACCTCGAGGCAGCCTTCACCATGAGTGGACTCAGCATGTTCTCGGATGGAGATGTCAGCCGGTTCACCAAGGGCAAGAGCAAATGCACCATCACCCTCACCAGAGCGACCCCGACCGAAGTGGAGGGTACTGCGGATTGTCCGCTCCTGCACGACATCGGTGGGGAAGTGAGGCCGCCGCTCACAAACCTGACGTTCTCCGCCACCACCAAGTAGGGTGGCGACCCCGGTCGGCTCTGCCATTAGCGACGCGTGTGTAACATTTGCGCTTGACGGGCCGGCGGACGCAGTCTACATTCGACACATCCCAGCAAGTCGTTTCTGAAGTTCCAAGCGAAAAAGGCAACCCCCGTTTTGGGGCGCGCAAAGCTGGAGCTCCGTGGGGCGGAGCGTCCGGCTGCCGAACTTGGAGTATCCATGTCCACCCGTCGCGCAGTTCCCGCAGCCATCGCCCTTGTCTTCGCCATCGTCTTTTTCGGCCTGGGCAACTATTCTGCTGCCAGGCAGAACGCGGGCAGCGCAGAGCGGTTGTCGGCGCTTCGCGCCGAGGTCGATGAGCTCCGCCGCCACGAGACCGACCGGACCGCCGGAACAGCCGGGCACCTGTCCCGTGCCGATGGGGGGCCGGCGGACGTTGCGAGCCGCGCGGCGATCGTGGCCGACGTCAAGCGCGAGCTTCAGGCGGAGATGGGGTTGCTTCCGCTCACGCTGCTGCGCGAGCGCCGCAACAGCTTTGTCGAGCTTTATTCCTACGACGACAAGGGCTCGAGCAACTACGGCACCGCCGGATATCTCGGCAACGGGTACTTCATCACCGTCAAGCACGGCGTCGTCGCGCTCGGCCAGGAGGGACTGTCCGATCCGCGCCGGATTGACTCGGTGAAGCTGACCTACCGGGGCCGTTCGCTCGGCGCGAGGGTGGTTGACGTCGGCGACGCGCGGGTCGAGGTGGACCCGGGCGATTGGGCGATCCTGAAGGTCCGCGAGCCGGTCGATCTGCCGCCGCTCACCGTCAATCTCGCGTACGGATTCGACTTCGCCGACCCGATTTTCCGGCTGGGGAACGACTATTCGAAAGGCATCCTGCTGGCGACCGGCTACGTGGGCCAGCGGACGGCGAACAATCTCGTGACCTGCCTGACCGACGGCCACCCGGGCGTGTCGGGCGGCGGCGTGCTCGACAGCACGGGTACGCTCGTCGGCATTCCCATCGGACGGATGCAGGGGGACTACCGGTTCTCGTTCATCCTGCCGCTGCGCGACGAAATGTTCCGGAAGGTCGCGCACCTGAACGCGAATTAGCCCGGTTTCTTTCTCAGCGCGTCCAGCCGTTTCCTGATTTCCGCCTCGTGGCCGCGGCTGGTCGGTTCGTAGAACTGTCGTCCGCGGTGCGCCGGTGGCAGGCAGTCCATCTCCGCGACACCCTCCGGCTCGTCGTGCGCGTACTTGTAGCCCTTCCCGTACTCCAGCTCCTTCATCAGCTTCGTCGGGGCATTCCGCAGGTGCAGCGGCACGGGTTCGGCGACGTCGGTCTTCGCCGCCTCTGCCGCGTCGAGGTACGCGCGATAGACGGCGTTGCTTTTCGGCGCGACCGCCAGGTAGATCGCCGCCTGTGCCAGGGCCGTGTTGCCCTCGGGCATTCCGATGAAGTGCACCGCGTCCTTGGCGGCGACGGCCAGCGTGAGCGCCTGCGGCGCGGCGTTGCCGATGTCCTCCGAGGCGAACCGGACCAGCCGTCGCGCGATGTAGAGCGGGTCCTCTCCCGATTCAATCATGCGCGCCAGCCAGTACACTGTCGCGTCGGGATCGCTGTTGCGCATGGATTTGTGCAGCGCGGAGATCAGGTTGTAATGCTCCTCGCCGGTCTTGTCGTACAGGAGCGACCGGTTCTGCGCGAGATCCGAGACGAGGGCCGCGTCGATGTGGCGGTCCGAGGCGGTCGCGGCTGCCGTGTCGAGCATGTTGAGCGCCACGCGCGCGTCGCCGTTCGCGTAGCGCGCGATGCCCGCCAGCGCGTCGTCGTCGGCCGCCGGCGCGAGCGCGCCAAGGCCGCGCTCGCGGTCCTCGAGCGCCCGGCGGAGGATCGTCACGATCGCCTCGGGCCCGAGGGGCTTCAGCACGTAGACCTTCGACCGGGACAACAGCGCGGAATTCACCTCGAACGACGGGTTCTCGGTCGTGGCGCCGATGAGCACGATGTCGCCCGCTTCCACGCGGGGCAGGAACGCGTCCTGCTGCGCCTTGTTGAACCGGTGGATCTCGTCCACGAACAGGATGGTCCGCCGGCCGAGGCGCCGCCGGGCCTCCTCGGCCTCCTGCATCACCGTGCGGATCTCCTTGATGCCCGCGAGCACGGCGCTGAACGAGATGAAGTGCGCGCGCGTGACGCTGGCGATCACGCGCGCGAGCGTGGTCTTGCCGGTCCCTGGCGGGCCCCACAGGATGATGGACTGAATCCGATCGCCTTCGATCGCCTGCCGGAGCGGCCGGCCCGGGGCGATGAGCTCCTCCTGCCCGACGAATTCATCGAGGGTGCGCGGGCGCATCCGGTCCGCGAGCGGAGCTGGCGCCCGGCTGACGGCAGGCTCAGGGTCGTCGAACAAAGACATGACGGATCACGCGCTCCGCTGGCGCGCCGCTTCGTACAGAACCAGCGCGGCCGAGATGGCGACGTTCAGGGACTCGACCGGCGCCCGCATCGGAATGGAGACGCGAGCGTCGGCGGCGTCGAGCAAGGCCTCCGGAAGTCCGCCTCCTTCGCCACCGAGCAGAATCGCCGACGGGGTCCGGAGATCGCAGTCGGGCAGCGCGACGCCGCCGCGCGGCACGGCCGCGATGACGCGCGCGCCACGGTGCCGCGCCCGCGCGATCGCCTCCGCCATCGGCTGCCGGGCCGCGACGCGCACGCGGAAGGTGCTGCCCATGCCGCCGCGGAGCGCCTTCCAGCCGAACGGATCGGCGCAGCCCTCGCTCGCGACGATGCCTGTCGCGCCGCAGGCCTCCGCCGCGCGCACGATCGCGCCGAAGTTGCCAGGATCCTGAATCCCGTCGAGCAGGAGCACCATCTGCGGAGAGATCGACAGCGCAGCGTCCAGCGACGCGGATGGGCGCCGGCCGATGGCGACGACTCCGGATGGGTTCTTCACGGGACTCATGGCGGCCAGCACCGGGGCGCTGACGACGACACAGGTCGCGCCTGCGCGGGCGGCGTGCGCGCCGATGTCGGCCCGACGCTCCTCTTCCATGTGTTCGGCGAGCGCCACAAGGTCGAGCCGCACGCCGGACCGGATCGCTTCCTCGACGAGATGGTCGCCGTCGAGCAGCATCCACTCCCCGGTCCCGCGGGACCGCGCGAGCTCGCGGAACCGCCTGACCGCGGGATTGTGCCGGCTCGTGATCCGTTCCACCACACGGCATTATGACAGGCAAAACGCGGGATGTGTGGGCGGTCGGCCGTGCTACCATGCCGACGATGAAGGCCCGCATCCTGAAGAAGATCGACGACGAGATCCAGGCACTCGACCGCGAGCTGAAAATCGATCTGCCGCGCGAGATCCGGCGTGCACGCGAGCTCGGGGATTTGAGCGAGAATGCCGAATACCATGCCGCCAAGGAACGCCAGCGGCTGGTCGAGTCACGGATCAGCATGCTCAAGAAGCGCATGGGCGAGATCTCGATGATGAATCTCGAGAAGATCCCGAGGGACAAGGTCGGGTTCGGATCGACCGTGCACCTCCGGGAATCGAACGGACAGGCGGTCGTCTACCAGCTCGTGCTGCCCGAAGACACCGATGTCGAGCACGGCCTGATCTCGATCGCGTCGCCGATCGGCCGCGCGCTCCTCAACAAGGAAGAAGGGGACGAGCTGACGTTCGACGCGCCCAACGGTCAGCGCACGTTCGAGGTCATCAAGCTCGTGACCATTCACGATGAATAACGCGCTCCCGCTTCCGTGATCACTCCCGACGCGCCGGATCGGCAGTACTCGACCCGTCTCCGCACGGCGCTGGTGCTCGTCGGCTCCGGCACGGCGGGCGCGTATCATGCGGGCGTCCTTCGCGCGCTCCACGAAGCGGGGGTGAAGATCGACCTCGTCGCGGGGCGTGGCGTCGGCGCCGTCGGCGCGTTCTTTTCGGCGGTGGACGGAGGCATCCGCCTCTGGGATGCCGATGGCCTGTGGCGTTCGCCACATGCCGCGACCTTCTACAACTGGCGGGCGACGCTGCGGATGGCCGGCTGGTCGCTTGCCGCCGCGGGCGTCATCTTCGCCGTCCCGCTGGCACTCCTTGCGCTGGCGGTCGTGGTGGGCATGATCGGCCTGCTGCTGTCGCTCGTCGGCCTCGAGGCGACGGCGACCACGCTGACCGGCGGCTACAGCCGCTGGATTGACACGCTCTTCGCGCCGGCGTCTCTGCCCACCATTATTCCGCGCCTCGTCCTGCTGGCGATCCTGCTGGGCGTCGCGGCGCTGGCGGCCGGCGCGGTGCGGCCGGTCCTGAGCGCGCGGGCACGCCGGCGGACCACCCGCGGGATCGCCGCCCGTCTCGCCGGCGTTCCTCTCTCGACCGCCGCGATCGTCGACCGATCGACGACGGAGTTGTGGAACCTCATCAGGGGAGCCGCGCCGATCGCGCGGCCGGAGGCGGCGGAGCTGGCCGCGAAGTACGTCGAGCTGCTCGGCGAAAACCTGGGGCAGCCCGGGTTCCGCGAGCTGCTGCTGACGGTCCACGATCTCGACGCGCGTCGCGATCTGGTCTTCGCGCTGCTCGCGCCCGCCCACCGGCAGCGCTTCTTCGGCCGCGCCGGGGTCCCGTCGGCCGCCGGCCGGTACATCGAGGCCTTCGACCTTGCCGGCGTGGCGCGGACGCACGCGATCGACGCGTTGCGGGCGGCCCTGGCGGTGCCCATTGCGACCGACCCGCACCTGATCACGTTTGCCGCCGAGGGCCCGTGGCGGGGCGAGGCGCACCGGCTCTGCGATCGGCCGGGCGCGGCCGCGCGCCTGCTCGAGGAAGTCGCGTCGGCCGGCGCGGAGCAGGTCATTCTGGTGTGCGCGGCGTCGCCGCCCGCGCACGCGCACGAGATGAGCGCGGGGCGCGCCGACCTGCGCGGCCGCGCCGGAGAGCAGCTCGCGTCGTTCGAGACGGCCGGCTTCCGCGACATCGGCGAGCATTTCGCGGGGCGCTTTGCCGGCACGTTCGTCGTTCGCCCGGAGCACAATCCGGTGGGGCCGCTCGACTTTGCCGGCGTATACGACGAGCGCTCGGATCGTATCCAGAGCCTCGCGGAGCTGGTCGACCGCGGGTACGAGGACGCTTACCGCCAGTTCATCGAGCCGATCGTCGGCGGCGGAGACAAGGAAGAGCCGGCATGAAGCCTTCGACAGACGTCATCCATCGGGCGGAGGGAAGCAGCCGGGACGCCGTGCCGCTGACGACGCCCATTTATGAGACGACGACGTTCCTCTTCGACACCGCCGAAGAGGTGCGGGCGTACAACACGGGACACTCGTCGAAATTCCTGTACTCGCGCTACGGGAATCCGACCGTTGCGTCGCTGCAGGCAAAACTCGCGGCGCTCGAGGGCACGGAGGCCGCGCTCGCCCTGTCGAGCGGCCAGGCGGCGACCACCACGGCGCTGCTCGCGCTCACCCGTGCCGGCGACGAGATCGTCTGCAGTTCCGCGATCTACGGCGGCACGCTGCACCTGATCGCCGATCTGCTGCCCAAGTTCGGCATCACGCCGCGGTTCGTCTCGCTGGACGATCTCGCGCGTCCCGACACCATCCTGTCGGAGGCGACGAAGGTCGTCTGGTTCGAGTCCCCGATCAATCCGACGCTCCGGTGCGTCGATATCGCGGCGGTCGCGCGAGCGTGCCGCGCGCGCGGCGTGATCTCGGTTCTCGACAACACGTTCGCCAGCCCGATCAACCAGCAGCCGATCGCGCTCGGCGTCGACATCGTGATGCACAGCGCGACGAAGTACCTGAACGGGCACAGCGACGTGACCGCGGGTGCGCTCGCCGGCCCCGCGCGCCTGATCGAACCGATATTCCAGGCGCAGAAGATGCTCGGCACCATCCTCGATCCAGCCGCCGCCTACGCCGTCGCGCGGGGCCTGAAGACGCTCGCCGTCCGCGTCGAGCGCCACAACGCGAACGCGATGGCCGTGGCCGAGTGGCTCGCGAAGGACCCGCGCGTGCAGGCGGTGCTGTACCCGGGGCTCGCGGGACACCCCGATCACGCGATCGCGACACGGCAGATGCGCGGCTTCGGAGGCATGGTGTGCGTGGACGTGGGGGGCGGATACGAGCGCGCCGCGCGATTCTTCGATCGTCTCCGCATCTTCAAGCGCGCGGCCAGCCTCGGCGGCGTCGAGAGCCTCTGCAGCCTGCCCGTGCTGACGTCGCAGTGGGGCCTGTCGTCCGAGGAACTGGCGCGCGCCGGCGTGACCGACAGCATGGCGCGGTTGTCGGTCGGCCTCGAAGACGTCGAGGATCTGATCGCCGATCTCGATCAGGCTCTCGGCTGAAGAACTCCAAACTCCAAATTTCAAACTCCAAAGGACTCCAAACTCCAAACTCCAAAAGAATTGCAGATTCCAGTTTGCCTTTGGAATTTGGAGTGCCCTTTGGAGTTTGGAGTGCCTTTGGAGTTTGGAGTGCCTTTGGAGTTTGGCGTTTGGAATTTGGAATTAACGAGCGACCGGCTCCCGTCGCTTTTCACCGGGCGCTTCATGCAGAAACTGCTCGGCCATCTCGGCGAGGCGGGTGGTGATCGCGGGGCCCTCGAGATTGCCGAACTTCTCCCGGAACCGCTCGATCGGCACGATCGCCTTGGCCATCGCCCGGTGGCCGCCGGCGCTGCCGATGTCCGCGAACCACCGCTTGACGAATTCACCCGCATTGCGCGAGTAGCCGAGGTTGCGCACGCTGACGATCAACGAGCCGTTGACGAACCCGGCGACGATCGTCCATTTGACGTCCTCGAGCTGCAGGAAGAAATCCGCCGTGTACGGAATGAAGTCCTCGCGCGGCGCCTCCCCGATGAACGCGCTGAAAACCTGCTCCTTGAGGATGCCCTGGCTGGCGCGCGTCACGTACTCGAGCCGCTCCAGCGTGATCTCCGCCCCTTCCATCTTGCGGATGAGCGCGGCGTCCGCCAGCGGGTAGAGGAAGGTGAACGCCTCGAGGTCCACGCGGTTCGTGTGCCTCGCGAAGAACAACGTGTCGGACTTGATGGCATAGAGCATCGCCGTCGCCGTGCGCTCCGAGATGTTCACGTCCACCGCGCGCAGGTGCTCGGTGAGAATCGTGGACGTCGATCCGTAGTCCGCGCGGATGTCCTTGAAGACGGCGCTGTAGCCGGCCTGCTCGGGATGGTGATCGACCACGAGGTCGACGCGATCGAGCTGCCCGCCGAAATAGTGCGGCTGGACGTCCACGGTCGCGATGCGCTCGAATTCCTGGAACGAGGCGGGCGTGACCTGCTCGACCTGGATGTCGAGCATGTTGGCCATGCGCAGGTTCTCGGGACGCGTCACGCCCTGGATCGCCCCGATGATCGCGGTGGTCTTCGTACGCCGCAGGAGGTTGCGCAGGGCCAGCCCGCTGGCGAGCGCGTCCGGATCGGGATCGTTGTGCAGGAGGATGAGCACGCGATCCACATCCGCGAAATATCGCTGATACTGGTGGACGCGGGCTCTCGTCATCGACCGGCTGAGCTCGGTCACCAGCGTGGGCCTGATGAGCTCGGCCAGGTCCATGTGCGTGACGTCGGGGAAATCGGCCTTCAGCGCCTCGGGGGTCTTCGCTAGGGACCGCGAGGCGGTGTGCAGCACGTACACGAGGCTGCCGCCGGCGTCGCGCACGGCCGTGAGCACCTTCCTGATGCTCCGCCGCCCGTTGTCTTCGACGATGAAGCAGGTGTTCGGGGAGGTGTCGGCCTTGAGGTAGGTGTCGATGCGCCGCGGGTCGCCGGCGACGACCTGGATCTCCGCGTCGTGCAGGCGCCGCGCGAGCGGCTTGCTCTCGACGAGGAACTCCACCTCGAAGCTCGGCAGGAGCACCTCGTCGAGCGAGCGAATGAGGAGCTCGTCCTGGCAGATCGCGAAGACGCGCACGGTCAGCCGCGCCTCGGGGGGCTGGGCCTCATGTTCCGCCCGATGATCATGACCAAACGGACATTATACGCCCTCGCCGGGGCGATCCTCCAACCGCTTGCGCTGGCACTCACCCCGGCGCTTGCCGCGGCGGGCGCGACGGGCGCACCGTGCGCGCAGTGCGCGGCCGTGATCATCGGTCCGGGGCAGGCGCGCGTACTGCCTGCCCGTCTCGCGGGCCTGGACGTGCTCGTGCGCCTGATCCCCGGCGACGAGACCGCCGCGCGGCGCGCCGTCGAGGACATCGCCGCCAGGGACGGACGCCCTGGGCTGGTGGTGCGGGGCGTCCCCGACGCCGCGATCGATGCGGACCTCGTGCGCCGCACGCGCATGCTGATCGTCGATGTCTCCGATCTCCAGCCCGACGACCGGCTTGCCTACAGGCTGAAGCTGCGCGTGACGGAAGCGCGTGCCGCCGGGCCAGGCGGAACCGACATCGGACTGTCGGCCCCGCCGGCAACGCTCACCGCGCTGTTCAAACACGATCTGGGACCCTACGTCGACTTTCTCGTGACGGACGGTCCATTGCCGGCGGAATTCGCGGCATATCGTGTGTGGCGCGGCCGGCCGCCATCGGCCGGCGAGCTGCCGCCGCTCTCCGACCTTCTCCGCGCGACCGAAGGTGGCGACGCCGAGCGCTGGCTGTGGCGTGCTCCCGACGACCCTGCGACGTTCGCGGCGCGGCTCGGCGATCTCGTCCGGGCCGCACCCCTCCTCCCGCCGGGCCTGGTGTCCTCTCCGACAGGTGTGACCGTGACCTGCGATGGCGTGCCGCTCGCGACGTACCTGAATCCATCGACCCTCGACACGATCGCCGTTGCGAGAGGATGTACGGCGATCGCCACCAATCCGCGCATGAACGGCATCGAGCGAGTGACGACCGCGGGCGGAGATACGGTGGTTCGCGTGCCCTCGGCCCAGGCAGGCGACCGGTTTGCCGAAGGCCTCCAGGTCGTCGGCTCGCGGCGGTTGACTGTCGCAGAGATTCTCGCGCGGCATCAAGCCGCCGCCGCGCGTCAGGCGGCGACCGTACGAACGCTGATCTCCGCTGGAACGCTGACGCTGTCGTTCGAAGCCCCCGGGTTCGCGGCGCCAGTGACCATCAGCGCCGAGACCATCGTCTATACCTCGCCCGGCCGCACCGAGCTTCAACAGCGTGACATTCGCGTGAACGGTCTCGCGTTCACCGGCGGGGGCGTGCCGCGCCTGCCGATCATCGAGCCGGAACGTGTCGCCGCGCCGCCGCTGACGATCACGCTGACCGGCGTCTACCGCTACCGCCTGGTGGGGCGGGACACAAAGGGCGGCGCAGACTGCTACGTCGTGGCCTTCGAGCCGGTCGATCCGACCAGGCCGCTCTTCCGCGGACGTGCGTGGATCGGCGTGACGGACTTCGCGATGGTCCGAGTCGCGGCGGTCCAGACGGGGCTTCGCGGGCCGATCCTTTCCTCCGAACAGATCGACGAGTTCAGGAAGGAGGAGGGGCGCGTCTGGCTGCTGTCGCGCTCGGACGTGCGGCAGGTCTACGAAGGGGCGGCCCATCGCACGCCGATTCACCGCGTGCTGGCGATCGCGCGGCACGAGATCAACCCCGCGGATTTCGCGAAACGCGTGGAGGCCGCCTACGCCTCGAACGCGGTGATGCTCCGCGACACGCCTGAGGGCTACCGGTACCTGAGGCGGGCGAAGGCGCAGGCGGGCGAAACCGCGACGGCCCCCGTCGTGGCGGGGGCCGCCAGCCGCGTCCGGACCCTCGCCGCCGGTGTGATCATCGATCCCAACATCACAAGACCGCTGCCTTTTGCCGGCCTCAGCTACGTGGATTTCAACCTGCTCGGCACCGGCGCGCAGCTGAACGCGTTCTTCGGCGGCACATACGGCCAGTTGGCGTTTTCCGTCCCGGCACTCGGGCGCACGCGCTGGCAACTGGCCGGCCGCGGGTTTGGCATCGCGTCTTCGTACAACGATCGCGCCTTCGTGAACGGACGCGAGCGTTACGAGCAGGACATCCGCCAGCGGCCGGCCGCGGCCTCGGTATGGCTCCTGCGCGCGCTGTCCCCTCGCATTTCGGCGAGAATCGGCTACGACCTGGACTACACTCGGTTCGCCGCAGGCGAGGCCACGGGCCCGTCGTTCGTCGTGCCCGCCGACCAGCTCGTCCACGGCCTGCGCCTCGCGCTCGACGCGCAGCGGGGAGGCTGGAACGCGTCGGTGTGGTGGAACCCGGCGCGGCGCACGGGCTGGCGTGCCTGGGGGACCCCAGCGTCCGGCGAGTACGCACCGGGCCATCGCGACTTCCAGCGCCTCGGCGCGTCGCTCGTCCGGTCCGTCGTCGTGTCGCCGCGGCTCGTGGCGCGGCTGGAAGCGGCCATCATGAGCGGCCGGGATCTGGATCGGTTCAGCCGGTATTCGTTCGGCACGTTCGACAACCGCCTCCGGGGATACCCGTCGGCCCTGATCCGTTACGATCGCGGAGGGGTCGTACGCAGCGCGCTCGCGTTCGCGGCGGCGAAGGCGATCCGAGCGGATCTTTTCCTGGATTCCGCGGAGGTGCACGACCCGGGCTTCGGCCGGGGACTGCGGAACTACACGGGGCTCGGCGCGGCGCTCGAGGCGCCGGCGCCATTCGGCACCCTCGTTGCGGTGGAATGGGGCTACGGTTTCAGGGGCATCAACGCGAACGGCCGCGTGGGTACGCAGGTCGTCCGGATCAGCGGATACAAGATCTTCTAAACGAGCCAACCATGGTGAAACAGATCGGCGTGCTCGTTCTGGCGGCCGCGGCGGGTACCGGAGCGTTCCAGCAGACATTCCGCAGCGGTGTCGACATCGTCTACTTCGGTGTGGCCGTCACGGACAAGCAGGGGACGCCTGTCCCCGGTCTGACGGCCGACGACTTCGAGGTCATGGAGGAAGGGAAGCCGCAGGCGATCTCCTTCTTCAACGTGGGCGATCCCGACACGGCACCGCCGCTTCACATCGGATTCCTCCTCGACACGAGCGGCAGCATGGAGGAGGACTTGAAGGACGTGCGGACGGCCGCCATCAAGTTCCTCAACCGCATGGAGGCAGCGGTGGACATCACGCTGGTGGACTTCGACACCGAGGTCCGCACGGCGCGGTACACGGCCAACGACTACGTTCGGCTCATCGAGCGGATTCGCATGCGGAAGGCGGACGGCTACACCGCCCTGTACGACGCGGTCGGCACGTATCTGAATCGCGCGGCGGAGCTGACCGGCCAGAAGATCATGATCATGTACACCGATGGCGGTGACACGCGGAGCTCCATCAGCCTCAATGAGGTCATCGACCTGCTGCGCGCCTCCGACGTCACCGTGTACGTGGTCGGGTATCTCGAGCACCAGCCCTCGAGCGTCAAGATGGAACAGCGGATGTACCTGCAGCGCTTCGCCGACACGACCGGGGGCCAGGCGCTCTTCCCGTCCGGCATCAAGGAAGTCGAGAAGATGTACGAGCGGATCGAGCGTGAGATCTCCGCCCGCTACAACATCGGATACACCTCGACCAACACGGGGACCGACGGCCGGTGGCGCGAAGTGCGCATCCGCGTCAAACGCCCCGACCTGAAGGGGATCAAGGTCCGCACCCGCCAGGGGTATTTCGCGCCGTACCGCAAGTGAGCCGTGCGCCTGGGAAACGACTCGGAGGTGACGGAGGGCGCGGAGACGGCCGCCACGGAGCCACGGAGTTCACGGAGACGCACGGAGAAGCGCGGAGAGGCACAGACGTCAGGTGGCCCGTCTGGCGCCGGCCGTTTTGGCGGCCGTTGGCCGGCGTTAGACCACCTCACCGCGCGCTGCGCGGCCAGACGGGCCACCCTCCGCGCGTCTCCGCGATCTCCGCGTCTCCGTGTGAGATCCGTGTCCGCCGCCACCTCCGCCCCTCCCATCTGTGGTACGATGAAAGGCTGTCGTCCGTACGAATTTCCGCGTCATGGCATCCAAGTACGACCGGTTCAATCTGGTCACCGACTTCGAGCTTCGCGGCGACCAGGCCCGCGCGATCGACGAGCTCGTCGAGGGGCTGAACCGCGGCGATCGGGCCCAGGTCCTGCTCGGCGTGACCGGGTCGGGCAAGACGTTCACGATGGCGCAGGCCGTCGCGCGCGTGAACCGCCCGACGCTCGTCATGGCCCACAACAAGACGCTGGCGGCGCAGCTCTACCAGGAGTTCCGGCGCTTCTTCCCCGAGAACGCCGTGGAGTACTTCGTCAGCTACTACGACTACTACCAGCCCGAAGCCTACGTGCCGACGACCGACTCGTACATCGAGAAGGAAGCGACGATCAACGACGAGATCGACCGGATGCGGCTCTCGGCCACCCGGTCGCTCTTCGAGCGGCGGGACGTCATCATCGTCGCGAGCGTCTCATGTATCTACGGCCTCGGATCGCCCGAGGCCTACTACGGGATGATGCTGCCGCTCGAGCGCGGGCAGCGCATCGATCGCGATCAGATCCTGCGCAAGCTGGTCGAGATCCAGTACGAGCGCAACGATCACGAGTTCGCCCGCGGCGTCTTCCGCGTGCGCGGCGACATCGTCGAGGTGCAGCCGTCGTACGAGGACACGGCGCTCAGGATCGAGCTGTTCGGCGACGAGGTGGACGAGCTCATCACCTTCGACCCGCTCACGGGCAGGACCATCCGCCGCCACGACAAGGTGGCCGTGTATCCGAAGACGCACTTCGTCACCTCGCGCGACAGGACGAAGGCGGCGGTCGAGAGCATCAAGGCGGAGCTCGGCGAGTGCCGTACCCGGCTCGAGTCCGACGGGAAGGTCCTCGAGGCCCAGCGGCTCCATCAGCGGACGATGTTCGATCTCGAGATGATCAAGGAGATCGGGTACTGCCACGGGATCGAGAACTACGCGCGGCACCTGACGGGCCGGGCGCCCGGCGAGCCGCCGCCGACGCTGCTCGATTACCTGCCCGCCGACGCCCTCATGATCGTCGACGAGAGCCACCAGACGGTCCCGCAGATCCGCGGGATGTACCACGGCGATCGATCCCGCAAGGAAGTGCTCGTCGCCTACGGCTTTCGCCTGCCCTCCGCGCTCGACAACCGGCCGCTGAACTTCGAGGAATGGGAGCGCCGCACGCACCAGCTCGTCTTCGTCTCGGCGACGCCGGGACCCTATGAGCTGCGGCGCGCGGGCGGGGCGGTCGTCGAGCAGATCATCCGGCCCACCGGCCTGCTGGACCCCGAGATCGAGGTGCGGCCGGTCCGGGGCCAGGTGGACGACCTGCTGGCGGAGATCCGCGGCCGGGCCGAGCGCAACGAGCGGGTCCTCGTCACGACGCTGACGAAACGGATGGCGGAGGACCTGACGCAGTACTATCAGGAGCTCGGCGTCAGGGTGCGCTACCTGCACTCCGACATCGACACGCTCGAGCGGATCGACATCCTGCGCGACCTGCGGCGCGGCGAATTCGACGTGCTCGTCGGCATCAACCTGTTGCGCGAGGGGCTGGATCTGCCGGAAGTCTCGCTCGTGGCGATCCTGGACGCCGACAAGGAAGGGTTCCTGCGCTCCGGCGGCTCGCTGATCCAGACGGTCGGGCGCGCGGCGCGCAACATCAACGGCAGGGCGATCATGTACGCGGAGAAGATGACGGACTCCATGCGGCTGGCGATCAGCGAGACGGAACGCCGCCGCGAGATCCAGGAGGCGTACAACCGCGAGCACGGCATCACCCCCGCGTCGATCGTCAAGTGCATCGACGAGGTGCTGACCAGCGTGTACGAGCGCGATTACGTGACCGTCCCGGCCGAGCGCGACACGTTCCGCACGCACGCGGAGCTCGAGGCGCACCTCGCGTCGTTGCAGGCCGAGATGAAACAGGCGGCCGCCAACCTCGAGTTCGAGAAGGCCGCCACGCTGCGGGATCGGATCAAGGAGCTGCGCAGGGACGAGCTGGGCCTGGCGGGGAGCCGCCGCTGATGAAATCGCTGTTCGAAAGCTGGCTGAAGGCCGCGGTCATCGAGGTCCAGGAATATGCCCTGATGATCGGCAAGGTCGGCCGCGGTCTGGTGACGCGCCCGTTCTACCTGCGCGACGTCATCGAACAGTTCGAGGCGATTGGCGTCGGGTCGCTCACGGTCGTCCTGCTCACCGGCATGTTCACGGGCATGGTGCTCGCGCTGCAGTCCGGCATCACGCTGGATCAATTCGGCGCACGCTCGATGGTCGGCCGCCTCGTCAGCGCGTCGATGGTGAAGGAGCTTGGGCCCGTCCTCACAGGACTGATGGTTGCCGGACGGGTCGGCTCCGGCATCGCGGCCGAGCTGGGGTCGATGGTCGTCACCGAGCAAATCGCCGCGCTCCGCGCCCTGGGCACGGACCCGATCCGCAAGCTGGTGCTGCCGCGCATCCTCGCCGGCTTCCTGATGGTACCGCTCCTCACGGTGGTGTCCAGCGGCGTCGGCATGGTCGGTGCGTGGGTCGTGACGGTCTATCAGTTGAAGGTGGCCTCGAGCGTGTATTGGAACAGCGTCGTCATGGGCCTCTACATCCAGGACGTGTGGATGGGGCTCATCAAACCGTTCTTCATCGGGTTTACGATCGTGAGCATCGGCTGTCACGTCGGGCTGCGGACGAGCGGCGGCACACAGGGGGTCGGCCGCTCGACCACCAACGCCGTCGTCGCCAGCTCGGTCGCCGTTATTGCCGTGGACTTCCTCGTGACGAAAGTCCTCATCACCCTGATGTACTGATGGCCGTCACCGCGATTCCACGCTCGCCGCTGCTCGACGAAGCCCTCGGACCGGGCGGTCCGATCGTCGTCTTCGACGGCGTGCACCTGCAATTCGACGACACGGTCATCCTGCACAACGTCAGCTTCACGTTGAAGACGGGGCACACGAAGATCTTCCTGGGCGCCAGCGGCGCCGGCAAGTCGACGATCCTGCGGCTGATCCTGGGGCTGCTCAAGCCGGATGCCGGCATGATCTTCGTCAACGGCGAGCGGGTGGACAACATGAGCGAGGACCACCTCATGGCGGTCCGCGCCGATCTCGGGATGGTCTTCCAGGAGGGGGCGCTGTTCGATTCGCTGACCGTACGTGAGAACGTCGGCTACAAGCTGTTCGAGGAATCGGACATGCCGCTGCCCGAAGTGAATCGCCGCGTCGAGGAGGTCCTCGGGTTCGTCGGCCTCGGCGAGTTCATCGACCGCATGCCCTCGGAGCTGTCCGGCGGGCAGCGCCGCCGCGTCGCGATTGCGCGCGCGATGACCGCGAAGCCGCGCATCCTGTTGTACGACGAGCCGACGACCGGCCTCGATCCGATCACCGCGCTGACCATCGACGAGGAGATCATCAAGCTGCGGGATCTGGAGAGCGTCAGCTCGATTGTCGTCACGCATCAGCTGCGCGACGCGTTCTTCGTTGCCGAGCACTTCGCACTGCGGGAAAATGGGAGGCTGCGGTTCGAGAAGGCGAGCGGGACGAAAGCCGACGAGGCGGAGTTCATCATGCTGAAGGACGGCAGCATCTCGTTCGAGGGAAACGCGTCGGAGCTGCGCGCGGCGGCCGCCGAGGACCCGTACATCCATTCGTTCCTGAACTAGCGAGGCTCCGCCTCAGACCGTCGAGAGGCTCCGCCTCGCTGGCGCATTCTTTGATAACGCCCCGCTGACGCGGGGACGGTCTTGACCGAAAAACTCGACTCATTCAGTGCAAGTTTTTCGGGTCAAGACCTCTAACAGACGCCCGGCATGAACGGCCGGGCCAACAGCGAGAAACCCTATGCCACGGACACGATCGCTTGCCTGGTCGCAACTGAAAATCGGCATCCTGACGGTCACCGCCCTGATCCTGGCGACCGTAATCATCCTCGCCGTCGGCGGGCAGGGAGGCTTCCCGTGGGATCGCTACGAGCTGAAGACCTCGTTCACCAACGTGAACGGGCTCAAGAGCGGCGCCGTCGTCCGGGTGGCGGGCGTCGAGGTCGGCAAGGTGACGGAGGTCACCCTGAAGGGGGCGTCCGTCGAAGTGCTCATGGAGATCAACAAGGAAAACCAGCAGCGCGTCACCGAGAACTCGCGCGCGATGCTCGGGTCCCTCAGCCTCCTGGGCGAACCGATCGTCGACATCAGCGCCTCGTCGGAAGGCCGTCCGCTCAAGGACCACGACTTCATCCAGAGCGCGCGGGCGTCCGGTCCGATCGCCGATGTGACCGACAAAGCCACGGAGGGCCTGGATCAGGCGACCGCACTGCTGAAGGACATCCGCGGGGGGAAAGGCACCGTCGGCCGGCTGTTCACCGACGAGGCGGTGTACCGCGATCTCCAGTCGTTCATCGCCTCGGCCGAAGTCGTCGCGAACTCGATCAATCGCGGCCGCGGAACGCTTGGAAAGCTCGTGAACGACCCGGCCGCCTACCGCCAGTTGAACACGGCGCTCGCGAACCTCCAGGAAACGACGCGCCGGATCAACGCGGGGGAGGGCAGTCTCGGGCGGCTGCTGAAGGACGAGGCGCTGGCCGAATCCCTGACATCGGCCGGCGGCAGCGCGGACCAGATCCTCGCGGGGCTGCAGCGCGGCGACGGGACGGCCGGCAAACTACTGAAGGACCGGGAGCTGTACGATCGGTTCAACGCCACGGCCGACCGCATCGACAAGCTGGCTGCGGCGCTGGAAAAAGGGCAGGGCACGGCCGGCCAACTGTTGCACGACAAACAGTTATATGATCGGATGAACGCGGCGGCCGGCGAGCTGCAGGCGCTCGTCGCCGACATCCGCAAGGACCCGAAGAAGTTCCTGAACGTCCGGGTCAGCATCTTCTAGTGAAATTGGAGTCCATCATGGCCAGAGACGACGGCGGCGCGGCGGGAATGGTCATCGTGTCGTTCGTGCTCGGGGCGCTGACGGGAGCGGCGGTCGCGCTGCTCATGGCGCCGACGAGCGGTGAAGAGACGCGGCGGATGATCGCGGACAAGGCGCGCGAAGGGCGCGAGCGCGCGAGCGAAGCCGCGCGGCAGGGGCGCGAGTTCGTCAACCGCCAGCGCGAGACCATCACCTCGGCGATCGATCGCGGCCGCCAGGCGTACGAGCAGGCGCGCGGACATGCGACGGGCCAGACTGGCGGCGGTGAGAGCCTGTGAGCGGCGGCTGGGCCGAGGCTTCTCTCGGCATCATCGCTCTCGCGACGCTCGTGATGGCGCTCATCCAGGTGGGCGCCGTGATCGCGTTGCTGCGCCTGGCGCGGCAGGCGCAGCAGACGCTCGCCTCCGTGCAGCAGGAGATGCGCCCGCTCGTCGCGCGCGCGACGGCCATTGCCGACGATGCGTCTCGGACGGCCGCGCTGGCGGCGGCGCAGGCGGAGAAGATCGACCGGCTCGTGACCGACCTCTCCAGGCGCGTCGAAGAGACGGCCGCCATCGTCCAGGAGGCCATCATCACGCCCGCGCGGGAGGGGATGGCCATTGTCGCGGCCATCAAGGCGGTTCTTTCGGCCCTCGGCGGCTTCCGGTCCCTGGCGCCGCGGGGCGGCCGACATGCCGAGGAAGAAGATCCGCTCTTCATTGGCTGAACCCCTTTCGTCTTTACGTACGCCGCGGCGCGTGGTAGAACGGGCTCATAATTTCCTCCAGAGGGGTCCCCGATGTACAACCCGATGTACAACATGATGCGCCTGCGCTCGAACAGGCCGTTGCTGGGCGCGGCCGTGGCGCTCGCCGTTGCCGCGATGGCGCCTGTACTGGCCCGCGACCAGGATTCGAAATCGTCGCTGGTCGCCAAGGAGCTGACCGCCGCGCTCGACGGCGCGAAGCTCGAGAGCATTGCCGCGAGCGATCCGGCCAGACCGGGGGAATTCGTGGCCGCGCTCTACATTCCCGGCGGGCAGCTGCTCGTCGTATCCGCCAAGTACTCCGCGCCGACGCTCCTGGTCGACAAGATCGGCAAGAAGGAGTACCGCGAGGTCTACATGGACCTGCATTCCGCATCGGTTGCGGGCACGAAGATCTTCATCCAGGATCAGCAGGCCGACGGGCTGGCGCCGAAGGCGGACAACGACATGCCGGGCGACGGGTGGGAAGAGGGGACCAAGAGCGTGGCGTTCGAGGGGGCCAAGAAGGCGAAGATGACCGACGCCGAGTACGACAAGGCGTTCGCCGATGCCGACGCGCGGTATGCGAAGGTGCTGTCGCTGCTCCTCGCGCAGTTGAAGAAATCGGGTACGTAAAGGAACGCCAGCCTCGCCAGCCGAGCTCGCCCGTACGACGCAGACTCGCTTGCCGAGCCGTAGCTCCGCGCACGATGTCAGAGGGGGCTTGCCGAGCCGAAGCTCGAGCGACAGCGCGAGCGAAGGCTGGTGGGCGCTAGTGGATTCGAACCACTGACCCCCGCCGTGTGAAGGCGGTGCTCTACCGCTGAGCCAAGCGCCCAACCTCAGGGAAGTTATTAGTCTAGCTTATTTTCAACGATCCGGATATTTCGGTGCCCTTCCGCAGGGTCGGGAGCGGTAAGATTCGGCATCCCGATGACCTGGGTGTTGGACGATCTGCGCACCGCGTGCCGGCGGCTGCTTCGCGCCCGGCTTTTTGCCGCATCAACGATCGGAATAGTGGCGCTGGCGATTGGACGTGCGTCCCCCGAACGACAGCGGCACCTCCACGATCGCCTTCTACCAGCGTGCGATGGAGACGCTCGGCCGCAATCCCGACGTAGTGTCCACCGGAGCTGCGACGCCAGGCGAGCCGGGTCGATCCAGTTGACGTGCTGCGGGCGCCATGACGCGGCGCGACGCGCGTCAGTCTTGAGACCCGCCGCGGCGTTCGAGCCGCCGGTAGCCGGTGAACCTGCTCTTACACGTGACGATCTCGTCCTTGCGCGTGTAGGTCTCCTGGCCAGAAGATGATACACGAAACGGTCGAGCTGGTTTTTGAACAGAAGCAGGGGAGCAGGAAAGGGATCTGACCTACCTCATTTCCGCCGTTCCGGGACCCTGCGCTGCGACGGGCCGTCGTACTCGTAGGCATTCGGGTCGATCTGGCGCATCGGCTGCTGGCGCGCGCGCTCCTCCTGCGCATGCGCCGCGATGCCGGGGATGCGCGAGATGATGAACAGCGCGTTGGCGGCCGACCCGGGAATCCCCATGTCACCGCACAGCGCCGCGATCGCGCCATCGATGTTGATCGGCAGCGGCGCCTCGTCGGCCGTGCAGCGCGATGCCAGCACCATCTCCACCGCCCGGATCATCTGAATGTGTTCGGCCTCCAGCTCCAGCTCGAGCGCCATCTGAAACAGCCGCGCGGCGCGGGGGTCCCGCGTATGGTACCGGTGGCCGAATCCCGGCAGCGCCTGGTCGGTGGCCTGGCACCGCTCGACGATCGTCTCGGCCGCCTTCCGATAGGACTGTCCCTCGCGGACGAGATCCAGCCCGCCGTCCAGGAACAACTGGCACCGTTCGATGTCGCCGCCGTGGTACGTCCCGAACCCCAGGACCCCCGCGGCGACGCACGCGCGCAGCGGCGCACCGGTCGTGGCCGTGTTGCGCGCCGACAGCGTCGAGGGGGGAGTCGTGCCGTGGTCGATGAACGACACGAGCATGGCGTCCATCAGGGTGCCCATCGAGGGGGACGGGATCTCCCCCATGAGCAGCAGGTAGATTGCCTCGCCGAAGGTGAGGCGTCCCATCAACTCGTCAACCGCGTAACCGCGCAAGAGGATCTTGTTCGGCTCGATGTCGGTCAGCGCCGTCCGCCACTTCCCGTCGGGGATCCGCTTTTGTGCGCGGCGTTCAGGTGACGCCGTTCCGGTCGATGACTTCATGGTTCACTCCGCGCGGGTGCGGTGTTGCTCACACCGTCCCGTACAGCCGGTCGCCGAAATCGCCGAGCCCAGGCACGATGAACTTGTGCGCGTTCAAACACCGATCCACCACGGGGGTGAAGATCCGGACGTTCGGGTGATGCTTCTCGACGAGCGCGACCCCTTCGGGAGCCGCGACGATGCAGATGAGCCGCATGTCGCGGGCGCCGGCGTCGCGGAGGAGATCGAGCGCGGACACCGCGCTGCCGCCCGTGGCCAGCATCGGATCCACCATCAGCACGTAGCTGCGCTCGAGGCCGCCCGGCAGCTTCGAGTAGTACTTCGACGCGATGGCGGTGAGCTCGTCGCGCTGGAGCCCGATGTGCCCCACGCGCGCGGTGGGAATCAGCTCGAGCACGGCGTCCAGCATGCCCAATCCGGCGCGCAGCACGGGAACCACGACGACGTCCGCGCTGACCCGGTCCGCCGGCGCGGGGCCGAGCGGCGTCGTGACGATCCCGTGCGTGACCGGGACGTCGCGCGTCGCCTCGGCCGCCAGCAGCAGGCTGATGCGCGCGGCCATCTTCCGGAACATGTCGGGCGGCGTAGCCGAGTCGCGTAGCGTGGCGAGCGCGTCGTGGACGAGCGGATGCTCTACGAGGTGCAAAGGCACGGGTGAAATATATCGTGATTCTGCATTCTGCGTTCTACCTTTCACCGCTTCACGCCCACGTCTCCCACCTGATAAGATCTGCGCCTATGTTTCAACGCGTCTGCGTGCTCCTGCTCGCCTTGGGCTCGGTCTTGGGCGCGCAGGGCCCCGCCCGCAGGAACGTGACGCTGATTGTCACGGGCGGCACCGTGGTCGCGATGGATGCCGGGGGCCGCGTACTGTCGCCCGGTGCCGTCGCGATCGACGGCCGCGACATTGTCGCGGTCGATGCGCCGGCGGCGATTGCCGCCGGGTTTTCGGCAGCCGAGACGATTGACGCGACCGGCCAGGTGATCATGCCCGGCCTGATCAACACGCACACGCACGCGCCGATGGTGCTGTTCCGCGGGCTGGCCGACGATCTCGCCCTGATGGACTGGCTGCAGAAGTACATTTTCCCCGCCGAGGCCAGGACCGTGTCGCCGGAGTTCGTGCGCGTCGGGACCGCATTGGCGGCGCTCGAGATGATCGAGTCGGGCACGACGACCTACGCGGACATGTATTACTTCGAGGAGGAGATCGGGCGCGTCACCAGGGCGGCGGGGCTGCGGGGGGTGCTCGGCGAGACAATCATCCAGTTCCCCGTGCCCGACGCCAGGACTCCGGCGGAGGGGCTGGCGCGCACCGAGACGTTCATCAAGGAGTTCGCCGGGGACGATCTGATCACGCCGGCCATCGCGCCGCACGCGATGTACACGCTCGACACCGCGACGCTGAAGGCGATCCGCGCCATGGCGGACCGGCTCCATGCCCCTGTCATCACGCATCTGGCCGAAACGGCCGACGAGGTCAAGACGTCGATGCAGCGGCACAAGCTGACGCCGACGCAGTACCTCGACTCGATTCACTTCTGGGGACCGCGCACGCTCGCCGCGCACGCCGTCAAGCTGACGCCGGCCGACATTCGCATCCTGGCGCGCCGCGGCGTCGGCATCTCGCACAATCCCGAAAGCAACATGAAGCTGGCGAGCGGGACCGCGAAGGTCGTGGAGATGCGCCGGGCGGGGCTCGCCGTGGGCCTGGGCACCGACGGCGCGGCCAGCAACAACGACCTCGACATGTTCGAGGCGATGCGTCAGGCCGCCTTTCTTCACAAGCTGCAGACGGGGGATCCGCGCGCGATCCCCGCCCGCACGGCCCTCGCGATGGCGACCATCGACGGGGCGCGCGCGCTGGGGATGGACGCGCTCATCGGTTCGCTCGAGCCGGGCAAGCGCGCCGACCTGATTACCGTCTCGATGACCGCCGCGCGGCAGACGCCGATGTACGATCCGCTGTCGCACCTCGTCTACGTCACCCGGGGCGACGACGTGCGGACGACCATTGTGAACGGCAAGGTGCTGATGCGCGACCGGAAGGTGTTGACCCTCGACGAGGCGGACGTGCTGCGCGACGCCCGTGCCATGGCGGCACGCGTCAGCGAAGCGGTGCGCAAACAGTGACGCGACACAACGTGGAATCCAGAACGAAGCGATGAACATCCTGCTGGACGCCGAGACCATACAGGCGCGGGTGAAAGAGCTCGCCGCCGAAATCGAAGCCGCCTACCCGGGCACCGATGAGATCCATCTCGTCGGCGTGCTCAAGGGCGGCTTCATGTTCATGGCGGACCTCGTGCGCGCGATGGGTCCGCGTGTGACCCTGGACTTCATCGCCGTGTCGAGCTACGCCCAGAGCACGCGGTCCTCCGGCGAGGTCCGCCTGCTCAAGGATCTCGACACCGGCCTCGAGGGCCGCCGCGTCGTCATCGTCGAGGACATCGTGGACACCGGGCTGACGCTGACCTACCTGCAGGACATTCTCCGCGCGCGGTCGCCGAAATCGCTGAGAACCGCATGCCTGCTGAGCAAGCCGTCGCGGCGGACCGTGGACGTCATCGTGGAGCACATCGGGTTTTCGATCGAAGACAAGTTCGTCGTGGGGTACGGACTGGACTTCGCCGAGAAGTACCGCAACCTGCCGTACATCGCGGTGCTCGATGGCGAATAACGCGTGCGGCGGGTCCGCCATGGGTGACCGCGCATGAAGCGGTTCGACATCATCACGGAGGCGGACGCGCGGACGCTCGACGTCGGCGCGACGGTCGAGCTCGCCGAGGGCGGCCACGTGACGCCACTCGCGAAGGACACGCTGGCCGCGCGCCGGGTGACGGTGATTCCGGCCGGGGCGGCGGACCCGTCCCTGCCCGCGGATCTGGCGCCGGCCAGCGATATCCGCCGGGTTGCCATTGGCAACGACCACACGGGCATCGCGCTGAAGCGCGCCCTGGTGCAGCACCTGCGCGGGCGCGGGCTGTCGGTCACCGACGTCGGAACCGACAAGCCGGAACCGGTCGACTATCCCGATATCGCCGGCCAGGTGGCGACCGCCGTCGCGCGCGGCGAGGCGGACGCCGGCATCGTGATCGACGGCGCGGGAATCGGATCGGCGATCGCGGCCAACAAGGTGCGCGGCATCCGGGCGGCCATGTGCCTGAACGAAACGATCGCGAGGTATTCTCGAGAGCACAACGGCGCCAACGTCATGACGCTCGGATCGACGCTGGTGGACGGCACCGACGCGGCGATCCGGATCGTGGACACGTGGATCGGCACGCCGATGCGGGAAGCCCGCTACATCCGCCGGCTTCTCAAGATCCGCCGCATGGAAGAGCGATTCGGAAATCAATAGGCTAGACTTCACTGGAACCGTGCTGAACCCCCAGGATCTCCAGCGGCTCATCGACATGATTACCGAGGAGGTAATCGCCGCGCAGGCCCCGCGCGCCGTCCCGGCGCAGTGCGGCTGCCACTCGGTCCTCGCGGAGTGCTGTCCCGATCGGCTCCGCGGGGTGATCGACGCCGGGGCGACGCGGCTGGGCCTGCATGCGTCGGGCGGCGCGACTGGTGGCGTGGCGTCGATGATCGATCACACGCTGCTGAAACCGGATGCCTCGCGTGCGGAGATCGAGAAGCTCTGCCGGGAAGCGGCGGAGTTCCACTTCGCCACGGTGTGCGTGAACCCCGCCTGGGTGGCCTTCGCGGCCGGGCGCCTGCGCGGAAGCGGCGTCGGCGTGTGTTCCGTGGTCGGGTTCCCGCTCGGCGCGACCACCGCCGACGTCAAGAACTACGAGACCCGGCGCGCCATCTTCGACGGGGCGACCGAAATCGACATGGTCATCAACATCGGCGCCCTCAAGTCGGCCGATCTCCGCACCGTGGAACGTGACATCGAAGCCGTCGTCGAACCCTGCCATCAGGCCGGCGTCATCAGCAAGGTGATCATCGAGGCGGCGCTGCTCACCGACGAAGAGAAGATCACGGCGTGCACGCTGTCGAAGGCGGCGGGCGCGGACTTCGTCAAGACCTCCACCGGGTTCGCGTCGGGAGGAGCCACGGCCGCCGACGTCGCCCTCATGCGGCGCGTCGTCGGCGCCGACATGGGTGTGAAGGCGGCCGGCGGCGTCCGCGATCTCGAGGGGCTCAAGGCGATGGTCGCCGCCGGCGCGACACGCGTCGGCGCCAGCGCCGGCGTGAAGATCGTCCAGGAATCGAAGGGACAGAAGGCGGCATCCCCTGCCGCCGCCGGGTATTAGGGCCGGTCCGGCCGCTCGGGCTGCCGGATCGTCACGGGGTGTCCGGGGAACGGAATCGCGATCTTGTGCGCCTCGAACGCGCGCAGGATCCGCCGCCTGAGCTCGCGTCCCACCTCCCACTGCTTCAACGGCATGGTCTTGATACGGACCTTGAGCTGCACGGACCAGTCCGCAAAGGCGTCCACGCCGGGAATCTCGATGGGTCCGAGGATCGACGCGCCGAAGGCGGGATCGGCTTGCAGCCCCGCGCCGACCTCTCGCAGCACCGCCGTGACACGGTCGGGATCTTCATCGTACGGAATCGCCAGCGCCATCACGTAATATGCGTGGTCCTTGCTGCGGTTGGCGAGCGTGTTGATCGCGCCATTCGGGAAGACGTGCACCGTGCCCTCCTCGTCGCGCAGCACGATCGTCCTGAGGTTGATCGCTTCCACGAGTCCCCCGGTGCCGTTGATGGCCGCGACGTCGCCGACGCGGACCTGGTCCTCCAGGATCAGGAAAAAGCCGCTGATGATGTCCCGGACGAGCGTCTGCGCGCCGAAGCCGACCGCAAGGCCCACGATGCCCGCGCCGGTCAGCACCGGAGCGATGTCGAGATCGAATTCCCTGAGGACCATCAGCCCCGCGATCCCGGCCACGAGCGCGGTCGTGGCGTTCTTGATGACCGACCCGAGCGTGCGCGCGCGCTTGGCCCGCTCGAGCGCGTCGAGGCCCGTGCCGAGGTTGATCTCGTGCTCGAACCGGCGGACGAGGAGCGCCGTCGCGCGGGCGACCGCGAACGCCAGCACCAGGATCAACGCGACCCGCAGGCCCGGTCCGAACATCCACGCGGCGAGCGTGCGGAGGTGCACGCCGGTGCGCGGCCTGAGCCCGGCGAGCTCGAACGCGGGGAAGAGCAGCGTGAAGGCGACGAGCAGGAATGCGGCGGCGCCGACCAGCCGGAGCGGCGCGCGGACGAGCGGACTCGACGGCGCCAGCGTGTCACGGACGATCGCGCGCAGCGCCGCGGCCGCGAGCCCGCGCGCGAGCCGCGCCGCCAGCCACGCCACCGCGAGCGTGAGGACGAGCGCGACGACGATGATCCGCGCGTCGGTTGGTCCCTCGAACAGCCGCTCCCACATCGAATCCCGTCCTCCGACTCTCGACTCTCGACTCTCGACTTTGACTCTCGACTTTGACTATCGACTATCGGCTATCGACTATCGACTAGTGTGTCCGCGAGGATATCAGACGTCGGATAGAATCACGCGATGGAAGGGCAGAGGGACCCGCGGCGCCACTGGGTCCCCATCCTGATTCTGATCGCGGGCCTCGTGATGACGGGCGTCGCCGCTGCCTACGCATGGCGGGCGAGCGAGATGCAGAATCGTCTCCGGTTCGAGAACGCCGCCGACGACGTCCGGAACTCCCTCACCAACAGGATCGACGAGTACATTGCGATGCTGCGCGGGGGCGCGGGATTCTTCGCCGCCAGTCACGACGTGACGGCGGCTGAATTCAGGGCGTACGCGGCGCGCCTGGAGCTTGCCGAGCGGTATCCGGGAATCCAGGGCATCGGATTCTCGCGACGCATCCATGCGTCGGAGCGTGAAGCCGTGCTGGCGCGGTTGGGTCAGGACGGAGTGGCGATCAGCTTCTGGCCCGACCAGCCGGGACGGGACATTCACGCCATCGTGTATCTCGAGCCGCTCGATGCGCGCAACCGGCTCGCGATCGGCTACGACATGTCGTCCGAGCCGGTCCGGCGCGAGGCGATGGCGCGCGCCTGCGACACGGCGGCGCCCGCGGCCTCGGGACGGGTCCGCCTGGTGCAGGAGCGGGCGGACCCCGCGTCCCAACAGGCCGGCTTCCTCATCTACCTGCCGGTCTATCGTGGCGGGGCCGTGCCGATCGACATCCAGATGCGACGCGACGACCTGTTCGGCTTCGTCTACGCTCCGTTCCGCGCCGACGACCTGCTGCACGGCACGCTCGGATCCATGTCAGGACTGGCCGCCAGCCTCGAAGTGTACGATGGCGATCCGGCGCCCGACCGTCTGCTCTATCGATCCGGCCCGCCGCCGGCGTCCGCACCACGGTTGCAGCTCGGCACCACCATCGGCGGCCGTCCCTGGACGCTCCGCCTGCATGGGCGATCGGAGCTGCTCGATCCCATCTCGAGCGGGCTCGTGCTGTTGATCGCGATGGGCGGGACGCTGATATCGGTGCTCCTGTTCGCGACCACGAGCGCGGAGATACGGGCGCGCGAATCAGCCGAACGCACTGCGAATGAGCTGCGCGGCTCGGAAGAGGCGCTGCGTGCCGCGCACGCGGCCAAGGACGAGTTCCTCGCGGTCGTCTCGCACGAGCTCCGTACGCCGTTGAATGCGATCGTGGGCTGGGCGGCGATGCTGCGGAAGGGGACCGTCGCGCCCGGGCAGCAGGCGCATGCGCTGGACGTGATTGCACGCAATGCCGCCGCCCAGACGCTGCTCGTCGACGATCTCCTGGATCTGTCGAGCGCGATCGCGGGCCGCCTGCGGCTGCAGCCCACGGAGGTGGATGTCGCCATTCCCCTGGGTGCCGCGCTCGATTCGGTCCGGCCGTCGGCCGACGCCGCCGGGGTGCGACTCGAGTGGCATAGCGCCCACGATCTGGGGACGATCCGGGCGGATGCCGCCCGGCTGCAGCAGATCTTCCTGAACCTGCTTTCGAACGCGATCAAGTTCACCCCGCGCGGCGGCGTCGTGACGCTGACGGCGGACCGCGACTGGCGGGCGGTGGTCCTGCGCGTTGCCGACACGGGCGTGGGCATTGCGCCGGGGTTCCTGCCGTTCGTGTTCGATCGCTTCCGGCAGGCGGACACCTCCTCGACACGCGCGCATCCGGGGATGGGGCTCGGCCTGGCAATCGCCCGGCATCTCGTTCGGCTCCATGGCGGCACCATTACCGTGGAGAGTGCCGGGCTGGACCAGGGCACCACCTTTACGGTCACGCTTCCGCTCCACCCGCCGGCGGCGGCCCCGGCGCCGGCTTGAGTGACGGCTCAGGCCCCGGCCGCTGCTTCCTTGACGGCCGCGGCCGTCGACCGCACCGGAATGCGGAGAGACGCGCGGCACCCGTGGCCGTCGTCGCGGTTTTCCAGTATGAGGCTGCCGCCGTGCGCCTCGGCGATCTGCCGGCTCAGCACGAGGCCGATGCCGGAGCCACCGGGTTTCGTCGTGAACAACGGAACGAACAGGTTGCCCGTGTTCGAGAGGCCGGGCCCCTCGTCCTCAATCCACAGCTCCATCATCGGCGGGGCCGATCCAGGCACCCGCTGCCATCCCACCCCGACGCCGCCGCCGGTTTCCGCGACCGCGTCCACGGCGTTACGCACGAGGTTGATCAGGAGCTGCTCGAGCTGATCCCGATCGGCCTGGATCGTCATACGCGGTCCGGGCGAGATGGTGATGCGGTGCGCGTTCTCGAGGGTCACGACCCGTTCGACGAAGCTCGACACTTCCACGGGGCCGACTTTCGGCGGCGGCAGTTTCGCGAGCCGCGCGTACGCGCTCATGAACCGGCTGAGCGCCTCGGAGCGCGACGCGATCACGGAGAGGCCGCGCTGCACGTCTTCCCGCCAGTCCGGGACCGGCGGATCCCGGTCGATGATCGCGCCGAGGCTGCCCGCGATCGACTTGATCGGCGCCAGCGAATTGTTCATCTCGTGTCCGATGACGCGGATCAGACGCTGCCACGCCTGGCGTTCCTCCTCGCGCAGCGGCTGGCTCAGGTCGGAGAGCACGAGCAGTTCGTGCGGCCGGCCCCCCTGGCGGAACAGGCTGCGGCGAATCTCCCAGCGGCCGACGCCGCCGGGAAACGCGGTGTTGATGACCCGTGGCGCGTCCCCCTCCAGGGCCTCTGCGAGGTCCAGCTCGCCGGCACGGCGGCCGAGGAGCCGTTCGGCCGGCTGGCCGAGCAGCCGGGCCCCCGCGCGGTTGACGAACTTGAGGCCGCGCTCCTCGTCGAACGTGAACACCGCCACGTCGATCTCCGCCATCACCTTGCGCAGCAGCGTCGTCGCTTCCAGCGCGTCCAGCCGCTGGTGGCGGAGCGTCTCGACGAGCGCGTTGACCTCGATCATCACGTCGCCGAGGGGATCGCCGCCGTGCGCGCCGCGGGCGCGGATCGAGAAGTCTCCCTCGCCGAGCGCCGCAAGCAGGTTGGACAGCGTCTGGAGGGGAAGAACGACGCGCTCGCGCAGCGCGAATGCGAAGCCGAGGCAGACGAGGGCGATGAAAACCGTGAGGGTCCATTGGACCTTGGGCGTGTAAGTCCCCGTCCACAAGAAGATCAGCGAGATGAGGGCACCGGGCGCCGCCGACGCCAGCGCCATCAGCAGGATGCGTCGATCGTGACTCAGGCGGGAGCGTGAGGCCATGCAACGTAGAAGGTAGAACGTCCTACATTCTACGTTCTACCTTTCTAGAGTCCATACCGCTGGAGCCGTCGGTACAGCGCGCTTCTACTGAGCCCCAGCGCCTTGGCGGCCTGGCTGACGTTGCCGTCGAACCGGGTCATGGCCTTCTTGATCAGGAAGCATTCGACGTCTTCGAGGCTCATGTCCTCGAGCCGCCCGGCGCCGTCGCGGCTCGACCGCAGCCCGAGATCGGTGGCCTTGATCATCGGTCCGGGAGACATCAGCACGGCACGCTCGATGGCGTGATCCAGTTCCCGTACGTTCCCGGGCCACGAGTGCTCCATCAGCACCTGCATCGCGCCGCTCTCGAAACCGGTGAGGCGTTTGCGGTAGCGCTGGGCGTGCTGCCGGAGGAAATGCTGCGCGAGGAGCGGGAGATCCTCGCGGCGGTCGCGCAGCGCGGGGATCCGGATCTCGATCGTATTCAGCCGGAACAGCAGGTCCTGACGGAAACGGCCGGCGGCGACTTCCTCGTTGAGGATCGCGTTGGTGGCCGACAGGATCCGGACGTTCACCTGGCGCGTGCGCGACGACCCGAGCCGCTCGAATTCCCCCGTTTCGATCACCCGCAGGAGCTTGGCCTGCTGGCCCATCGGGACGTTGGCGATCTCGTCGAGGAACAGCGTGCCCTGGTCGGCGAGCTCGAAGCGGCCGACGCGATCCGTCTTGGCGTCGGTGAAGGCGCCGCGCACGTGGCCGAACAGCTCGCTCTCGAACACGCCCTCGGAGACGCCGCCCGAGTTCACGATGGTCATCGGCCGCGAGGCGCGGCTCGATACCGCGTGCAGCGCGCGCGCGACGACCCCTTTGCCGGTGCCGTTCTCGCCGAGGATCAGGACGTTGGCGTCCGACGGGCCGACGCGCGACACCATCTGCAGGACGTCCTGCATCGCCGGCGACTCGGCGACGATCGAGGGCATCCCCTCGCCGCGCAGCGCCGAGTTCTCGGCCTCGAGCCGCTGGCCCTTCCGCAGCGCCTGACTGAGCTCGATCTGGGTGCGGACGATCGCCAGCAGCCGTGCGTTGTCCCAGGGCTTCTGGACGAAATCGCGCGCGCCGCGCCGCATCGCCTCGACCGCCACGTCGACGCTGCCCCACGCCGTCATCACCACCACGGGCAGCGTGGGATCGATGGCCTGGATGCGCGAGAGAAGGTTGAGTCCCTCTTCGCCAGACGTGGTGTCGCGCGTGTAGTTGAGATCGATCAGCGCCACGTCGAACTCGCGGGTCTCCGTGGCCGCGAGGACGCCCGCCGGCGACGAGGCGGTCTCGAGCTGGAGGCCCTCGGCCTTGAGCAGCAGGCGCAGCGCCTCGAGCACGTCGGGCTGGTCGTCGGCGATGAGGACGCGCGACTCGCGCCGCGGCGCCGCTCGCGCCCGTTCCAGCGAGTCCGCTCGCTGGTCTCTCAAATGGTCGGTGATGAGCATATCAGTTGGCAGCAGAGAGCGGGCAGCGGGCAGCAGGCGGCAGGCAGTGGATCACTCTGCGGCGCTGCATCGGGCAGCTCGAGTCACTGCGTGCTGTCAGCTGCCTGCTGCCGGCTACTGTCAATGCGCGATATCGAAGCCGCTCTCCTCGAGCTCCTTCTCGGCTTCGCCCCGCTTGCCGCCGTCCTCTTCGACGACCCGGCCGTCGAACAGGTGAACGGACCGGTCGGCGTGGCGGGCGTAGCGCGGGTCGTGCGTCACCATGCAGATCGTCGCGCCTTCACGGTGCAGTTCGTGGAGCAGCTCCATGACCGCTTCGCCGTTCTTCGAGTCGAGGTTGCCGGTCGGCTCGTCGGCCAGCAGGATCGACGGGGAGCCGGCCACCGCGCGGGCGACCGCGACGCGCTGCTGCTGACCGCCTGAAAGCTGGGACGGCAGGTGCTTGGCGCGGTGCGCCATGCCGACTTTCTCGAGCGCGGCCATCACGCGTTCCTTGCGCTCGGCCGCCTTCATGCCGCGGTAGGTGAGCGGCAGCTCCACGTTCTCGTACACGTTGAGATCGCCAATCAGGTTGAAGCTCTGGAAGATGAACCCGATCTCGCGGTTCCGCACGCGCGCGCGCTCGGAGAGCGGCAGATCGGCGACCGCCTTCCCGTTCAGGGTGTACTTGCCCTCGGTCGGCGAGTCCAGCAGCCCGAGGATCGACAGCAGCGTCGACTTGCCGCAGCCCGAGGGGCCGGCAATCGCGATGTACTCGCCGGTCTTGATCTCGAGATGGATGCCGGCGAGTGCGTGCGTCTCGACTTCGTCGGTGAAGAAGACCTTCGTGACGCCATCGAGATGGATCAGCGTTTGCGCGGACGTGTTCATCATCGCTCCTTGTCTACAGTTGAGTCGTCTTCCTCAGCCGACGATTCGTACCCGATCGAACGATTCCTTGTCGGACATGTCCGAGAGAATCACCTGGTCCCCCGGCTTCAACCCTTCGAGCACTTCCACCTGGTTGACCGAGCGCTTCCCGATCTTCACCTGCGTCCGGATCGCCTCGCCGTCGCCCGTCAGCTTGAAGAGGCTGATCGTGCCGTTCTCCTGGCCGAACGCCGGCGCCGACATGAACACCACGTCAGGCAGACGCTCGAGCTCGATTGTCCCGTCGACGCTCAGGTCCGGGCGCGAGCCCGGCGGCAGCGCACCGTCGAGCGTCACGTCCACGCCGACCGTGCCGCCGGAGGACGCCGGGTCGATTCGCGCGACCTTGCCCTTGACGATGCCGTTGCGCGTGTCGACCTCAGCGTATTGACCGATACGAATATCCTTCGTCTGCGTTTCCGCGATCCGCAGCTCCGCTTTCAGGTTGGTGGGATCGGCCACGCGCGCCAGGTTCGTTCCAGGGCCGACCTGCGCGCCGCGCTCGACCGGGACGAGCTGCAGGACACCGTTCATCCCCGCCTTCACCCGGAGATCGTCGAGCTGGCGGTTGCGCAGCTCGTAAGCCGCGCGTGTCTGGCTGACGGCCGCTTCCTGCGGCGCGAGCTGCGACGGGATCCCGTTCTTGTACATCTCCAGCCGGCGCTCCGCGATAGTGAGCCGGTTCTTCAGCTCGTCGTTGGCCGACCGCGACTGCTTCAACTGGATCTCGGAAACGAGACCGTCCTTGAAGAGCTCTTCATCAGCTTGGAGTTTCAGCGCGGCGTTGTTGTACGCCGCCTTGATCCCCGCGACGTCGGACTGCTGGCTGAGCAACTGGCTCTCGAGTTCGGCCTTCCGGTTCTGGTGATTCGCCTGCGCCGACTGGTACGTGAGCTGCGCCTCTCTGACGCTCTGCTGGAGATCCGGATTGCTGAGCTCGAGGATGACGCTGTCCGGCCGCACCGTCGCACCCGGCCGCAGCAGGATCTTCTCGACCCGGCCCGACGTGGTCGCGGGGATCCACCGAATCTCCTCTGGAACCAGCGTGCCGGAGCCCCGGACCTGGCGCAGCATCGGGCCGCGCTGGACCGTGCTGATCCACACCGTGGCGCGTTCCACCGACGGCGCCGCCGGCTTCAACTTCGAGACGGCGTAGGTGACGCCGCCGATGACGAGGAGGGATGCGACGATGAAGATGGTTCGCCGGATCTTCTTCCGGCGAGCGACGCTGGCGGGACGGGCGATATCGACCATTCAAATGCCTCGGATCTGGGGCGCCGGGAAGCGAACCGTTCGGCCCGGGCCGGATCCCACAAAGACCAAAGCTGGTGCCACTCTGCCGCAAATCGGTAACACCATCTGTTCCTGTAACTTAGAGCGACGTCTACGTCGCAGGCTCACATTCGGGCTGACCGGCGGCGGAATGGGTGCGTCCCATTTCCGAACACCAGGGGCAACTGTCCGTCAGCGGCCGGCCGATGGGATTGGACGGAACTACAAGCGCTAAGGTTTAGAACAATTTAGCGGAGGAACGATTATTTTGCTATTCGGGCGGCGAGACGAGGAGCAGCCGCCCGTTCCGTTCCTGGCGCACTTCGTAGACGGCGATCTTCTTCTTCGCCGGGCCGCAACTGACGCCTCCCGAGCTCGTGTCGAACTGCGAGCCGTGCCACAGGCACTGGACGGTCCCGCCGATCATCACGCCTCCGGCAAGCGATCCCCCGCGATGTGTGCAGCGGTCGTCGAACGCGGTGAAGCCGTCGGCGGTGCGGGCGAGGACGATGCGGTGGCCGTTGATGCGCAGCAGCTTCATCTGGTCCTCCTCGAGATCGTCGGCGTGTCCGACCTCGATCGGTTCCCCCTTGGCGGCCGAGAGCGAGACATCCTGCCATTTGCCGGCGTTCGCGTAGCGATGATCGACGCCGATCAGATTACGCGTCACCAGCGTACCTCCCAGCCAGCCCGAGTACGCGAGCGCCAGCGTTCCGACCGCCTCGAGCGCAAGCGTCAACGGCGTGGACGACCAGTCGGCGTTCCGAAGTGACCAGGCGGCCCCGAACAGCACCAGAGCCGAGACGTTGCCGATGGCGTGTTTCGTCGCGCGATCGGCGCCGGAGCTGCGCGGCGGGACGGAATAGAAGTAGTCGATTGCGCCGGGGACGGCGGCAAGCAGTCCAGCCGCGATGCCGGCCAGCGTGAGGTGACCAGCGGTCAGCGAGAGCGCAGGGCGTGTGAAGGCCGAGCCCACCAAGTCGAAGGCGGCGGCGCCAAACAGGAACGCGAAGGGGAAGGGAATCAGCGCAGGATGGATGGGATGGCCCTTGATTTGTGCCTTGCTCCTCATGAGTCCCTCCGGTGACCGGACGAAATCGTCCCTGGCACACCTCGTGCGAAGAAATACTCCTATGAGCGACATCAGCGACCGTCTGGTCACCGAGCTCGTCGATGCCGTGAGGGACATCGTGCGGAAGGAGCAAGCCGACCGGCTGCGCGATGTCTACCTGATCGGCGACATCGAGAAGGACTCCGCGCGCGTCACGATCGAGCGGCTGCGCGAGCTTGCGAACGACGGCGGCAAGCCCATCACGTTCTACCTCAACAGCGCCGGCGGCAACGTGACCGACGGCCTGGCTCTTCACGACGCGATTCGGCTGCTCGTCCTGCGCGGCGTCGAGATCGCGATCGTCGTTCAAGGGATGGCGTATTCCATGGGTTCGGTCGTGCTTCAATCGGCGAGTCCGGGCCGTCGCCTCGCGTTCCCGCACTCGTGGATCATGATTCACGAGCCCGCCAAATGGGCCGGCTGGCAATCGACAACGGCGGCGGCACAACACCTCGACCGGCTGAAGCAAATGCAGAGCCAGATTTATCGGATCCTCGCCGAACGATCGGGCAAGCCCCTCCGCCAGATCATCCGCGACACGAAGCGCACCGATTTCTACCTCGATGCGGCGCGGGCGAAGGAATACGGATTGATAGACGAAGTGCTCGGGCCCGTCGAAGCGGGCCTGCCGGTGCCTGCCGCGCCACCGCCGCCCGCCACGCTGGCCCCTTCCGCTGAAGCTGAACTCGACAGGTCCGACATCGCGGCGTCCGCTCCGGGCGAGCTGGGTGAGACGACGACGCACGGCGACCCATGATCGGCACTCCCGACGCGTACCCGTTTCCAACGCTCCCGACGGCGCTGCGCTTTGCCGTGGCCCTCGCGGCCACCACGGTCGTGTTCGTTCTGGATCGACTCGCCGGGCCTCTCATCGACGACGGCAGCTCCTTCCTCCTGCTTGGGTGCGCGGTAATGGCGAGCGCCTGGTTTGCCGGCACCGGGCCCGCGCTCGCGGCCACCGTCCTCGGCGCGATCCTCGGTGCGCCGGAACCCGCCCCCGGCGGCGGCGCCGCGGCCCCAATGCACCTGGCGCTCTTCGTACTTCAAGGGTTGCTCCTCACGGGCGTCGTATCCGAATTGAGAGCGGCCCGCCGGCTTGCGGAACAGCAGGCCCGCGAGGCGCAGGCGGCGCGGCGCGAAGGTGAGATGGCGAACCGCACGAAGGACGAATTCCTCGCCACGGTGTCCCACGAGCTGCGGACCCCGCTCAACGCGGTGCTCGGCTGGGTCCACCTGCTGCGGACGGGGAAGCTGGATCCGGCGACGACGAACCGCGCGCTCGAGTCGATCGATCGCAACGTGCGGCTGCAGGCGCAGGTGACAACGGACCTGCTCGACGTGTCGAAGGCGCTGACGGGCAAACTGCAGCTCGAGAGCGAGCCCACGCTGCTGTCGGCCGCCGCGGAACAGGCCACGCTTGCGCTCGGTCCCGCGGCGCGGGCCAAGGGCGTCGAGATCCGCAGCGTGGGTCCCGACACGCCGGTGATCGTGCTGGGCGACGAAACGCGCCTCAGGCAGATTGCCTCGCATCTCATCGCCAACGCGATCAAGTTCACGCCGCGCGGCGGGATCATCGACGTGAAGATCGATGCCGCGGGCGACGAGGCGCGCCTGACGGTGAGCGATAGCGGACCCGGGATCGACCCGACCTTCCTCCCGCGCATCTTCGATCGCTTCACCCAGGCGGACCCGTCACCGACACGCGCGACGGGTGGCCTGGGCGTCGGCCTGGCGCTCGTGCGCGAGCTGGTCGAACTCCACGGCGGGACCATCGAGGCGGGCAACCGCGACGACGGGACGGGCGCGGTGTTCGCGGCCTGCTTCCCGCTGCAGTCCGCGCAACTCTCCCCGCACATCGTGGGACGCTCGCCGTTTGCCTCCTCGCCGCCGCTCGACGGCGTGCGCGTCCTCGTTCTCGATGAGGACGACGAAACGCGAGAGCTGCTGCGGACGGTCCTGCTGCAGCGCGGGGCCACCGTGCGGACGGCGGCGTCGGTCGGGGACGCGCTGGAGTCACTCGAAGGCTGGCGGCCGGACGTCCTCGTCAGCGACTCCGCGTCCCCCGACCACGACCGCTATGCGCTCGTCGGCAAAGTCCACTCGCTCGACGCCGAGCGGGGCGGACGCATACCCGCGCTGGCGCTGACCGCGGCCGCGCGGACCGACGAGCGGCTGGCCCCGTTGATCGCACACGTCCAGGCGGAACTCCTGAAGCCGATCGAACCTAGCCTGCTGATCGCGGAAATCGCCCGGTTGAGCGGCCGGGAGCGGAGGCGCGCGCGACGGTCATGACGGTTGAAGCGAGCTACCGGCGGCGTCTCTATGCGGGCGTGGAGCCACAGGCCGGCGGTGTTCTGCACGCACGCGTCTGGGCGCCGCGCTGCCGGTCCCTGGACCTGGTGATGGAAGGACGTCCTCCGGTTCCGCTGGCGCCGGAACCTGAGGGCTTCTTCAGCGGGACCGCCGACCATGCCGCTCCAGGCGACCGCTACTGGTTTCGCCTCGATGGCGACGCGCTGCGGCGGGATCCGATGTCGCGGTTTCAGCCCGAGGGGCCGCACGGTCCCTCAGCCGTCGTCGACCCGGGGTCGTTTCATTGAACGGACGCGGACTGGCCGGGTGTCGGCGCCCAGGGGCAGGTTCTCTACGAAATGCACGTCGGCACGTTCACCTCCGAGGGCACCTGGGCCGCGGCTGCCGCCGAACTGCCGGAGCTGAAAGCCCTCGGGGTGACCGTCATAGAGATGATGCCGGTCGCCGACTTTCCGGGACGGTTCGGTTGGGGATACGACGGCGTGAACCTCTACGCGCCCAGCCGCCTCTACGGCGCTCCGGACGAGCTCCGGGCGGAAGGACACGGAAGGACACGGAAGAACCATCAAGTCTCCAAGCGTAAATTCCGTGTTTTTCAGTGGTCGATTCCATCCGTGTCGTTCCGTGTTTCAGAGTTGCGCGAAGGTGCTCTGGCGCGGCTTGTCGTCCGGTCCGAGGATCGACTGGTGTTCTCACGGTATCATCGACGGCCGGAAAATGAACGAGCCCATGAGCGTCGATCTGCGGGAGTTCGGCTGGGACGCGCAGCGTGAGGAAGAGTTTGTCCCGCACGCCGGCGAGGGCCTGATACCGGGACGCGTCGTCCTCGAGCATACGCACATTTACCGCGTGATGACCGCCGGCGGGGAGGTTCTCGCGAGCGTGTCGGGCCGCTTCAGGCATCGCGCGGAGCGGCGGTCGGTATATCCGTCGGTTGGCGACTGGGTTGCGGTCGCCCTTCCGCGACATGAGCGGGACGCGCGGATTCACGCGGTGCTCGCGCGCAGGAGCGCCTTCTCGCGGCGTACGGCCGGCGATCGGACCGAGGAGCAGGTCGTGGCGGCGAACATCGACACGGTGTTCGTCGTTGCCGGTCTCGACGGCGAGTTCAATCCGCGCCGCATCGAACGGTACCTGGTGGTGGCGTGGGACAGCGGGGCGGCGCCGGTCGTCCTGTTGAACAAGGCCGACCTGAGCGACGATCCTGCGGCGCGGGCCGAGGAAGTGCGCGCGGTCGCGCCCGGCGTGGCCGTCCACGCCATATCCACGCGCGAGGCTGGCACGCTCAGCGTTCTCGGCGAGTACCTCGGCTCGGGCCGCACGGCTGCGCTCCTTGGATCGTCGGGAGTCGGCAAGTCCACGCTCGCCAACCGGCTGCTCGGCCAGGAACTGCTGCCGACGCGCGAGGTGCGCGTGGCGGACAGCAAGGGACGTCATGCCAGCGCCGCGCGGCAGCTGGTACAAATACCGGCCGGCGGGGTCCTGATCGACACGCCCGGCATGCGTGAGATCCAGCTCTGGGACACGGGCGGCGCGATCGCGACGGCCTTCGCGGACATCGACGCGCTCGCCGACGGCTGCCGGTTCCGTGACTGCCGGCACCGGCAAGAGCCGGGCTGCGCGGTGCGTGCCGCGGTCGACGCGGGGGATCTGCCCGCCGCCCGCCTCGAGAGCTACCGCAAGCTGCAGGATGAGGAGGCGTTCCAGGCGCGGCGATTGGACGCGCGCGCTGCGCTCGAGGAGAAACGCCGTGTGCGCTCGATTCACAAGGCGCGCAACAAGTACCTGAAGAACCGCGACGACGCCTGACCGGGGCGCCGGCCCTGGATTAGAATGGCGCGATGAAGATCGCGCTCGTTCAACAGCACGCCTCGCCTGACAAGTCCGACAACATTACGCGCGCGCTTGCGGCAATGGAGCAGGCGGCCCGCGCCGGCGCCTCTCTCGTCGGGTTCGCCGAGCTCGCGTTCGAACGCTTCCATCCGCAGCGCCCCGCGGGCGCCGATCCGTGGATGCTCGCCGAGCCGGTGCCGGGCCCGATCACCGACCGGATCTCGCGCAAGGCGCGAGAGCTTGGCGTCGTGGTGGTGTTGAACCTGTACGAGCGCGACGGCACGCGGGCGTACGACTGTTCTCCGGTCGTCGACGCGGACGGGACGCTCGCCGGGCGGACGCGAATGGTGCACATCACCGACTATCCCTGTTTTCACGAGCAGGGGTACTACACGCCGGGCGACACCGGTGCGCCGGTGTATCGCACGAAAGCGGGGCCGATCGGCGTGGCCATCTGCTACGACCGTCACTATCCCGAGTACATGAGGGCCCTTGCGCTCGGCGGGGCCGATCTCGTCGTCGTACCTCAGGCCGGGGCCGTCGACGAATGGCCCGAAGGGCTCTACGAAGGGGAAATGCGCGTCGCGGCATTCCAGAACGGGTACTTCGTGGCCTTGTGCAACCGCGTCGGCCGGGAGGACTGCCTGACGTTTGGAGGCGAGTCGTTCGTGTGCGGTCCGGACGGCGCCATCCTCGTTCGCGGCCCGCGTCTCGAGGACGCGATCGTCTACGCGGACCTCGATCTGCGGCAGGCGGAGCGCTCGCACGCGCGCCGCCTCTTTCTTCAGCATCGCCGGCCCGAGTTGTACGCCGAGTGGATTGCGCCGGCGGTCCGATCGTGAGCCGGTCGAGCGTGAGCAACCGTCTCGTCGGGCACTGGACGCTCGTTTCCTATGAGGGAATCTCGGCGGACGGAACGCGCACGCGGCCTTTTGGCGAGGCCGTGGGGCGTCTCAGCTACACCGCGGATGGGCGGATGGAAGGGCAGGTGATGCGGCCCGGCCGATCGCCCGTTGCGTTGAACGACGGCGAGACCAGGCGCCTTCGCGCCGCCTACACGGGGTACATCGCGTACTTCGGCACGTATGCCGTCAGCGAGGACGGCGAGACCGTGACGCATCACGTGGACGGCGCGCTGAATCCCGCGTGGGTCGGCGGCCAGCAGGTGCGCCGCGTGCGATTCGACGGCGACCTGCTCGTGCTGCAGGCGGATGTGATCAAGGGCGAGCAGACGATCCGCCACGAGCTCAAGTGGCGGCGATTGCCGTGAGGCACATGCGTCACCCGGAGACCGCACGGGCGGCCGTCGCCACGCTGTTCGTGCTGGCGGCGGCGTTGCCGGCGGGCAGGTGCACGGCCGTCAACTCCAAGACCGATTCCTTTGCGACGCTGGCCGAGGCCCGCCAGGCTGGTGCGATTGCCGGCGGGTGGGTTCCTGACGGCCTGCCGCCGGGAAGCCGCGAGATCCGCGCCGCGCACGTCCCCGGCACGTCGGCGCGGTGGGGCATCGTGAACTTTCCGCCCGCGGAAGCCGACGCGCTTCGCGCGATCCTGGAGCCCGCGGAGGTCCCGCTCGACGGCCGCCGCTGCAACATGCCGGCGCGGATCGAGTGGTGGCCCACCGAGATGCGCGGGACGATCAACGGCGAGCGCCTCGCCGCGACAGGGATTCACGGCTACCGCTCGCGCAAGGGAAGCCTGATCTTCGCGGTGAATTGGAATCAGGGCCGCGCGTACTACTGGTCTGAGTAGCAGGCATTGCCGATTGGCGATTGCAGACTGCCGATTGACGGATTGCCGATTGTTGATCGGCGATCGACGGATTGCCGATTGTCGATTGGGGGCGCGACTTGTAGGACGATCCGCCGGGCTGTTATGATGATGGTTCCGCGCGAGCGCTCCACAGCGTGCCGAGGTAGCTCAGTCGGTAGAGCACAGCACTGAAAATGCTGGTGTCACTGGTTCGATTCCAGTCCTCGGCACCAACCTTCGCTCGCCTTGCAGGCGAGCTTCGGTTGGCAAGCCGAGCGAGCGTCCCACAGCAGCGAAGGTTGCGCGCCGAAGCGGCGCAGCCGCGAAGGCGGGCGGCGCTCGCTTGCGGCCGCAGGCGCTCCGAATCGACCACTCAACTCGCCTCTTGTACTTTTTCCGAATCAGCGGTACTTTGCGCTTGTACTTTCGATCGGGGTCTGGTACTTTCGCCACCGATGAATGCAAACGCCGCAGTACTCAGCGGAACCGGCTCGTCGACGCGGACGCCCGCAGCCACCGCTGTCACGTCGACGGGGCTGCCGATCTCCAGGCGCCGCAGCGAGCGCCGCTGGATTCGAAAGGCGCTCGTGTTCGTGACCTGCGCGGTGTTGATCGACGCCCTTTTCGGCGACCGTGGACTCGTCGAGTCCATCCGGGCACGGCACGCCTACCGGCAGGCGGAAGCGGGCATTGCCCGTTTGAAACAGGAAAACGCCGGACTGCGCGAGCAGATCCGGCGCCTTCGTGAAGATCCCGAGGCGATCGAGGCGATCGCCCGCCAGGATCTCGGCCTCATGCGGCCGGGGGAGATCCTGGTCATCGTCAAAGACGTGAAATAGGCGCTGGGCGCTGGACGCTGGACGCTCGGTGCTAGACCAGTGCTAGACCACCACTTCCACGTCTTTTATCAGCCCCAGTTCCCGGCGGACCTTGTCTTCGATCGCCTTGTAGATGACGGGGTTGTCTTTCAGGAACTGCTTCACGTTCTCCCGGCCCTGGCCGAGCCGCTCACCGCCAAAGGCGAACCAGGTGCCGCTCTTGTCGATAATCTTGCGATCCACCGCGAGATCGAGCATGTCCCCTTCCTTCGAGATCCCCTCGCCGTACATCACGTCGAACTCCGCCTCGCGGAACGGGGGAGCGACCTTGTTCTTCACCACCTTCACGCGCGTGCGGCCGCCGACGACCGCGTCGCCGTCCTTGATCGCGCCGATCCGGCGGATGTCGAGCCGGACCGAGGAGTAGAACTTGAGCGCGCGGCCGCCCGTGGTCGTTTCCGGGTTGCCGAACATGACGCCGATCTTCTCGCGCAGCTGATTGATGAAGATCAGACACGTCTTCGACTTCGACACGACGCCGGTGAGCTTCCGCAGCGCCTGCGACATGAGGCGGGCCTGCAGGCCCATCTGCGCTTCGCCCATCTCCCCTTCGATCTCGGCGCGCGGCACGAGCGCCGCCACCGAGTCGACGACGACGACGTCGACGCTGTTGGAGCGGACGAGCACTTCGACGATCTCGAGCGCCTGCTCGCCGTTGTCGGGCTGCGAGACGAGCAGGTTGTCGAGATCGACGCCGAGCTTGCGGGCGTACTGCGCGTCGAGCGCATGCTCCGCGTCGACGAAGGCCGCCATGCCCCCCACTTTCTGCGCCTCGGCGATGATCTGCAGCGAGAGCGTCGTCTTGCCTGAGGACTCCGGCCCGAAGATCTCGATCACGCGGCCGCGCGGCACGCCGCCGATGCCGAGCGCGTAGTCGAGGCTCACCGAGCCCGTGGAAATCGAGGGAATCGTCAGGACGGCGTCCCTCTGCCCCAGGCGCATGATGGAGCCCTTGCCGAACTGCTTCTCGATCTGGCCGACGGCCATCTCGATGGCCTTCATGCGCTCGCGGTCGTTACGGTCTTCTGCAGCCATTCGTGCTCCCGGAAAATCTTCGTTGCTCTTGGTGGATGAAGCGGTTCGCTCCCCCGTCCCATCATCGTCCGACAGACCCGTGACAGGGGAGGTCACGGCGCTTCGCTTCTGCATGCGGAGCGAGAGCATTCTAGGTTCGTGCCTGGGCGAAAGTCAAGCGAAAATGTGTGCACTCGAAGCCAATAGGTGCCATGGTATCATAAATTTACGGAGAGCAGCGACTTTCGCCATGCGGCACGCCGGATCGCAGGATTTGCAGCGGCCTGAAGGTGAATGTGGTGAAATATCGCGTCCATGCCATCGCCGCTCGGTCACGCGCTCGCGGGGATCACGGCCGGCCTCGCCGTCGCGCCGTCGTCGCCCGATCGGGGATCGCGGCTTCGATCGGTGCTGCTCTTCGGCGCCGCCGGCGCCGCGGCGGACCTCGACCTGATCGCCGGCGCGCACAGCGGGCCCACGCATGGGATCGGCGCGGCAATCGCCGCGGGGCTGCTCGTGTTGGCGCTGCGAGCGGTGTGGACCCGCGGCAGCGTCGCACCGGAATGGCGCCTCGCGTTTGCGGTGTCGGCCGCCTATGCCTCGCACTCAGTGCTCGATTGGCTCGGCACCGACACGTCGCCGCCGATCGGCATCATGGCCCTCTGGCCTTTCACCGATCGCTACTGCGAGTCCTCGCTGCACGTGTTTTCCGCCATCTCGCGCCGTTACTGGCTGATGCCGGAGTTCCTCGCCGGCAATCTGGCCGCGGTCGCGCGCGAACTAGTGATCCTGCTTCCGCCGTTTGCGCTCGTCTGGCGGTGGAAGGAGCGCCGCAGCTCGCAACTCGCCGCTCGCCGCTCGCCCGGCTCGTGATCTTCGCGGAGGTTGCATTCTCTCGAACAAGGTCCGTGTTCTTCCGTGGTGGAACTCTCCGTAATAAGGTTCCGTGTTTTTCCGTGTTCTTCCGTGGTGGAATTTCCTCCGTGTTCTTCCGCGGCGCTGATTTCTGAAACACCAGCTCTGCCATATCGTCTACTGAACCATGCCTCCCCTCAATATCGTGGTTGCGCTGATGATCGCGGTGTCGACCGCGGCGCCGCCCTCTCTCGCGTCGGACACGCCCGGTTTGATCGTTCTGTCCGACACGGGCCGGCAGCAGGATGGCCGGCCCGTGGTCGTCCGCGTCGAGCAACCCGCTCACGTCGCGGTGCTCACACGCGCGTACTCCGGCCGGATCGTGCGCCTGTATCAGCTCGTGCAGCGATTCGTGCACCCGGAACGCACGCCCGAGCCCGCGTATCTCCTGCTGTCGGACAACCAGGGCGGTTTTCCGCGCTTTGGGTTCGTGCTGGACGGAAAGCTCCATCCGGACACGGCGTACGTCGATCTGCATCGGCGCAGCGATCTGTCGGGGCGGGCCGGCGCGATGGATCAGATCTACCCGCACGAACTGCTCCACATCATCGTGAAGGACCTCGCAGGCGAGGCGCCCGAGGGGCACGCGAGCCAGGTGCACGCGATCGCGGTACGGACCGACCGGATCACCGCGTTCAACGAGGGCTTCGCGGAGCACGGGCAGGCGATGGCCATTGACGATCCCGACGGCGTCGAGGCGACGCGCGCGATCGCGAGCGACATCACGGCCTTCGCGCACGCCAGCGACCAGTTCGAGAACTATCGCCGCGCGGTCTCCGCCCGATGGTCTGTGGCGCCAAAAGCGCGCATCACGTTCCCACTGTGGTTCAGCCAGGCCGAGCAGATCATGCGGTATCACGGCGTGAAGGCAAACCTCTTCGCACGCGATCCGGACGTCCCGGATCGGCTGTACACGAACCGCACCGCGTACGACGCATACCTGATCCAGAATGTCATGCCGGGCCGCCCTGACGGGACGCCAAAATCGGCCGCGCGCATGCTCGCGACCGAGGGGGTGGTCAGCGCGTTGTTCTATCGGCTGGTGAACACGCCCTCCGTACAGAACACGACGCGGGACGACGGCTTTTATGCCCGGTTCGGGGTCACCTGTGACGACATCGATCCGCTCGGCAACGCCTACCTGAAAGTCTTCGCGGCCATCCACGAGGGTCGGTACGACGCCTCGGCGGTGATCGACGCGTACGGACGATTGTTCCCCGACGAACGTGAAGCCGTTGACGCGGTCCGTCGCGAGGCGCTCCTGGGGCAGGATCCGCCGCGCGCCCCGGAAATCTGGCTGCTCAACGAGCGGTTCACCGCGGGACGCTCGCTGTTCGATCAATACCGGGCGATGCCGCGGCCGCACGCGTTCGATCTGAACGCCAGCTCGCGTGCCGACCTGGCCGGCGTTGCCGGTGTCAGCCCGGCACTTGCGTCCGCGATCCTTGCGAGCGCGCCATTTGCCTCCGTCGCTGATCTCCAGCGCGTCCCCGGCATGACCGCGCCGGTCGTCGCCGCGCTCCAGGAGATGAAGCGCGCGATGGATGCGCCCCCGCCGCCCGGCACGTCCGCGGAAGGGGGCCTGTCGTTTGGCAACATCATCAAGCCGTACGCGTGGCGCGCCCTGTTCGCGTGGCTCGGAGCTGCGCTGGTGGGATCGCTGCTGTACAGGCGCGCACGGCGCGTGGCGTGGTGGCACGCGGCGCTGAACGGCATCGCCGTCGCGCTCGTCGGGTTGATTGCCGCGTGGACGGTGGATTCCGGAAACGCGCTGATCGTGCTGCTGATCCCGGTGGCGGTCCCGCTGATTGTGTTCGGCGTGCCCGGTGCACTCATTCGCGGGTGGCGATCGCACTCCGCACGGGAGGGCGCCGTCGTGCTCGGCGCGTGGGCGCTCGCGGCGTTGCCTGCGGCGCTCGTTGTCAGGCCGTTGGGATAGCAGGCGGCAGGCAGCTGGCAGCAGGCAGTGGATCCCGCTGTCCCGCTGACTATACGCCGCTTGATATCTCGATTCACTGCCTGCTGCCTGCTTATCAGTAGCTGTAAAACCCCTTCCCGCTCTTCCGCCCCAGGTGTCCCGCCGCGACCATGCGGCGCAGCAGCGGACACGGCCGGTACTTCGGATCGCCCAGGCCGTTGTGCAGCACGTTCATGATCGCGAGGCACACGTCGAGACCGATGAAGTCGGCCAGCGTCAGCGGCCCCATCGGGTGGTTCATCCCCAGCTTCATCACCGTATCGATCGCCTCGGGCGTGCCGACTCCCTCCATCAGGGCATAGATCGCCTCGTTGATCATCGGCATCAGGATCCGGTTCGCGATGAAGCCCGGATAGTCGGCCGCCTCAATCGCCGTCTTCCCAAGCGTCGTGCACAGGTCCTTCGCCGTCTGCATCGACTCGACCGAGGTCGCCTGCCCTCGAATCAGTTCAACGAGGGTCATCAACGGCACGGGGTTCATGAAGTGCATGCCCAGCACTTTGTCGGGCCGCCGCGTCGCGGCGCCGAGCAGGGTGATGGAGATGGATGACGTGTTGGACGACAGGATCACCTCCGGCCGTGTGATCGTGTCGAGCTGCGCGAACAGATCGCGCTTGGCCCGCTCGTCCTCGATGATGGCCTCGACGATGTGATCCGCCTCGGCGAGCGCGTCGAGGTCGGTGCCGGTGGACAGGCGGCCGAGCGCCGCATCGCGGTCGGCAGCGGTGACTTTGCCCTTCTCCACGAACTTGCCGAGGCTCTTCTCGATCGTGCCGCGCGCGCGATCGAGCACCGTCGTCACGGTGTCCACCAGCCGCACCTCGAAGCCCGCCAGCGAGAACACCTGGGCGATGCCGTTGCCCATCGTTCCCGCGCCAATCACCCCGATAGTTCTGATGTCTGCCATTTCGTCACCTGAGAACATGGTTGGTTTGCGAAGTTTCTTCATGAATCCGGCGCGCCGGTTGCGTCGTCATGCCGCGACATGCCGCACCTCCACGATCGTTGCAACCCAAGGTTGCGCGGATGGGACTATTCCACGGGCGGAGCCTATTTCGTCACGATCTGCGCGTACGACCGTCTCGAGCTGTTCGGGGAGATCACCAACCGAGAGATGCATCTCAGTGCGATTGGGAACATTGTGGCGGACAGCTGGCGGTGGCTGGCGTCTCAATATCCCTACGTGACGCTGGACGAATGGTGCGTGATGCCGGATCATCTGCATGGGATATTGATTTTGTCGCGCAGGGGCGGTTCGTACTCCAGGGGCTATTCGCATCGGAGGCGCCGTTCGCGAACGGCGCCTACACGGACGCTGCCGGATGACATGGCAACCGCGGTTGCCTGCCTGACAACCAGCGGCGACGGCATGGCGGCCATGGCCACGGCCGACGTGCCCGAGACGACCGGGAAATCCCTCAGCGGGTTGATCGCGGCGTTCAAAACCGTCTCGACCAAACACGTGAATCGATTGCGCAACCGTCCCGGCACAACGTTGTGGCAGCGCAGTTTCTGGGAACGCATCGTGCGCGACGACGTCGAGAGGGACAGAATTCGTCTGTACATTCGCGAGAACGCCGCAAGGTATCGCACGCGCCACCATTCACCGTAGGGGCCGTTCGCGAACGGCCCCTACAACGTTTCGACGGCGAGCGCGACCCCGTTGCCGCCGCCGAGGCATAGCGACGCGATGCCTCGCTTGAGATTGCGGCGCTTCAGCGCGTAGAGCAGCGTGGTCAGCACGCGCGCGCCGCTCGCGCCGATCGGGTGCCCCAGGGCGACCGCGCCCCCCTGGACGTTGACGCGATCGATAGCGATCCCCAGTTCCCGAATGACCGCGACGGCCTGCACCGAGAACGCCTCGTTGATCTCGAAGAGATCCACGTCCTCGAGCTTCCACCCGACTTTCGCGGCGACCTTGCGCACGGAATCCACGGGCGTCATGAGCACCATCTTCGGCGCGAGCCCGCTCGTCGCCTGGCCGACGATCCGTGCCATCGGCGTGAGGCCGAGCGCCTTCGCCTTGTCGGCGGCCATGACGACGAGGGCGGCGGCCGCGTCGTTGACGCCGGGCGCGTTGCCCGCCGTCACGCTGCCGTCCTTCTTGAACGCGGGCTTCAGGGCGGCGAGCGACTCCGCGGTCGTGTCCTCGCGGATCGCCTCGTCGCGATCGACGACGATCGGGTCGCCTTTCTTCTGCGGGATGCTGATCGGCAGCATCTCGTCCGTGAACCATCCCTCGCGCGTGGCGTGCGCCGCCTTCCGGTGGCTCTCGGCCGCGTACTTGTCCTGTTCGGAACGCGCGACCGCGTAGGCGTCTGCCACGACCTCGCCGGCGTTCCCCATGTGGCAGTTCTCGAACGCGCACCACAGCCCGTCGTTGATCATCGAGTCGACGAGCGTGCCGTTGCCCATGCGCAGCCCTTCGCGCACGCGCGAGAGCAGGTAGGGCGAATTGCTCATCGACTCCATGCCACCGGCCACCGCGATGTCGATGTCGCCGGTCGCGACGCCCTGCGCGGCGAGCATCACGGCTTTCAGACCGGAGCCACAGACCTTGTTGATGGTGAGCGCGGCGACATGTTCGCCGAGGCCGCCGTTGAGCGCCGCCTGGCGCGCGGGATTCTGACCGCTGCCGGCCTGGATGACGTTGCCCATGATGCACTCGTCAACCGTGGCCGGATCGATGCCCGCGCGCCGGACCGCTTCGCGCACGGCCAGCGCGCCAAGCTGCGGCGCCGTGAAGCTCTTGAGCGCGCCAAGAAACTTGCCGGTCGGTGTCCGAACGGCGGAGATGATGACTGATTCACGCATGATCTGTTTACTCTCGTGGCTCGTGGCTCGTGG
>Ga0156017_1099_pt1 | contig 42008 bp, 40 predicted proteins | sample RifCSPlowO2_02_FD_107671 | JGI IMG/M metagenome (GOLD analysis project Ga0156017, IMG submission 107671) | Acidobacteria bacterium RIFCSPLOWO2_02_FULL_67_36
CCTTGAGCGAGAACTTGGCGCGGGCGTGCCCTTCGTAGCACTTCCACACGCGGGCGTTCGCCAGATAGGTGACGCGCTCCGAGTCGCATTGCGGACACCTGACTACGCCGTCAGGCCAGCGCACGGCGACGACTGCTGCGTGGCAGTTGGTGTAATCCGAGAAGTAGATAATTGCTTGCTGGAGAGTGCGTGGGGCGTCCATAAGAGAATCGTCTCACAGACGGCACGGTCAGTCAAGTATATTATTGCCAAAGGTTCTGTCGCGGCGGCGTTGCTTGGCCTGGCGAGTCTGGCGGCCGCGCAGGCGCAAACTCCGACGCCCGCGCCGCGATTCCGCTCGGGCGTGGACCTGGTGCATCTCGACGTCTCGGTGCTCGACCGGAATCGCCGGCCGGTGCGCGGTCTGACCCCGGCGGACTTCACCATTCTCGAGAACGGCAAGCCCCAGCAGATTGTGGCGTTCAACGCCGTGGACATCCCGGATCCCGAGCCGCCCTCTACCCCCTGGATTCGGGACGTGGCGCCGGATGTCGGCACGAACGATGGGGTAGAAGAGCGCCGGCTGTTTCTCCTGCTGCTCGATGACGCCATGATTCAGTCGGACGTGCGCGCCGTGAACAACGTCCGCGACATCGCGCGCCGGGTGATCGATCGCCTGGGCCCCTCGGATCTTGCGGCGGTCATCTTCACACGCGACAACCAGCACTCCCAGGACTACACGGCCGACCGCGCGCGGCTGCTGACCGCCTTGGACAAGTTCAGCGTCGGATTCCGGGACATGTCGCCTGTCACGCCCGACGACTTGTACTACCTCTACTCAGTCGATGTCGTCGAGGCGGCGGTAGATACGCTGAGCACCATGCCGGATCGCCGCAAGGCGATCATCTACGTCGGCCAGGGAGTGCCGGTGGATCTCGAGCTGCTGGCGCCGCAGGCTGTCGGCATTCCGGAGGGAGGCGGGGAGTCCGCGCTCATGAAGCAGGGGCTCATGCAGCAACTGAAGAACCAGATGGAAAAGGCCTTTCAACGTGCCGCGCGCGCCAATGTGAACGTCTATACCGTCGATGCCTGCGGTCTGCGCGTGACGCCGGCGCCCCCTCCGCCCGGGCAGTCTCTCCTGGAGTATCACGCGCCGACGTGCGTCCCCGGCCTCGAAGTCGACTATCTGAAAACCGTCGCCGCGAACACGGGCGCGCGCGCGGTGACCGACACGAACGACTTCGCGCCTGGCGTGACCGCGATATTCGAGGAGAACGCGTCGTACTATCTGATCGGGTATCAGTCCACTGACCAGAGGGCGGACGGAAGACTCCGGCGTATCGAGGTCCGCGTGAACAGGCCGGACGTCGAGGTGCGCACCCGCAACGGCTATCTGGCCGACGGACGAGACGCCGCGAAGCGCAAAGCGGCGCTCGCCGCCTCGCCTCTTGGCGCCGCGTTGGCCGGGGTCCTGCCGAAGAGCGATCTGCCGCTCCAGATGTCCGCCGTGCCGTTTGCCGTGCCGGGGCGCCGTGAGGCGGCCGTGGCAATCGTCCTCGGCGTCCGTCAGCCGATTCGGACCACGGAAGAACACGGAAACACGGTGTCAACCACGGAAGAACACGGAAACACGGTATCAACCACGGAAGAACACGGAAACACACGGATCTCAACCACCGAAGAACACGGAAACGCACGGATATCAACCACGGAAGAACACGGAAACACACGGATATCAACCAGCGAAGAACACGGAAACGCACCGACCAGAACCACGGAAGAACACGGACGTACACGGACCAGTATGCAGACGTCAGGCGGGACGGTGGAGCGCGTGGACCTGCAGGTCAGCGCGTTCAACGTCAACGGGAAGGCGTTCGGCTCGACGAGACTGCAGGCGGATGTCGCGCTTCGACCAGATGCCAGCGGACTCGCGGAGTACGAGGTGCTCGCGCGGCTCGATCTCAAGCCAGGTCGATACCAGCTTCGCGTCGGCGCGAACCTCCGCAGCCTTTCGACCAGCGGCAGCCTCTATTGCGACGTTGACGTACCGGACTTCTCGTCGGCGCCAGTCTCGCTGTCCGGCCTCGTCCTGAGCGCGTCGCCCGGACCGGTAGTGGGATCCCGGGACGCGCTTCGGCCGATCCTCCCGGTCGTGCCCACCGCGCGGCGTGCTTTCACGTCAGGCCATCAGGTCTCAGCGTTCACGCGCGTCTATCAGGGGGGCAAGGCGGCGCTGGCGTCCGTTGCGGTGCGCGTGCGGCTTCGCAACGCGGCCAACGAGCTCGTGATGGACCGGCGCGAAGAGCTCGCAGCGGCACGGTTCACCACCACACGCTCGGCCGATGTCAGGGTGGAGGTGCCGGTGGCGCACCTGGCGCCCGGAGAGTATCTGCTCACGGTTGAAGCCGCAGCACGCACGACCGTCCACCGCAATAGCCGATTTCAGATCACCCGCTAGCGGTTCGCCGGCGCTGACTCATTCTCAGCGCCGGCGAGAACCCCTAGAACCCGTGGAACCTGTAGAACTTCAGCAACCCGTGCCCGTCTGGTCTGGCCTGACGAGCTGCCGGAGCACGTACGGGAGGATCCCGCCATGGCGGAACGCGACGAGCTCCTCCGGCGTGTCGATGCGTGTCGTCACGGTGAACTCCTTGACCGTTCCGTCCGCATCGGTCGCGCGCACGGTGATGGCCCCGCGCGGCGTGCAGGACGTGCCCATGCCGATGATGTCGTAGGTCTCCCGTCCGGTGAGCTTCAACGACGCCGCGGTACACCCGTCGTTGAACTGCAGCGGCAGCACGCCCATGTTCACGAGGTTGCTGCGGTGGATCCGCTCGAAGCTCTCCGCCAGGACCGCCTTGACGCCGAGCAGCATGGTGCCCTTCGCCGCCCAGTCGCGCGACGAGCCGGAGCCGTATTCCTTGCCCGCGATGATGAGCAGTGGCACACCGGCCTCGCGGTACCGCACTGACGCGTCGAAGATCGTCGTCACCTCGCCCTGCGGCAGCAGCGTGGTCCATCCCCCTTCAGTCCCCGGAGCGATCTGGTTGCGCAGGCGGATGTTCGCGAACGTTCCGCGCATCATGACCTCGTGGTTGCCGCGCCTCGCGCCGTAGGAATTGAAGTCGCTCGGCGCCACGTGCTGCGACACCAGATAGCGTCCCGCCGGGCTGTCGGTGGGGATGGAACCGGCGGGAGAGATGTGGTCGGTCGTCACGCTGTCGCCAAGCAGCGCGAGCACCCTCGCGCCGCCGATGTCGGTGGGCACCGCCGGCTCGAGTGTCAGCCCCTCGAAGAAGGGAGGATTCCGGATGTAAGTCGACGAGCCGTCCCAGTCGAAACGCTCGCCGGTCGGGCTGGGCAGCGCGCGCCAGCGATCGTCCCCGTCGAACACCGTCGCGTACTTCTCCCGGAACATCTCCGACTTGACCGCCTTCAGCATCGTCTCCTGGATCTCGCGCTCCGCGGGCCAGATGTCCTTGAGATAGATCGACTCGCCCGACGTGCCCTTGCCGAGCGGCTCCGACGTCATGTCGATCTGCATGTGCCCCGCGAGCGCGTACGCGACGACGAGCGGCGGCGACGCCAGGTAGTTGGCCCGGACCTGCGACTGGATGCGCCCCTCGAAGTTCCGGTTGCCGCTGAGGACCGACGCGACGACCAGGTTCTGCTCCTTCACGATCGACGAGATCGGCTCGGGCAGCGGACCGCTGTTGCCGATGCACGTCGTGCAGCCGTAGCCGACGATGTTGAAGCCCAGCTCGGCCAGGTACTCGAGCAGGCCGGCGGCCTTCAAGTACTCAGTGACGACGAGCGATCCGGGCGCCAGGCTCGTCTTCACCCAGGGCTTCACCTTGAGGCCGCGGGTGACCGCGTTGCGCGCGAGCAGGCCCGCGGCAATCATCACGCTCGGGTTCGACGTGTTCGTGCAACTGGTGATGGCCGCGACGACCACGGACCCGTGACCGAGCCCTTCCATGCCGGGGACGGACATCGTGAGGTCGGCGACGCCGACGGCGCTGGCGGCCGCGACGGCGGCCGGCGCGCTCGTCTCGCCCGGCTTGACGACCGGCACGGGCTTCAACTTGCGCTCCGCCATCATGCCGTCGAGCGCCTGCTGGAACTTGTATTTCGCCTGCCGCAGCGACACGCGGTCCTGCGGGCGCTTTGGCCCCGCAAGGCTGGGTTCGACGGTGGAGAGGTCGAGCTCCAGTGTCGCCGTGTAGACCGGCTCCGGCGCGTCAGCGCGCCTGAAGAGTCCCTGCTCCTTCGCATACGCCTCTACGAGGTTCACGTGCGACTCTTCACGGCCGGTGAGCCGCAGGTAGTCGAGCGTCATCTCGTCGATCGGGCAGATCGCGATCGTGGCGCCGTACTCCGGAGACATGTTGCCGAGCGTGGCGCGGTCCGCAATCGTCAGGAACTCGAGGCCGGGGCCGTAGAACTCGACGAACTTGCCGACGACGCCGAACTTGCGGAGCCGCTCGGTGATGGTGAGCACGAGATCCGTGGCGGTCGCCCCTTCCGGCAGGCGATCGACCAGGCGGAAGCCGATCACTTCCGGAATCAGCATCGAGATCGGCTGCCCGAGCATGGCGGCCTCCGCCTCGATGCCGCCGACGCCCCATCCCACCACGCCGAGCCCATTGACCATGGTCGTGTGCGAGTCGGTGCCGACGAGCGTGTCGGGGTACGCGAGCGTGACGCCGTCCGCCTGCTCCTTGAACACCACGCGCGCGAGGTACTCGACGTTGATCTGATGGACGATGCCGGTGTCCGGCGGGACGACCCGGAAGTTGTGGAACGCTTCCTGGCCCCAGCGGAGGAATGTGTAGCGCTCCCTGTTGCGCGTGAATTCGAGCGCGGCGTTGAGATCCGACGCGTTGCGCTCGGCGTAGTAGTCCACCTGCACGGAATGATCGATGACGAGTTCCACAGGCTGCAGCGGGTTGACCTTCTTCGGGTCGCCGCCGAGCCGCACGATCCCGTCGCGCATCGCGGCGAGGTCCACCACCGCGGGGACGCCGGTGAAGTCCTGGAGCAGGACGCGCGCCGGCGTGAACGCGATCTCCTTCTGCGTCTTCCCGGTCACATCCCATCCTGCGAGCGCCTTGATGTCGTCGGGATCGACGAAGCGTCCGTCCTCCCGGCGCAGCAGGTTCTCCAGCAGGATCTTGAGCGAGTACGGCAGCCGCGCGACGCCGCCGTATCCGGCTTTCTCGAGCGCGGGAAGACTGAAGATATCGAAGCTCGCGCCGCCGGCGGTCAGCCGCGTGCGCGTATTGAACGAATTATGAGAAGCCATCCGTACATGATCCTCCAACGGGACGAATGTACCAAGGGCGGGCCCTTGCCGAAGATGCCGATCACCTGAACTGTATCGCAGCGGGCACGCGCTTGCCACTCGGGTGCAGGAGCGCGGCCACACGAAGCAGGAGGAGAGCGGGACTAAGATCTGACGGTGCTCGTCGCGCACCTTTCCGATCTCCACCTGAAAGACGACGCCGATGCGGTCTGGCTGGACCACCAGCTCGACCGCATCCTCGCCCACGGCGTCGATCATCTCGCGCTCACAGGCGACCTGCTGGATCGCTGGAAACCCGCCGCTGCTCGAGCGAATCCTCGACAGTCTTGCGCGACACGGTCTGCTGGACGCACACCGCGCGACCATCCTCCACGGCAACCACGATCTGGCGTCGAGCGGCGGCCATCCGCGCGGCGGCGCCGATCTCGTGCGGCTGGCGCTGCGGTTCTGGGATCCGCCGCCGCTCCTCGCCCGCCGCCGGTTCCGCTTCTACGACGCGATCTCCCGGCGCGCCGCCGGGCTTGCGGCGTGTGCGCCGTTCATGAAGACGCTGCCATCCGGCGCGCGCGTCGCCGTCCTCGACACCGTTCCCCTGGTGTGGACACCGCTGCGCTTCGAGGGACGCACGGTCACGATCCGCCACGCGGTGGGCTGCATCCGCGCGGCCCAGGCCCGGTGGCTTGCCGCCGTGCCCGCCGCTCCCGGCCCGCTCGTGGTGCTCATGCACCACTATCCGCTCGGGACGCCCTCGTTCCAGTGGACGCCGCCGCCGGGCTCGCGGCTGCCGGTGCGCGTGGTGCGCGTGCCGATGCACATTCCGGAGCCCGGGTGTGGGGAGTTCTGGGATGCCGCGGCGCGCGCGGGCGTGCGCCTTGTGCTGTGCGGGCACGTCCACCGCGCGCGGCTCGAATGGCACGACGGGATCGCCGTGGGCCTCAACGGCCAGAGCGGCGCGGCGTGGGCGGGGAGAACGATTGCGTACTACGACATCCGCGGCGATGGAGTGCGGATGGACGTCGAGAAGACGTAGAGGCCCCCCTGGAAAACAGGAGACGGAGAGAAGGGGAGGCTTCTCGTTCTCAGGGCAACAGGAGGAAGCGAGGAAGGGAGGTCGCACGCTGACCGCGCAGTGGCAGCCGGTCTGGCAGCGCGTCGCGCGCTCGCTACGCCGGCCTCGAGCGACCTGCAGGCCGGCGCACCGGCATCACCTCCGTGCGTCTCCGTGTCGCCGTGTCTCCGTGTGAACTCGACACGTCTCCCGTCCTCCCCTGCTAACCCGGCCAGCGGAAGAGTCTCGGACGCGCGATGTACCTCAGAACAAGTAGGCAAGACTGAGCGAACCCGTGGGAACCGCGCGCCTCGTCGTCCCGAAGTTGACGCCCCCCTTCCGCATGGAGATCTGCACGTCGGCCCGAAGCCCGAGCCGTTGGCGGCTGTCCCCGAACCAGTACTTCAATCCCGCGCCCGCGTGGTATTCGCGTCCCGTCTCGAGGAGCTCGTTGCCCTCGTGCAGCTCGCGCAAGTACCCGCCGCCGCCGAGGACGAACGGCACGCCCTTGCCTCCGGCGAATGTGAGCGGCGGGAGATGCCACACGACCGAGCCGTTGAACACGTAGCGCGCGATGCGCTCGGTGGCGGTGACGGCGTCGGCGCCTTCCGCGTCGTCGCTCACGCGCGTCCTGATTTGCGGGCGGGCGTATTCGACCCCCGCTTCAATTGCCAGATCCCGTGTGACGTAGACGGAGAGGCGTCCCACGCCGCCCGGCGCGGGCGCCAGCCGTGAGCTGGTTGAGAACAGGCCGAACGGCCCCGTCCCCGAGTTGATGTTGCGCGTCTCCTCCGCGGTGCTGTCGCCCAGATCGAAGCCGTTGCTCCACAGCGCGCCGCCGCTGACCTCGACGGAGCCGGTGTGCGGCGCGGTCCGGCCAATCCACTGCGCCTCCGCGGGATCCACGAAAGCCGCGCACAGGACGGCCGCGCAGATGGCCATCCGCGTCGCGCCAGGACCGCCGCTCACTTCGACACAACCTTGATCTCGACGTTCGACACGCCCCCGCCGCGCGGGACGACCACGAGCCTGTCGTGGAACTTCACCTTGAAGTCGAGGTCGATGTTCAGCGACCCGTCGAAGAAGCTCGTAATGTCCGCGTCGTCGAGCGGCTCGGCCCTGAGGACCTGGGGCCCGGGGTCAAGGCCCGCGATGACGAAGGCGCCGTCTTCCGACAGCGAAAAGCCCGCGACGAGCCGTCCCGTTCGGGGATTGAAGGCGGTGACGTGCGCGCCGAGGACCCCGGCGCCGTTCTTCGTTACCTTGCCGCTGATGCTGCCGGTTTCCCGCGTGAAGCTGGCGGACGGATAAATGTCGGAAATGCCCGCGATGTCGTCCGCCTTGAGCGTGCGGCTCGCGATGCTGCCGGCGGAGAAGGCGATCGGGAACATGACGGACTCGGCCGCGATCACGCGCCGGCCGCCCGCCCGAAGCTCCGTCTCGCCAAGCGCGGAGTGCGCGAGCCCGTGAAGATGGCCGATCTCGTGCAGCGCGATCGACTCCAGATCGTAGCGGTCGGTCTCGCCGCCGGCGGCCACGGACCACGAGAAGGCGGAGTTGAAGAAGATGTCGGATTCGACGACCTCCCCCGTCACGGTATCGACCATGAACGACGTGGCGCCGAGCACCTTCTCGAGATCCGGCCGGTTCTGGAACCCCAGCACGGTCGCGCCGTCGCCGGACACCGGCGGGGCAGCGGTGAAGCCCACGAACTCGGACGACAGCTGCGAGGTCGGCACGGCGTCCCATGTGCCGAACGCCCTGGTCACCGTGGATTGGAACTGCTGCGCCGAGACGTTGGCCGTGCCCGCGTTGGTCACGAAATACCGGATGGGCAAGCGGTTCCATTTCAGCGTCATGCTGCGTGTGCCGATGCGCGATCCGAGCTTGAGATACGCGCCAGCGGGCACCGTGGCGATCAGGATGACGACGAAGGTGGCCAATGCACCGCCGCGCCGCAAGGCCACCCTCATCGGATCCCTTCTGGCCCGCCACGAGCCTTGTCGAGGGGCCCGCCACGAGCTTTGTCGAAGGGCCCGCCCTGAGCCTTGTCGAAGGGCTGCATCGCCGTGCGCACCGCACCGGCGAACTCGTCGAGCGACATCGGCCGGCGGGCCGGATCGCCGCGCTTGACGACTTCCGCCGCGTCGCCGCGCGCCTGGATCAGGGGCGGCAGCACGATTCGCCGCCCGGTCTGCGGGTCGACGCGGACGCGGTACAGCCCCTGGCTCAGACCGAAGACATGCGGCACGCCCGATCCCTGCGACGTGAGGAACAGAATCGCTTCGTCCCCCTCGTGGAACTCGGGCGCGCCGATCATCACGTTCTTGTAGCGGCCGATCCGGCCGCCGGGCACCGTGAACGTGAGGGTGTCGGGCGGGCTGCCCGGACCAGGGTCGAGGGGGGCGCCTTTCAAGTACGTGCCCGGCTCGACGGTCACCACCGTGTCGATGCGGCGGCGATTGTCACGCCACTCCGCCCGCACGTCGACGACGCGGCCGTGGACGATGATCTGAGAGGAGGCGACAACTTCACGGAAGTCCGCGGGGACGAGGACCGTTGCGCCGAGCGCGGTGGCGGCGCTCAGCAGAACCAGCGGGAGAACGAGTCGGCGCATATCATCGAAGTCTATCTCAAAGGCCCTTCGGCGACGCTCGGGGCGGGCGCGCGCGCTTCGCGCGCGACGCGCACGACGGCGGCTGCCGCCCGCGCGCTGGCGCCTCTGCTGCCGAGCTTGTCGCGGACCTCGCGAAGATCGGCGCGGACGCGCGAGGCGTGCTCCTCGTTCGTCAGCACGCGCAGCGCTTCACGCGCGACCGCCTCGGGCGTGAACGCACCCTGAATCAGCTCGGGAACGACCGGCCGCCCGGCAACGAGATTCGCCATCGCGTACGTGGTGACGCGCACGAACGGCTTGCCAAGCCGGTACGTCAGCGGCGAAAGACGATACACGACGACCATGGGACATTCGTGGATCGCTGCCTGCACGGTGACCGTTCCCGACGCGACCAGGGCCACGTCAGCCGCAGCGAGCACGGCGTCGGCGCGTCCCTCCACGATCGCGGCCGGCTGCGCGCCACCCGCGGCGACGAGCGAGAGCGGCTCGAAAGCGGCGTCGGACAGATTCGGCGCCCGCGCGACCAGGAACTGCGCGCCGGGGATCCGTTCGCGGATGACGAGCGCGGCCCGCGACAGGTCCGGCAGGATCGCGTGTATCTCGTTCGGACGGCTGCCGGGCAGAATCGCGACAACCGGTCGCGAAGGATCGAGCGCGGCGCTCGCGAGGAAACGCTCTCGCGGTTCCGGCGCGTCGATGGTGTCGAGCAACGGATGCCCCACCCATTCGACCGGGACGCCCGCTTCGCGGTAGATCGCCTCCTCGAAGGGGAAGATCACGAGCACGCGATCGACCATCCGCTTCATGGTCTTCATGCGCCCGCGGCGCCACGCCCAGAGCTGCGGGCTGATGTAGTAGACAATCGGCACGCCGAGCTTGTGGAGCGCGCGGCCGAGCGTGAAATTGAAATCAGGGAAATCGATGGCGACAAACACGTCCGGGCGCGAGGCGACGGCGTCCGCAACCAGCCGCCGGTAGGTCGCATAGGTCCGCGGCAGGACCCGCGCGACCTCGAGGAGGCCGGTCACCGACAGGCCGCTGAAGTCCCCCACGAGCGACGCGCCGGCCGCTTTGAGCCGATCGCCGCCCAGCCCGATGATGACGGCCGACCTCTCGATGCGCAGGATTTCCGACGCCAGCGCTCCGGCGTAAAGATCGCCGGATGGCTCGCCGCAGGAGATCATCACGCGCACGAGAGCGACTCTAGGTTCCGCTCGGGCGGATGAACAGCGCCGGGTCGAGCGGGACGTTGTACTGAAAGGTGCGGACCGTGCGCTCGACGACCGGCGTGCCGTTGCGGGACACGGTCGTGTGGAACGCGACCTTGACGCCATCGACGTCGCGATAATCCGAGAAGGCTTCCTCGGCAACCGCGCCGTCGAGGCCGGCGTAGCGCTGCCGCGCGAGCAACCCGGTCTCGCGGTCGATCGTCAGCGTCGTGGGACGCATCCCCGCGCCGGTGACTTCGAGCACCGCAAGCGTGCGACCCCCCTCGGTCGCGTCGGGGAGGCGCGTGGCCGACAGCCTGCCCGCCGCGAGCGCCAGCAGCATCGGGACCGTGTCGCGCTGCACGCTGGCGCGCATCTCCGCGACGTACTGCGGCGGCGCCGGCTGGACTCCGTGCTCCTGGTCCTGCACCCAGAACTCGCCGTTGTTGAACACCTGGACGCGAGGACCGGCATCCGTCCGGGCCTCCATGCGGAATCCGCCCGGGTACCGAATGGCATAGGACACGTCCGCTGTCCCTCCGGCAGCCAGCACCTTCACCGTCGTGGCCATCCTGATCGTGCGTATGGACCGCAGGAGATCCAGCCCGCCTTTCGCCTCGAGCGCACGCGCGACGATCGCCCGAACGTCGTCACCATCCGCCGTCCGTCCCGCCGGGCCGGCCGCCTGCGTGCGAAACGCAATCGGCTCCATCCGCGCGCCGCCGCTGCCGCCGCGCCGCCGCAGATCCGGCGAGGCGAGGTCCAGCGATCCAAGCGGGATCTGCTCGACGCGATCGAAGCCGACGCCGGCAAGACGTTTGGCGAAGACCGAGGCGTCTCCGACCAGCACGATGGACAACCGGTCGGGGTGCAGGTATTCCCGCGCCACGCGCTGGATATCGTCGAGCGTGACGGCGCCCACCCGCTCGCGGTACGTCTGCAGCTCGTTCAGGTCGAGGCCGTAGAACACGGCGTTGAGCACCTGGAGCGCGATCGCCCCCGGCGTCTCAATCGTGAGCGGGAAATTGCCCATGAGATAGGCCTGCGCGTCCTCGAGCTCGCGGGCCTGCACGCGCTGGCGCTGCAGCCTCGAAATCTCGTCGACGATCAAACGCAGCGTCTCGGCCGTCGTCGAGGATTTCGTGTCGGTGTCGGCGACGATGTCGCCGCTCTCCTTCAGCGCGTTGAGGTCCGCCGACGCCCCGTAGGTCAGGCCCCGCTCGGAGCGCAGCACGCGGTGCAGGCGATTGCCTCCCTCGCCGCCGAGGATCTTCGTCGCGATGTCGAGCGCGAAATAGTCCGGATGCCGTCGTGGCAGCGCGACGTTGCCGACGCGGATCTCCGTCTGGACGGCGCCGGGGCGGTCGATAATCACCACCCGCCCGGTCGGCGGCGGCGGATCCCCCGGCTTCGCGTCGCTGACCTCGACGCGGCCCCAGCTCCCGAAGGCGCGCTCCACCGACTTGAACGCCTCCTCCGGCTCGGTGTCGCCCACCACCGCGAGGATGGCGTTGTTGGCCCCGAACCACTTCCTGTGAAACGCCTTCAGGTCCGCCTGCGTGACGGCGCGGATCGAGTCGGGCGTGCCCGATCCGGGCCTGCCGTACGGATGGAACCCGAAGACGAGCCGATCGAACACGGCGCCGGCCAGGTAGTCGGGATCGTCGTAGCTGACCTGCAGCCCCGAGAGAATCTGCTGCCGCTGCCGCTCGATCTCCTGCGGCGCGAACGAGGGATTGCGCGCCAGGTCTGCCAGGAGGTCGAGCCCGACGTCGAGGCTGTCCTTCATGACCGCGGCGTTGATGAAGGTCAGCTCGGTCACGGCGCCCGTGCCGAGCGCGCCGCCGATCGAGTCGATCGTGGTGGCGATGTTTTCGGCCGTGCGCGTTGTCGTGCCTTGATCGAGCAGTGCCGCCGCGAGGTTCGCCACGCCGGGCTTGTCCTGCGGCTCCTGCGCCTGGCCGGCCCGGACGATGAGCCGCAGGCTGACGGCGGGCTGCTCGTGGTGCGACACCGCGATCACCTGCAACCCGTTGGGCAGCGTCCGCAGCTGGTACGGCGGGAATTTCACCTCGCGGGCCGGCAGCGGGCGCGGCGGCCGTTCCGACGGCCAGTCGGGCGCCTGCGCCCGCGACACCGTGGCGAGCGTCAGGCACAGGGTGGCGAGCGCGGCAACGCGAAGGCGTGATGTCATCACCTACCGCCCTCCCCTGCCGCCAGCCGCACCCTTGGGCATGACGGTAATCACGAGGCGGTTCTCAAGCGTGAAGTACTTGCGCGCGACGCGCTGCACGTCGGCCACCGTGATGTTCATGAAGATGTCGAATTCGTCGTCGGCGGTCGCCAGCCCGCCCCGCCCGTCGTGGATGACCGCGGCGTGCCCGAGCGTCATCGCCTTGTCCTTGTTGGACTCGCGGCTGAAGATGTAGTCGCGGGAGAACTGGTTCTTCGCCTGCTGCAGCTCCGCGGCGGAGATCGGTTCGTTCCGGAGCCGATCCAGCTCCGCGATGAGGGCGTGGGTGGTCTCGTCGGTCGACTTGCCGGGCTGGACGATGGCCACGGCAAAAAACAGATTCGGATCCTCGATGATGTTGCCCTGTCCAAACGCGGCGAGCGCGAGCTGCTTCTCGTAGACCAGGCTGCGGTAGATCCGCGAGCTCTGCCCGTCCGAGAGCACTTTCGCGGCGACGTGGAGCGGATACGAATCCGGGTTCCCGTCGAACGTGATGTGGTGTGCGACGATCACGGCGGGCAGCGGCCAGGTCTCCTCGAGCGTCACGCGCCGCTCTTTCGTCTGCGGCGGCTCCTGTGGGATGTCGCGCGGCACCGGGCGCGTGGCCTTGGGGACACGTCCGAGATACTGCGTCACCAGCCCGAGGGCTTCCTTGGCGTCGAAGTCCCCGACGAGCACGAGCGTGGCGTTCGCCGGGACGTAGTAGGTGTGAAAGAAGTCGCGCACGTCGTCGATCGACGCCGCCTCGAGATCCTTCATGCTGCCGATCGTCGGATGCTTGTACGGATGCACCGTGAACGCCTGGTCGTAGATGATCTCGTTCAGCCGGCCGTACGGCTGGTTCTCGATCCGCATCCGGCGCTCTTCCTTGACGACCTCGCGCTCGGTCTTGAAGACCGACTCGTCGATCCGGAGCGACGCCATGCGGTCCGCCTCGAGCCACAACACGAGCGGCAGGTACTGCGCGGGCGTGGTTTCCCAGAAGACCGTGGCGTCCTCGGTGGTGTAGGCGTTGCTCTGCCCGCCGATGCTCGAAATCCACGAGGGATGCCCCTCGGGCTCGACGTTCTTCGACCCCTTGAACATCATGTGCTCGAACAGGTGCGCAAAGCCGGTGCGCCCCGGCTTCTCGTTCTTCGAGCCCACGTGATACCAGATCTCGGTCTGCACGATCGGCGTCGAGTGGTCCTCGAGAAACACCACGCGCAGCCCGTTCGGGAGCGTGCTGGTCGTGTAGGCCAGCCGGTTGGGACGGGATGCGGCGGACGCGAGCGGATCGAAGGCGATGCCGAGAGCGGCGCCGGCAAGCGCGGCGGCGGCCGGGCGCAGGAAACGTCGAAGGCTGGCCTGGTTCATGGGTAGATCAGATTATGGCACGGGGGAGAAGCAGTCCTACTTCGACTCGAGCTTCGACTCGAGCGCGCGAAGCCGGTCCTCCAGCTCAGCCAGCGTCTTGCGGAGCTCCGGCAGCTTGCGGAAGACCACGGACGACTTCAGCCAGTCGCGGTTCGGGATCGCGGGGTAGCCGGAGACGAACGAACCCGGGTCGACACTGTTCGGAATGCCGGTCTGCGCGGTCGCGATCGTGCCTTTGCCGATCGTCAGGTGGCCAGCCACGCCGACCTGGCCGGCAAGGGTGACGCCGTCCTCGATCACCGTGCTGCCGGCAATGCCGACCTGGCCCGCCAGCAGGACGTTTCGCCCCAGCGTGACGCCGTGCGCCACCTGCACCAGGTTGTCGATCTTCGAGCCCGCGCCGATGCGGGTCTCGCCGACCGCGGGACGATCGATCGCGGCGTTCGCCCCGATCTCCACGTCGTCTTCGATCACGACGCCGCCGACCTGCGGGATCTTGTAGTGCGCGCCTTCGGGAGTCCGCGCGAACCCAAAGCCGTCGCTGCCGATGATCGCGCCGTCCTGGATGATCACACGGTTGCCGATCCGCACGCGTTCGCGGACCGACGCGTGCGCGTGCACGACGCAGTCCTCCCCAATCTCCGCGCCGCGCCCGATGGTCACATGTGGATGGACCAGCGTGCGCGCGCCGACCCGCGCGCCTTCCCCAACGGCGGCGAACGGCCCGATCGACGCATCGGCCGCAATCGTGGCGGTCGTGTCCACGCTGGCCAGCCGATGGACGCCCGGCGGCGGACGCCAGAGGTCGGCGAACAGTTCCATGGCCTTCGCGAATGCCAGGTAGGGGTGGGGGCTCCGCAGTACGGCGCAGGGCGCGCCCTCCGCCAGTTCGCCCGCGATCACCGCGGAGGCGCGGGTCCGCGTCAGCTCCGCGTGGTACTTGGGATTGGCGAAGAAGGTCAGGTCCCCTTCGGCGGCGTCCTCGATCGCGGCGACGCGGCGGATCTCGATCTCGCCGTCTCCCTGCAGGCGGCAGTCCAGTCGTTCGGCAATCTCGCGGAGCTTCAACAGGGGGCAGTATAGAACCTCCAACGCCCAACTCCCAACTCCCAACGCCCAACGCCCAATTCCCAATCCCCAACTCCCAATTCCCAGTTTGGAAGTTGGAAGTTGGAAGTTGGAAGTTGGGAGTTGGGAGTTGGGAGTTTGCTATCGTAAGCAGCGGAATGGACGTCTACTTGATTCCCGTCGGCGTGGAGCAGTACGAGCTCTATTGCGAAGAGCCCGACGATCATCCCGAGGAGGAACTGCCGCGCGGCTTCTTCCGGAAGATGAAGCGCCGCTTCTCGATGAAGCGCCGCTTCTCGATGATGCTCGCCGAGGCGGAACGCGAACGGCGCCACGGCCACGTCGATCGCCGGCATGAAGGGGGGATCGCGCGCGGCCGCGCGCGCATGATGCGGTGGGTGGCGGAGGCGGTCGCCGAGCAACGGCTGTTGTGGCATCTTCGCCGCCGCGACGCCGTCGCCCTGCTCCATCCGGACGACATGGAGGAGCCGCGCGCCCGCGAGCTCGTTCGCCGCCAGCTCGCGCGCGATTTCGACAAGCACCGGTTCTGGCTGATCGTCGATTCGCTCGCCTTCATCACGTCGGGCCTGCTCTTTCTCGTGCCCGGCCCGAATCTCATCGCCTACTATTTCGCGTTTCGCATGGTGGGGCACTACCTGTCCATCCGCGGCGCGCGGCACGGCCTGAACTCTGTACAGTGGAACCCGGCAGGCAGCGAAGCGCTGTCGTCGCTGCGCGGGGCGATCGATCTCGATGCGACCGGACGCGACGAGCGCGTCCGCCAGGTGGAAGCGGCGCTAGGGCTCGAGCACCTCGCGAAGTTCTTCGAGCGGACAGCGGGCGCACCCTCTGGCGGCAGGGGCTGACGCGTGTGTCGCGTTTGCGGTTACACTCGTCGTCCGCTGAGCAGGCGCAGCACGATCACGATGAGGGCGATGACCAGCAGGACGTGAACCAACCCGCCGGCCACGTGCATGGTGAATCCGAGAAGCCAGAGGATCAACAGGATGACGACGATCGTCCAAAGCATCGAATGCCTCCCGCCGCACTCGTCGCGGCCGGGTGCTCCTCGTGCAAGTGAGATGCCACGATATGACTGCCCCACTCACCGACATTGAGCTGCTTCGCCGGCTGCTGCTTGCGGCCGGGCTTGGCGCCGCGATCGGACTCGAACGGGAACTGCGCCAGAAGAGCGCGGGCCTGCGCACCAACATGCTGATCGCCGTGGGTTCGGCGCTCTTCACGCTCCTGTCGGTGCAACTGGCTGCCGGCACCGGAGCGGACGTCACGCGGATTACCGCGCAGATCGTGACCGGCATCGGCTTCCTCGGCGCGGGCGCGATCCTGCGGACGCGTGACGGGGTGCGTGGGCTCACCACCGCCGCCACGGTCTGGGTCAATGCCGCCGTGGGCATGGCGGCCGGCGGTGGCGAGTACCACCTGGCGCTCATCACCACCCTCGTCACGGTCGGCGTGCTGATCGTGCTGTCGCCGATCGAGGCGGCGCTCGATCGGCGGCTCTTCGGCCCACGCCGCGAAGGGTGACCAGCGGCTACTGTTTCCTGACCTTCCGCGGCTGCCCCTTGACCTCGAGCGGCAGGGGCGGCCGCCCCGCTTCCGCCCATGCGGCCGTGATCAACGACGCGACGTCCGCGATCGAATCCGAGATCCGCTTCTCGAGGATCGGCTTGACCTTCCCGAAAAACGCCGCGAAGTACGCGTCGTCGTAGAGCTCGCGCCCCTGGACCGCGGCCTTGTCGGCGTCGAGCACCGGCTGCACGAGCGTGAAACTCGCCAGGAGCGAGTCGAACATGAACTCCCGCGGGCTGGCGACCGGGACGACGGCCCGGGGCCGCAGTTGCAGCGTCGACTTGAACCGCCCGAACAGCTCGCTCTCGAACCGCGAGTGAATGCCCCACTGGCCGGTAAGCTGCCCGTCGTAGTTGAGCGCCGCGTGAAACGGCACGTGCGCATCCGCCGTGTAGTGCGCGATCACCGACGAGAACAGCTTGATGTTTTCGCGCGCATACGGCGCCTTCTGCGTGAATGCCTCCACGAGCTTCTTGTAGATTTCCTCCGTGCGCCACGGCAGCGTGCCGTTCCTCTCCACGAATTCGCGGCCGTACTTCTGCACCGCCTGCTCGTAGCCGTGCGGGAGCTCCTTGAACGGATACGCCCCGTAGGCGTCCATGTCCACGAAGTGCCGGGGAGTCTCCGCTTCCCAGCCCACCGTCCGCCAGGTATCCGGGTCGATGGCGTGCTCGACGATCGTCGTCTGGAACTTGTTGAAGAAGGGACGGATCTCGGCCGGCAGCAGCGGGATGGCGCGCTGCATGATGAACTTGTGGACGTCGTAGCCCCACGCCGAGGCAGGTTGGGGCACGGCTGTCGCCGCCACGGTGACGAGGACGACAACAAGAATCTTCCGCATGGGCATCACTATACCTTCACTGTCATTTGAGCAGCCGCCTGACAGGTGGGCGCCCAGGCGCGGCATGCGGAGGATCAGCCGCCGAACACTTCCGCGCTGAAGCGGAAAATACGGGCGCCGTGCTGCCAGGCGTCTCCCGGCAGTCCGGCCTTGGCGCACGTCTGCCGGAGGAACTGCTCCGCCGTCCATCCCCACTCGGTCGCCACCTGGGGAAGCAGCAGGCCCCGCCGATACCCCTGTTCCGCCACCAGCCCGTCGCGCCCCACGACCACGTTGGCGGGATCCGCGGCGATCGGCTCGAGCGGTCCGAGCACCGACACTTCGATCGAGAGGTCCGGCAGCTCGTCGCGGCCGACCGGCGGGAATCGAGGATCCTGGCTCGCCGCGTCGGCCGCACACTTCGCGACTTCCTGCGCCAGGTCGTGCCGGCACTGCAGCGTTCCAAGACACCCCCGCAACTCGCCGCGCCGCTTGATCGTCACAAACACACCCGACGCCTCGGGCAACTCGAGCGGCACGCGCACCGCTTCGGGCAGGTCGCGCCGCACCTCGGCGTCGATCGCGCGCCGCGCGACTTCCACGAGCACGCGTTTCTGCGCCTCACTGAGCATCGAATACTCCAAAGGCGGCGGCAAGATACCCGACGACGCCGTCGTAATCACCTGATACTTCGCCCGAATGCGCGTACTTGAGCACGCGCCCGTCACGCGCGCCCAGGGCCCGGGCCGCCTTCATGACCGCAATCGCCGGTCCTCCCCCGCACGCCACGTAACGGCCGCGCTCGGCTTCAGGATATTGCTCGAACAGCGCCAGCAACCCGTCGGTGTCGAACGACGCGACCGAATCCTGCACGCGCCGATCGAGCGTCGCCGCCGTCGCGGCGTCGAAATAATGCGACAGATCGCTGCTCGCGACCAGGAGCGCGCGTCGTCCCTTGAATGCCGAGGCGAGCGCGGAGGCGAGCGCCGCGATGGTCTCACGCCGCTGAAAGCCCATGAGCAGCGGCACGATGGGCACGTCGGGCATCAGACGCCGCAGAAACGGCACCTGCATCTCGAGCGAGTGCTCGCGCCGGTGGACGTCCTCCAACGGCCGGATGATGTCGAATGCCGCGAGGCTGCGCGCCCCCTCGCGGTCGACGACCGCGGCGCCGAGCGGCGAATCGAACGCCCCCTCCGGCCACAGCGCGACGCCCTCGAATCCGTGAAAGTGGGACGGCCCGACGAGCACGACGACGTCAAAGGTCCCGCGCGCCGCCGCCTTATAGGCGTACGCGCCAACCGGTCCCGAGAACATCATGCCGGCGTGGGGCACGATGACGGCCTGAACCGTCCCGGCCGGTCCTTCGGTCGCGAGCGCCAGGTGGGCGTCCACCTCGCGCGCGAGTGCGCCCGCCGTCCCCGGATACCAGGTGCCAGCCACCGCAGCAGGTCTGATGGACATGGGAGTTCCTCACCGTCAATCGTAGTACCATTCACCGCGTGCCGCGCTCATTTTCACGCGACGATGTCCGGGCGATCGCGCGGCTGGCGCGGCTCGAGCTGAGCGAGGCCGAACTCGAGCTCTTCGCGCGCCAGCTCACCGGCATCCTCGAGTACGCCGACCAGGTCCGCGACGTCGATACGGCCGGTGTCGCCGGCGTGTCCGCGGCGGGCACGGGCGCGCCCATGCGCGACGACGAGGTGCAGCCGTCGATTCCCCGCGACGACATCCTCCGCCAGGCGCCCGGGACCGCCGGCTCCGGATTCTTCAAGGTACCACGGGTGCTGTCGTGACGGAGATGCCGGCCAGCGTACGCGCAATCCGCGACGCGGTGGCGGCGCGCTCGGTCTCGGCGGTCGAGGTGTGCCGCGCCGCGCTCGATCGGATCGGCGCCGTTGACGGTGCGCTGCACGCGTTTCTCCGCGTCGACGCTGAGGCCGCGCTCGGCCGCGCGGCCGAGATCGACGCGGACGCGGATCTGCGCCGGAAACCGCTGGCTGGCGTTCCCGTGGCGCTCAAGGACAACCTCTGCACCCGCGGCCTGGCGACGACCGCCGCCTCGCGCGTGCTCGAAGGCTACGATCCGCCCTACGATGCGACGGTTGTCGGGCGGCTGCGCGAGGCTGGCGCCGTGATCGTCGGCAAGACCAACTGCGACGAGTTCGCCATGGGATCCTCCACCGAGAACTCCGCGTACGGCCTCACGCGGAATCCCTGGGCGCTCGACCGCACACCCGGCGGGTCGAGCGGCGGTTCGGCGGCTGCGGTTGCCGCGCGCGCCGTGCCGCTCGCGCTCGGGTCCGATACCGGGGGCTCCATCCGCCAGCCGGCGGCCCTCTGCGGCGTCGTCGGCTTCAATCCGTCTTACGGGCGAGTGTCGCGCTACGGGCTGATCGCCTTCGCTTCCTCGCTCGACCAGATTGGACCGATCGCGGCCAGCGTCGGCGATGCCGCCACGTGCATGAACGTCATCGCGGGTCCGGACCCGCGCGACTCCACGTGCGCGCCCGCCGCGCCGGAAGATTTCAGCGCGGCGTTGACGGGCGAAGTGAAGGGCGTCCGGATCGGCGTGCCGCGCGCGCTCGTCGCGCAAGGCTCGGACCCGGAAGTGATTTCCGCATTCGACGCCGCTGTCGCCACGCTCGCGGAACTCGGCGCGCGGATCGTGGATGTCGCGCTGCCGCACAGCGCGCACGCCATCGCGGTGTACTACCTGCTGACGACGGCGGAGGCCAGCTCGAACCTGGCGAGGTACGACGGCGTGCGCTACGGCCACCGCGCCGAGACGGCGACGCTGGCAGAAATGTACGAGCGCACGCGCGGCGCGGGGTTCGGGCTCGAAGTGAAACGCCGCGTCATCCTGGGGACCTACGTCCTGAGTGCCGGGTACTACGACGCGTACTACGTCAAAGCACAGCAGGTGCGAAGCCTGATCCGCCGCGATTACGAGATGGCATTCGAACAGGTGGACGCGATTGCGCTGCCGACGAGCCCGACGCCGGCGTTTCCGCTCGGCGAACGGACCAGCGATCCAATCCGGATGTATCTCGCCGATGTCTTCACCGTCGGCGCGAACCTCGCGGGACTGCCGGCCGTCAGCGTCCCGTGCGGGTTCAGTGGCGCGCTTCCCCTCGGGCTGCAGTTGGTGGGACCCGCGATGCACGACGCCATGGTGCTCGGCATCGCCGACGCCTACGAACGAGTCACGCCATGGTCGAGCAGGGCGCCGGCGATCCCGCCGCGCTAGCCGCCGCGCTGGCCGTGGTGCCCGATGTGCCGCGGTGGGTGGACACGCGCGGCATGCTGCTGTCGGGCCGCGCGACAGTCCGGGTCGCGCCCGGCTCCACGGTCGCCGCGGGCTTTGTGGCGACGGCGCGGGATCTCGCCCTTGCCTCTGTCGTCGGACATCCCCCGGTCGAGGTGATTCGATCCGCCGTCACCGCCCTGACCGGCGACGTCAACCTCCTGTCGCCGGACAGCGCCGCGGGTCTCGTGCGCGACGCGTTTCCCCTGTGGCGGCGCCGTACGGCCATCCTCCATGTCCTGCCAGGCGTGACGGAGTGGGAAGAGGAGCAGGACCGCGACGCGCGCGTGTTCACGCGCGAGACCGCGCCCCGCTTCGACCACGTGCCGGCGCCACTCGGCGGCGAGCTGACCGCGGCGCTCGACGGTCGCACGGTCTCGCGGTTCGTGCCCGGCGAACTCCCGCGGGCGGCCGCGGTTCCCGGCACCTTCGTGCCGATGGCCGCGGTGTGGACGGACGGACGGCCGGTGGCCTTCTGCTATCCCGTGTGGCAGACCGAGCGGTGGTGGGACGTGTCGATCGACACCCTCGAGCCGTACCGAGGGCGCGGGTTCGGCGCGTGCGCCGCGCGGGCGATGATCCGGCACATGCGCGCCGGCGGACGAGCGCCGGTCTGGGGCGCCCTCGACACGAATGCCGCCTCGCGAGCGCTGGCCGCGAAGCTCGGCTTCATCGAGACGGCGGGGATCGCCGTGTTCACCGCGGCGTGAGGCGCGAGCGCAGCGCGTCGTACGCCTTCTGATCGAATTCGCCGGCGTGCAGCGGCGTCACCGCCGCATACCCGTGTTCGGTCGCCCACACGTCGGTGCCCTCGGGATCGCCGGTCGGCTCGTTCCAGACGCTCCAGAAATAGCGGCGGCCCCGCGGGGTCTTCTGTTCCTCCCACCGCTCCTCGCCGGAGAGGCCGCTCTGCCGTGTGAGCTGAATGCCCTTGATGGCCGTGGCTGGCCCCGGCGGCACGTTCACGTTGAGAAAGACGCCGGGGTCGAGTCCGTTCTTCTTCACCACTTCCACGACCTGCCTGACGATCTCCGCCGCCGCACCGTAGTTGGATTCCGTGTCGGACAGCGAGGAGGCGATCGCGGGAATGCCCATCAGCGCCGCCTCGCGCGCCGCGCCGGCCGTCCCGGAGACGTACGTCACCATGCCGAGGTTGTAGCCGCGGTTGATCCCCGACACGACGAGATCGGGCTTCGCCGTCATCAACGCCCGTATGCCGACCTTCACGCATGTCGCTGGTGTGGCGGAGATCGAATAGGCCGGGAGGTTGCCGCCGATCGTGACCCGATCGACATACACCGGATCGGCGATCGTGATCGAGTGTCCCTTGCCGCTCTGATTGTCGGACGGCGCGGCAATGATGATTTCGCCAAGCGGCTGGAGCGCTTGTGCGACGGCCAGCAGCCCCGGCGCCCGCACGCCATCGTCGTTGCTGATCAGGATGCGGTACGGGCGGGGCGCGGACACCTGTGCCGCGGGCGTCGTGGCGACGGCCATGACACAGGCAGCGGCGATCAGGCTGTGCAGAAACGGGGACGAACGGAACGGGCGCATGCTCATAGGCCCGATGTTACTACACGGAAAAACACGGAAGACCAGGGAGGACACCCACCAACACAGAGACACACGGAAGCGTTCCGTGTCCATCCGTGTTTGTCCGTGTGCTTCTGTGTTACGCCACGGCGGGGCGATCGCCGGCGCGGACGAGCAGCCAGACAACGACCGCGACGAGCGCGAAGGGCAGCAACGGCACGATGAGCGCGGCGCCGATCGCCACGGCGCCGATGACGAGCGCCACGGCCACGATCGGACCGACGATCAACAGGACGACACCGCCGATCACGGCCTTCAGCAGGAGCAGGGGAAGCAGGAGCAGGCCCAGGATCATCCGGAACGGCAGCAGGATCAGCCAGACGATCGTCTTGAGGACGGCGGTCGCGACCGCGAACACGGCAACGAGCATCAGCGCCAGGACGGCGAGCGCGGCCAGCTCAATCATGATCCGCTCCCTCAGGAGCCGGTCCGCCCGGGGCAGACGCCCGGCGGTCGCTAGACGGCTCTCAAGCGGACTTACGCGCGAGGATTTCGAGAAGTTCCGGCGTGCGGAGCTGGTCGATGGGGCCGCGGGGGGTGGTCGCCGGCAGATAGTCCTGCCGCGTGCCGCTCATCTCGTCGAGGCTGCGCACGACCATTGAATCCCGGCCGCTCGACCGCAGCTTCGGGAGATTGAAGACCACGCAGAACCCGACGAAGAGAATGAGGACTGCCGCCACCGATGCCGCGATTGCCGCGAGGGTCACGAGAGCCCCCGGACCGATAGCGGTCAGAAAATCGCTCAATCGGGCTCCCCGACGGCGCGCGGCGAGCCTTCGTGGGTCGTCGGCAGCGTGTATTGGATGAGCCCGCGGCGAACTTCCTCCATTGCGACCCGCTCGAGCTTGTGGGGGAACGTCGGGGCGCCGCCGTCGAGGCGCTGGAGCGCGCCACGCCGGAGCTGCTTGGCGCGCTGCGCGGCGACGTCGACGAACAGGAACCGGCTTGTAATGGGAGCGGCGGGCTCCTGCGGCTCTGTCGATTCCGGTGCGCCCGCCGTGTCCTCGATTTCGTGCTGTGCCATGACCTTATAGGGTAACACGGAAACACGGATTACACGGAGGCACACGGAAACACGGAAGGACACGGATTACACGGAGGCACACGGAAACACGGAAGGACACGGAGTACACGGAAGGACACGGAGTACACGGAAAGACGCGGAAAAGGGACTGCGCGGTGTTGTTCCGTGTTTTTCGGTGTTACGTCATTCCGACAGCTCCACCGGAATCTGGCGCGGTCGGGCTTCTTCGCGCATCGGCAGGGTGACGGTCAGGATGCCGTCGCGGTACTCCGCTTTCACCCGGCCGCTATCGACCGTGTGCGGCAAGGTAAAGGACCGGGAAAAGGTCCCGTGACTGCGTTCCAGCCGATGGTAGCGGTCCTCCGGGATCCCGTCTTCCCGGCGGCGCTCGCCGCGAATCGTGAGGGTGTTGTTCTCGACCGTCAGGTCGATGTGCTCGCGCTTCAGGCCGGGAAGTTCCGCCTTCAGCACGATCTCGCGTCCCTCCGACTCGTAGATGTCGACCGGCGGGAGCCATGTGCCACGGCTCGTGACATCTTCCTGCCCGCGTTCGTTCAGGTGGCCCCACATGCGGTTCATGCGGTCGTGCATGGCCGACAGCTCGCGCATGACGTCCCACGGATTACTTGCCACAAGGTCCTCCACTTTGAGCGAAAGAAAACGGGCCGGCTCCGCAGAACCGGCCCCGGGACGGCATTACTCGCCGACGGTAATCTGCTTCGGCTTCGCCTCTTCGCGCTGCGGCAACCGAATGGTCAGCACGCCGTCGCGATAGCTGGCGCTGATGCGGCCGGCGTCGACGGTATTGGGCAGCGTGAAAGAGCGGCTGAAGGCGCCGTACTGGCGCTCGATCCGGTGATAGCTGTCGCGACGCTTCTCGTCCTCGAATTTGCGCTCGCCCTTGAGCGTGAGCACGCCGTTCTCGAACGTCAGGTTGATGTCCTCGCGCTTCATGTCCGGCAGTTCGGCCTTGAGAACGACCTCGTGTTCGTCGTTCTCGAAGATGTCGACCGCCGGCATCCAGCCGCGTCCGAACGCTTCGCCGTAGAAGTCGTTGAACATGCGGTTGAGCCGGTCGACCTCCATCGAGGCAAGCTCGCGCGACGGTTCCCATCGAACAATAGCCATAACGTTTTCCTCCTCTGAGTATCTCGTTCCGGACCTCCTCTGACCTGTCCTTAGCGAGCGCGTCGTTCAGGCGAGTCGAAGGGCCGCTGCTCTTCAAGGAAATAATTTACGACGTACATTAGCGTCTGTCAAGCATGTAATATGAGTGTATTAAGCTAATATTAAAACTCTGCAGTTGTCTCGCGATCGCGCTATCCCGCTGTCCCGTGGACACGACGTTTCTGCACGAAGCGCACGAAGGCCACGAAGTGCACGAAGACTGTTTCTCTTTGTTTCTTCCCCAAGTAAAAGAAGCAGAAACCGAGGTCTCCGTCTTCGTGACCTTAGTGTTCTTCGTGGTCTTCGTGAGAAAGAGCCGTCGGCGCGTGGGGTTCGGGGTTTGGGGTTCGGGGTTTGGGGTTTGGGGTTTGGGAGTTGGGAGTTGGGAGTTGGAGTGTGCCCTTCGTGTGTAAGATAGCGATCGTGGGCCGCATCTTCCACGAACGCCGCGACATGGGCGACGACCTCCGGCGCCTGCTCGATCTCCTTGACGAGGGCCCGCGTTCCACCGGCACCGCCGGCGAATGCACCCCGCCGTTCGATCTGAGTGAAACCGACGGCGCGCTCGAGCTCGTCATGGATCTGCCGGGTGTCCCCGCCGATTCGATTCAGATTGTCTTCGCCCGAAACACGCTCGTCATCGCGGGCCAGAAGCTGCCGTCGGCGTGCGAACATCGCGACGCCGCCTTTCACCTCGCGGAGCGGGCGTTCGGGCGCTTCGCCCGCGCCGTGCGCCTCACGGGCGCGTTCGACGCGGGGCGCGCCGAGGCCAGGCTCGGCGGCGGCGAGCTGCGCGTGGTGCTGCCGCGCATCGACGACCGGCGCGGTGCCGAAATCCGCATCCCGGTCCGGACCGACTAAGTGCGCATCCTGTTCATCGGAGACATCTTCGGCAAGCCGGGCCGGGAAATCGCGCGCCGCGCGATCCCGGCGCTGGTCGAGCGCCGTGACATCGACTTCGTCATCGCGAACGTCGAGAACGCCGCCGCGGGCTTCGGGATCACCGGCGACCTCGCGGACGCCATCCTCGGCTACGGCGTCGACGTGATGACCTCGGGCAACCATGTCTGGGACAAGAAAGAAGTGCTCGAGTACATTCCCCGCGAGCGCCGGCTGCTGCGTCCCGCCAACTTCCCCGCCGGGGTGCCCGGGCGCGGCAGTTATCTCGGGCGCACCCGCACGGGCGAACTCGTCGGCGTCGTCAACGTCATGGGGCGCATTTTCATGCCGCCGCTCGACGATCCGTTTGCCGTCGTGCTGCGGGAGGTCGAGGCGCTGCGCGCGAAGACGCGCGTGATCATCGTGGACTTTCACGCGGAAGCGACGTCGGAGAAAGTCGCGATGGCGTGGCATCTCGACGGCCGCGCGACGGCGGTGATCGGCACGCACACGCACGTCCAGACGGCCGACGAGCGCGTGCTGCCCAAGGGCACCGCCTGCATCACCGACGCGGGCATGACCGGGCCGGAGGAGTCGATCATCGGCGTGTCGGTTGAGGCGGCGCTCGCACGGTTTCTCAACGGCATGCCGTCGAAGTTCGAGCCGGCCGCGGGGACCGCGCGCCTCAACGGGCTCATCGTCTCGGCCGACGCGGCCACGGGCAAGGCCACCGCGATCGAGCGCCTCAACATGACCGCGGCGGACGTCGACGCGCTTGCCCCGGCTGCCGCGCCGCGGTGAGATGATGGACGACCTCTTTTCCCTGCCATTCGAAGAAGACCGCGAGCCGGCTGCCGCCGCACCCTCACGCCGCGTGTTCACCGTGTCCGAATTGACGGCGGCGATCCGCACCCTGCTCGAGTCCGGCTTCGGCGACCTGTGGGTGGAAGGCGAAATCTCGAACTGCCGCGTGTGGAACACGGGCCACATGTACTTCACCCTGAAGGACGGCGGCGCGCAGCTCAAGGCGATCATGTTCCGCGGCGCGGTGCGGAACCTGAAGTTCAAGGCCGAAGACGGGCAGCGCGTGGTGGCCAGGGGCCGCCTCGGACTGTACGACGCGAAGGGCGAGTATCAGCTCGTCTGCGAGCACCTGCAGCCCCAGGGACTTGGCGCGCTGCAGCTGGCCTTCGAGCAGTTGAAGAAGAAGCTCCAGGCGGAAGGGTTGTTCGACGCGGCGCGCAAACGGCCGCTGCCCTCCTTGCCTCGCAAGATCGGGATCGTGACGTCGCTCGAGGGTGCGGCCATCCGCGACATCATCCAGGTGCTGACGCGCAGGCATCCGAACGCGCACCTCGTGATCCGGCCCGCGCGCGTGCAGGGCGAAGGCGCCGCGGCGGATCTCGCGCGCGCGCTGCGGGCGATTGGAAAAGTCCCCGGCGTGGACGTGGTCATTGCCGGCCGTGGCGGCGGCTCGGTCGAGGATCTGTGGGCCTTCAACGAGGAGGTCGTCGCGCGGGCCATTGCCGACTCTCCCGTGCCCGTCGTGTCGGCGGTCGGCCACGAGGTGGACTTCACGATCGCCGATTTCGTCGCCGACCTCCGCGCGCCGACCCCCTCGGCGGCGGCCGAGATGGTCGTCGCCGCGAAGGACGAGTTCTGCGCGCGCATCGAGCGGCTCGCCCGCCGGCTCGACGCGGCCGCGCGCGCCGGCCTGCAGCGGCGCCGCGCGCTCGTGCATGCGTTCGCCAGCCGCCGGGGACTCGCCGGCTGGCCGGCGCGGCTGGCGATGCGCGGGCGCCATGCCGCGGAACTGACGCACCAGTTGTCGCGCGCGACCCTGGCGCTTGCCGCGCGGCGCGGCCGCACGTATCGCGCGCTGGCGCAGCGCCTCGAGGCGCGCGACGTCAGCCGTCTCCTCTCGTCGATCCGCGCGCGGCTGGGCCAGTCGGACGGCCGGCTGCGGATGGCGGCCGACCGCGCCCGGCACCGCGCCGACACCCGCGTCAGCTCGCTGGCCGGCCGGCTCGACAATCTCAGCCCGCTCGCGGTGCTCGCGCGCGGCTATGCCGTGTGCTGGAACGAGGACCGCACCGTCATCCTCAGGCGCGTGGCGGGCGTCGCGCCCGGCGACCGCGTCCGCGTTACTCTTCACGAAGGGGAGCTACGGTGCCTGGTGCAGGAGACCTCGCCGCCCGACCCCGACCGATCCCGGTAAAGTGCTCATGGACATCAAAGACTTCGAGTCGGCCATCGCGGAGCTCGAGACGATCGTCAAGACGCTCGAAGAGGGGGACCTCGCGCTCGAGAAATCCCTGGAGCTCTTCGAGCGCGGCGTGCAGCTCTCGCGCTTCTGTCATTCGAAGCTCGAGGAGGCCGAGCGGCGCATCGAGATCCTCAACGAGCGCGGCGAGATCAAGCCCGCGCCGGCCGCCTTCGGCGCGAAGATCGACGACGAGGGAGAACGCACGCGGTGAGCGCAACGGCGGCGGGTCTCTCCGGCTGGATTGAGGTGCGGCGCCAGGCCGTGGACGACGGGCTGGCGCGATTCCTGCCGGCGGAGGGCGACGGTCCCTCGGCGATCCGCGAGGCGATGCGGTACAGCGTCTTTGCCGGCGGCAAGCGGCTGCGCCCGCTGATTGCCCTGGCCGCCGCCGAAGCCGTCGCGGCCCGGCTGCACGGGGACGCCGAAGCCGCGGGGACGCTGGCCCTTCCCGCCGCGTGCGCGCTCGAGCTGATACACACCTACTCGCTCGTGCACGACGACCTTCCCGCCATGGACAACGACACCATGCGCCGAGGCCGGCCGACCGCGCACGTGGTCTTCGGCGAAGGCATGGCCGTTCTGAGCGGCGACGGCCTGCTCACAGAGGCGTTCGCGCTCCTGGCGAAGGAACCGCGGTCCTGTGCGCCGCTCGCCTCCGACGCGCTGAACGGCCGCAAGCTGCGGACGATCGCGATCGTGGCCGCCGCCGCCGGCATGGCGGGAATGGTGGGCGGCCAAGTCATCGATCTGAAGGCCGCCGTCCGGGGCGCGCCCGCGCTCGACGCGTCCGGCCTGCACGACATGCATGCCCGCAAGACAGGCGCGCTCATCGTCGCATCCGCGCTTGCCGGCGCGGTGATGGCGGGCGCCGACGACCCCCTGCTCGACGCGATGGAACGCTACGCGCGGCAGGTCGGCCTGGCGTTTCAAATCGTGGACGACATCCTCGACGTCGAGGGAGCCTCTGCGAGCCTGGGCAAGACCGCGGGGAAGGATGCCGCCGCCGGCAAGCCGACGTATCCGTCGTTGTACGGGATCGAGCAGTCGCGCCACCGCGCGGCCGCCTGCCTCGAGGCGGCTCTCGCGGCCCTGCGCGCGGCGGGCCTCGAAGGACAGCTCCCCGCGATCGCGCGGTGGGTCGTCAACCGGAGCAATTGAAAAAACGCACACGGCTCGACGCGCTGCTCCTCGAGCGCGGCCTCGTCGCGTCGCGCGAGCGGGCGCGCGCGCTCATCCTCGCGGGAGACGTCCGCGTCAACGGCCGGCCCGTGACAAAGGCGGGCACCGCCGTGGCCGACGACGCCGACCTCACGCTGGCCGCGCCCGACCACCCCTATGTCGGACGCGGCGGCGTGAAGCTCGCGCACGCGCTCGACGTCTTTCACATGCAGGTCGCCGGACGGGTCGCGCTCGACATCGGCGCCTCCACGGGCGGCTTCACCGACGCCCTGCTTCAGCGCGGCGCCCGTCTCGTCGTCGCGCTCGACGTCGGCCACGGGCAACTCGATTGGAAGATCCGCACCGATCCGCGCGTCGTGGTGCTCGAGCACACCAACGCGCGCACGCTGACGGCGGGCCTGCTTCCCGAAGCCGCGCGCGCCTTCGACCTCGTCACCATCGACGTCTCGTTCATCTCGCTGCGGCACATCCTGCCGGCGGTCCCGCCCCTGCTCCGGCCTGGCGCCGACGTGATTGCGCTCGTCAAGCCGCAGTTCGAGGCGGGCCGCGCCGAAGTCGGGAAAGGCGGTATCGTGAAGGACGAGACGGTGCACGAGCGAGTGCTCGCCGAAGTGACCGCGGCCGCGGATGCGTTAGGATTGAAGCGCGCGGGCGGCGTGGACTCCCCGATCACCGGCATGGAAGGAAACAAGGAGTTCCTGCTGCACCTGCGTCAATCGGGAACCTAGCGACCGCATGCCGTCCATCACACGCATCGGACTCGTCGCGAAGACGCGCCTCGAAGGGGCGGCGGGCGTGCTCGCAGAGCTCGCCGGGTGGCTCGACGCGCGCGGGATCCGCGCCGTGTTCGAGACGGAGACGGCCGCTCTCGCCGGCCTGCCGCCCGGACGCCCGACGGCCAGCCGCGACGCGCTGCCGGCCGCGTGCGATTTGATCGTGGTGCTCGGCGGGGACGGCACCTTCATCGGGATGGCGGGGCGGATTGCGCAGGCGGGCGTGGACGTGCCGATTCTCGGCGTGAACTTCGGCAGCCTGGGATTCCTGACCGAGATTACGCTGCCGGAACTCTACTCCTCGCTCGAATCGGTGCTCGACGGCACCGCGCAGATCGAGCCGCGCATGATGCTGCGCTCACGGACGCTGCGCGACGGACGCGTCCACGCGGATCGCCTCGCGCTGAACGACATCGTCATCACCAAGGGCGCGCTGTCGCGGATCATCGATCTCTCGGTGTCGATCGGCGATCGGTCGGTCATGCGGGTGCGCGCCGATGGCCTGATCATCGGCAGTCCCACGGGTTCAACCGCGTACAACCTCGCGGCGGGAGGGCCGATCATCCACCCGGCGGTGGACGCGCTGCTGATCACCCCCATCGCGCCGCACATGCTCACGAACCGGCCCATCGTCATCCCGGGGTCATCGGAGGTGCGGGTCGCGCCGGCCATGGACGATCACGACGAGGTGTTCGTCACCTTCGACGGCCAGTCAGGCCATCCCCTGATGCGCCGCGACGTCGTCAGCATCCGCGCCGCCGAACGCCCGATGCACCTCGTGCGCGCCTCTACCCGCACGTACTTCGATGTGCTCAGGCAGAAGCTCAAGTGGAGTGAAAGGTGAAGGGGCACCCGTTCAGAATTTGACTCCGTATTTCACCGTCAGTCCGCGCCCTGGCCCGTCGATCCCCCAGCTCAACCCTCGATAATTCTCGTCCGTCAGGTTTTCGACGTTCGCGGTGACCTGATGTGGGCCGTGGTGGAAGCCGAAGCGGATTCCGACCGTGGCAAACGCGGGGATCACCGGGAAGAGCGACGACGACGTGTGGCCCGGGCCGAGCACGCGGTCCTGGATCTGCGCGAGCGTTTCCCCGGTCGCGCTCAACACGTCGTCGGCCGTGCCCAACACGCCATCGGCTCCGCCGCCGATCCACCCGCGGGCGCGGGCGCCGTTCAGGAAAAAGGCGCGGATGCTGGAGCGCGATCGTCCCGAGCCCGTCCGGCGGTCGCCGAGATCGAGGGACGACAAGTGCGTTTGCTTCAACGCGCCGTGCAGATAGGGTTCGACCGACCAACGCCCGTCGGGCCGCATCCACCGCACCGAGAGCCAGGCGTCCGGCGCGGGCGTGCCCCCCTCGATGTTCGGCGGCAGTCCGGTCGCGGTGTCCTTCGCGCGGATGTAGGTGAACGCCGTCTGAAGCGACCACGACTGTCCCATGCGCGCGTCGGCGCTCTGCTCGATGCCCCAGATGCGCGCGTCGTCGAAGTTGGCCCGGACGAGGACGGGCACCGTGGTCGCCGCGACCAGTACTGTGCCGTTCGCGTTCTGCGAGACGATGGGCGATCCGCCGAGAATCAGTCCGACGGCTCCTTGCGGAAGGATGAGCGCCTGCTTCTGGAGATTGTCGTAGACGGTGTTGACGAACAGCGCGACCTCGGTGCGGAACACCTTGTTGCGATAGCGCACCGAGCCTTCGTACTGGAGGCTCGTTTCCGGTCCCACCTGGTGCACCGCGTCCCCGGTCGAGACCGCCGACGCGTCAGCCGTCGTGCCGACCGTCGCACCGAGGCCCTCCACGTCGGGCGCCGCGACCTCGAAGCCCGAACCGGTCAATCCCAGGGTCCCGAGATCCGTCATGTGCGGCGCGCGGAAGCCGCGGCTCACCGACATCATCACCGTCCAGGGCTCGGACGGCGTGATCACCGCGCCCGCGCGAAACGTGACGCTCGACGTCGTCAGCGAGTCGTCGCGCCACAGCGGCTGGCCGCCGACGAGCGGGCTGTTGGCGGCGCGCGCCTCGTAGCGCGCTCCACCGTAGCGGAGCGAGCCGATCAGCCGCACGCGATCCGGCATCAGGTCCAGCGTTGTCTGCCCGTAAACACCACCGTGCCGGTATGTCGCACCATCGGGAACGCGCGGGCGCCGATCGGTGACCGCACCAGTCGCCGGATTGACGTTGAACGCCTTCGACGACAGCGCTTCGGAGTACATGTCGCCGCCGAACGACACCGAATAGCGCGGCGTGATCTGTTTGGTGACGATGGTCTGCGCCCCATGAACGGTCGTGCGCTCGGGCTCGTGCCCGATTGTCGCCAGCGGGTTGCCGTTGCCCCCCTGGTTCACGCGCTCCTCGCGCTGGCTGTTGACGGAATACACGAGCGACCCCTCGTCGAACCACCCGAGGCCGAGCCGCTCGACCCGCGCGGACACGAGATCGAGCACGAGTCCGTTGAGATCCGCGATCAGGTTGCCGTCGCCTCCGAGCAGCTGGTCGTACCGCTTCCCGCCGTCCTGTCTCGAGTGCATGTAGTTGGCGACGACGTGCGTGCGTTCGTTCGGCACCCAGTTGGACCGCAGCGACGTGCCGTACTGGTCGAAGCTGGTGTCGGGAAGGCGATCGTCCATCAGGGTTGTCGAGGGGATTCCGAAGAACCGCGTGACGGCGGCGTGGGAGTCGATGCCCTTGCCGGGACGGAACGATCCCGTCTTCCGGCCGCTGACGCTGCCGGTCACTCCGACGGTCCTGCCCAGGTAGGAGACCAGCAGGTTGCCGCCGCCGTTGCGGTGCGACGTGCCGCCGCCGGCCGTCACCATTCCGCCCCACCGCGGCCCTCCCGGGACGGCGAGAGCGGGCGGACGCGAGAGGAACTGCACGCTGCCGCCGAGCGCGTCGCTGCCATACTGCGCGCTCGACGGCCCGCGCAGCACTTCGACCCCCTGCAGCGCGTCGGGCTCGATCAGGTCGAGGAACGTGTTCACGCCGCCGCGCTGCGCGCCGTTCGAGTAGCGCACGCCGTCGACGAAGATGTTCACCTTGTTGCCGGTCAGGCCGCGCACGAAGATGCCCGCCATCGTCGGACTGGTCCGCTGCAGGTGCACGCCCGCTTCCCCCTCCACCGCCTGCGCCACGACCGTCTTGACGCGATCGCCGATCTCGAGCTCGTCGATGATGTTGATCGGCTGGGCGGCCAGCCGAATCTCGCTAATCCCTTCGCGCGTCGCCGTCACGGTCAACTCCTCGCGCAGCTCCGCCACGTTCAGGACGATCGCGAGCGGAGCGGGATCGCCGTGGCCCACGGTGACCGCCGCCTGAAAGACGCCGAAGTACTGCGCGCGCACGACCACGAGATACGTCGCGGGCCCGGTCACCTCGACCTTGAACCGGCCCCCGTCGTCGGAGCGCGCCGTGGCAACAACGATCCGGTCGGGGGTCAACACCGAGATCTCGGCGCCGGCGATCGAGGCGCCGGAGCTGTCGCGCACGGTACCCGCGAGGGTCGCCGCGGCGGCGCTGAAGGCGGTACTGCAAAGCACGGCGAGAATGAGGCCGATTACGCGCGGGCAGCGCATGCGTGAAACCTCCGAACAACGAGGGCGACGGGAAGGAACGGGTCCTACGCTATCAGCCGCCGGCCGGCTACTACCAGCCGTAGTAGCAGCGAACCAGCCCGTGGTTGTGTTGCCCGTGTGCGTCGGTGGCCGAGGACTAGCGGCGGTTCGGCTTGATCTGGTACTCGAAGACGTTTCGATTGTGCTCCTCGAGCGTGGCCGCGAACACATGCGACCCGTCGTTGCGGCTCACGAAGTATAGATATGGCACGTCCGCCGGGCGCGCCGCGGCCTCCAGAGAAGCACGGCCGGGCGCGGCGATCGGGCCGGGTGGCAGGCCCGCGTAGCGATAGGTGTTGTAGGAGGAATCGAACTTCAGGTCCTCACGCGTCAGGTTTCCCGTGTAACGTCCGGCGCGTTCGAGCGCGTAGATGACCGTCGGGTCGCACTGCAGGCCCATGCCGATCTTGAGACGGTTCGAATAGACGGCCGCCACCAGCGGCCGCTCCTCCGGCTTGCCGGTCTCCTTCTCCACGATCGACGCGAGCGTCACGAGCTCGCGGATGCTCAGTCCGCGCGCGCCGGCGTGCTGCCGCAGGTCCGGCGACAGCGCCTTCTCGAAGCTCGCCACCATTCGCGAGACGAGCTGCGCGGCCGTCGTCTGCCGAGGCAGCGTGTAGGTGTCGGGGAACAGATAGCCCTCGAGGTCGCGCGCGTCAGGATCGAGCGTCTGGATGGGCCGCGGATCGCGAGCCGCCGCGATGAACGTGCCCGCTTGACCGAAGCCGCGGCTCGCGAAGACTTCGGCCATCTGCTTGATCGTCAGGCCTTCCGGAAAGGTGATGAGCAGCAGGTACACGTCGCCGCGCGCGAGCTTGGCGACGACCTCGCGGACGCGCATCGGCCGATCGAAGCGGTACTCGCCGGCCTGGAGCCGGCGGCCGGCGCCGCTGCGGAGCAGCTCGTACCGGAAGGTCACGGCGTCGCGCACGACGCCGGCCGCGACGAGACGGCGGCCGATGGCCGCGGGACTGGCGCCCTGCGGCACCTCGACGAACTGCTCGGCCGCGTCGTACCCCTTGTAGGGAGCGTTGAGGCGCGCGAGGAACCACGCGCCCGCTGCCGCGAGGCCGAGCAGCACCCCCGCGACGATTCCGGCGGCGACTCGCTTCACAGGGATTCGTCCTCGTCAGCCGCGCGCGACGGACGGGGCTGCGAATCGAGATAGTCCTGCAGGATGACGGCCGCGGCGGCCGCATCGAGCATCGGCCTGCGCTTCCGCCAGTCTTTCTCGCGAAGCGCCAATCGCGTTTCCGCCTCACGGCTGCTCAGACGCTCGTCCTGCAGGACGACCGGCAGCCCCGTCGTCTGGCGTAGGCGCGCGGCGAGCGATTCGACCGCCGCGGTCTGCTCGTTCGGCTCGCCACTGAGGCGCCGCGGGTGGCCGACGACGATGGCGGCGAGCCCGTCACTGTCCGCGGCGAGCCCGTCCACTTCCGCCGCGAGCGCCGCGGCCGCGCCGGCGATGCCGCCAGGGCATTCGATGGCCTTCCACGGCCGCGCGAGCATCCCCGTTGCGTCCGACAGCGCCAGCCCGATCCGCCGTCGTCCGTAATCGATGCCCAGCGCCCGCACGCACGAAGAGTACACCAGTTCGTCGGACAGCCGCCCTCACGCTGTCACGGGCCACGATCTGCAGCACGAAGTGCACGAAGGACACGAAGGGCACGAAGACAGTCGAGTAGATCTATTTCTGTACCGCTGTCCAACCGTCCCGCTCTCCTGCTGCACGCGGGAGTGAGCAACGTTGACGGTGTGCCGTCGAGCGCCGGCCGCACGATCATGCGGGCCGGCGTTGCAGGGCAGTCGCGACTGGGAAAACGCAAACAGCCCCCGATCAGATGCTGCTTGCGTTTTTCCTGTCGCGGCTGCCCCTGCCGCGCTGTGCGCGGCTCGACGGCACACGGGGACATCGGATCTTCCAGGAGCCTTTGCAGTCTTCGTGCACTTCGTGGCCTTCGTGGTCTTCGTGACAAAAGCCGTCGGCTCGTCTCAACCGGGACGTGAGTGGCCGTCGAATGATCACAGTCTTGGTGGGAAAGGCCGTGGGCTCGTCTCAGCGGTGGGGTGGCTGCCGCTCGAATTAGCCTTCGTGGGCCGTATAATCGGGGGCACATGCGCAGGAAGTCTCGGGTGGCGGTCTTGCTGACGATCGTGGTGGCGGCCGTCATCATCCTCCCGCAGGTGTGGCGGCAGCGCCGAGCCGCGAGTAAGTACTCGCAGCGGCTCGTCATTCTCGGCTTCGACGGCCTCGATCCGGCGCTCGTCGAGAAATGGATGCGCGAGGGGAAGCTGCCCAACATGAAGCGGCTGGCCGATCGGGGCGGACTCTATCCGCTGCGCACCACCGAGTCCCCCGAATCGCCGACCGCGTGGGCGTCGTTCGCGACGGGCGTCAATCCCGGCAAACACAACATCTACGATTTTCTCGTCCGCGATACGTCCACGTATCTGCCGGACCTCGGCATGGTCCGCCGCGAGCCCGCGAAGTTCCTCTTCAACTACATCCCGATCGCCAAGCCGAAGATTCACTCGATCCGCGGCGGTGAATCGTTCTGGGTAACCGCGGGCAAGGCGGGCGTCCGCTCGAGCATTCTGACCGTTCCGGTCACCTTTCCACCCGAGAACGTGCCGAACGGCGAGCTGCTCTCGGGCCTGCCGCTGCCCGACATCCGCGGCACGATGGGCACCTTCTATTACTTCGCCACGGATCTGAGCCGCTACGAGGAAGGCAACACCGAGTTCGGCGGCATCCTGAAGCGGCTCGCCATGGACAAGGGCGTCGCCCGTACCGAGCTGGTCGGCCCGCCCAATCCGATCGTCCGGCAGCGCCTGCTCGCCCTTCGTGCGAAGGGGCCGTCGCCCTCCGACGCCGGCCGCCGCACGATGGCGCAGTTGCAGGCGGACGAAGACATCCGCGTGCCGATGACCGTGCGGTGGAACCGCCCCGACAAGACCGCGACGATCGAGATCGAGGGCAAGTCGATCCACCTCGAGCCCGGCAAGATGAGCCGATGGATCGACCTCGACTTCCGCGTGAATTTCCTCGTGCGGGTCCACGGCATGGCGCAGATGCTGCTGATGAACGCGGACAACGAGCTGCAGCTCTACGTCTCTCCGGTCAACTGGAAGCCCGACAACCCGCCGGTCCCGATGTCGTCGCCGGCCTCTTTTTCCGGGGACCTGTTCGAGCGGCTCGGCTACTACCGCACGCTCGGGTGGGCCGAGGCCACCTGGCCGCTCAACGAAGACCGCATGGACGAGAAGACGTTCATGGACGATCTCTACCGGGCCTTCGACGATCGCGCGCAGGTGATCCTGAGCCGGATCGACGCGCGCAACTGGGACGTGCTGGTCGGCGTCATCGAGTCCACCGATCGCGTCCAGCACATGATGTGGCGCTTCATGGATCCGAAGCACCCGATGTACGACGCCGCCCTCGCCGCGAAGTACGGCGACGCGATCGAGCGCGTCTACCGGCGCGCCGACCAGTTCGTCGGCGAGGTCGCGGAGCGTCTGGACCCGGGAACGCCCATCCTCATCGTGTCGGACCACGGATTCCATTCCTGGCGGAAGGCCGTGAACCTCAACACCTGGCTCGTGCAACAGGGCTACATGGCGCTCGGCGGGCAGCAGCCCGGCGAGAAGACGCTCGACGATCTGTTCGGCGGCGGCGAGTTCTGGGAGAACGTCGACTGGAGCCGCACCCGTGCCTACGCCATGGGCATCGGCCAGATCTACTTCAATCTCCGCGGCCGCGAAGCCCATGGCATCGTCAGTCCCGGCGCGGAGTCGAAAGCGCTCGCCGACGAGCTCGGCGCGCGCCTGCTCACGATGAGGGACCCCGACGACGGGGCCCCGATCGTCCGGGCTGTCTACAAGCGCGACGATGTGTACTCGGGAGAATTCCTGAAGAACGCGTCGGAGCTGCAGGTCGGCATGGAGGACGGCTACCGCGTGTCGTGGCAGACCACGCTCGGCGGCTCGCCGCAGGGGATCGTGTACCCCAACATGAAGAAGTGGAGCGGCGACCACGGCGGGTACGATTTCGCGACGACCTCGGGCGTGTTGATCTCGAGCCGTCCCGTGGCGCGGCCCTCGCCGTCCATCATGGACATCGCGCCGACGGTCCTGTCGTACTTCGGTGTGTCGATTCCGGCCTCTATCGATGGGAAGTCGATCTTTTAGCCTCGCGCTGTCGCTCGTCCTGGCGCTCGCGGCGCAGACGCCGCCCCCCCCGGCGCAGGAGCGCGCCCGTGTGGACGCCGCGGCGCGGCGCGCCGACGAACGGCTGCGCGCCCTCCGCCGCGAAGCGGACGCGCTCGCCTCGCAGGAGAAGTCGCTGCTCGTCGAGCTCCGCACGCTGGAGGTCGACCGGCAGATGAAGACGGAGGAGCTCGTCCGCATCGAGGCCGACCTCGGGTCGACGCGCGCGGCGCTCGACGCCGCCGTCGCCCGGGCGGCGGAACTGCGCGCGCGTGCCGACGTCCAGCGCCCGGACGTCGAGGCCCGGCTGGTCCAGTTGTACAAGATGGGACGCGCCGGCTACTGGCGGCTGCTTCTGGATGTGGAGGACGTGCGGTCGGTCGGGCGGGCGTACCGCACGGCCGCGGCGCTGACGCGGATCGATCGCGACCGCGTGCAGGAGCACCGCCGCACGCTCGAGGCGATCGCGCGGGAACGGCAGCAACTGGAGGCGCACGCGCGCGAGGCGACGGCGCTCCAGGAGAGGGCACTGGCCGCGCGGGCGGGCATCGAGCGGGTCGTGGCCGCGCGGTCCGCCCTCGTGGAATCCATCGACGCGCGGCGCGACCTCAACGCGCAACTGACCGGCGAGCTCGAGGCGGCGCAGCAGCGCCTGCAAACCGCCGTCGCGCAGCTCGGCAGCGGCCGCGGCGCGGTCAGCGTGACCCTGCCGATCCGGCCGTTCCGCGGAGCCCTCGCCTGGCCGGCCCGCGGCGTGGTCACGGCACGGTTCGGGCGCCAGAGCACGAGCCGTTACGGCACGGGCATCGCCCGCAACGGCATCGAAGTCTCGATGGCCGAGGGGCAGCCCGTGCGCGCCGTTCACGAGGGCACCGTCGCCTTCGCGGAGCCCTTCACCGGCTACGGGACTCTCGTCATTCTCGACCACGGGGACGGCGCGTACTCCCTCTACGGGTACCTGGGATCGATCACCGTCGCGCGCGGCGATCGCGTGGAGGCGCAGGCCCCGATCGCCCTCTCCGGGCGTAACCCCAGCGGCAACCCCGCGCTGTACTTTGAGTTACGCGTCGACGGAAAACCGGTAGATCCTTTACAATGGCTGAAGAAGCCATGACCCTCAGAACACGCCTGTCCGTGATGCTCGTCTCCACACCCGTGCTGGCCTTCGTGCTCGTCGGCGGCCTGATGGGCCAAGCCTCGGCCGGCAACGGCGATCAGGCCTTTCAGCACCTCCGGGTGTTCGAAGAGGTCGTCAACCTGGTGCTCAGCAACTACGTCGAGGAAGTGAAGATCGATCGGGCGATGGAAGGGGCCATGCGCGGGCTGGCGGAGGGGCTCGACCCCGACAGCGCGTATCTGAACGTGAAGCAGACGCGCGAGGTGGAAACCGGTGCGCCGCTCCCCGACGGCGAAGTGGGGATCGCGCTGACGCGGCAGTATTACCTGCGCGTCGTTGCCGCGCGCGACGGCTCTCCGGCCGCGAAGGCCGGGCTGCAGACGGGCGATTACGTACGGGTCATCGACGGCAGGCCGACGCGCGACATGTCGGTGTTCGAAGGGACGCGTCTCCTGCGGGGACAGCCGGGATCCAAGGTCACGCTGACGGTGATGCGGGGCGGCGCGGGCGATCCGCACGAGCTCGTGCTCGTCCGCGAAAAACCGGCCGGCCCCGGCGTGTCCGGCCGCATGCTCGGCCCCGAGGCGGGCTACATCCGCATTCCGGCGTTCCGCGCCGGTGTCGTCGAAGACCTCCGCAAACAACTGACCGCGCTCTCGCGATCGGGTGCCGCCGCGCTGATCATTGATGTACGCCGGACCGCCGAAGGGCCGCTCGAGAATGGCATCGCGGCCGCGCGCCTCTTCGTGAAGACAGGGACGCTCGCGCGCCAGACCGGCCGCGACGCGACGGATCCCGCCGCCGTCGAGTTCACGGCGAAACCGGGCGACGGCGAATTCCAGATGCCCGTGCAGGTGCTCGTGACCGCCGGGACGTCTGGCGCCGCCGAGGTGTTTGCCGCGGCGCTCGCCGGCAACAAGCGCGCGACGCTCGTCGGCGAACACACGATCGGACGTGCGGGACTGCAGAAGCTCGTGAAGCTCCAGGAGAATCGCGGACTCTGGCTCACCTACGCGAAGTTCGTCGGACCGGACGGCGTCGCGATCCAGGGCAAGGGACTCGAACCGACGGTCGCCGTCGAGGAGCCGGACGTGGAGTTCGGCGCGCCCGCGCCGGACAAGGACGTCGTGCTCGATGCCGCGATTGAACGCCTCAAGAAGAAGGCCGCGTAGCCGCGATACGGTGGCTTGACACTCCCCGGGACGCGGCGTATAACCGCTCCAACCCAGATCCGCGCGACGCTGTCCCCCAGCCATGCTTCGCGCCTTCCACTCTGCCGGAGGAGCAATCATGAACAAGCAGGACCTGATCGCGAAGATCGCGCAGGACACGGGGATCTCGAAGGTGAATGCGGCGGCCGCCGTGGAATCCTTCTTCGAAAGCATCACCAGGTCGCTCAAGAAGGGACAGGCGATCACCTTCGTCGGGTTCGGCACCTTCAAGACCGCGCAGCGCAAGGCGCGCACCGCGCGCAACCCGCAGACCGGCGCCCCGATCAAGGTCCCCAAGCGTCGCGTCGTCCGCTTCACCCCCGGCAAGGCGCTCAAGGGCGCCGTCAACTAGTTTCAGTGTTGGACGTTGGGAGTTGGAAGTTGGGAGTTTGGCGTTGACACGTCCTCTTCGGTAGTGGGTCAATTTCAATTGGCCCGGCCGACGGTCCGGCCGTCAGCCAATTCTCGCCCGAAACTGGCCGCTCGTGCCAGTCCGCTTTAGCATGTGGTAGGCTGGCGGGATGTGGCTACCAGTGTATCGCTCACTCCGCGATTTCTTGTTGGGAATTATTCGCCGGTTTTACTTCTGGTTGTTCGCGTTTTTCTTTGACCCGTGGGACGTTTTTGAGCGTCTACTCACGTTCACAGTTGGGCGACCAGTGAGTATTCCCGTGCCGCCCTGGGTGTTTTGGGGTTGGTTGGGCTGTGGTATCGCGTTAGCGGTATTCATGACGTACCACGAACTTCACACGCTTTACACAAATCGTATGGAGGCAAAGGCACTAAAGGACTCACTCGGAGGGTACTTGATCAAGCTCCAGGGCATTCAGCAGCGATGTACACATTTTGACGAAGACCCAGAGCTAATTCAAGCAGATGCAATGACGCTGAACGCCGAGATTTATCAGTTTTTTCAAGTCAATATTGACATGGGAGAGCTTGCGGTGTTCAGCGCCGTGGATGTGAGGTTGATGTCAGATCCAAAAATTGAGGGGTACTTTCGCGGGCATCCTGATCACTTATCGGTCTACCAAGTGATTGGCAGTCAAGTTCGCGCGTTGTCTGATTGCGTGATTTCACTGAGGCGTTAAGCTGCCTTCACTGTCTCGCGCTGATTCATGAGGGCGACGATTTCGTCAATCGACCAGACATGCTCCGCGATCCCAGCCTCCATTGCTGGCGTGACCCGGAGCGTCTGGTGGACGCGGCAGAAGTTGTAATGCATGTAGAACAACGCGACGGAGTGGGCGTGATTTTCAACTTTTTTGCTGAACGCGTTCGTCAGGCGAGTAAAGCGGCGCATGTTCATGCGCATCGTGAGATTCTGCCGCTCCACGTAACTGGTCGAGACATGCTTCGGGTCCGGTGCGCCGACGATGGTCTCGCTCTGACATCCGATGCAGACCGCAGGGCTGTATCGCTTCTCGCCGGATTGATCGCTGCTGTAGATTTTGTGCAGCATCGAGTAATCAATGTCCGCGCCGAAGGCATCCTCGACGGCCGACAGATACATCCGGTGGCCATCCGTCGTCAGTTGGATGCGGGACGAAATGCGACCGGCCACGTCCTGAAGAAACTCCGTTGCGCAGCCGGCGTCACGCGAGCCGACCAGCCAGCTCAGGACGAGTTTCGTCTGCGCTTCAATCGCGACGAAGGTCCAAGCGTCGCCAGCGTGTCCCTTTGCGGCAATCTCCGGCGTGACGTTCTTCTGTTTGCAGGCAACGAACGACCAGATTTCGTCAATCTGCACGCGGCGGGCTGGCACGTTGCGGATCGCGGTCTCCTGAAACTCGGCGCACGCCCGACCGACCTTGGCGAGCAGACGCAGGATCGTGCCCTTAGCCACGCCCGTCAGCCTGGACGTCGAGCGAACCGAGCAACCCTCGACCAGAGCCGAGATAACGGCGACCTGTTTAGCTGCGCCCAACTTGTTCATGCATCCATAATACTATACCGCTTTAGCATGTCAAGTCGAAAGAGACAATAAGAGGGGGAGAATGCGAATTAACGCTACGGTTTCTGCGATGCGGGTGGCTGTGGTTGAAAGCCAACAGCCGGGCCAGAATGGGTGGCAAGCCTTTCAGGCGTCAGCTGCTGGAAGTGGGATGCGGTCATACGAAACGTATTGTCATCAACTATCGCTCGTTCTTGCACGCCAAGTGCAAAGTACCCCTTCCCGAACATCTCGCGCGCGACTGTCAGAGAGAGCAGGGAAGAAAGCGAAGCGGCAGTGACCTTCAATAGATTCGCCTCGAATGTGTCAGCCATGCGGCGGAGTCTAGCAGGGCTTGGTCTGGATACGGCATCCATTCATCGCTTGGCGGACAGCTCATCGACCAACTTGCCAGCCGCGTCAGCGATCGAGACCAATGGGTGTTCGGCGCAGTACGTGTCCATCCACGCCTCGAGGCCAGCCGTGTCGGTTTTCTTGAATGGCGCTGGAGATACG
>Ga0156017_1003_pt1 | contig 41930 bp, 36 predicted proteins | sample RifCSPlowO2_02_FD_107671 | JGI IMG/M metagenome (GOLD analysis project Ga0156017, IMG submission 107671) | Acidobacteria bacterium RIFCSPLOWO2_02_FULL_67_36
CGTCAACGGGCGGACCATCTAGGATTTGCGCTCGTCGATCTCAAGACCGGCGAGCTCGCCGAGGGAGCAGTTTCTTAGGAGCCGGCCTCATCTCGAAGCCTTGATGCCTCAACGGCGTTCCTGTTGCTTGAATGTGATTCTGCGAACGCTACTCAATCGAATCTCAAAGGGACCAAGATCCGACTGACCCTTAAGAATGGCGTCACTTCGGAACATTGCCGGAACCTTGACGGCCGAATCATTACGAACCATAACGCCACGTGTGGTCCCGGTTGCTTGATCGACGCTCTCGACATTCAATTCGCCGAGACTCCACGGGGGGATGCTGACCGTGCCCTCGCCGAGCGCGACGTCGAGCGATTCCACCTTTGTTAGTTGAGTGACCGTTCCGGTGCCGTCAGTCACGACAGCATCAACATCGCGGTACTCGGAATACTTGTAATCGCTCGGACCAAGCACAACCATTCGTGCGACTTTCGCGAAGGGCAGATGATACCTGCCGAGGTCGGCCCAGCCACGAAGGATAGGACCGCCGACGAACTGCACGGTGATCGGCGCTCCCTCCTGAGGTGTGATTTCTCCCCCTCCGTCCTTTACCGTGATCTGCTTGATCTTGTCCCAGGTTACAGTGATCTCGCCTCCACCTCTAGACACACGCACGCCCACCAGCTCGCGCATCTGACTGATTAGCACGGCACCGAATCGGTAATCTGTGTAATCGAGTCTCACGTCTTGGAGATCGACGGTCGTTCCAGCCACGTCCGTGACTCTGATGGCCGTCTGCGCAGTCGCCGTCGGCGCAAAGGCCACCAAGAGAATGACGAGGCCTACCAATGATTCGCGGAGATAACTCATAGTCAACCTCCTCCTTATCAACGGACTCCGTATTCATCACCCGTCCGGCTAGACAGTATGACTTCGGCGGCAGCACACGGCTGACCTCCGGTATCGTCGCGGGTTAGCCTGTGCAGGCCAGAGCCGCAGCGTTGCATGGAGCGCAGCGCTGTGTTCCCGGAGGTCAGCCATGGCACAGCCTACTCCTCTTTTCGTCGGTCTCGACGTCCATAAAGATTCGATCGCCGTCGCGCACGCCCAAGGGCACAGCGCCGATCCGCCCGTGTTTGTCGGCACGGTCGGGACCCGCCAGGCGGACCTGACCAAGCTGGTGCGCCGCCTCCAAGCCAAGACCGCCGATCTCGTCTTCGCGTACGAGGCGGGGCCGTGCGGGTATGGGCTGTATCGCGATCTGACCGCGCAGGGGTTTCGCTGTCAGGTGGTCGCGCCCTCGCTCATTCCCAAGAAGCCGGGCGACAAGGTCAAGACCGATCGGCGCGACGCGGTCGAGTTGGCGCGGCTGCTGCGCTCGGGCGATCTCACGCGCGTCTACGTGCCGGCGATCGATGACGAAGCGATTCGCGATCTGTGTCGAGCCCGAGACGCCGCCCGCCTCACGCTCAAGAACGCCAAGCTCCGGCTGAAAGCGTTCTTGCTTCGACTGGGCCGACACTATGTGGGGCGGGCCGACTGGAATGACGCACATCGTCGCTACCTCGCGAAGGTCGTCTGTCCGACGCCGGTGCAACAGATCGTGTTTCAGGAGTCCGTGCGCGCGGTCGATGAACAAGTCGATCGGCTCGCCCGGCTCGAGGCCGAACTCCTCGAGCGCGCCCCGGCGTGGCGGCTCTATCCGGTCGTGCAAGCGCTGCAGGCGTTGCGCGGCGTCCAGTGGCTCGTCGCGATCACCGTCGTCGCCGAGCTCGGCGACCTCACGCGCTTCGACTCACCGAGACAATTGGCCGCGTTCGTCGGGCTGATTCCCTCGGAGTACTCAAGCGGACCGGCACGTCGCCAGGGCGGCATCACCAAAGCCGGCAACGGCCGCGCCCGGCGCGCCTTGATCGAAGGGGCGTGGGCGTATCGCCATCCGGCCAAGGTGTCCGAGCACATTCAACGCCGCATCGACGGGCTGCCGAAACCGATTCAAGACCTGGGTTGGAAGGCCCAGGTCCGGTTGTGCAAGCGCTTCCGTCGCCTGACCGCGCGCGGCAAGCATCCGAACGTGGCCGTCACGGCGATCGCGCGGGAACTCATCGCGTTCATGTGGGCGATTGCAAAGGCGGTCCCTGTGACCGTCTGACCGCATCGTTCACCCGATCTCGGGTCGGCGTCGGGGTGCGGCCCCGGTTTCCGCGCAACCCTCGACGACGTTAAGAGGCGGCTTCGGCCGACCCTCGTGCCTAGAGTGAGGCAGGCGCGCGACGGATCACAGTACGGTGGTACCCAACCCACGGATATCAGCAGGATCAACCGTCGGCATTACTGGCCCCGTCTCGGCGTCGACCCGGGTGTATTCGCGGAGAAGAAGAAAGAAAGAGCGGCTGATATGTAAGAACGTTGCGTTCTAGATCTCGGCTCAGTTGACAACCGAAGTCATATCAACGTGCGGCTTCAGCCGCGGCGGCTCATGATCGCGCCGGCCGCCGCCGGCTGCAACCGATGTTAGCCAGCTGTTTCAGATAGGCTCCTCAGCGCTGATGACCCATGGAAGTTCCGCGCTGATTTCAAGCTGAACGAGTGACAGACCCTCAAACGGCGCCCGAATCAGTGCAACATCCGTGTGAAAGCCGATCGAGAGCGTGGGCGAGAGCGGCTCGAAGGCGGCCGTTCGCACGTCCGATCGATCACTCACTGGCCGCCACGCGGCCGATCCAGATTCGATCGTCCCGACGAAATGAAACCATCCGCCGTAATGGTGAAGGCCTGACGGCCCACGGCCCATCTCGTACACCTGAACTTCCCACGGCGGCGAGATGCCTAGCTGATCTAGGATGCGGCCGAGCGGACCCCTGAGAACCTGCGGCCGCACGGCCTCGAAGTTGGCGCATCCGGCGCAACTGCATTCCGCCGCCCCGCTTTGAGTGAGCTGTGAATGTGCGGCCAATGTTCGCCCCACATCGGGCCGTAGCACCCAGCGGCCAATTTGAACGGTGTCGTTCATCTCGTCTCGTCTGGCTTCTTACTGATTAGACCGGCAGGCCCTGCTTGCAGCCATCGCGGGCGACTGCGCAGGCAGTCTTGCTCGAAAGCGCTCGGAAATCAAGGCGCCACGCCTCCCGGCGGCCCCATCTGACAGGCTTGGCTGCAGGCCGCGTGTGAGACCTGCGTCCGGTTGCAGCCAACGCCGGACAGGAGACCAGCGGGGACAGCGTCGCAATCCCCCATGATGTCACTCTGATCCTCGACAAGACCGGTGCGCCGTGCGCCAACGATCGCAGCTCCCGGCTGGCGGCCAATGCTGAAATCCCCCGCACGGAGTCTCGCGTCGATGTTGCTGAAGAATCAGAGACTCCGCGGGATTTCGATGGTGCAGGCGCGGGTGGGGTTGGCTGCAAACGGTGGGGTTCGCTGCGGCTGGCTGCGGCGAACGCTGAGAATCGGCCGCGCCGACAGACGCGGCAAGTGCCGTGGCGTCACTCGGTTGGAGATTGAACCGTGCGCGGTGACCCTGGCGCGGTTGGCCGCAACGACTCGCGGCTCACCCGGCCCCCGGCTGTCACAGCCGGTCGAACGGACTCCGAACGCCAAGCCCGCCCCGGTTCAGCACGTGCAAATACGTCATCGTCGTACTGACGTCGGAATGCCCCAGCAACTCTTGCACGGTTCGAATGTCATGACCGATGGCAGGCTGGCTGACGGCGTCAAAGACCCGTGGGCGTGAGGCTGGAGATTGCCCTTTTTCCGCTGCGACTTCTTCCGGCTCGTCGTCCACGTCATCGATCTCGGGGGTGTCAGGCCGATCTGGTGCTGTTACGCGCGAGGCAGGCGGCTAGTTCCGCACGTTAGCATGATGGGAGACACCATTCGTTGGAGGTCCACCTCGCGTCTCGTCCGCGGGACGGCGACATCATGATATCATGTCATCATGAAACGGGCCCTCGTGCAGCTGGACGAACAGACATACCGCCAACTGCGGCAGCGGGCCTTTCGCCAGGAGCGCTCCATTTCCTCGGTCGTGCGCGAAATGGTCGCAAAGGGACTGGCGAATGATGCCGCGCGCGAACGGCCCACCCGTGTCGGTCAGTTCTCTTCTGTGCGCGCGGGTCGATCGAAGCAGGAGGGACCGGCGCCTGTTTCTGAACACCACGACGAGGCGCTGGCCCGGGCGTTCGAAAAGTGATCTTCCTGGACACTTCGGCCATCTACGCATGGGCCGACATGGCCGATCCCAACCATGACGCAGCCGTTCGACGCCTCGAAGTCATTCTCGAGCGCGGCGAGGAACTGCTCACTCACAACTACGTGCTCGTGGAGTCCACGGCCCTGCTTCAGGCTCGTCTGGGTGTTGCCGCCTCTGTCAAGCTGGCAAGGGACTCCGCGACGTTTGTCATCGACTGGGTCGATGACGATCTCCACGCCTCGGGTATCCGCGAGCTGGAGCGATCCAGAAGGCGTCACGTCAGCTTGGTCGACCACATCAGCTTTCTCGTGATGAGGCGCCGCCGCGTGGCGAGGGCGTTTGCCTTCGACCCGGATTTTGTGTCCGCGGGGTTCCAGATCTTCGAAGGTCAGCGAAACCAGGTGTGAACAGCCGTCTCGATACGATTTGCCGGCCGGGCAGGATCGTTCAGAGACCGAGAATCTCACGCAGCCGGACAGACTGACGCCACGACATCTCGACGCTCCTCCCGCCGCACAGTGACCTGGAACGGTTCCTGCGCCAGCAGTCCGCTGGCGAGCGCGACGGACAGAAGGAGTGTGCTCATGCGAGGAGTCTGAGGTGAGGGGTTGCGCCTCGGGGCGGGAATGTGACGGGCGGTCGCCGCGCGGGATGAGCTGCCGCGGGCCCCGAGCGGTATAATTCGTCCTCTTCGTCATGCCCCTGAACCCCGGTCAGCGTTTCGGCGCCTACGAGATCCTCGCCCTGCTCGGCTCCGGCGGGATGGGCGAGGTCTATCGCGCCCACGACAGCCGGCTGAAGCGCGACGTCGCGCTGAAGATCCTGCAGACCAACGACGAGGACCACCGGCGCCGCCTCGAGCGCGAGGCCCACACGATTGCCGCGCTGAACCATCCGAACATCGTCACCATTCATTCCGTCGAGGAGGTCGGTTCGACGCCGTTCCTCACGATGGAGCTGGTCGAGGGCCAGCCGCTGAATGCGCTGATCCCGCCCGGTGGCATGCCGCTCGAGATGCTGCGGAACCTCGCGATGCCCATCGCCGAGGCGCTGGCCGCCGCGCACAAGCAAGGGGTCATCCACCGCGATCTGAAACCCGCCAACATCATGGTGCGGCCGGACGGCCGCGTGAAGGTGCTCGACTTCGGGATCGCCAAGACGCTCCCCGCGGCGGACCAGGCGCTGGCGACCGTCGAGCAGACCGGTCCCGTGCCCATCGGGACGCTGGCTTACATGTCGCCGGAGCAGGCCGCGGGGCGGTCGCTCGACGAGCGGACGGACATCTTCTCGTTCGGCATCGTGCTGTACGAGATGGCGTCGGGACGGCGTCCCTTCCAGGGGCCGAATGCCGCCGCCGTCCTCGTGGCGCTGCTCAACCGGCCCGCCGCGGCGATTCCCGGAATCGATCCCGGGCTCCAGCGCGTCATCTCGCGCGCCATGGCGCGCGAGCCCGGCGCGCGCTACCAGCGCGCCGAGGACCTGCTCGTGGACCTTCAGGCGCTCGGGACCCCGACCGGTCCTGTGGCCGCGCCCATCGCGCCACGTACCACCGGCCCCTCGATCGCGGTGCTGCCGTTCGCGAACCTGAGCGCCGATCCGGACCAGGAGTACTTCTGTGACGGCATGGCCGAGGAGTTGATCAGCGCGCTGGCGCGGGTCAAGGGACTGTCGGTCGCCGCGCGCACGTCGGCATTTCAGTTCAAGGGACGCTCGCTCGACGTCAGCGAGATTGGCGAGCGGCTGAAGGTCCAGACGATTCTCGAGGGCAGCGTCAGGAAGATGGGCAACCGGCTGCGCATCACGGCGCAGCTCGTCGACGTCCACGACGGCTATCAGCTCTGGTCCGAACGCTACGATCGCGCGATGGACGACGTGTTCGCGATCCAGGACGAGATCGGGCGGGCGATTGCCGAGAGCCTGAAGGTGACGCTGTCGCGCCCGCTGAGCGGGCCGATCGTCAGGCCGGGGACGAAGAACCTCGACGCGTACCACCTGTGCCTGCGTGGGCGCTTCCTGCTGAACCGGCTGAGCGGGCTCTTCGAATCGCTGACGGCCGCGCGGCGCTGCTTCGAGGAGGCGGTTGCGCTCGACCCGGAGTACGCGGCGGCGTACGCCGGGTTATCCGAGTGCTGCAACGCGCTCGGCTACACGACGTTCCTTGCCGCGCCCGAGGCGAGCCGCGCCGCGCTCGCCGCCGCCGCGCACGCCGTCGCGCTCGATCCCTCGATGGCCGAGGCGCACACCGCGCTCGGATGGACGAAAACGCTCTTCGCGATCGACATGGTGACGGCCGAACAGGACTTCGCGCGCGCCCTGGAGCTTGCGCCCGGGTATCCGCCGGCGCATGGCTACTACGCGCTGCTGCTCGTCGGCCTCGGCCGGTTCGACGAGGCCATGGCCCACGCCGAGCAGGCGCGCCAGCTCGATCCGCTCTGGCTGATCATGCCGTTCATCGTCTGCATGATCGACGTCTGCGCGCGCCGGTTCGATCGCGCCGAGCGGCAGATGCGCGAGCTCATAGCGCTCGATCCGCGAATGGATGGCACGTACTGGTACTTGAGCAGCGCGCTGGCCGGCCAGGGGAGGATCGACGAGGCGGTGCAGGCGCTCGAGCCGGCTGTGGAGATGGTGCACCGCGCGCCGTTCTTTCTCGCGCTGCTCGGCGTATGGTACGCGCGCGCGGGGCGGGAGACGGACGCCAGGGCCGTGCTGCGGGAACTGCTGGACGGCGGCCGTTGCCCGCCCGTCTGGTTCGCGCAACTCTACGGCGCGCTCGGGGAGACGGACGAGGCGTTCGAGTGCCTGGAGCGCGCGATCGAGGAGCACGACGACCAGGTCTCGTTCATGGCCGTCGATCACCGCTTCGACAGCCTGCGCGGCGATCCGCGCTTTGCCGTGCTGCTCGGCCGTCTCGGCCTTCCGGTCATCCCGCCGGCCGCGACGTGACCGCGAGGTCCGCGGCGGCCGCTTCACGCTGCAGCTTGCGGTAGATCCACCAGAGCGTGGCGACGAAAAACACGAAGTCGCCCGCGAGAAGCGCCACGAAGCCCGGATCGGTCGAAATCCAGACGGCGTTGCCCGCCTCCCATTCCCGATAGGTGCCCAGCGTCAGCGTGCGGTAGGGCTGCACGATCATCCAGCCGAAGAAGAACGCGAAGCTCGCGAGAAAGATCGCCCACGCGGCGCGCGCCTGTCCGCGCCGGACGAGCACCGTCCCCACATGGAAACCGGCGAGGCTCATCACGAAGTATCCCGTGATGAAGATCGGAAGCAGCCAGGGGTATTCGGCGAGCGAATCGCCGTGCCACCACATGTGCGACGTCTGGAAGCCGAAATGGTTGACGAGAAGATACAGCGGCAGCCAGACGACGGTCACCGTCTGTACGATCAGGCTGGCCGCCAGCGCCCGCTGATAGAAGTAAGCCGATCGGCTGGATCGCAGACCGCGCTCCACCGCCGCGGCAAAGAGACTGCCGACGCCGAACGTGAACGGATAATCCACCTGCACCATTCGTGGGCCTCCTAGAGGTCTTGACCCGAAAAACTCGCACCATTTGAGTCAAGTTTTTCGGTCAAGACCGTCCCCGCGTCAGCGGGGCGTTATCAAAGAATGCAACCTAGCGAGGCGGAGCCTCGATGGTCTGAGGCGCAGCCTCGCTAGAGCTTGAAGCGAATCTCAGTGGTCACGCGGCGCCTGATCAGATCGCCGAACACGTGCTGCTGGATGACGCGATCCGCGAGGTTCGTCCCCTTGACCATCCACGTCACGCGGCCGCGCGCGAAGGTCGCCCCAGCCGATCCGTTCAGCATCCAGAAGCTGTTCGTCCATCCCTCGATCGCGAGCACGTCGGTCCAGTACGCGCGGTCGGTGAACGAGGCCGAGAACGAGGCGCTGAATCGCGGGCTGGCGAACGACATCCCGACGTTCGCCCGATTCCGCGGCGGCTTGTTGACAGGGAACGGTGTCTCGCCCGATCGGGTGCGCACGCCGGGTGCCGCCTGGAACGAGTAGTTCGCAGAAGCCGCGAGCCGCGGCCCTATCGGCACGTCGGCGCTGAGCTCCGCGCCCGATTCGTCCACGATCCCGACGCTGCTGAACCGGAACGTCTTCGGGAGCACGAGCGCCTGGAGCACTTCCGGCGGCAGCGGCCACCCCGGCGGTGGACGTGCCGGCGTGTAGAGCTCCGCGAGCAGCAAGGTGACGAGGCCGCGGGTCCGATGGCGATACGCGGACGCGCTCAGCGTCGCGCCGCCGACGAGCGCGGTGTAGCCGACCTCGCCTGCGTCGATCGTCTGCGGCGCGAGCGAAGAATCTCCTTCGGTCAGGATCGGCAAACGGAACGGGCCCGTACCCAGGGGCAGCTCGATCGACGCGGGGAAATACGCGAAGTTCTCGACGAGCGATGGCGCGACGTACGCGCGGTTGTAGGTCGCCCTGATCGTCTGCCCGGCCGCCGGCTCGACGCGGATGCCCAGTCGCGGCGACGCCGACGCGCCGAACGTATCGAACCAATCGACCCGCGCGCCCGCCGTCAGCCGGACCCGGTCGTTCAGGAAGATGTCGTCGGTCACGAACGCTCCCGCCTCCTCGCGGCGGTGGACCGATGGGACGAAACTGAGATCGAAGTGCGAGTGCTTGAAGCTCCCGCCGTAGACCAGGACGTGGTGCTTTCCTGCCGCGCGGAGGTGCTTCCCGTCCAGTTGAAACGACTGACTGTCGATCCGGCTCGAGTCGGTCGTCAACAGACCCTGGTAGCGTGCCTGGTGCGCCGTGAAGGACCCGGTGACCGACGTGGCCCCGTTCGTGAACTCGACGCTCCCGTAGCCCTGGCGGAGCGGTGCGGCATCGTACGGACCGACCGCCACGAGAATCAATCCGCTGCTGCTGGCGAACCCGGAGTCGAATCGCCACTTGACCCGGTCGGTCCTGTCGAAGTCGATTCGTGCGTCTGCCTTGTACTGTTCCGTCCCCTTGCTCGTGTAGGGCGGCAGCGCCGTGCCGTCCGGCGTGGCGGCCGGACGATCCCACCGATCCTGCGAGTAGAACGATCCGCTCACCTTGTAGCCGAGCCGCCCGTCGACACCGGCGTGCACGAGCCCCGCCGACCGTGTGCCGCGCTCGCCGATCGAGAGATGGCCCTGGGTGCCGACCATCTCCCTCGGGCTCCTGGTGATGATGTTGATGACGCCGGTGAGCGCGTTGGCGCCCCAAATCGCCGAACCCGGGCCGCGCAGCACTTCGACCTGACGCACCTCGTCGAACCCGACCGGGAGCAGATCCCACAGCACCATGCCGAAGTAGTCCTGGTAGATCGTCCGCCCGTCGAGCAGCGCCAGCGTCGTCCGCGCGTTGCGGCCCGACGCGGCCCGTGTGGACAGCTGAATGTCGCGCGCCGACAGCTCGACGGCGTTCAATCCGGGCACGCCGCGCAGCAAGTCGCCGTAGTGCGCGGCCGGCGACGTTTGCAGCTCGCGCTCGCGGACAACGGTCACGGCAACCGGCGCCGTGCGGAGCGCTTCGGGCGAGCGGCTGCCCGTCACGACAACCGTGTCCGCGTACGACTCGATCTTCAGGACGATGGGCAGCGGATCCACGGCGGCGCTGCCGACGACGATGGGAGGGGACGAGAAGGGAGCGAAGCCGGCGAGATCGGCACGGACTGCGTATGTGCCGGGTGCGAGCGGCAGCTCGAACCGGCCGTCCGCGGCCGTGACCGTCGTGACCGTGGCGCCCGTCGTGGCTGTCGCGGTAACCGTGACGCCCGGCAGCACGCCGCCGGATTGATCCGACACGACGCCGGCGAGCGGTCGCGGCGCGGTTTGCGCGGCGGCGATCCACGCCGACGAGGCCAGCGTGAAAGCCGCCGCTGACATTCGCCAGCGCATGGACAGGCCTCGCATCAATCCTTCGCCGCGACGGCGGCGGCGACGTGGCCGGCCTCGCCAGGAAACCACTGTTCGATGAACTCGGGCGGGATGTCGAACGGCGCGTTGCCCGGCAGCCCGCCGAGGTGATCCATGATGCGCCGGTGCAGGAACTCGGATGCCATCCGGTACGGCCGGCTGAAGTTCAACCGCGAGAGTACCCAGGCCGCCGCGGCCCAGAAGCGCAGCGCGACCCATGCCACCACGCGATCGAGCGGCGGCGCGACGGCGATGCCGAGCGCGTCGGCCGACTCGTGCCCCACGAGCTCGCGCGTCAGCACCGCCGGCAGCGCTTTCAGCACGCGCGGCATCGGCGCCTCCAGCACGCCGAGCAGCGCGCGCGTCAGCTTGCGCCCCGCGTCCGACTCGCCGTGCTGGCGCTGCTGGATTCGGTCGAACAGCTCTCGCGATGCCTCGAAGTCGGCCGGCAGCAGCTCCTCACGGATGCCCATCAGCGACCCCACGACGTTCCAGCAGTGCACGTACGCGTTCCGCGCGGTCGCGTTCATGGGCACGCCGAGATGCCGGTAGCCTTCGATGACGACGTAGGAGAACGTCATCAGCGTGTACACCATGTCTTCCTGGTTGATGGGCGCGCCGAACTTCTCGCGCAGCGCCGGATCGATCGGATTGGCCCGCGATCCCGGATCCTGCTGGATCATGTAGCGGATGATCGCGTGCATCAGCCGCACTTTCTGTGTGGCGTGCACGCCGCGGCCGACGCCCTTCGCGGACACGAGGCCGCCGGGGCACATCACGTCCATGACCATCTGCGCCGTCTCGCGGATGCGCCGCGATGGATCGGCCTGGAGGAACTTCGTGAAAGCCAGCACCTCGGTGCCGTACTTCATCACGTAGCATTCCGGGAGGCTGGCGCAGGACAGCTGCGTCGCGGACGACAGGCCGAAGAGAAGGAAGAAGTTCTCGGCGCGGTTGATGAGCGCGGGATCGTGCCACGCGGGCAGGACGTTGGATGCCGTCAGGTACTGCCGCACGTCTGGCGCCAGGAGCGGCGACACCTCGCCGTTGTCCTGCCACACCTGACGGCTCTTGATCAACTGCGCAAAGACGCGGTGGTCGCCGCGCTGGCACATGTCGTCCGCCACGCGATCGGCCGGCGGGTCCGCGACCTGCCGCATGCCGTCCAGAAAGGCGTCGTCGAGCGCGATGACGGCGCCCAGGACGTTCTTCATCCGTCCCTCCCCGAAGATGATAAAGCGACCGCGGACACACCGGTCGCGGGCTGTGGTCTACGTGGATGGCCCGGCGTTTTGTCCCGCCGCCGAGGTGGAGGGATTCTAGCTCAAAAGGCGCGAATTCAGGTCAGAATCTCGTCGAGCGACCGGCTGAATCCAGGCAGGACGGCGGAGCGGATCGGCTCGCGCTGATCCAGTGTCAGCGTGGAGAGCACGCCCGCGGTGTTCAACGCGTGCACGTCGAGCCGGCGCTCCATCTGCCGGTACGCCCAGCACTCGCGTACGCCGTACTGGGCGAACCAGCCAAGGCGCTCGCGGAACTCGCCGATCCGCGGGTGGGGCGACAGCACTTCGACGACGAGGTCCGGCGCGCCCCGGACACGATCGCGCACGATGAAGCCGCGTGCGGAAGAGATGAAGAACAGATCGGGCTGCACGATGAGGGCCCGCTGTTCGTCCAGGATCACGTCGAGCGGCGAGATCCAGACCTGACCGAGCGCGTATGCGCTGACGTATGCGTCGAGCGCCCGCGCGATCGCGAACACGGCCTGCTGATGCCGCGGGTGCGGCGCTTCGGAAACCCGCAACGCACCAAACGCCAGTTCCTGCGGCACGAGCGTCTCCGGGGTCCGGAGATACTCATCAACGGACATGAACAACGGTGCTGCCGCCATGGCTGTTCTCTGCACTTGCGTAACATCGGGTGGGGCTCCGTGCTCCACACCTCGACGACGACGATGCCATCGTCCTGCGGCGGGGTCAAGCGCTAAAGTCGTGCCAGATGTGGATTATCGAGGCCGTGCGGGGACGGTCAACACATCATTGCGACGAAGGACGCCGGCATCTCGCGCTGCCAGCTTCACCGTCTGGTCGTTTTCGCGCCGCACGATCGTCGCGTCGGCGAGATTGGCATCCGCCGCGATCCCGCCAGCGAGTGCGATCGCCTGATCGACGGTGACCTCACCGCGCAAGATCTGCGGTCCGGGCCTGTTGACGCGACCAAGGACGTAGAACCGTGGTTCCGTGATCGCAGAAACTGCCATGTTCGTCGTGGAGTCACCGGGACGGATCTGCTGCGTCCGGGCGCGCAACGAGAACGAACGGTTCCGAAAGGCGCCGCTCTCTTTCTCCACGATCGCGGGCAGCTGGATTTCGGCGACGTCATCCGGCTTCACACGCAGGACGAACGGAGCGACGCCGAAACTGAAGGGCAGTCCCGGGCCGATGGCCTCGTTCGCATGGCTGAAGCGACGCCGCGCGGTCAGCTGCAGCTCGATCGACCCGTCTCGGGGATGCGCGATCACATCGCCGTAAATATCGAGCCGGATGGCCCCCTCCTGCACGTCGTCGAAGTAGAAACGTTGCGTCTCGTCGAACCTGCCGCGCAGCGACACCTGCTGGCTCGCTTCGCGGCCACCCGGCTTCCGTTCCACGAGCCAGAGATCGGTCGCGACGAGCCGGCGATCGTAGTCGGCGTCCGAATCGAAATCGACCGACACTCGAAGTGACGCGCCTCGGCCGCCGCATCGTGAGGCGGGCGACGGCTGGAAAATCAGCAGCGGAAGCGATTGTCCCGCCCGAAGCGTCGCCTCCCGTTGAGCACGAGGCTCGCTGACAGCGCGCCCGTCCTCCATTACACGTTCCCATTCGAGTCGAAACGTGACAGCGTCCCCCTGCACTCTCAGGGGCGTGGCCGAGACGCGCCAGGCCGCGATCGCCTTGGCGTCGATCGTCGTCGGTGCGACCTTGAGGTTGCAGTTGCCCCTGCCGAGCTCGGAAAACGAGATAGCTGCCGCGGTGCGCCCGCCGATCACCAGCGGCCGGGCCGTCATCCCGACGCTGGCTTTCTCTCCGCCATCGGCGTCGACCGTGTAGCCGCGGATGTCGATTCGCAATTGGTCGACGGCCGGCTGCGGCTCGGCTGGCCCGCCGGTGAATGGAATCAGGATGGACGCAAGCGCCAGGAGCTTCATGGGCGGCCCCCCTTCTCGACGTCGCGCCACGCGGCGCCAGGCTCGAGCTTGATGACGACGGTCGGAGCGGGTGGCGCCGCGTCGGTCCGGACGGCGGGCGCAGCCGCCGCGGTCGCTCGAGCTGGTGAACGCGAGAGGCCGGTCTGGTAACCGGCGGCGAGGGCGACGAGCAGTGCGGCGGCAACGCCGATCCATCGCGCGATGCGCGCGGGACCGCGTGGACGCGCCACCGCTCCCGAACCCGGTTCCGCCGGAACGAGCGCGACTTCCCGCAGCGCGACGACATCGATCAGATATTCGCGCCCCTCCGCGGAGCCGAGAGCGTCGGCCAGCGCCCGTGCATTCACGCGTTCGCCGTCGACGAACGCCGCGATGACGTCGAAATCGATCATGGTTCCCCTCTTGTCAGGCGGACGCCCGCCGCGCGCTGCTGCGCAACTTCCGCGCTCAAGACATCGCGGAGCTGTACCCGGGCGCGGTGCAGCCGGGAGCGAACGGCGTCCACCGTCAATTCGCAGGCGCTCGCGATTTCCGCGTAGCTGAGTCCAGCGGTCTCGCGGAACACGAATATGTCGCGATCGAGGCTCTCGAGCGAGTCGAGGGCTTGCTGCACGCTGACGCCGATCTCCTGCCCCGCCGCCTGTACCGCGACGTCGGTCAAGGCCACCGTCGCGGGCCGCGCGGCTGCGTCTCGAAGGTGATTCAACGCCAGATTCCGCGCGATTCTGAAGATCCAGCCGCGCAGCTCGCCGACGCCCGCCGCCGGAATCGAGCTCCGCGACACGCGCAGGAACACTTCCTGCGTGAGATCGCGGGCGGTGTCCGCCTGGCCGACGACCCGCGTCAGATACCGCAGGACAGCCGGTTGATGCGCGATGAAGAGCGTCTCGGCTGTCGACATGCGGCGCGTTGACTGTAACAACCCGGTGGAAGGAGGATCGTTGCACGGCGCGTCAGGATTTGCGCGATCCCTGCCCGCGGACCGCGGCGGCAAACGCGGTCCGGCGGCGCCGCGACACCGGAATCCGCGCCCCTGAGGCGAGCACGGCGACCAGTCCGCTGTCGCCGTCCCATGTCAGGGTCCGCACGGCTCCCAGTCGCACGAGCGCACGGCGGTGTGCGCGCAGGAACCCGTGGGTCTGCACGCGGGTCTCGAGCACGCGCATGGATTCGCGCAGCAGATAGCTGCGCCCACCGGTCCAGATCCGCGCGTAATTGTCGGACGCCTCGATCCAGTCGATCTCGCGTACGGGCAGGACCGCGGCGCCCCGCGAGGTCGTGACGACGATGGCCTGCTCGCGGGAGGCCGGCGCCGCTCCGCGGAGCTGACGCACGAGCCGCTTCATCGTGGCGGCGAAGCGCGCCTCGGTGACCGGCTTGACGAGGTAGTCCAGCGCCTGCGCTTCGAAGGCCCGGAGCGCGAACTGGTCATAAGCCGTCAGGAACACCACCGGCGGCATGCGCTCTGGCGTGCGGCGCCGGATGACTTCGAAACCGCCGATCCCGGGCATCTGCACGTCGAGAAACACCACGTGCGGCCGCAGCCTGTCGAGCGAAGCCAGCACCTCGTCGCCGTCGCGGCATTCGCCGACGACGGCGAATGCGGGAAACGCGGCAAGCAGTTGGCGGACGCCCCGGCGCGCCGCGGGCTCGTCGTCGGCTATCAGGACGCCCCACTCAGCGCTCGGCAACGTCCGACTCCAGCGCGATCTCCCGGTAAGGGATGCGCAATATCGCCGTGGTTCCGCCGGCGGGCTCCCCGGTCACGGTCAGCGACGCGTGATCGCCGTACAACGCGCGGAGGCGTTCCTGCGTGTTCTCGATGCCGTGCCCCTGCGGGAGCGGAACCGTGGGGTCGATGCCAGGACCGTCATCCTCGACCGACAGCTCCAGGGTGTCCGTCTCATCCGACGCCAGCAAGCGCCGTGCGGTCACGCGGACCTGGCCGGCGGCCGTCCGTTTCGCGATCCCGTGACGGATGGCGTTCTCGACCAGGTGCTGCAGCGCGAAACTCGGGACCGCGGCCGAGAGGATCGACTCCTCCACGTCGAACGACACGCGCAGGCGGTCGGGGAAACGGGCCTGCTCGATCGCCAGGTACTGCCGTACGAGATCGAGCTCGTCGCCGAGCGGCACTTCGCTCGCCCGGTGGCGGCTCAGCGTGCGCCGCAGCACGTCGCTCAACTGCTCGACAATCCGCGCCGTGCCGGGCCCGTCGCCGTCGCGCGCGCGCACGGCGATCGTGTTGAGCGTGTTGAAGAGGAAGTGCGGATTGAGCTGCGCCTGCAGCGCCGCGAATCGCGCGCCGGCGAGCTGCTCGGAGAGCCGCGCCATCTGCACCTCGCGCTCCCGCGCCTCGACGAAATAGCGGACGGCGTGGGCCATCCCCGCGACCGTGAGGTACACGACGATCCCGAAGGGCAGCGTCGTGAAGATCCAGCTCAGCACGTCCCGCCCCAGCCGCGGCCAGAACTGGTCGCCGGCGGCCTTGATGAACGCGTGCACCTGGTCCGGGCTGAGCAACAGCCCGAGCGTGAGCTGGAGGAGCTTCCCGCAGACCGCCCACGCCACGCAAAAAAGGAGGGCGACGCCCAGGTGCGCGGCCGCGCGTCTGGCCAGGTGGGGGCGCGCGATCGGCCACCGGTTGGACAGCCAGAAAATGGCGGGGGTCAGGAACGCGTATATCAGCCAGTCGCCGCCGCTCCACAGCAGCTCGCGCGCCGTCGCCGGCGGATCTCCATTCAGCCGGCGCTGCGCCACGTCGTCGATCGCGGCAAAGACAGCCGGCGCGATCCATACGGCAGACACGAGCATCCAGGGGCGCAGCCGGGGTCGGAGACGCACGCAGGAGAACCTATCGCGGGGCGGTCCCCGGTGCAAGGGCGGGTTGGCCCCGCGCCAACCGTTCGCGTCATCCGGGGCGCCGTTCGCGTATTCTCTCTTGCCACGATGCCGGCGCGTGGAGATCGTAAATCATGGCCACGACCCTGACGGCGACCGCGCCCACCAGGCGCATCCAGTCGATTGACGTGCTGCGCGGGATCGTGATGGTGCTGATGGCGATCGATCACGTGCGGGTGTATTCGGGGGTCCCGGCAGGCGGCCCGACGGCGGGCGTCTTCTTCACGCGGTGGGTGACGCACTTCTGCGCGCCGGCGTTCGTCTTCTTTGCCGGCACCAGCGCCTTTCTCCTCGGGCGCAAGCTCGACCATGGACAACTCGCGCGGTACCTCGTGACGCGCGGCGCCGTCCTCGTCGCGCTCGAACTCACGCTGATCCACGTGGCGTGGACGTTCACGCTCGACTTCACGCATCTGCTGGCCGGGGTGATCTGGATGATCGGCTGGTGCATGATCCTGCTGGCGGGGCTGGTCCGGTTCTCGCCGCGCGCGGTCGGCACCTTCGGGGTGATCGTGATAGTGGCGCAGCAGGTGTTCCTGTTCCTCCCGCGCGTGTTGCCCGGAGCCGTTCGCGCCGCCTCTATGTGGCTCTGGCGGTTCCTCTATCTCGGTGGTGAGGTCCAGATCGGCGCAAGCGGCCCCACGATCGGCATCCTCTACACCATTGTTCCGTGGATTGGCGTCATGGCGGCCGGCTACGCGTTCGGCGCGATCCTGGTTCGCGAGCCGGCCGAACGCCGGCGCTTATGCCTCAGGATCGGGCTGTCCGCCACGGCCCCCTATGTGGCATTTGGCATCGTGGCCGCATTCCTGCTGCCCGACTCGGATGACGGGGTGCCGAAGCTCTTCCAGATTCTGAATCCGCCGAAGTACCCGGCGTCTCAGGCATTCCTGTTGATGACCCTCGGACCCACGATTGCGCTGCTGCCGTTCGCCGAACGAGGGACGTCGTGGTTCGGCCGGCTGTTCGCGACCTACGGCCGGGTGCCGATGTTCTACTATCTGCTCCACATTCCCGGGATCCATGCCGCCGCGCTCCTCGTCTGGTACATGCGCGACCGCGTGGTCCACTCCGAGTGGTTTACGTCGGCCCCGTACGTGTCCGTTGCGGAGCCGCAACGCTGGGGGCTGCCGCTGCTTTATCTGGTGTTCGTCATCGTCGTCGCCGTGCTATACGTGCCTTGTCGATGGTATGCGGGCGTGAAGTCCCGTCATGCCACGCGCTGGCTTCGGTATCTGTAAAACTGGCACCGAGAGGGAAGGAGGCGCCATGCGTCACAGAAGCCTGCTGATCGCCTGTCTTGTTCTCGTCTTCGCAGCGTCGGGTTCGGCCCAGACACCAGGGACCGCCGCGGATCCGATTTCCGGAACGTGGAAGGGTGACCTGGGCCTCAGCGAAACCAGCCGGAATCCATTCACGATGGAGCTCAAGTTCGATGGCAAGGGCGCGGTGTCCGGCACCGTGCTGGGTCCCGGCACGTTCCAGATCAAAACAGGCAGCTTCGATGCGCAGACGGGCGCATTGAAGCTCGAAGTGGGCACCGTCAATTTCGTGTTCATGGGGACAGCCGTCTCCGGCACCGCGACCGGCCAGGTGATGGGCAACAAGGAAACCGGCACGTTCAGGATGACCAAGACCGCCGCCGATGCCGCCGAGAAGCCCGCCGGAGCGGACCCCGCCGTCTTCAAGATGGGCTTCGGAGAGGTGGCCGGATGGGTGGGGAAAGCCGCGGACCTCGTGCCCGCGGAGAAGTACGCGTATCGGCCGGTGGACACCGTCCGGACGTTCGGCCAGCTTGTCGCGCACATCGCTGACGCGCACAACTACTACTGCGCGCGTGGGGCTGGAAAGAACGTGCAGTGGTCGGACGCGGTCGAGAAGGGACGCCTGGACAAGGCCACGGTGGTCGCGAAGCTCAAGCAGTCGATTGAGGCGTGCGACGGCGTGTACGCCGCGAGCGCGGCGCCGCCGTTGATGGCCAACATCGCGCACACCAACCTGCACTATGGCAACATCGTCACGTACATGCGCATGCTCGGCCTGGCGCCTCCGTCCAGCCAGACGCCGTGAGCCAGGCGCACGGCCGCGCCGGCGAATCACCGATGCACTCGCGAGTCGAGCAGAAATTCACGGCCGCCCTCGAGGCGCTCGTCGAACAGGTGAAAGCGGACCGCTCGATCCTTGCCGCGGTCCTGGGCGGCAGCCTGTCCCACGACAAGGTCTGGGAGAAGTCCGACATCGATCTCGTACTCGTGACGATCGACGACAGGAAGGTCGAGCTCTCGGACCTGTCGCTCAATGCCGACGGCGTCAACATCCACGCGCTCCTGATGCCCCGCGCGGAGTTCCGCAAGACGATCGAAGGCGCCGTCCGGCAGTCGTTCATGCACTCGTTCCTCGCGAAGGGACGCCTGCTGTACACCCACGACCCGACCATCGCCGATCTGTGCGCGTCGCTGGCCGCGCTGGGCGAGCGCGACACCGGGCTCCAGCTGCTCGGGGCGGCGACCTCCGCGCTGCCGCCGATCTACAAGGCGCACAAGTGGTTCGTCACCCGCGGCGATCTCGACTACACCGCCCTGTGGATCCTGTATGCCGCGACGGCGCTCGCGCGCATCGAGGTGATCGGCCGGCATCTGCTGGCCGACCGCGAGGTCATTCCGCAGGCACTGACGCTCAATCCGGCGTTCTTCAAGACGATCTACACGGACCTGCTCAACGAGAAGAAGACGGCGGCGCGCGTCCAGGCGGCGCTCGACGCGGTGGACGGGTATCTTGCGAACCGGGCGCCCCTGCTGTTCGGGCTCGTCATCGAGCACCTGCGCGAGGTGGGCGAGGCGCGGTCGTGCAGGGAGATCGAAGACTACTTCAGCCGCAACTTCGGCGTGAGCGGCGTGACGACGGCCTGTGAGTACCTCGCGGACCAGGGCCTGATCGGAAAGGCAGCGACGGCCGCGCGTCTGACGAAGAAGAGCAGCGTCGAGGTCCAGGAACTGGCGTTCTTCTACCTTGGAGCACCACCCGATGGCCTCTAAGCCGGCTTCGCCGACGCGGCCGCCGCCGAACGGCGCGCGCACGACAATCGCCGTGCAGGGCGCGCGCGTCCACAACCTGAAGAACATCTCGGTCGAGATCCCCCGCGACAGCCTCATCGTCCTCACCGGCCTGTCCGGGTCCGGCAAATCGAGCCTGGCGTTCGACACGATCTATGCCGAGGGACAGCGGCGCTACATGGAGTCGCTCTCGAGCTATGCGAAACGTTTCGTCTCCCAGGTGGCGAAACCGGACGTCGATTTCGTGTTCGGCCTTTCGCCCGTGATCTCCATCGAGCAGAAGACCCTGACGAGCAACCCGCGCTCGACGGTCGGCACGATGACCGACATCGCCAGCTACCTGAACCTGCTCTATGCCACCGTCGGCGAGCCGCACTGCCCCCGCACCGGCGAGCCGGTGCCGAGCCGATCGGCGAGCCAGATCCTCGAAGCCATCCTCTCGCTTCCGGAAGGAACCGGGATCGAGCTGCGCGCGCCCGTCTTCAAGATGTACGGCGAGGAACTGGATTTCGTCTTCACGGAGGTTCGAAAGAAGGGATGCCGCCGCGTGATTGTCGACGGCAAGCCGATCGACATCTCGGAGCAGGTCGAGCTCGACGAATCCGCCGTGCGCGACATGGATGCGATCGTCGATCGCTTCGTCGTCGGGCGGAAGCACGAAAAGGCAATCAAGGCGGGGATCGCCGCCACGCTGCTGGTGGGCGACGGCCTCCTCCAGGCACATGTAGCCGGGGGCGCGAGCAAGGCGGACGCGGCCCGGTTCTACGCGGCGCTCTGCAGTCCGACGCATCATTTTGTCTACGGCGACATTGGCCCCGACTACTTCCAGTTCAACAACCCTGAGAGCGCGTGCCGCACCTGCGGCGGTCTTGGCGTCGACAAGCTCACCCATCCCGAGCTCCTCGTTCCGGATCCGGAGCGCAGCATCGCCGGCGGCTGTTTCGTCCGCGAGGCCTTCAAGTACAACCCGGACACGTGGGACGGCCGCATGATGTACAGCCTGTCGAAGGCGCGCGGCTTTTCGCTCGACACGCCCTGGAAGGACCTCCCGAAGCCGGCACGCCAGGCGATCCTGTATGGGATCGATCCGGCGAAGATCCGGCTCGTCACGCCGCCCGAGGCCAAGATCAAGCGTGAGGAGCACGAGGGACGCGAACTCGGTTTCCACGGGATCGCCCGCCGGATCGAGCGGCACTACCGGCGGTATCGCCAGCGAGGCGAGACGAGCTCGAGGATGGAAGAGTGGCTGGACAAGGTCATGGTCGAGAAGACCTGTCCCGATTGCAACGGCGCCCGCGTGCGCGCCACGAGGCTGCTCTTCACGATAGGCAGCGCCGGAGCGGAGCGGGGTGGAGGGGTCCCCGCCATTCAAGGAATGACGCTCTACGACGTCGGGCAGCTGCATTTCGACGAGCTGCATGCCTTCCTTGGAACCGTGAAGCCGGCCGGTCGCGGCGCCGACGCCGGCCGGCAGGTGCTGAAGGAGATCCGCGCCAGGCTCGAGCTGCTCCTCGGCATCGGGCTGGACTATCTCAGCTTCAATCGCCGCTCGGGCACGCTGTCGGGAGGGGAGTCGCAGCGGATCCGGCTGTCCACGCAAATCGGGTCCGGATTGATGGGCATGCTCTACGTTCTCGACGAGCCGAGCATCGGCCTGCACCCGAAGGACAACGTCAAGATGATCGCGACGCTCGAGAGCCTGCGCGACATCGGCAACACGGTGATCGTCGTCGAGCACGACGAAGACACGATCCGCGCGGCCGACCACATCGTCGAGATGGGCCCGGGGCCTGGCGTGCACGGCGGGACCGTCGTCGTGCAGGGAACGATCGACCACGTGCTGAAGTGCAAGGCGTCGCCGACGGGCCAGTACCTGTCCGGCAAGCGATCGATCCCGATGCCGGCGCGGCGGCGAAACGGCAGCGGCAAGGCGCTGGTGGTCCGCGGCGCCCGCGAGAACAACCTCAAGTCGCTGGACGTTCGGTTCCCGCTCGGCAAGCTCGTCGCGATCACCGGCGCCTCCGGATCGGGGAAGAGCACGCTCGTCAGCGAGATTCTCTATAAGGTGCTGTGGAAGCATCTCGTGGATACGCGCACGCTGCCCGGCGATCACGATCGGGTCGAGGGCATCGAGCACGTGCACAAGGTCGTCAGCATCGACCAGTCACCAATCGGTCGCAACAGCCGTTCGAATCCCGCGACGTACGTCGGCTTCTACGACACCATCCGCGATCTCTTCACCCAGGCGCCGCTCTCGGTCGAGCGCGGGTACAAGCCCGGGCGATTCAGCTTCAACGTGAAGGGCGGGCGGTGCGAGGAGTGCCAGGGGGAAGGATCGATTACGACCCAGCTCTATTTCATGCCGGACGTGGAGGTGACGTGCGGCGTGTGCAAAGGAGCGCGGTTCAACAGCGAGACCCTCGAGGTCACGCTGCGCGGCAAGACCATCGACGACGTGCTGAACATGTCGGTCGAGGAGGGGGTGACGTTCTTCGCGAGCGAGCCGGCGGTGAAGAAGAAGATCCAGGTCCTCGCCGACCTCGGCCTCGGCTATCTCACGCTGGGACAGTCGGCGACGACACTCTCGGGCGGCGAGGCGCAGCGCGTGAAGATCGCGACGGAGCTCAGCACGCTCCAGCGCTCGAAGCACACCGTCTACATCCTCGACGAGCCGACCACGGGACTGCACCTGGCGGACGTGGAGCGGCTGCTCGAGTCGTTGAACCGGCTGGTCGACGCCGGCCACACGGTGCTGCTCATCGAGCATCATCTCGACGTGATCAAGACCGCGGACTACGTCATCGATCTCGGCCCTGAAGGGGGCCACGCCGGCGGGGAAGTCGTGGCGACGGGGACTCCCGAGGACATCGCCGCGTGCAAGGCTTCGCACACCGGGAAGTTTCTGAAAGCGCATCTCCGCGGTTAGCGGAGGCGGCCCGCTTCCAGCCGGCTCTTCTGAGCCGCGCTCCATCGGCGAAGCGTGTCCGCGTACCAGCGCACGTCCGCCGGGCGACGATCCGCGAGGTTATGAGTCTCCTGAGGGTCCCGGTCGAGGTCGAAGAGCCGCGAGCGGCCCGATCCCAGCTCGTAGATGTACTTCATCCGACCATCGCGCGCGCCGAGCAGCCTGAGCGAATAATCCGCAAAGAAGAGCGCCATCCGGCGCTCGCCGTCCAGCGCCGAACGCCCCTGATGCGCCGCGACGGCGGGCACACCGAGGAGGTCGAGGATTGTCGGCGCGGCGTCCAGGAGACTCACGACGCGCGAGGCGCGAAGCTGGCCGGGGATCATGCCCGGCGCCGCGATGATCAGCGGCACGTGGACGTTCTCCTCGTAGAGCTGAAACGTGTGGCCGGCGTTGCCGTCGTGCTGACCGAATGCCTCGCCATGATCGCCCAGCACAATCCACAGCGTGCGCTCCTGGAGTCCCCTCGCCCGAAGGCCGGCGATGAACGCTCCCAATGCGGCATCGCCGTATCGAAGCGCGTTGCGGTAGCGGCCGAATTCGTCGTCGTCGGAAAACGGCCCGCGCTCGGGCGCGTCGTACGGATGGTGTCCCGCGATCGGAAGATAGGTGAGGAAGAAGCGGTCGCCCGCCGGCAGGGCGTCAATCCAGGCGAGCATGCGCGCGACCGTCGAACGATCGTCTACGCCAAAGCTCGATTGGTGATTGCCGCCGATATCCCCCGCATCCTCGAGCACGTCATAACCGCGGTTGTGAATGGCCGCCTCCATTCCAAGGTACGCGAATCGGCCTGAATGAAAGAGCGCAGTCCGGTACCCACGTTCCGAGAGCACGGCCGCGACCGGGGCGCACGGCACCTCAGCATAGCGATTCACCCCGAGATCGAAGGCGGGATAGATCGAGCAGAGGATCGAGAAGAGTCCCTTGATGCTTTCGGGATACACGGCGTAGGCGTTGTCGAACACGATCCCGGAGTCCGCAAGCTCCGAGAGATTCGGCATGACGTCCGGCCTGGCGCCGTACAACGCGAGGTACTGCGCGGCTGTGGATTCGAGGCTCACCAGAACGACGTTCCGTCCCTCCGCGGCGCCCCGGAATCGACCGAGATCGTCGAGCGGCACGGTGCCCGACCGAATGCCGTGCCGATCGAACGCGAACGGTTCCGCGCTCACGCCCGGCGCCGCGCTGATGACGAGCGCCGACCATGCGTTCCGCTCGAGGCCCCGCGTCTCGACCCGCGCCGCGGCCGACGGCCCGAGCGAGACGAGAACAAGGCAGGCCGCCACGATCGATCGTCGCGAGACGCGGCGGAGCCACCATGGTGACGCGGCGCCGGCGCCGAGCAGCGCGCAGACCCACAGCACGTTGGCCGGTGTCACGTAGTACCAGACGGAATCGCCCAGCGCACCGCCGGCCGCCTGCCACATCGGCCACGTCATCGGCGTGGACATCACGCGTGCGACCGGAACGCCGATGGCGACGTAGATCACGAACGCCGCGTACGCCGCCCACGCGAGGCGCGTCCTGCGCAGCAGGCAGCGATCGACGACCGCGACGGTCAAGAGGGCCGCTGCATCCTGCCAGAGGTAAGCAGCCGGCGACCACCACGACCATGTCAGTTCGTGACCCGCCAGCGCCGCCGTGCGGCTGAGCGCCAGCACGACGAGCGCCCCCGCAGCCCTCATCGGCGGACGGGTCTCCCGCGCCTGAGACGGCGGCACGCTGGCGCACTCGTCACGCGCACGTACCAGCAGGTTGACTCGCTTCAGCAGGCCGAGAGAGACCAGACGGCTCGTGCCGCGCCGCCGCCAGATCCAGTCGTGGACGATGACCGCGGGCGCGGGCGGCCGCGCATAGATCGCGTCACGATCCGCATCGAACGCGAGGGGAAATACGGCGAGGTCGAACGAGGCGACCGACGACCTCTCGTAGCGCTCGTGGACAAACGTGACGCCGTCGCCGCCCAGCATCGCCCGCGCGCGATCGAGATTCGCCCCATTCCCGTCGATGACGGTGATCCGCGCATCCGGCAGCAGATCGCGCAGGATGAGCGCGGTGCGTGGAAAAAGACCGCCGCCGACGATGACGACGTTTCTCACGGCCGGCAACGATGCCACCATGGGCCGGAGCGCCCGTGCGTGTGCGCGCAGCACCGCTCGCTGCAGCAGTCGGGAGCGCAGCACGACTCTCTCGAGCCGTTCGAGACTGAGCGCATCGAGCCAGCGGAGCGGCGCGGGCCAGGCGCTGCCGCCGCCGGCGGGGTCCCGCCGCGCGGGCAGCCGCGACCAGCGCTCCCCCGGGAACCGATGGTGCTCGAGGTGGTAGCCGTCGTTGAAACAGAGCAGGTTGTACAGCCGCCCATAGTGGCTCGTCGTCCCCGCGGCGTGCTCGTAGTGTCCGTGCAGGGCGCACAACAGCAGGGCGGCGAGATAGCCGGGCACGTACGTCCAGACGAAGAACGCCGGTGCCCGCAGGGCCATGACGGTCCACAGCGACAGGACCAGCGCGGTCTGTAGCGCAAGGTCGACCGACGGACGCAGCCGGTGCGGCCGTCCCGCGTGGTGTGCCAGATGCCGGGCCCGCCACAGCGACTGCGGGATACCCATCACGATCGTCAGCCCCGCGGCCACGCACGCGTTCGCGAAGGGCCGCCGGTGGAAGGGCCGGTGAATGAACAGGTGGGCCACAGTGTTCGCGGTCCACCAGATGCCGATGGCAATCGCGATGGCCGACGCCATGGCGCGTTACCGCCTGTAGTCGAGCAGTGCGCGGATCGGCGGGTAGTTCGTCATGCCCTGGACCTTCGTCACGCCGATGTTGACGGCATACGCGTCGGGACTCGACGGCTTCTCGGTCTGCTGTCGCAGGCGGGGGATGGACTGCTGACGGGAGCCGAACGCAACGATTTGCCCCGTGCCAGCCACACTCTTCAGATCGGACCATTCCCGCCGTGCGGCGGCGGCGTCTTCGCCGGCAGTGAAATAGAGGTAGCCTTTGGCCGCAGCCCTGTAGGCGTTGGGGTCGTCCGGATCGGCCAGCGAGAAGACCCCCCACACTTGAATGGTGGCCGGCGCCTCGGCGTTCGGTTCCAGCACGACGCGGTCGATCCTGGCGTAGACCGCCGTACGATCGCTCGCGAGCGCCCCCTCCATGCTCGCTGCCACGATCGCGACCGCACAGATCAGCAGGCTTCGTCGTTTTGTCATCTGTCCCCCCTTTGGGGAGAGGACGACGGTTTCGCGACGATGTTAACGAAGGTGGGGCAGCTCAGCCGTGACGATCGTCGGGGTAGCCTCCTCAGCGGTCCGGCCGCGGGCTGAGGCTGAACGCTGCGAGCTTTCCGTCGGGCGCGACGGCGATCCGCAGCCTCAATGTCCGCTTTTCCAGCTCGACGTCGTACACGCGAATGCGGTCGTCGCCCAGTTCGCGCGCGTCCATCAGCGTGAGACGCTTCACGGGGCCGGCTTCCTTCAGCAGGTCCGCGTACGCCTTCGCGGCACCGGGAAAGAACCCCGCGCGCACGTACGCGAATTCGTCAGCCTTGAGCGTCCCCGCCGCGATTTCACCCAGCAGGCGGCGCACGCGCGCCTGCATCTCCGGATCGGGTTCGGAGATCGGTTTGAGTTCGGGCACCGCAAGCGCCGGCTCGATGAGCGCTGCGACCCCGTCGCTGATTCGCTCGGGGTTGGCCTGCGCGAGGTTGGCCAGCACGATGATCGTGAGATCATCGTCCGGATATCGTGCGATGTACGTCTTGAACCCCTGCCAGGAGCCGCCATGGCGCTCCGCACGATGGCCCGCGACGGCCGCCACGTCCCAGCCGAATCCGTACGGATACGTCCTGCCGCTGTTCAGCGACACCGGCATGAAGACCTGTCTCCACGTTTCCGGTTTCAGCAGGCGGCCCGCGCGGATCCCCGCGTCCCAGGCGATCATGTCGTGGAGTGACAGGTAGAGCGACCCATCCGCGGTGGTGTTGAGCCGCGGCGCGACCCACTCCTGGTGCTTCAGCTCGTTCTTCACCAGCCGGTATCCGTCCGCGCGGTGCGGGACGATGTCTTCCTCGCTGATGATGCGCGCCGTCTTCATGCCGAGCGGCGCGAACACGCGGTCGCGCAGCACATCTCCATAGAACTGGCCCGCCACCTTGTGAATGACGATGCCGAGGACGACGTATCCCGTGTTGCTGTAATTCCAGCGCGCGCCAGGCTCGAACTCGAGTTTCAAGCCGTAGGCGAAACGCAGCAGCTCGTCTTCGGTGTAGTCCCGCCGGTAATCGACCATGCCCGCCGTGTAGTCGGGCAGTCCGGACGTGTGCGTCAGGAGATGGCGCACCGTGATGGGCTTCCACGTCGGCGGAGCGTCTGGAAAGAACTTCGTCAGGGGATCCGTGAGCGCGAGCCGTCCGTCCTCGACGAGGAGCATGACCGCCGCCGCGGTGAACTGTTTACCGACCGAACCTGACTGAAAGATCGTGTCGGGCGTCACCGGCACGTCGTGCTCGACAGTGGCGAGGCCGTACCCCTGCGCCTTGACCACCGCGCCCCTGTGGACGATGGCGACCGCGACGCCGGGGATCTTCTGCCGCGCCATCTCCGCGCGGACGAATTCGTCGGCCTTCGGGGGATCTTGAGGCGCCGCGGCTGCGGCCGCCGCCACGCTCCACAGCATCGCTCCGAGCAGGACTGCGCGCAATCTTGCGATCATCGTGGGGATCCCTCGACTGACTTGTCGGCATGGGAACTCCGAGGCCGGTTACCCGCGCCGCGTGTGCGCCTCCGGGTCGATCCGCGCGAACACCGCCGCGACGATCCGGTCGCAGCGCGAGAGGTGGAAGGCGAAGGCGGCCGGCGCCGCAAGGCCGGCGCTGTTCATGACGGCCTCGCGCAGCATGGCCCGCGCGCGGTGCAGCCGCGTTTTCACCGCTTCCTCGCTGAGCTCGAGGCAGTCCGCCGTTTCGGCGGTGCTCAGTCCCTCGACCTCGCGCATCATGAATACCGTCCGATGCCCGTCGGGCAGCGCGTCTATCGCCGACTCGAGAACCGTGCGCAGCTCCGAGGAGAAGGCCAGCCGCTCCGGGTCGAGCTCCCGGGATTCCAGCGTGTCGACAGGATCCTCCATCGGATCCTCCATGGGTGAATAGGCGATTCTGGCGCGCGTCTGGCGCCGCACGCGGCCGAGCGCTTCGTGCACGGCGATGCGCGTCAGCCAGGTGGCGAATTTCGCGCGTCCCTCGAACTGGGCGAGGTTGACGTAGGCATTCACGTACGCCTGCTGCGTGACGTCCTCCGCCTCCGCGTCGTTCCGCACGATGGCGCGGGCGACGCGGTACAGCCGCTGGTTGTAGCGCCGCATCAGCAGCTCGAACAGCGCCGTTTCCCCGTCCCGCACCCGGGCCGCGATTTCCTCGTCGCTCAGAGTGGCAAAGGCTTCGAGAACAAGCATACGCCCCTACAGAGTCGCCGCCCGGCGAAAGGTTACAAGCATTCTAAGCCCTGCAACCATTCGGGGCTACTCGAGCGAGCGGCGGAGATCGCGGTACGAGTCGGTCAGCAGGCGCGCGATGGCGGGCCAGTCCGGATGGTCCGCCTGCGCGTCCCGAAGCGCCGCCGCGCGGGCGCGCAGCAGCGCCGCCGTGGTCACCCGCGGCCGGGGGACTTCGTACAACAGCGCGTACTCATCGGCGATCAACGCGCCGACCTGCTCGGGGCTGTTGTGTCCGGGGACTCGACGCGCGACCCACCACGCCAGTTCGGCGCGCGCGACCTGCTGGGGATCGAACCCCGCGTGCAGCCAGTGCCTGGCCGCGATGTATGCGGTCTGGAGATCGGACAGCACCGCATCGTACTGATCGCGCTGATCGCGGGCGTCGCCGAACGTCGCCGCCGCCCGCGCGAGGTGGAAGCCCTCCGTCACCGCCGTCGTCCAGTTGTACCGATACTGCTCGCGCAGCATGGTGACGAGCAGCCCGAACAACCGTACTCGTTCCTTCGCGTAGTACGCCTGCCACATCCGCAGCTCGAGATCGGCCACGCGATCCGGGTCGAATCGGCGCAGCGATCGCGGTCCCGGCGGTGCGGCGAGGGCGACGTACGACGCGCCGCACACCAGGACGACGATGGACGCGAGGGTCAGCCATCGCCGGCGCATCGGTCCGATTGATGACGTCACGCGACGCGGGCGGGCTCGAACGCCGCGTTGAGCGCGGCGCTGTCCGTGAACTCCTGGAAGTTCGTGATCTTTCCATTGCGCACCGTGAACACCATCACCCAGTCCGAGTCGAACGAGCCGCCCGGCTTGGCCGTCGCACGGTACTGGCCCAGCGCCACGACGGTGTCGTTCTCGGCCACGAACCGCCGCGGCTCGAACTGCTGGAACACAATCGACTCGCCGAGGACACGGAAGAACTCGCCGACCTCGCGCCTGCCGCGCCGCTCGCCGGCGGTGGGCACCTGCGGCCCGGCGCCCGTGACCGCCCGCCACACGACGTTCTCGTCGAGCAGATCGAGCAGCGCGGGGATGTCGCCGCGGCCGAATGCCGCGTACGCCTTCTGAACCAGTTGAGTATTCTCGGCAGCGCTCATCAGGTACCTCCGGAAACGTGGGGTGGCGGGATCGCCACCGAGGCCAGCTCCGAGGGTATTTACGGATGACGCGCGCGATCGGATTGCGCAGCGGCGCCGGGGATCAACGGGCCGGCAGGTAGTCCTCAGGCGGGACGACGAGCAGCACGCGGCAGCCCTCGTCGGTCCACAGCTCGCCGTGATCGCTGCCGGCGCTCGCGTGCAGGAAGTCCCCGGCGCTGAACCGCCGGCCGCACGAGAACAGGCTGCCGGAAATCACGTAGCAGTCCTCGTTCTCCGAATGGTGATGCGGAGGAAACCGCGTGCCCGGCTCGACGTCGAGAAGCAGCGTCACGTAACCGCGGTCCACGTTCGACGAGAGCCGCTTCATCCGGATGCCAGGCACGACGTGCGGAACCCAGTCGTCGTCGGCCGCGAAGCGGAACGAAAAACCGGGCGGCGGCAGGGGCGCGGCGTCGTCCAGTCGCGCCATGAGCCGGATCTTCACCTCGGACGGCGGCCCCTCGGCGGGCGCTGTTTCGGCGAGCCTCACGGTCAGCTCGCGGATCTCCGCGATCGCCTGGCGCGTCTCCACCGGCGCGGCGGCCAGCGCGCGCTCGAACTCCCGCCGCTCCTCGGGCGACAGCGCGCCGGCCGCATCGAGCGTTGCGAGCGTCTCCAGATCCATGTTCATCTCGTCGCGTCCCGCCGCGCGGCCGGGCCGCCGAGGCTGTCGTGAAGCTGCTGGCGCAGCGCCATCATGCCCGTGCGGATCCGCGTCTTGACCGTGCCGAGCGGCAGATGGAACCGCGCGGCCAGCTCGGACTGGCTCAGCCCGACGAAGTATGCGTGCTCGATGAGCGTCCGCTGATCCGCCGGCAGCGCGCGCAGCGCGCACGCCACCGCGCGCTCGCGTTCACCTGCCGCGGCGACCGCCTCGGGGCTCGCCGCCGGCGACTCGATCTCCTGTGATTCCGCTGTCACCAGACGCAGGCGCCGCGAGCGCAGGCGATCGATTGCCCGGTTGCGCGCGATCCTGATGAGCCAGGCCGCCGGCGACCCCAGGGCCGCGTCGTAGGTCTCCGACCGCGTCCATGCCAGCAGGAAGACCTCCTGGAGCACCTCTTCCGCCTCCGCGCGGTCTCGCAGGATGCGCGTGGCGAGCCCGAAGACGATGGCGCTGTACCGATCGTACAGGACGGAAACGGCAGACCCGTCCCGCGCTGCCACACGCTCGAGCAGCGCCACATCGGTCAGCTTGTCAGCTTCGCCTTGCATGGTCCCGGCACCAAAAGGGGACGAGTGTAACACTCCGGCGAGAGCTAGGGATCCCGGCATGGCCTGTCCTGTCTACGAACGAGCGGCGGGACTGGATGTGAGGCCGCAGCCGCCTCGTCCGCGCGCTGGTGGTCGTTTGATTGCATGACCCCGGGGTGGACAAAGGGGAGGCGACTAATGGGTATTCTTGCGTGGATTCTGTTCGGTCTCTTGATCGGCGTGATCGCCAAACTCGTGATGCCCGGCCGCGACCCGGGGGGCTTCATCGTGACGATCCTGCTCGGGATCGCCGGCGCGCTGGTCGGTGGCTTCATCGGCCGGGCGATGGGCTTCTATGGTCCGACGGAAAGCGCGGGCTGGCTGATGTCGATCCTCGGGGCCATCATCCTCCTGGCGCTCTACCGGATGCTGATGCGCCGCCGCGTCTAAGGAGATGTGCATCGACCGTTATGTGGCGCGTCACGAGAATTCTGATCTCGTTGCCGCATGACGTCGGCGCGCACCGCGCGCCTGCGAGGGAGCGGAGCGGGGCGTAGGGGCCCCCGCGAGCGACCGAGCCGGGGTCCGGGGCGGAGCCCCGGTCAAGGTGGGAGCGGCGCGGGGCGTAGGGGTCCCCGCAAGCGACGAGCTTGGCGGGGTGCAGGGGGCCCCGCCTATATAATTGATGGGCCGCCTGCACGAGGAGAACTCCATGCGCCGTCCGATCCTGTTCGTTGCCGCAGTCGCGGCCGGGCTCTGTCTTTCCCCCGGCTCGGCAGCCGCGCAGACCGCTGAAGAGATCGTCAGCAGGAACCTCCAGTCGAAGGGAGGCCTGCAACTGCTCAAGAGCACCACGACGGTGAGGATGACGGGCAGCGTGGTGCCCGCCGGCGGGCAGAAAGTGTCGATGACGATGACGGCGAAGCGCCCGAACCTGGTCAGGCGCGACGTGACGGTCGGCGACCGGATGAACACGGTCGCCTACGACGGCACGGATGTCTGGAGGCAGTCGGGACCGATGCCGCCGCAGCGCATCCCGGCGGCTGAGGCGGGCGACGTCAGGCAGCAGGCGGAATTCGACGGCGTGTTCGTCGACTACAAGGAAAAAGGGCGTTCGGTCGAACTGGTGGGCAAGGAGACCTTCAAGGACCGGCTGGTCTATCACCTGAAGATCTCCCGGGCCGGGGAACCGGTCCAGCACTACTACCTCGACGCGGAGACCGGCCTTGAAGCCAAGGTCAGCGTCGAAGAGGACCGCGGCGGCACGACGGTCACGACGGAGACGGAGCTCTCAGACTACAAGCAGGTCCAGGGACGGACCATGCCCTTCCAGATGCGTCAGCTCGTCAACGGGTCGCCGGTCGCGGTCATCACGATCCAGAAGATCGAGTTCGACGTTCCGGTGGATGCCGCCTTTTTCAAGATGCAGGGCAGATAGCGGGTCACGGGCAGGCGGTTACGAGCGCCTCGACCTCGCGCAAGAGCTCGTCCCGCGTGAACGGGCGCACGAGGACGCCGCCGCACTCCGGCGTGCCCGCTTGCGCGAAGTACACCGGCCGCACGTCGGGATGGTGTCTCCGCAGGATCCGGACGAGGGCCGGTCCCGACGAATCGTCCATCGCCAGCTCCGTCAGCAGCACATCGATCCGCGGAGCGTCCAGGCACCGGAGCAGCGCATGCCCCGAATGAGCAGCCTGAATGACGTGGTAATCGGCGGCGGCCAGGGCCCGGGCGGCGGAGGCCCGGAGATCCGCGTCGCCGGTGACGAGGAGCACCGTCGGGCGCTCCTCCACGGCACGATCGATCGGGATGCTGACCCGACGCACGGCGATAGTTTCCATTGGAGGGGTGTCCGCTTCACTGGCAAGCGGAGTGCCGGCGGAATAGGGCGAGAAAGGGCCTGATCTCGCCGTTCGCCGCCGCCGCCGATTACGGTCTTCGCGCGCGATTACCAAGAAGGCCGATGCCTCGGCCGTTCTAAATTCGGCGGCCGCTCCGAAAAAACCTGTGTATCATGTTTCGCGTGAGCACCCCGACAACTCGCGGCCATCGCAGCTTCCAGACGGGAGACGTCTTCACCGTCACCGACGCGACCGAGCTCTACGAAGTCGACCGCTGGGGCAGGGGCTACTTCTCGATTTCCCCCGCGGGCCACGTGCTCGTCCACCCGACGAAGGATCCGGCGAGATCGATCGATCTGAAGCAGTTGACCGATCACCTGATGCTGCGCGGGATTCACCTCCCCGTGCTGATCCGGTTTCGCGACATCCTGCGGCATCGGGTCGGGGACATCTCGAACGCGTTCCGGGCTGCCATCGCCCAGCACAACTATTCCGGCCGGTACATCTGCGTCTACCCGATCAAGGTGAACCAGCAGCGGCAGGTCGTCGAGGAAGTCCTGGATTTCGGCCGGGAGCACGGGTTCGGCCTCGAGGCGGGCTCGAAGCCGGAGCTGCTGGCCGTCGTCGCGCAGGCCTACAACGACACGCCGATCATCTGCAACGGCTTCAAGGACGCCGAGTTCATCGAGATGGCGATGCTGGCGCAGAAGATCGGGCGCCAGGTGATCCCGGTCGTCGAGAAATACACCGAGCTCGGCCTCATCCTGAAGTACGCGGAGCGGGTGGGCGTGCGGCCGCAGATCGGGATGCGCGTGAAGCTCGCCGCGCGCGGTGGCGGGCGGTGGCAGGGATCCGGCGGGTACCGATCGAAGTTCGGCCTGACCGTCGCGGAGATCCTGCGCGGTCTGGAGGAGCTGCGGGCTCGCGGCATGGAGGACTGCTTCAAGCTGCTGCACTTCCACCTCGGCAGCCAGATCCCCAACATCCGCATCGTCAAGGGCGCGCTCAACGAAGCGGCGCGGATCTACACCGAGCTGTCGAAGGCGGGCGCGGGGCTCGAGTATCTGGACGTCGGCGGCGGCCTCGGCGTGGACTACGACGGATCGCAGACGAACTTCGAGTCGAGCGTCAACTATACGCTCGAGGAGTACGCCAACGACGTCGTCTACCACATCCAGACCGTCTGCGAGGATGCCGGGGTGAAGCACCCGACGATCGTGTCCGAGAGCGGGCGCGCGATCGTGGCGTATCACAGCGTCCTCATCTTCAACGTCCTGGGCGTGTCGGCGTTCGGCGAAGAGAAGATCCCCGACGCCATCAAGCCGGACGAGGCGGAGCAGCCGGTCATCGACCTGCTCGAGACCTACCAGAACCTGTCGGCGCGCAACGCCCTCGAGAGCTATCACGACGCGCAGCAGGCGCTCGACATGGCGCTGAACCTGTTCACCGGCGGGTACCTTCCCCTCGAACAGCGATGCCAGGCCGAGAACCTGTACTGGGCGATCCTCGTCAAGTTGCGGAAGCTCGTCGGACAGATGGAGGAGATCCCCGAAGACCTCCAGGGCCTGGACGACACGATGGCGGACACGTACTTCTGCAACTTCTCGCTGTTCCAGTCGTGTCCAGACAGCTGGGCGATCAAGCAGCTCTTTCCGGTGATGCCCATCCACCGGTTGAACACCGCCCCCACCCATCACGCGATCCTCGGCGACATCACGTGCGACTCGGACGGCAAGATCGATCAGTTCATCGACCGGCGCGACGTCAAGCGCACGCTGCCGCTGCACACCGTGAACGGGGATCCGTATTACCTCGGGGTCTTCCTGATCGGCGCCTACCAGGAGATTCTGGGCGACCTGCACAACCTGTTCGGCGACACGCACGCCGTGCACGTCAGCCTGGACGAGCGCGGGAACGTGGTCCTCGATGCGGTGATCAAGGGCGACACCGTCAAGGAAGTGCTCGACTACGTGGAGTTCGACGCGGACACGCTCGTCCGCAAGCTCCGCCACGACGTCGAGCTGGCGGTGCGGCAGGGGAAGATCACCTACGAAGAATCAGGGCACTTGCTCGAGTTCTACGAAGAGGGCCTGCAGGGCTACACCTACCTCGAAGACCCCAAAGAAAGATAGTAGCCAGCAGGCGGCAGGCGGTGAGTCCCGCCGCCAACTTGGGCGTATGTAATTGGCGAGTTGGTGAATTCGTGATGTGGTGAATTCACAAGGCGGGGACGAACTCACCAATTCACCAATTCACGCATTCACGGATTCACGAATTCGAGCTATCTCCTGAGCATCGCGTCACGTTTGGCCTTGAACTCGTTGCCCGGCTTCCATTCGGGGAACGTGTCGGCGTTCGCCACGCGGTAGCCGACCGTCAGCAGAAGGTTCGCGTCCTCGGCGGCACCCGACAGATCCCAGTCCGGCTTCACTTCATCGGACGGCGCGTGGTAGTCGCGGTTCGTGTACTCGTCGCGCTTCTGCTTGCCGTATTCCGCCGGCTTGCCGATGTAGTTGACGCCGGCATCCGGGTCCAGCGCCGGCACGCCCTGCTTGGCGAAGTTGAAATGGTCGGAGCGGTAGTAGAAGCCCTTTTCAGGTTCCGGATCCGGCGTCAGCGTGCGTCCCTGCGCCGACGCCGCCTGGCGCAGATAGTCATCGAGATCGGAGGCGCCGAGGCCGACGACCGTGATGTCCTTGGTGCGCCCCCACTGGTTGACGCCGTCCACGTTGATGTTCGCGACCGTCTTCGCCAGCGGATAGAGCGGCGACACGGAATAGTACTGCGATCCGAGAAGCCCCTGCTCCTCCGCCGTCACCATCAGGAAGAGAATCGAGCGTTTCGGCTGCGGGTTCGCCTGCGTGAAGGCGCGGGCGATCTCGAGCACGGTCGCGACGCCCGACGCGTTGTCCAGCGCGCCGTTGTAGATCTTGTCGCCGTTGACCGGCGTGCCGACGCCGAAATGATCCCAGTGCGCCGAGTAGAGGACGTACTCGTCCTTCTGGCGCGGGTCGCTGCCTTCCAGCTTCGCCACGACGTTCTGCGAGTCAATCGTCCGCATCGTGTTGTGGATGGCGAGCGAGGCCTTCAGCCCGAGCGGCACCGGCTTGAAGTCGCGCGTGACCGCCTGCTTCTTCAGGGCGTCGAAGTTCTGCCCGGCCAGCTTCAGGATCTTCTTCGCCGTGTCGAGCGTGATCCATCCTTCGATTGCCGCGCGCCCCATGTTCTTGTCGGGCGTGACGAGGTCGAACTTCTCCTTGAGGTTGCCCTGCACGACCGAGAACGGGTACCCCGCGCGCTCCGTCTCGTGGACGACGAGGATCCCCGCCGCTCCCTTGCGCGCGCCCTCCTCGAACTTGTACGTCCAGCGGCCGTAGTAAGTCATGGCGTTGCCGCCGAACGTCTTCGGGTCGAGTTTCGACGCGTCCGCGGGGTCGGGCACAGGCGGGTCGTTGACGAGGACGATGATCGTCTTGCCCTTCACGTCCGCGTCCTTGAAATCGTTCCAGGTGAACTCCGGCGCTTCGACGCCATAACCCGCGAACACCAGCTCCGACGCGTCGAGCGCCGCGGAATCCGCGACGTGCTTGCTCCACGCCACCACGTCGTCGCCCCACTTGAAGGTGACCTTCTCCGCTCCCTTGGCGATCGTGAGCGGCGTCGTGTTCTTCGCGGTGATGCCGACGAGCGGGACCTTCTGGACGTAGGTGCCGTCGGGATTCCCCGCCGTGAGTCCCATCTGCCTGAACTGATCCTGGAGATACTTGACGGTGAGGTCTTCGCCCTTCGTTCCTGGCGCGCGACCCTCGAATTCGTCCGACGCGAGCACGTTGATCTGTTTCAGGAGGGCCTGCTGGTCGACCTTCGGCAGCGACGTCTGGTCATCGGGCACCGGCGCGGCAGGGGCTCGAGGCGCCTGCGGCGCCGGTCCCTCCTGCCTGTCGCCGCAGGCGGCAACGAACGCGATGAGGATTGCAGCCACGAACGAGCGCTTCATGAGTTCCATCCCCCTATTCTATTCACGAATTCTGAACAGCAGGAACGCCGTGCGCTGCCGGGCGCTGAAGTTGTCGTCGCTCACGACGAGCAGCGTGCGGGCGCCGTCGGGAAGTACCGGGCCGAACTGCATGCCCTCGAAATTGTCGAGATTGGCCAGTTGGGGACTGAGCCCCTTGACGGTGGACAGGTCGAGCAGCAGGGTCTTGCGCACCGGCGTCACTCGCGCCCCGGCGATCGAGTCCAGCTTCGAGATCTCGGACGCCCCTTCGAGCGATATGCGGAAGATCCGCAGCCAGTTCTTCGATCGTCCCGTGCCCCCGGGCTCTTCGGCGTAGCCGCGCTCCATCGACAGGAACTCCGAGTCGCCGAGCGCGACGAGTTCGACGAGCCCGTTGATGAAGAACCCCGGCGTGAAATCCGGTTTCGGCAGCCGGTCCACCGGATACGCGAACTCGCGGCGCGGCTCGAACGTGCCTCCCACCTGCTCGAACTCGAGGATGCGCGCAATCGTGCCCTGTTTCCAGTCCGCCAGCTCGCCATCCTGCGCGAGCGCCGCCTCGGCGGCGGTGTAGAGATGCTGCCCGTCGGGTGTCAGCGTCAGGCTCTCGAGCGACGCGTTGTCGCGGACGCCCTGGGTGATCGGTCCCGTCGCCGGCGGTATGAACTTCGACGGGATGGTGAGACGCCGCACGTAATCGACGCGGTTGGAGTACTCGACGATCGCGGGTGGCACGCGCGGCTCGTGGTTCTGGATGCCTTCGGATGCCACGAAGATCTCGCCGGCGCTCGAGATCGCGATGCCTTCTGGATCGAGCCCCTCGGGCGCGCCGGGCCCGGACGGCAGCGGAAAGTACGATCGCAGCTCGACGCGAAAAGGTGACAGCGGCGGCCGGGCGCGGAAGACAAAGATGCGGCTGTCCTGCCGGTCGTCGCAGATCCCGAGGAATTCCTTTGTCGTCGGATCGACGGCGAGGCCGGAGATGCCGCCGAAGCGCGCGGGCTTGAGTCCGTCCAGCGTCGTCAGCGGCGGGATGTCGAATTCCCCGACGAGATCGAGACCGGCGATTGGCGCCGGCGCCGGCCGCGACGGGAGCGACGGCCCCCGCCGGGGCGCGCACGACCCGGCCGCGGCAACGAGAAGGAAGATACAGATTGACGCAGCCGGTTTGCGCACCCCCTACATTCTACTGCCGCGATATTTCCCGCATGAGCGCAGGGAGAGATTCACCACCTCACCGATTCACCAACTCGCGAATTGCAGACCCCCAGGTCGGGGACCTCCCGAGCTGGGCTACACTGGATGAACCCCGCGTGACTTCCACGGTCTTCGTCCTTCCGCCGCTGCTCCAGTCGGCACCCGTGCCGATTGCCGCCCTGGATCTGTCCGGCCAGGTCCTCGACGTGAACCGCGCGCTGCTCGTGGCCTCGGGCTATTCGGCCGAGGATCTCAAGGGACGGCTGTTCGCCGCCTTCCTGGATCCGGGAGACGAGCGGGCGGCGCGGGCGGCGTTCGGCGAGCTGGCGCACGGGCTTCGCGACCACTACCGGGCCGAGCGCCGCTATCGAACCGGCAGCGGCGATGTCCGCGAGGTGGACTTGAGCGTCGCCCTCGTGCGCGGCCCGTCCGGCGATCCGGAGCTGTGCCTCGCTGCGCTCCAGGACGTCACGGAACACAGGCGCGCGCTTGCCGAGGCGGCGCAGCGCGCCGCGCAACTCGAGGCGGCCGAGGCGGAGCGCGAGCGGTTGCTCCAGCAGACGCAACGCGCGCACCGCGAGGTCGAAGCCAGCAGCCGGTTGAAGGACGAATTCCTCGCCACGCTGTCGCACGAGCTGCGCACGCCGCTGAATGCGATCCTCGGGTGGGCGCGGATCCTGAGGGGCCGCCCGTTCGACGTCTCCACGCTGCACGCGCTCGACGTCATCGAGCGCAACGCCGCGGCGCAGGCGCGGCTCATCGACGATCTGCTCGAAGTGTCGCGGATCATCACAGGCAAGATCCGGCTGCAGATCGAGGCGATCGACCTCCGCGCGATCGCCGCCGGGTCGATCGAGACCATCAAGCCGGCCGCCGACAGCAAGAGCGTCAGCCTCCAGGCGGAGATCCCCCCGGACCTGCCGCGCATTACAGGCGATTCCCAGCGGCTGCAACAGGTGCTCTGGAACCTGCTCTCGAACGCCGTCAAGTTCACGGACGCCGGCGGCAAGGTCTCGCTGGAGCTGCTGCACGATCAGCGCGCCGTGCAGATCGTGGTGACGGACACCGGGCAGGGCATCTCGCCGCAGATTCTGCCTTACGTGTTCGATCGGTTCACGCAAGGGGACTCGTCCACGACACGCGCCCACACCGGCCTTGGCCTCGGCCTCGCCATCGTCCGCCACCTCGTCGAGCTGCACGGCGGCGTCGTCTCCGCGGAAAGCGGCGGTGAGGGGAAAGGCTCGACATTCCGCGTCTGGCTCCCCACGCCGCCCTAGACGACAAATTCCAAACTTCAAACTCCAAAACTCAAAGGCACTCCAAATTCCAAACTCCAAACTTTGGCGTTTGGCGTGCCTTTGGAGTTTGGAATTTGGCGTTTGGAGTTTTGGACGTGTCTTTGGCGTTTGGCGTGCCTTTGGAGTTTGGAATCTGGCGTTTGGAGTTGACGAGGTCCACCCCGATGTATGCTACCGCGCATGTCACCAGCCATACGCGTCGTCGCGGTCGTCCTGCTCGCCGCGTGCCTTCATCTGCCGCGCGCGGGCGCGGCGCCCGACGACAACTGGGCGCAGTGGCGCGGGCCATCGGGGCTCGGCATATCGGCGGCCGACAACTACGCGACCGAGTGGGCGCCTGACAGGAACATCGCCTGGAAGGTGGCCGTGCCGGGCCGCGGCCTTTCGTCACCCGTCGTCTGGGGTCATCATCTCTTCATCACTACGTCTATCGAAGGCGACCTGATTCCCGGGCACACCGCGCCCGATCACCTGGGCTTCGACCTCAAACCAGGGTACCTGCATCCGGACAGCACGGGCGTCGATCACAAGAACGCACTGAAGGTGCTGGCGTACGACACGTCGAACGGCCGGCTGTTGTGGGAACACACCGCCTACGACGGTCCCATGTACGACAACCGCCACAAGAAGAACACCTACGCGTCGCCGACGACCGTGACCGACGGCCGGCTCGTGTACGCATTCTTCGAGGCCGCGGGCCTCTATGCGTACGACTTCAAAGGCAAGCTCGCGTGGAAGAAGTCACTTGGCAACATCGCGAAGGCGGGCCTTGGCCCGGGCACGTCGCCGATTCTGTACGACAACCTGCTCATCCTGCAGATCGACCAGGAGATGGGCGCGAACTCCGCGATTGTCGCGCTCGACAAGACAAACGGCAACGAGGTGTGGCGCGCCGCGCGGACCACGAGGCGGAGCTGGGCGACACCGATTGTGGTGAATGCCGGAAACCGCGCGGAGCTCGTAGCGTCGGGCGCCGAGGTCGTGATCGCATACGACCCGAAGACGGGCACCGAACTCTGGCGGACGAAAGGGGTCCAGAGCCATCCGATTCCGAGTCCGGTCGCCGGCGGCGGCCTCGTGTTCCTGACCGCCGGCAGCCAGGCCAAGCGCGCGATGGCCATTCGTCCCGGGGGATCGGGCGATCTGACCGATACCCCGGCGATCGCCTGGCGATACGACAAGGGCACGGCCTACGTGCCTTCGCCGATCGTGTACGGTCAATACCTGTATCTGATGTCCGATGCCGGGATCATCACGTGCCTGGACGCGTCAACGGGCCAGGTGCAGTACGAGGGTGGACGGCCGCCGGCACCCGCGACGTTCACGGCCTCGCTCGTGGCGTACGGTGACCGTGTTCTTCAGACGAGCGAGGACGGCGACACATTCGCCATCAAGGCGGGTCCGAAGCACGAGATCCTCCGCACGAACTCGGTTGGCGAGCCGGTGTATGCCTCGCTGGCGCTCGCGGGCGGCACCATCTACATCCGGGGCGCGCAGCACCTGTTTGCGATCAGGGCGAAGTAATGAGCCTGAGATTCCAGTCGGTGGCGGCGTTCGCCCTGATGGTGGCCGGACTCGTCTGGCTGCTGATCCGCCACGAGGTGTTTGCCAGGAACTCCGTCGCGCTGGCCATCCAGGTGCTGGCGATCCTGCTCATGATCGCGGCGCGCCTCGCGTTCGGCATGCGCAGCTTTCATGCCGCGGCCAACCCGACGGCCGACGGCCTCGTCACCTCGGGCCCGTACCGGTGGATTCGGCATCCGATTTACGCGGCGGTCCTGTACTTCACCTGGGCCACCGCGCTCGACCATCGGACCTGGGAGGCGATTGCCGCGGCCGTGCTCGTCACGATTGGAGCCGCCGCGCGAATGTACGCGGAGGAACGGCTGCTGGTCGGGATGTACCCGGAGTACGTCGATTACAGCGCGCGGACGGCGCGGGTCATTCCGTTCGTTCTCTAAAGACGTGTAAACGACAATTCCAAATTTCCAACTCCAAATTTCATAGGCACTCCAAACTCCAAACTCCTTTGGTCGTTGGCGTTTGGAGTGCGTTTGGAGTTTGCCTTAGAACGGTCATCCCGTTCGTTCTCTAAAAGCGGGAATTCCAAATTTCCAACTCCAAATTCCAAAGGCACTCCAAACTTCAAACTCCAAACTCGTTTGGTCGTTGGCGTTTGACGTGCCTTTGGAGTTTGCCTTTTGGAATTTGGAATTGGTTAGGATGGCTCTCCGAGAAGGCAGATGAACTCGCCGAGGACCATCGCCGTGGCGCCCCACACCTGGTGCCCGAGCAAGTCGAAATAGGGATACTCGATCGCGACGCCTTCGCGGATGTGGCCGCCCTGCCTGATCCGCGACGCGTCCCGGATGTCTTCCAGCGAGACCTCAAGAATCTCGTCGACTTCATGCGGAGCGGCGCGAAACGCCGGCCGCTCCTCCGTGATGCCGACGATCGGATGGAGCGTGAAGCCGCTGACGAGCACGTGCACGGGCGTCAGCTCTCCGAGCACTCGGACCGCGCGCGGATCGACGCCGATTTCCTCCGCCGCCTCGCGCAGCGCCGCCTCGACGAGCGTCTCACCGGGATCGGCGGCGCCTCCAGGCAGGCTGATCTGTCCCGCGTGCCGCGCGAGCCCCTGCGCGCGCACGGTCAGCGGCACCGCGGGGCCGTGCGCATGGGGGTAGATCAGCAGCAGCGCCGCCGCCAGCCGCGCGTCGGCAGGGAAGTGCCCGGCCCGCCAGCCCGGGCCGTGGGGCGTCGGCACGAACCGCATCTGCGCCTCGGGTCCCGGCAGCGTCCCCGCCAGGCGGACGCGGAGCAACGCTTCCACGGCGGCGAGATCCGGCATCGCCTTCAGTATGACCCACGGAAGGGCACGGCAACACGAACCACGGAAGGACACGGAGATCGGACCACGGAAGAACACCGAATCACATACCACGGAAGGACACGGAATCACACGGAGGTTTCAACCACGGAAGGACATGGAAGCACACGGTTCGAGTCCCCTTCAAGAGATGTGTTCGTCCATGTCACTGCCGGCTCGGAGGAGGGCGCGAGGCCACGCGGGACTGTGCGTCGCCCCAGGAAGTGGCAGCTCCGCTCGTGACGAGGAATCCCGCCGAACCTGACCGGACACCGCGCTCGTTGCAGGGTGTGGGGTGTCGCGCGTCACGTGCGGTCTTCGCTCGCGACGGGTGCGAGGTCCTATTCCGGCCTCGCGGCCCGGGTCAGTCGTTCGATGAGCTCCCGCCGGAAGCCGTCGATGTCCGACGCCTCCCGCTCGCTCCAGCCCAGCGCGCGAGCGAGCGGCCGTGGTTCGTAGCTCTCCAGTACCCACGCGAGCGTCATGGCCGAGAAGCCGGCGTCCTTTTTCGGCGCATCCCGCAGCGCGGCGATCAAGTCGCCGCCGGCCTTCAGCAGTGCCGCGACGTCCTGCAGATCGCGCAGCTCGACGCGTCCAAGCAACGCGGCGAGCTTCGCCACGAGGATTTCGTTGAGGTCATCCGCCTGGCGGTTCCACGTGTCGAGCAGCCAGCTCCAGAACGCCCGAGACCGTCCGAGGTACTTGACGAGACGCGGCC
>Ga0156017_1002_pt1 | contig 38445 bp, 33 predicted proteins | sample RifCSPlowO2_02_FD_107671 | JGI IMG/M metagenome (GOLD analysis project Ga0156017, IMG submission 107671) | Acidobacteria bacterium RIFCSPLOWO2_02_FULL_67_36
GACAACGTGGGGCTGCCGGGCTTCCAGTTCATGGTCGATCGGCTCGAGTACAACTCGCGCACGCACCACTCGAACATGGATTTCTACGACCGCGTCCAGCGCGACGACATGATCCAGCAGGCCACCGTCGTCGCCGTTTTCGCCTACAACGCGGCGATGCGCGACGAAAAGCTCCCGCGCAAAGCCCTCCCGAAACCGCAACCGCAACGGGGGCGCTCTCAATAGAAGGCTTCGCTCTCCAACTACAAACTCCAAACTCCTCACCTTTGAAGTTTGGAGTGAGTTTGGAGTTTGGAGTTTGAAGTTTGGAGTTGACATCCCGGCCACCCTCGCGTAGCCTTCTCTCGCCACACGAGAGGAAGGCCATGCCGAAGACCGAGTATCTCCAGGGCGCCCTCGATCTCCTCGTTCTCAAGACCCTCGCCCTCGCGCCGAATCACGGCTGGGGCATCCAGCAGCGCATCCGCCAGGTCTCCCGGGACGCCCTCAGCGTCAGTCAGGGGTCCCTCTATCCAGCGCTGCATCGGCTCGAAGCGGCCGGACTCCTGGCCTCCGAGATGGCGCCGTCCGAGAACAACCGGAAGGCGCGGATCTATCGATTGACGGCCGCCGGCCGGCGGCGCCTGAACACCGAGGCGGCCGACTGGGAGCAGTTCTCGCTCGCCATTCGCCGCCTGCTCCAGTTGGCCTGAGCCGATCGAAGACCAGGAGGCATCGATGTTCGCAGCAATGCTGACCCGGCTGCGCGCCCTGCTCCAACGCCGCCGCGTTGCCCGTGAACTGGACGCCGAACTTGGGTTCCATCTGGAGATGGAGATCCAGTCGAACGTCGAGCGCGGCATGTCGCCCGCGGAGGCCCGGAGCGCGGCCTTGCGGGATTTCGGCGGCATCGTCCAGACGAAAGAAGCGATCCGGGACGTGAGGACGACGACGGTCGAGTCGATCTGGCTGGACGTGCGGCACGCGTGGCGGAGCTGGCGCGCACGGCCCGGCTTCGGGCTGATAGCGGCAGGCATGCTCGGCCTGGGCATCGGCGTCACCACCGCGATGTTCACGCTCGTTGACGCGCTCATTCTGCGCCCTGCGCCATTTCACGAACCGGAGCAACTCGCATCCGTGTACATGGGCAGCGACCACGGGGGTCGCACGACCGTCGCGCCGGCGGTGCTCCGCGCGTGGCGCGAGAGTCCCGCGTTCGCCGGCGCCGAATCCGCGCAGGCGGACACCGCCATCCTCGACGTTGACGGACGCGTCGTCACGCGTGGGATTGCCTGGGTGACGCCGGGGCTGTTCGACCTGCTTGGCAACGTCACGCCGCTCGCCGGCCGGCTGTTCGACCCGTTCGACGGGCGCGCGGGCAGCGACGATCGCGTGCTGCTGTCCGAGGACGTCTGGCGCCGGCTGTACAACGCCGACCAGGCCATCGTCGGGCGCCGCGTCAGTATCGACGGCGAACGGCTGACCGTCGTCGGAATCCTGCCGGCCGACTTCCGTTTTCCGGCCTGGAACACGGTCATCTGGCGGCCGATCAGTTTTGACGCTCCGCCACCCGCGCAATCCGGCGATCGCCCGGCCGTGTACGTCCGCTTCAGCGGCAACATGCCGCGCACTGACGCGCTGCGCCTCGCGACGGATGCCTCGCGCGCGGCTGATGCGGAGAACGCCGGTCTTCGGCCGTGGGTGCGGCCGGTCGCCGGCATGGTGCTCGACGCCTATTACCAGCGCGCCGTGCCGCTGCTTGCCGGAGGCGCCGTGCTGGTCTTCCTCGTCCTCTGCGCGAACGTCTGCAGCCTGCTGCTCGCGCGTTTCACGGCGCGGCGGCGTGAATTCGGGATGCGCGCGGCCATCGGCGCGTCGCGGGGGCGGCTGATGCGCCAGGCGTTCATCGAGGGGAGCCTGCTCGGCGCGCTTGGCGTGATCGTCGGAGCCGGTGTCGGTTGGGCCCTCGTCTCGATCGCGCGCGCCTTTCTGCCCGAGGTGCTGCTGCTGCGGACCCTGAATCCGCTGAACGTCGACGTGCGCGCGCTGGGGGTCACCTCGGCATCAGGTCTGGTGGCGACGCTGGCGGCGGGCCTGTTGCCGGCCTGGATCGGCGCGCGTGTGAACGCCGGCGACTCGCTGCGGGTGATCGATCGCGGCGGAACGGAGACCCGCGGTGCGCGGGCGGTCACGCGCGGCCTGCTCGTCGTCGAGATGGCGCTCGGCTGCACGCTGCTCGTCGGCGCGACGCTGCTCGTGCGGTCCTTCATCAAACTTGCGGGAGCGGAGCGGGGACTCGACACGAGCGGGGTGATCACCGCGACGATGTCACTGCCCAGTTCCGCGTTTCCGACTCCTCAGGCGCGCGCGGCAGTGGCCCGGCCGCTCGAAGAACAGGTGCGCCAGCTTCCAGGGGTGCAGCGCGTGGCCTGGTCGTATGGCCTGCCGCCCGGCGGCGGCGCGTTTTCAGTCGGCGACTGGACCTCCGATGCGCCGGGTGCGCCCGTCGTGAACATGGTCGTGGAGCGGTACAACGTGGGGCCGGAGTTCTTCGCCCTGTACGGCATCCCGCTGCTGCGGGGACGAAGTTTCCAGCCCTCCGACACCCGTGAGGATGTGGTGGTCGGCGAGCGGCTTGCCCTGGCGCTCTGGCCGAATCTCGATCCCCTCGGTCGGACGTTCACCTTCTTGCACGCGCGCTTCCATGTCATCGGGCTCGCGAGGGAAATCCACCACCCGTCCCTCGACGCCACGCTGGACCGGCCCGAGTTCTACCACCGGTTCGCCGGCGTCGGCAGCTACGCGATGCTCAGCATTCGCTGCGACCGCGCATGTCCCGATCCGGCTCTCGTGCGGCAGCGGCTGACTGCCACACATCCCGCGGTCCATGTCGTGGAGGTGCGTGCCCTCGACGACGCGTATTTCGAGCAGCTCGCGCGGCCACGCGCGGCCGCCGCGCTGGCCTTCGCGTTTGCCGCGATTGCCGTGCTCGCCGCGGCGGGCGGTCTGTTCAGCGTCCTCAGCTACGCCGTGGGCCGCCGCCGCCGTGAGTTCGGGATCCGGAGCGCGCTCGGCGCCTCCCCGGTCCAGATTCGCCGGGTCGTCCTGCGCGACGGCCTGGGTGTCGCGCTGATCGGCGCGACGCTGGGATCGTTCGCCGCTCTTATCCTCGCGCGGTCGCTCGCGTCGCTGCAGTACGGCGTGACCGTCAGCGATCCGCTCAGCTGGGCCGTGGTCGTGGGCGTGCTCGCCTTGACGACGATTGCCGCGTCGTGGCGCCCCGCCCGGCAGGCGATGCGCCTCGATCCGGTCCTCCTGCTGAGAGAGGAGTAAAGGGAGCTTCGCTCCCTAACTCCAAACTTCAAACTCCAAACTTCAAACTTCAGATTCCAATTCCAAACTCCAAATTCTCACCTTTGGAGTTTGGAGTTGACTCTTCTCAATTCCCAACTCCTTGCCTTTGGAGTTTGGAGTTTGTAGTTTGAAGTTGACTCCCTTTCAGATATTTCTGCCACCATGCGAGCTCGTTGAGCATGCGATGGACGTTGTTCCAGTGGCCGCCGATGCCGTGCGGCTGGCCGGCGTACTGGATCATCTTCGCCGGCACGCCGCGCCGCTTGAGCGCGAAGTACATCTGTTCCCCTTCTTCGTACGGCACCCGCTGGTCGGCTTCGCCGTGGATGAAGAGCGTCGGCGTCCTGACGCGTCCGGCGTAGGTGAGGGGCGACTGCCGGATCATGCGCTCGCGCGCGGCGGCGTCCCACGGTGTCCCGAAGAACTCCGTCTCCTTCGTGCGGTAGATGTCGGCGGTGCCGTAATCGCTGATCCAGTTCGTGATCCCCGCGCCGGTGATGGCCGCCGCGAACCGATCCGGGTACTGCGTGATCAGCCAGTTGGTCATGAATCCGCCGTACGAGTGGCCCGTGTGGCCGACGCGCTTCGGATCGATCGGGTATCGCTTCAGCACGTAGTCGATCCCGGAGATGACGTCCTCGCCGTCCTTGTCTCCCCATGCGCCCCACGTTGCCCACTTGAACGCCTCGCCGTATCCGGTCGAGCTGCGGAAGTTCGTGTCGAACACGAAGTACCCGTTCGCCGCGAAGTACTGATTCTTGAAGTTGAACGCGTAGCCGGTTGCCGAGTGCGGCCCGCCGTGGCTCGTCACGATCATCGGGTACGGCCCTTTCGACGCGTCGTAACCGTAGGGGAACATCAGCCAGCCTTCGACGCGCGTGCTGTCCTTGCTCGGCCACTGGAGCCGCTCCGCCTTGCTGAAGGCGATGGCCGACACGATCGGCTCGTGAATGTTCGTGAGCCGCCGTTCGTTGGAGCCGTCGATGTCGGCGACGTGGACGTCGGGCGGCGCGTCGTGGACGCCGACGGTGTAGGCAATCCGCGTCAGCGCCTTGTCGTAAGAGAGGCCGGTGAGCCTGCGAGGCCCCTTCGTCACCTGGGTCACGGCCCCGCCGGGAACCGGCGCGCGGAACAGGTGCACTTCACCGCCGGTGCCGGCCGTGAAGTAGATGAAGCGCCCGTCCGGCGACCAGCGCGTGGCATTGGGCTCCAGGTCCCAGTTGGCCGTCAGATTGATCGCGGCACCACCGTCGGCCGGCCTGATGTAGAGATCGCTCGGACCGCCGTGGTTCCGCTTTTCACGAACGATCAGATCCGTGCCGGGATCGCGCACGTACGAGATGTACTTCCCGTCCGGCGAGAACGCCGCGTCGCTGTACACGTAGTCGTCGTTCGTGAGCCGTGTCACCGTTCCCGTTGTCGTGACGACCCACAGGTCCGGGCTTTCGTACTTCAGCTCGTCGCGCCAGTCGGGGTCCGCGAGAAACAGCAGCCGCGAGCCGTCCGGAGACCAGGCCAGACCGGTGGGGCGCAGGTCCGCATCCGTCAAGGCCCGTCCATCTCCGCCGCTCGCGGGAGTCACGGTGATGTGCGCCGCGGGAAGCGCCCGCTGGTTCGGCGCCGGGAAGGGCTGGCCGTCCCGCTGGAAATCCTTCCAGTCGAAGATGGCCCCCTTGAAGCGCTCCTGGTGCCGCTTCTCGAAGTCGCTGGCGTGGACAGGTTCCGCCTTCGGCCGCGCCGCGTCGCGCGCCGCCGCAATCCACTTCCCGTCGGGGCTCGTCACGCTTGCGCCGCGTCCGCCGCCTGCGGCCGGCGCGGGCGCCTGCGGCGGCAGCGCAACGGGTGGCAACGATGGGCTGCCAGGATCGATCTTCCACTGCTGGCGATCGACCGAGTATTGCAGCCAGCCGTCGTCGAGCCATCGAGGATTGCTGACGTCGGTGCCGTCGTGCTGCACCCGGCGCGGCGCGCTTCGGCCGTCGGCGGCGACGAGCCAGCTCTCGCCGTGCGTCGAGTTGTCCTGCTCGATGCGCGACGAGACCGTGTAGGCGACCCAGCGCCCGTCCGGCGACAGCAGCGGGCTGCCGACCGTCTGGATGCGGTAGTAATCCTCGATCGCCAGCGGCCGCCCCTGCGGCGCGCTTGCGCGCGAGGGTTGTGACGACAGGGGGGCGACCGACAGGATGAAGCCGGCGAGCGCGGCCAGCGGCAGGGCGGCGGAACGTGCCATGTGTACCTCCGGGATGACCGCCATCATAAAGCAACTCCAAATTCCAAACTTCAAATTCCACACCTCAAGCTTCGAACCTCGAACTTCAAACGCCAGATTTCAATCTCCAAACGTCAAACTCGAACCGCCAGGTGGAGATTTGTCACCGTGCAGTTTGGGAGTTGGAGGTTTGAAGTTTGTAGTTTGAAGTTTGGAGTTTGGAGATGCCCCCCCGGCGATAGACTGTCTTCGCCAGTGACAGCACCCCAGAAACCCGTTCGCGCGCTCTTCATCAACGGCGGCATCCTCGGTCTGAAGACGTTTGCGAGCTTCGTCGAGCAGGCGTTCGTCGGCGATTGCGACGGCGTGCGCGCCAGCCAGATCGTGCTGACCTCGGACCTGACGCTCGCCGAGCGCGCCGCGCGCAGGGTCTTGTGCGCGCATTTCTGGCCCGGGGACGCGACAACCTTCCGCAATGCGGACTTGCATCGCTTCCGTGCCGAGTGGCATGCCGGCCTGCTGGCCCGCAGGCGGATCCGCCGCCTGGAGCGGGCCGAGGGGGCGTTCGACGTCCTCCACTTTCATCGCCAGGCGACGGCGTACGCCAGCCTCGATCGCATGCGCCGCACGCCGTCCATCGTCTCGATCGACTGCACGCAGCGGTGCGTGATCGAGGCCGCCTCCACGCCATTCGAGCGCGCGACGTACCGCCCGAACGTCGTACGCGACGGCGAGATGTTCCGCGCGGCGGCGCTGATCGTCTCCACGTCGGAATGGGCCGCGAACTGCCTGCGCGAGGAGTACCCGGACTGCGCGACGCCGATCGACGTCCTGGGGCATCCGGTGCACCTGGCCGCGTTCGATCCCGCATGGGCGCACGAGCGGTATCTGCGCGCCGGGGGGGCAGCCGACTATCAGCCGCGCGTGTTGTTCGTCGGCGGTGATTTCGCCCGGAAGGGCGGGTACGATCTCCTCGAGGCGTGGACGGAGGGGCAGTTCGCTTCGCGCGCGCGGCTCGACGTCGTCACGGCGCACCCGATCGACCGCGTGCCTGAGGGCGTCCGGGTGCGGATCGGCATCACGGCCCATTCGGCGGAGTGGATCGCCATGTGGCGCGACGCGGACGTCTTCGTGCTGCCGACGCGCGACGAGGCGTTCGGCCTGGTCTACCAGGAAGCGGCGGCAGCGGGTCTCCCGGTGATCGGCACGCGGATCAACGCGGTCCCCGAACTCGTCGATGACGGCCGCTCGGGTCTGCTCGTCGCTCGCGGCGCCCGCGCGGAGTTGATTCGAGCGCTCGACGAGTTGATAGCATCACGCGAGCGGCGCCTCGAGATGGGCCGGCGCGGGCGCGAGTCCGTCGAATCGACAGGGGACCCGGCGGTCTATCGACAACAGCTCGTGGCCGCCATTCTCAGGGTCGCGAAGACATGAGGCGCGATGCGTAGGGTCCAGGCGTCGGTGCTGAGCTCCACCGCCCCGGGCCGGCGGGCCCTACAATGGTGGCACAGGCGCTCGTTCTGGGCGCCGGCGTCGGACGACGAGGCGCACCTGGCGTTTTACGGGGCCTTCATGGGCCCCGGCGATCTCGTGTTCGACGTCGGCGGCAATCGCGGCGTGCGCAGCCGGATCTTTCACCTGCGCGGCGCACGGCCCGTGATCTTCGAGCCGCAGCCCGCGCTCGCGTCGCTGTTGCGCTACACTTTCGCGGCCACGCCGGCCGTTGTCGTCGTGGCGGCGGTCGGCGCGGAGGCCGGCACGATGCAGATGTTCGTCAGCAGAGTGGATCTGTATTCGAGCCTGTCGCCGGAATGGCTGGCGGCGATGAAAGACAGCGGCAGGTTCGGTCCGGCGGAAGAGTGGGCCACTACCGGACACATCGACGTCCAGGTTCGGACGCTCGACAGCGCGATCGAGGAGTACGGACTTCCGCGGTTCATGAAGATCGACGTCGAAGGATACGAGCTCCAGGTCCTTCGCGGCCTGAGCGTGCCGGTTCCGGCACGGTCGATGGAGTTCGCGACCGAGACGCTCGACGCCACCAAACAGTGCGTGGCGCGAATCGCGTCGCTCGGCGACTACCGATTCCAGGTGTCGCTGGGGGAGAGCATGCGGTTCGAGCCGGGCGGCTGGCTGACGTCCGGCGACATGGTGTCGCGCATCGACACGACATTGAAGCAGCAGAAGAACGGGTGGGGAGATTTGTGCGCGTGCCTCAGCTCTCGATGAGCCTGCGGCGGCGCTTGAGCGACCGGCGCCGGCGCGCCAGGCCCTTCGGGGCCGACTTCGTCGAAGACGTGCGGACCCTCTTCTGGCACCGGCCGCCCGAGATCATCCTGGACATCGGCGCGAACGTCGGCCGCGAGTCGGAGCGCTGGCACCGCGGGTTTCCGCGCGCGCGCATTCACGCGTTCGAGCCCGTGCCGGACACGTTCGCCCGGCTCGCGAAGCGGTTCGCGGCGCACCCGCACATCACCACCTGGAATCTCGCGGTCGGCGACACGGCGGGCCGGCTGCCGATGCGGATCTTCTCCGCCGGCGAAACCAACTCGCTGCTGCCGATGTCGCCGAACGCTTCCGAGTTCGTCGGCCGTGACGGCGTCGTCGAGCGCGGAATCGTGGAGATCGAGGTGACGACGGTCGATCGGTTCGCCGCGGCGCACCAGATCGACGCCATCGACGTGCTGAAGTCCGACACGCAGGGCTACGAGCTCCACGTGCTGCGCGGGGCTGCCGATCTGATCGCGCGCGGGCGGATTGGCGCGCTCGTCCTCGAGCTCAATTTCGTGCCGCACTATGACGGCCAGGCGTTGTTCCCGGAGGTGTACGAGCACCTGAACGCGCGGGGCTTCCGGCTCGTCGGCCTGTATCAGCCGTCGCGCAACCGGGTGTACGCGCTGAACTGGTGCGATGCGCTTTTCATCAATCCGGACTACGTGGCGCCGCGCATCTATCCCGCGAGCTGATGCCTCTCGCACTCGTCCTCCATGGCACCGGCGGCCGGCTTGGCAATCGCCTGATGCTCCAGGCGCACCTGATGTCGTTCTGCCTCGAGCACTCCGGCTGGCGCCTGCTGAACATGAACTTCGTGCCCTACGCGCATCTGTTCGAGGAGTCGCGGTACCACCCGTGGATGATCTATCCTCCGGGCTCGCGGCCGGCTGGCCCGATCGTGCGGATGATCACGCCGCCCGGAATCGTCCTGGCCGATCTGCGCAAGCGCCTGCCGGACAAGTGGGCGTACCTCCTCTCGATCCACGGGACCCGGCTGACCTACCGGCTGCTCGGGCGGCGCGCCCGGCTGCTCGAATGGGGCGATGGTCAGCGCGTGGACCTCGGGTCGGCGGAGTTCGTCGAGTGGGCGCATCGATTCACGTGGATCGTGCCCGGCGGCTTTCTCTTTCGCGACTGGCCGGGACTCGAGAAACATCAGGAGGCCATCAGGCGCTTCCTGCGGCCGGCGACACGATACGCCGGTCCGGCCGAGGCGCTGGTCGCCGATCTGCGCCAACGCTACCGGGTCGTCGTCGGCGTGCTCGTCCGGCGCACGGATTACGCCTGGTGGATTGACGGAAGGTTCCATTTCGATCTGGCGCAGTATCGTGAGTGGCTCGTCCAGATGGTCCGCATCTTCGGGCCGGATGCCGGTCTCCTGATTGCGGCCGACGATCCGGAGGCCGCATCGATCATCGAAGGGCTGCCGGCGCACCTGTCGACCGGTGCGGCGGGCACGGCGGGACATTACATGGAGAGCGTGGCCGCCCTGTCGCTGTGCGACGCGATCGCCTCGCCGCCGAGCACGTTCGCGGCGATGGCGGCGTTCCTTGGCGGCGTGCCGATCCTGCCTCTTCAGGATCGAGGGCAGGAGCTGCGCCGGAGCGACCTTCTCCTCCGGCACCTGTTCGATGCGGTCCGGCATCCGGAATTCGGACGCGCCGTATCGTGATGAAGACCCTGTAGGAGGTACACTCGATCGATGGCATCCGCCGGGCTTCCCGACAAAGTGACGCTGATTACGCCGCCGTCGATCTTCCTGCTCGACGAGCGGGTATTCGTCAACCTTGGGATCCTCAAGGTTGCGGCCGTGCTCGAGAAGCAGGGCGTTTTCGTCGAACACCTCGATCTCTCCGGCACGGAGAACTACCTCGATGCGCTCGAGACCCATCTGCGCGCGGCCGCGCCGGGCGCCATCGGGATCACGACCACGACGCCGCAGCTCCCCACGGTCGCGAAGATCGCCGGCCTGATCCGGGCCGTGCGGCCTGAAGCGCGGATCATCCTCGGGGGGCCGCACGTCACGCTGACGGACTCGGCGGTGAAGCTCGAGCGCCGGCAGGGCCGCGTGTCGCGGGCCCACGCGGCATTGGCGCGCCTTGAAGCGCTCGCCGACGTGCTCGTGAGCGGCGACGGGGAGTTCGCCGTTCTCGTGGCGCTCCGGCCGGACGCGCCCACGCTCGTCGACGGCGACGATCCCTCCGGCGATCTGTTTCTGACCAACGCCGCGTACGAGGAGATGCCGTTCCCCGCGCGGCACCTCGTCGACATCGACAGCTACCACTACGAGATCGAAGGGCGCCGCAGCACGAGCCTCATCGCACAGCTCGGGTGTCCCTTCGGGTGCGGGTTCTGCGGCGGCCGAAACACGAAATCGCTGCGGATGATCCGCACGCGGTCGACCGCTTCGATCGTCGCCGAGGTCCGCGCGTTGTACCACGCGCACGGCTTCACCGGGTTCATGTTCTACGACGACGAGCTGAACGTGAACAAGAACATGGTGGGCCTCATGAACGCGCTGGCGGATCTGCAGAGCGAGCTCGGGCAGGACTTCAGGTTCCGCGGCTTCGTCAAGGCCGAGCTCTTCACCGTGGAGCAGGCGGCGGCGATGTACCGCGCGGGATTCCGCTGGCTGTTGTGCGGGTTCGAATCGGGCAGTCCGCGGATCCTGGAAAACGTCAACAAGCGCGCGGCCCTCGACGACAACAGCCGCGCGGTGGACCTCGCGAAAGAGGCCGGGCTCAAGGTGAAGGCGCTCATGTCGGTCGGCCACCCTGGGGAGTCGGAACAGACGACGCGCGAGACGCAGGAGTGGCTGCTGAGGGCGCGGCCCGAAGAGTTCGACTGCACGATCATCACCACGTATCCCGGCACGCCGTACTACGACGAGGCGCTCCCGGATCCAGCGGCGCCAGGGATCTGGACCTACACGTACGCGAAGACCGGCGACAGGCTGCACGCGTACGATATTGATTTCTCGGTCGTCGCCGATTACTACAAGGGCGATCCGAAGGGCGGATACCGCGCCTTCGTCTACACCGACTACCTGACCAGCGAAGAGCTGGTCGCGCGGCGCGACTGGATCGAGCAATCCGTCAGGTCGGCGCTGAAGCTGCCGTACTCGCAGGCGCGGCCGTCGCTTCGGTACGAGCATTCGATCGGGCAGGGCGCCGACACCCTGCCGGGCTTCATTCTGCGGCGGAGCGGCGGGTCGCCGGGCGGAGTCTCGCCAGCCGGGCCATCGCGGTGATTGTCGCGCACGTCGGCGCGATCGGCGGCGGTGCCGGCACGGCGGCGCTGAAGATCCACAGGGGCCTGAAGCAGGCGGGCGTGACGAGCTGGTACTTCGCCGCGGATGCAACCGGCGCGTCGGCGCACGACGCCGTCACGCCGCTGCCGAGGCGGGTGGCGCCTCCGTACGCGCCTGGCGCACTGCTCTTCCGGGCCGCCGTGAAGGCCTACAACACCGGGCGGCCCGACGGCGCCGGACTGTTTTCGTACACCAGTCTTCCGGTCGACAGCCCGTTTCCCTTCGACGTGGTGCGGCCCGACGTCATTCACCTTCACTGGATCGCGCAGGGCATCGACTACCGCAGCTTCTTCCGCAGCATTCCGAGGACGCAGCCCGTCGTCTGGACGCTGCTCGACATGGAGCCGTTCACCGGCGGCTGTCACTACGCCGGGCCGTGCCTGCGGTACGAAACAGGCTGCGGGCGCTGCCCGCAATTGAACGGCTTGCGCAGCCCGTTCGACCTGTCCGGCGTGACGTTTCGCCGCAAGCGGCGGCTCTACGAGCACCTCAATCTGACGGTCGTGGCCGTCGGCCAGGCCAACGCCGTGGAAGCCCGGCGCTCGCCGCTGTTCGCCCACGTTCGCGAGTTTCAGGTCATTCCCGTCGGCATCGACACCGCGGTATTCACGCCGAGGCGCCGACAGGAATCGCGCGCGCGCCTGGGACTTCCCGAGGACGCCCTCGTCCTGAGCTTTGCCGCGGTCGACCTGATGAACATCTACAAGGGTTTCCCCGTGCTGCTCGAGGCGATCCGGCGGCTTTCCAATCGCGGCCGCGTGCGGCTGCTTCTGACGGGCGGTCCCTTGCCGGCCGGGTTGCAGCTCCCGGTGCCGCACCATCATGCCGGGTTCACGCGCGATGCGGGCGTGCTCGCGGAGATTTACTCCGCATCGGATGTGCACGTGCTGCCCTCGCTGTCAGAGGGCCTCGGGCAGGTCGGGCTCGAAGCGATGGCCTGCGGCACCCCGGTCGTCGGCTCCCGCGTCGGCGGCGTGCCCGACTACGTGCTGGACGGTCGTACCGGGCTCCTCTTCGAGGCGGGCCGCGCCGGCGATCTCGCCGAAAAGCTGGACTGGATGATCCAGCACCAGGCGGAGCGCCGGTCCATGGGTGCGGCGGGCACGCGGCTCATACGCAACCTGTTCTCGGTCGAACACGTCCAGGCCGCGTACATGACGTTGTACGACCGCGTCATTCATGAATCGAGTCGCGGAGCCCTCTAGCCCTCCTCTAGCCCTGCCCTTCGGGCTTCGACTCAGGCCCGATTCTCGGGCCCTCGCTCAGGACTCGCCCGGGCGACGCTGCCCACGGCGTAATACAATCCCCGCGATGGCTCTTCCCCCAATCGTGCGTAAGGCCGCCCGCGCGCTTGGCCTGCGGCCGCCCGCGCGATCGGTTCGCGTTCCGCGCATCAACTTCGTCTCGGGGCTGGAAGACGGCGCCTGGCTCCTGTTCGGCCTCGCGCGCGCCATGCGGCCGGCGGTCTGCGTCGAGATCGGATCGGCGCGCGGCTTGTCGGCCTGTTATGTCGGTCTCGCGTTGAAGGAGATCGGCGCCGGACGTCTGTATGCGATCGATCCGCACACCCGCACGGACTGGAACGACCGGGAGTCCGTGGACACGTACCGGCTGATGCAGCGCAACCTGCGCGCCTTCGGCGTCGCCGACTACGTCACCGTCGTCCGCGACTACTCGGACAAGGCCGCGGCCGGCTGGGATCGCCGGATCGACATGATCTTCATCGACGGCGATCACTCCTACGACGGCGTGAAGCGCGACTGGGAATTGTTCGTGCCGCACCTGCGCGAGTTCGGCGTGGCCGTCTTCCACGACACGACGTGGGACATCGCGCCGGACCATGCCCTGAACCGCGACGACATGGGCGTGCCGCGCTTCGTCGACGAGCTTCGCCGTCAGGGTTATCCCGTCATCACGCTGGACCGGCATCACGGGATCAGCCTGGTGCAGCCGACCGCCGGCGGCGTGCCGCTCGTCCGGTCCTAAGTGGTCCCGGGCGTAATTACGGCGACGCACCGAGGTCGGCGAGGCGCCCCGCTGGCAAGGCGCGACGACCGAGAATATTCAGCATATTTGAGGGAGGAGCAACGCAGGCAGCGGGGATGCATCGCCGGCCGAATGCCGCCGTAATTACGCCCGTGACCACTAAGCCGGAGCGGCGACAAGACGGCGAACGGCCGCGACGACGTCGGCCGCCTGGATCCGGTTCATGCATTCCCGTCCGTACGGCGAGTGGTTCCAGAACCAGCAGGGCGAGCAGTGCATGGCCGTGAAGAGATTCTCGTTTTCAGCATAGCCGGAGAGCGCGGGGTCCTCGCGGCCGCCGTAGACGATCACCGAACGGGTGCCGGCCGCCTTCGCGAGGTGCATGAAAAACCCGGCGAGGCCGACGAACGCCAGGGAGTGGTGGAGCACCGCGGCCGCTTCGCGCTTGGTCGTCCCGCGTAAATCGACCGCTCCTTCGAGCGGAGGGTCGCTTCCGAGGCCCAGTTGCACGATCGTGAACTCACCGCGCAGCGCGTCGACCACCTGCTGAAACCGCTCCGGGAACCACTCCTTGTTGGCGATCGGGAAGCGCGCGCTGCGCGCGGTCGACTGAATCGCGAGCTGCCGCGCCCCGAGACGGCCGAACGCGAGCTCGGACGCGTCGAGATGGATTCGCGGGTTCAGCTCGACGCGATCCTGTACGCCCGCCCGCCGCGCCATCAGCCTGATGAAGTGCTCCGGAGGCGCGATCGTTCGATCCTCCACCGGATCGTAGTCGTGGTACCGCAGTCTGAGGCGTCGCACACCGAGCAGCGCCAGCGCGTACGCAAGGGCGTCGTCGTACGGCACGACGTGGGCGATCGTGGGGTTGTTCAAGAACAGATCGGCGTGATTCGACATCATCCAGAGCGGCGTGACGCCTGTGGCGGCGAGCGCCTCCGTGACTGCCGTGCAGAGAAGATCGTCGCCGGGCGCCAGGCCGAAGTACACCAGTGCGCGTGGCCGGCCGGCCCTGGCGATGTGTCGAAGCGCGCGCGGAAGCGCGGTGACGCCGCCGCCGAGCGCGCGGAGATACCGAATCGGAGAAGCCATACGGGTCTGCTGTGCGTATGATATCGGCGATGTCGCTGCTGATACACCCAATCCGCCTGTTCCTCCTTGCCGCTCTCGTCTGTTGGGCCGCGGCATCGATTGGGGGAGGCTGGCGGCGTTGGGTGGCGCCGGTTGCCACGGCCGGCAGCGTCGCAGTCATCCTGGCGCTGGCCATCTTCGCCGGTTGGTACATCGCCGCGCCCACCTACTACGACTGGATCGAACCGTCGGTCCCGTCGGTCGGATGGACGTGGCTGCGCGGCGGCGAGATGTACCCGAGGCCGGACTCGTGGCTTCGCTACAGCCATCCATATGGTCCGCTGACGTTCCTGGTGCAGGCCGCTTTCCTGGGCACCTTCGGGCCTTCAGTGGCAGTGTCCAAAATCCCCGGCGTCCTCGCACTGATCCTCAGCCTCCTCTGCGTGTATCGCGCGTGCCGCCGCCACGCGTCGTCCGCGGTGGCTCTCTGGCTGGCCGCGATCTTCTCGGGCCTGTGCCTGTGGATGCGTACCACCAGCTTCTGGGACCGCCCGGATCCGTTGATCGTCCTCGCGGTCTCGGCGGCGGTGCTCGTCTGCGAGGCCGCGGGCCTGCGTCTCGCGTTGGCGGGGACGATGCTGGCCACGGCCGCCGTGCTCGATCTGCGCCTGACGAGCGTGGCAATCCTGCTTCCGGTGTTCGCCGTGATGTGGCAGCGGGCCGGGGCACGGCGTGTCGTGTCGGTGGTCGCAGCCGGCGCCGTGCTGTCGGCCGCGCTGTTCCTGCTTCCACGCATCGATCTCGCGGGTTTCGTTGCACGGAACGAACAGCTTTCACAGCATGGCATCTCTGCGCGCATGGTGCTTCAGAACGGGAAATGGTGCCTGTGGCTGATCGGCCTTTGGGGCGTCGTCGCGGTGGCGCGCTCGCGCGCGGTTTCACTTGTCGAATCGGCGGCGACCGCCCTGGCGCTGCTCCTTGCTGTCGTGACGGGCGCAACTCCTGCCGGGGGCGTTCACCACGTCCTGCCGATCGTGCCGATCGTCTTGTGGCAGGTGGCCCGCGCCAGGGTGCTGGAGATCGGTGATCGTTCGAGATTCGCCGTTGCCGTGTGCGCGGCGTCCGGAATCATGTGGGCTGCGGTGGGCGCTTCCGGCGTGATCGCGGTCGCGCACGAGGTGCGCCAGCGACTCGATCGGCGGATGGCATCCGGACTGTCCGAGTTCGTGGCGGCGGCCGGCGTGTCCTCGGTCGCGCTCGGGTACGGCGCGACGGCCGAGCCACAGTTCGTCATGCCGGAGCTGGTCTTCCGCGGAAGCCCGCTGGTCATCGACGCGCTCACGGTCATCGATACACAGGCTGCGGGGCAGCCGATTTCCGAGGCGACCCTGACCGCGATTCGCACCTGCCGCGTTGGCGCGTGGCTCATTCCAGCAGGTGAGCGGCCGTTCTCGATGAAGACGGTCTTTCAGCACACCGCATCGCGGGAGGCGTTCGACGAGTCGTTTCGAGCCGCCTTCATGGACGCGTACACGCGCGCCGCGCGCGTGAGCGGTGCGTTCGATCTCTGGACCTGCCGCGACCGCCGCTGACCGAGGTTCGATCCGCGCGCGACGCTGGCAGAGAGGGTAGAATCCGGCCATGCGACGTGTCGCGGCGGCTGCGGCTCTGGCCCTCACGATCGGCGCCGGTCTGCCGCGGGCGCAGGAGCCTGCGACGCTGGAGGCGTGGCTCGACGCCGTCCGGCAGCACACGCCGGGCGAGCGCGACGATGCCGTGGACACGGTTGGCGCCTGGAGCCGCGCGGATCTCGCGGCCGTTCACGCCCAGTTGCGTCGGCTCGAAGGGTCACGCCGAGGCGTCGCCATGGCCCCACTGCTCCTCGCCGGGGCCATGCTGCACACGGACATCGCGATGCTCACGCCGGGCCGCAAGATCGTCGGCAAGGCCGGCGATCCCTCCGTGCAACTGTCGGTTGACGGGCGCGATTCCGGCCGGCGCGCGGGCGAGCCAGGCTGGCCGTACGCGCGGCAGTTGCTCGACGCCGCGGCCGGCGACCTCGCGAGCCATCCCACCATCAGTCTCTGGTACCGGGCCACCACCGCATACATGGCGGCCAACGACATACTGGCTGACGCCGAGCCGCATCTCGAGCACGCGCGCCGGATCCTGCCTCTTGACGCGGACGTGTGGTTCAACAGCGGCTGGTTGTTCGAGGCGTACGCCCACCCGCGCACACAGGCGCTGCTCGAGGCGCTCGCCCCCCTGGCCGGAACGAGGCCGCCCGTCAGCCGCATCAATGTCGTGACTCGAAGCACGGCGCTCCAGAAGGCGGAGGCGTTCTATACGCGCGCCATCGAGCTCGATCCGAGCCGTCTGGACGCACGGATTCATCGCGGACGCATCCGGAGCCTTCGGGGCAGGCAGCAGGAAGCGATCGCGGATCTCCACGTGGCTGCCGGTGCGGCCAGGGGCCCGTCTTCGAAATATCTCGCGGCGCTGTTCCTCGGCGGTGCGTACGACGCGCTGGATGACCTGGTGGCCGCACGCAACGCGTACCACCGCGCGGCGGCAATCTATCCGCTCGCGCAGTCGCCGCACCTGGCGCTCAGCCGCCTGGCCACCCGCCGCGGGGACCTGCCGGAGTCCCTGCGCGAGGTGCAGCAGGTCCTGCGGCTCTCGCCGGACGCGATCGATCGCGGCGACCCCTGGTGGACGTGCGACATGGGGAACGGCATATACAGCGACGCGCTGGTCGCGGAGCTGCGTGCGGCCATCCGCCGCATCAAGGAGTCGTTGGCGTGAGGCTCGGCGTCCTCCTCGCCCTCTGCCTCGTCGCATGGACCGCGCCACACGGGGTCGGCCCGCGGGCCGGCCAGACGTTCCGCAGCGGCATCGAGGCGGTGCGCGTCGACGTGCTGGTGCTCGATGGCGGCCAGCCGGTGACCGGCCTGACGGCACGCGATTTCGAGGTGCGCGACAACGGCGTGCTCCAGCAGATCGATCGCGTCAGCTTCGAGCAGATTCCGCTGAACGTCGTCCTCGCGCTCGACATGAGCGGCAGCCTCGAAGGGGAGGGGCTCGAGCAGTTGCGCGGCGCGGCGGGGGCGCTCCTCGACGGCCTGCACCCCGACGACCAGGTCGCGCTCGTGACCTTCAGCCACATGGTCGCGCAGCAGTCCGGGCTCACCCGCCGGGCGGAGCTGGTGCGCGCGGCGATCGGCCGCATGAAGGCGGAGGGAGGCACCGCGCTCGTGGACGGCGCGTTCGCGGGCATGATGCTCGCGCAGTCGGACGCGGATCGCGCGCTGGAGGTCGTCTTCAGCGACGGGGTCGATACGGCCAGCTGGCTGATGCCGGACGCGGTCATCGACGCCGCGAAGCGCAGCGATGCCGTCGTGTACACGGTCTACGCGGGAAAGGCGCCGGCCCCGCCCTTCCTGCGCGATCTGGCCGCGTTCACCGGCGGACGCGTCTTCGAGAATCCCCGCGAATCGTCGCTCCGTCCGACATTCACGCGGATCCTCGCCGAGTTCCGGCAGCGCTATCTCCTCACCTACTCGCCACGCGACGTCGCGCCCGGGGGCTGGCACCGCCTGCGCGTGAACGTCCGCAACCGCCGCGCTACGGTCACGGTCAGGGCCAGACCTGGCTACATGCGAGGGAGTTGAGAATCAAGCAATTGCCGAATGCCGATTGCCGATTGGCGATTGCCGGATTGAAGATTGCCGATTGCCGATCGACGGATCGACGATTGCCGATTGGTGGCCACCACCGCCGGATGCGGCAAGCAATTAGCAATCGACAATTCGTCGATCGACAATCCCCAATCGGCAATCCGTCGATCGGCAATCTGCAATCGGCAATCGGCAATGACGAGAGTCACTCGGTGCGTCCGGCCACCCGTTTGGCTCGCAGGGAACCAATCCAGCGGCGGGCGGCCCTGTGGGAGACGACCAGCAGGGCCAACCCGGCGGCGAGCGCAAACGGGATGATCCAGTAGCCGCCGGCCACTTCCATGCCGGCGGGCGCCGGGAACTGGCCTCCGAAGGCCCGCGGAATGCCGTCGCGCATCCAGATGCCCACGTTGCCAGGGAAGATCGGCTTCAGCGCCGCGATGGACAGCAGGGCGATGCCGCTGGCGTAGCCGGTGAACAGGAGCAGCGCGGTGAAGAAGGCCAGGGTGCCGGTCCCGGCCGCGTGAAAGAGCGATCGCAGCACCGCGACGACCCGGCCGCCGATCGCGGCTTCGTCCATCATCAGCTCGAGCGAGTAGGCGCGCGCCACCCGGCCTGGTGTCCCCAGTTGATCGAGAATGCGCTCGAGCGCCTCGCGCTCGTTCGGCATCGGCTGGGCCTCGGCGACGCGCTCGCGGATGTGCGACTCCACCTCGCGGACGGCGTCCTCGGTGAGCGCCCGCGGCTGCGCGGCGCGCATCGCGCGCTCGAAGATGTGCAGGTATCCGCGGACGCGCGATTCTCCGGTATCGCTGAGGATCATGGCTGGTCTCCGATTGCCGCCTCGTCGATCAGGCGATCGATCGTGCGGGTGAACGTGCGGAACTCGCGGGACATCTGCGCCAGCCGCTGGCGCCCCCGCGCGGTGACGGCATAGTACTTCCGCGGGTGCGGCCCCTCGTCGGACACCCACTCGGCGCGCAGCAGCCCGTCACGCGACAGCCTCGCGAGGATGGGGTAGATCACCCCCTCGCTCAGGACAAGGTCGGTGAACTCCAGCCGCCGGATGATCTCCAGGCCGTAGCGCCGCCCCGGCGCGATCGCGAGCAGCACCGCCAGTTCGAGGGTGCCGCGCCGGAGCTGTTCCTGCCAGGTTTCAAGGGCCATGACATATACCTTGTGGCGCAAGGTATCTAATGATACGCAGGCAGGGACAGAACGGTTCAATTGCCGATTGCCGATTGCAGAATGCCGAGTTCCGGATTGATGAGTGACGATTGGCGATCGACGGATTGCGAAGATTTTCGATTGGGCGGTCCGGGGCAGTTTTCCGAACCACGGTGGGGCGGCGTCTGGCTCTGAGAGCGCAGAGCGCTCTTGGTTCGGGGCTAGCGTCCGCGCAGAGGCGTCGGCCGCAGAAGACCCCAGGCCGGTTCCGATTCGGAGGCCGGCGACTTCGTCAGGTTGGCCAGCCCTGACCCGTCTGGCTTGACCGAATAGATCTCGAAGTTGCCTTCACGGTCGCTTGCAAACACGATCCGGTTGCCGTCCGGCGACCACGTTGGCGACCTGTCGACTCCTGGGTGGCTGGTCACCCGGGTCTCGTGCGAGCCGTCCGCATCGATGAGGTAGATCTCGTCCTGCCCATCTCTCGTGGACTGAAAGGCGATTCGGCCGTCGGGACCCCAGGCGGGAAACGAGTTGACGGCCCCATCGGTCGTCAGGCGCCTCTGGTTGGATCCATCCGCGTCCATCACGTAGATCTCGGAAGCCCCGTTGCGGTCGGAACTGAAGGCGATCCGCCTGCCATCGGGTGACCACGCGGGCTGCCCGTCCACCCCTGGAGACGTTGTCAGGTTGACCGGGTTCGAACCATCGGCGTTCATCACCCAGACATCTGCCCCGCCGGAACGCGTCGACACGAAGGCGATATGCGTCCCCTCGGGAGACCACGCTGGGGAATGGTCTTTGGCGGGATCGTGGTTGGTCAGATTCACGACCGCCGATCCGTCGGCCTTCATCACGTAGATCTCGGCGGCGCCGGTCCCGTCGGAGGCAAACGCGATCCGTGAACGGTCCGGAGACCACTTCGGGGACATATCGTTGGCGGATGTGTTCGTCACCCGAGTCACCCGCGATCCATCGCGCCTCATGACGTAGATCTGGCCGCGGCCGGTGGCGCGGGAGCTGACGAAGAGGATGTCGGTGGCGTCGCCGATGGCTGGCAGGTCAGGCACGCCGCTATATGCGTCCGAGCCGTCCGGCGTTCTGCCGACGACGCCATGCCACGGGCTGCACCCGCTCGAGTTGCACGCGCGCACGTCCCAGTGATACGACGTTCCGGCATCCAGGCCGGTGAACTCGGCCTTGGTGAAGCCAGCCTCCACCGTCCCGACGACGGTGCCGAATCGGGCGACCTCGAATCGGTCCTCCGTCAGAGAGGCATCGGTCCACATGAGAATCACCGTGCCTGGTGCCGGCGACCGTACGTCGAGGCGCGCCGGTGTCTCGGGCGCCTGCCCTCTCATCCGCGCGACCGCCCAGGTCAGACCGATGACCATCACGGCCAGGACGACGACCGCTGCCGACACGGCGGTCCGAACCGCCAAGCCGCTCCAAAACATCCTCCACGAACGCCCGGATCCAGTGTCGCGCCGTGGAGCGTCGGGCGGCTTGGACTCGATCGCATAGGGCGAACCGGACGTTCGCTTGCGCCGCCACTCGTCCAGTTCGTGTTTGAACGCAGACACCGAGCCCTTGCTGGCGTGCGCCAGGCGCCGAACCGGTAACCCTTCCGAGGCTTCCCAGCGCTGTAGCGTCGTGATGCTGCGACCGAGGTAGGCGGCGATCTCCTTCCACGAGTCCAGCCGATCGCTGGCGTCATGCGCCGGTTCCGGTGCGCCGGTCAGATCACGCTCCTCCATCGACGCTCTTAGACTCTCGCGACGCGCCACAAAGTGCAACACACACTCTGATGGGTTGAAACGGGTGGTTTCGTGGCTTGCGCCCCCCACCTCGCCTGAGTAGCCTCGCGACACTTACTCTCGCACCTCTCAATGTTCTGCGCGGAGCCTCTAACTAACACGGCATGCAGCGGCCCGCGCATGGGTAATTGGCGCTCCGCCGCTGATGCCGAGTCGTTATCTGGTGTCGCCACAAATGACCAAGAAGGAGGAGATCATGAAACGCAGTAGAAATCGCGCCAGTACTTGGGTGTTGGTGTTCTTTGCCACAGCCTTTGTCGTTTCCGCCGGGGCAGCGGTTCCCGTCGCGACCGTGACCGTCAATCCGGGCGATATCTTCGTTACCGACCTGCTCGCCTTCGGCGGAGCGAGTGGGGTCATCCGCGTGGATCCGGCCACCGGAGTTGAGACGCCCGTTTCCGCGGGCGGGTTCCTGGTCCAGCCCTTTGGGATCGCCATCGAGGCCAGCGGCAACCTCGTCGTCGCTGACGCGAGCGCCTTCGGCGGGCTCTGCCCGGGCGGATGTGGTGGCGTTGTCCGCGTGAATCCCGCCACCGGCGCCCAGAGCATCGTCTCGACAGGCGGGTTCTTTGTCGATCCCTTCGGAATAGCCATAGAGGCCGACGGCAAGATCCTCGTCAGTGACGCGAGCGGCTTGCTCATCCGCGTGCATCCCTCCACCGGCGCCCAGCAAATCGTCTCGGCCGCCGGCTTCTTCGCCTCTCCCACCGCTCTCGCCGTCGAGGCCAGTGGGACGATCCTTGTTGACGACCAATTGTCGGGGATCATCCGCGTGGATCCAGTGACCGGCACACAGACCCCCCTCTCCCCAGGCGGGCTCTTCTGCGGTTCCCTGGGCCTCGCCCTCGAGGCCGGCGGCGACATCCTCGTCACGGCCTCGCCCGGCTGCCTGGCGGCCAGGGTGGTTCGCGTGAATCCTCTGACTGCAGCCCAGAGCGTCGTTTCGGCAGGCGGCCTCTTTTCCCTCCCCTTCGGCCTCGCCGTCGAGGCCGGCGGCGACATCCTGGTTGTTGACCCGCTCGCCTTCGGTGGGCCAGGTGGGGTCATCCGAGTGAATCCCGTCACCGGAGCCCAGACGCCCGTCCCTTCGGGCGGGCTCTTCGTCGAGCCCGTTGGCATCGCGATCGCCCGCACTCCCCAAGTGATCACCGTCGCCATCGACATCACGCCCGGGAGCCTCCCAAACAGCATCAACCCGAGAAACAAAGGGGTGATCCCGGTGGCCATCCTCACCACGAACGGTTTTGACGCGGTCACCGTAGACCCGGTCGCAGTCCGCTTCGGTCCAACCGGAAATGAGGCCGTTCCAGTGCACTCTGCCCTCGAGGATGTCGACGGCGACGGGGACATTGATCTGATCCTCCACTTTCGGACGCAGGATACGGGCATCCAATGCGGAGCACCCTCTGCTTCCCTCACTGGACAGACCGTCAGCGGGCAGGTAATCCAGGGTGCTGACTCCATCAGGACGGTCGGGTGTAAGTAGGAGGTCAGACGTATCAACGGCAGCTAACGAGCGGCTGAAGCGGACGCGCTGACCGCGCGCCGCTTGGCCGTGTCGTTGGCTGACGTGCGTGTCACGCCGACGCGCGAGATCATCTCGGTCGCGAGCAACGAACCGGTCGAAGGGGCTGGCAGCGGCGATGCGAGTCCAGGCTGGCAGGTCCAGTCGAGCCTGCTGATCAAGCTCCGCGCGGACCGCGTCGGTCGCGGCGCAACCAATTGGTGGCCGCCCCCCCGGATGTGGCAAGCAATGACCAATCGACAATTCGTCGATCGCCAATCCTCAATCGCCAATCCGTCAATCGGCAATCTGCAATCGACAATCGGCAATGACAGCGTCTATGCTTTGCGCATGATCACCCGGATCTCCTGTGCTGTCCTTCTGGCGGTTTCGGCCATGCTGCTGGCACATCCGGTGGGCACCGTCCCCCAGGGTGGCGACCAGTTCCTCGACGGCATCGGCGAAACCGGCCTGGTTGCACGCTACATGCTCGGCGGCAACGCGGAGGACTCGTCGAGGAACCAGTTCCACGCCGCGCTGCGCGGAAGCGGCGGCAGCTTTGTCGAGGACAGCCAGTTCCGGAACGCCCTGCTGCTGACCGGCGACCTCAGCCACGTCCAGCTTCCCGGCCAGGCGCTGGCGGGCGAAGACACGATAAGCGTGACGGGTTGGCTGTTCCTCCCGACCGGTGCGTCGGGCCATGTCTTCGATTTCGGGCAGAACGTATCGAACCACCTGTTTGCCGTGGCGAGCCGTGACGGTTTCCGCGCATCCCTCATCGTCAACGGCGCGGTGCGGGGAGAAACGGCCGCCAGGCCGGTGCTCGAGAACCAGTGGGTGCATGTCGCCGTGGTGCTCGATCCGGCCGGTCACGTCCTGACGACGTACCTGGACGGTGCCAGGGCCGCCCAGGCGACGGACGTCGCCGCAACGGCCGCGCAAATCGTCAACAAGTCGTCCGCGGCAGCCAACCGCCTCTTCCTCGGCCGCTCGCAGGATGACGCCGCGCCCACGCTGCACGCGCGGCTGCGCGATGTCCGCATCTACCGGATTGCGCTCGCCGACCAGCAGGTGGCCACGATCCGCAACAACGCCCTGTCGCGGCGGCAGACGAGCGCCGGCCGCGGGGCGCCACCCGTGATCTCCACGGCCGGGATCCCGGATGAATCTCCGCTCGCCTCACAACTGACGCACGTCCCCGACGTCAAGGTCGATACCGACGTCGGAACGCTGCCCCACCTGCCGCACAGCATCCCTGCCACGTACCGGGGCAACAAGAAGGGGCAGGATGTGCGCGTGATCTGGCCGGCGCCGACAGACAACAGCCAGGTGAGGGCTCCCGGCACCTACACCGTCACCGGCAAGGTGCCCGGCACGCGGTTCGAGCCGAAGGCCACCGTCATCGTGAAGATGGCCGTGAGGACGGCCACGCCCCCAAGCCGCCTGGCCGAGGCCTTTCCGCTCAGCCAGGTCGCGCTCGACCGGGACACCGAGGGGCGCGAGACGCCGTTCATCAGGAATCGCGACAAGTTCATCCGCGGCCTCGGGGCCACCAATCCGGACAACTTCCTCTACAACTTCAGGGACGCGTTCGGGCAGCCGCAGCCGCCGGGCGCAAAGCAGCTCGAGGGGTGGGACAACCAGACGACGAGGCTGCGGGGGCACGCGAGCGGTCACTACCTGACGGCGATCGCGCAGGCCTACGCGAGCACGACGTACGACCAGGAGTTGCGCGCGAACTTCGTCGGCAAGATGAACTACCTGATCGACACCCTGTACGACCTGTCACGGATGTCGGGCAAACCCGCGAAGGAAGGCGGACCGTCGGTGGCCGATCCGACGGCCGTCCCGCCGGGCTCCGGCCGCAAGGGCTACGACTCGAACCTGCGGGCGGGCGCCATCCGGACGGACTACTGGAACTGGGGCGCCGGGTTCATCAGCGCCTACCCGCCGGATCAGTTCATCATGCTCGAGAAGGGGGCGACCTACGGTACGCAGGACACCCAGATCTGGGCGCCCTATTACACGCTGCACAAGATCATGGCGGGGCTGCTCGACAGTTACGAGGTCGGCGGCAACAAGAAGGCGCTCGACATCGCGCGGGGCATGGGCGCGTGGGTGTACGCCCGCCTCAAGGCGCTGCCGCCCGAGACGCGCACGAGCATGTGGGGCCGCTACATCGCCGGCGAGTACGGCGGCTCGAACGAAGTGATGGCCCGCCTCTACCGGCTCACGGGGGACCGGCAGTTCCTCGAGTGCGCGAAGCTGTTCGACAACACCGGCTTCTTCTTCGGAAACGCGGACCGCGAGGCCGGCCTCGCGAAGAACGTGGACACGATCCGCGGCAGGCACGCCAACCAGCACATCCCGCAGATCACGGGGGCGCTCGAGACGTTCCGCAACACCGGGGAAATGCCGTACTGGCTGATCGCCACGAACTTCTGGGACATCGTGAACAACAGCTACATGTACAGCATCGGCGGCGTGGCCGGCGCGCGCACCCCGAACAACGCCGAGTGCTTTACCGCGGAGCCTGGCACGCTGTGGAAGAACGGGTTCGCGAGCGGCGGCCAGAACGAGACCTGCGCCACGTACAACCTGCTCAAGCTCGATCGCCAGTTGTTCATGTACGCCCAGACCGCCAAGTACATGGATCACTACGAGCAGGCGATCTACAACCACATCCTCGCTTCGGTTGCCGAGGACAATGCGGGGAACACGTACCACGTCCCCCTCAACCCCGGCGCGCAGAAGCGGTTCGGCAACGCCGCCATGAACGGGTTCTCGTGCTGCAACGGCACGGCGCTCGAGAGCAACACGAAACTCCAGGACTCCATCTATTTCAGGAGCGCCGACGACAGGACGCTCTACGTCAACCTGTTCATCCCCTCGACCCTGAACTGGAGCGAGCGGAACCTCGTGGTGCAGCAGACGACGAATTTCCCCTACGCCGATACGACGAAGATCGTCGTGAAGGGGAGCGGTCCGCTCGATGTCAAGGTGCGCGTGCCGCGGTGGGCGACGCGTGGCTTCTTCGTGAAGATCAACGGGCGGGAGCAGCGGCTCAAGGCCGTTCCGGGCACCTACGTGTCGGTCGGCCGCACCTGGCGCGCGAACGACACGATCGAGCTGCGGATGCCGTTCAGCTTCTACCTGAATCGCGTGGTCGATCAGCCGAACGTGGCGAGCATCTTCTACGGACCGGTCCTGCTCGCGGCGGAAGAGGCGGGCCCGAGGACCGACTGGCGGAAGGTGACCCTCGACGCGACCGACATCGCCAAATCGATCAAGGGCGATCCGGCCACGCTCCGGTTCACCATCGACGGTGTGCCCTTCAAACCGTTCTACGAGACTTACGGACGCAATTCGGTGTACTTGAACATCGCCCTGAAGTAGGGAGTCTTCTGTTATTGCCGATTGGCGATTGGCGACTGCCGATTGACGGAATGCCGATTGGCGATTGTCGATCGACGGATTGTCGATTGATGAATGCCCGGCACATCCGGCGGTAGTAGCCACCAATCGACAATCTCACAATCCGTCGATCGCCAATCGGCAGTCGACAATCCGTCAATCGGCAGTCGGCAATCGCCAATCGGCAATGACGCTACCTGGCTCCATTGGCCATCGAGCCGAGGAACTCCGCGTTCGACTTGGTCTTCGCCCTCTTGGAGAGCAGGAGGTCCATCGCCTCGGTGGGGGAGAGCGGCGTCAGGACCTTGCGCAGCACCCACACACGGTTGAGATCCTCCTTCGGGATGAGCATCTCTTCCCTGCGCGTGTCGCTCTTCGTGATGTCGATCGACGGGAACACGCGCCGGTCGGTGAGCTTCCGATCGAGGTGGATCTCGCGGTTGCCGGTCCCCTTGAACTCCTCGAAGATCACTTCGTCCATGCGCGAGCCGGTGTCGACGAGCGCGGTCGCGACGATCGTCAGCGAGCCACCGCTCTCGATGTTGCGCGCGGCGCCGAAGAACCGCTTCGGCCGCTGGAGCGCGTGGCTGTCCACGCCGCCCGACAGCACCTTGCCCGACGACGGGACGATGGTGTTGTAGGCGCGCGCGAGCCGCGTGATCGAGTCGAGCAGGATGACGACGTCCTTCTTGTGCTCGACGAGGCGCTTGGCCTTTTCAATGACCATCTCGGCGACCTGCACGTGGCGCGTCGCCGGCTCTTCGAACGTGGACGAGATGACCTCTCCCTTCACCGATCGCTGCATGTCGGTGACCTCTTCCGGCCGCTCGTCGATGAGCAGCCCCATTGGGTAGACCCGCCGGTTGATCGCAGTAAGAGAGCGCGTTAACCTGCAGCGAACGCTGAATGATGAAGATTCGACGCGTCTCCGATTATTGAATATGACAAAAGGACAGATCGATCGGCTCGGCGAGCGACTGCGGAAAGGCCTTGTAGGCGAATCCGAGCTTCGAGCGCTCGACGAGTACCGGCGGTCGTTCGACGCCGCCCACGAACAAGTCGTGCGACTGTTGCGTTCGCGGTGCGATTTGGCGAGCACGCAGCGTTCAAAGACAGAGAGTTCTGTGCGTGCCAAGCTCCGTCGCGAGGCCACCATACGCCTTAGCCAAATCCGGGACATCGCGGGTTGCCGCGTCGTCACAAAGGGCATCGTGGAACAGGACGACGTGATCAGAAAGCTCAGCGAAGTGTTCAGTCGGATGGTCGTTGACGACCTAACTAAGGGAGCGACCCAGCAACGGATACCGTGCCGTCCACGTGATTGTCGAGCAATCGGCGAAGATGGTTGAGATTCAAGTGCGTACACTGCTTCAGCATTTGTGGGCCAACCTGTCCGAAAAACTTGCAGACATGGTCGATCCCGCCGTCAAGTATGGAGGCGGGCCAGCAAACGTGCGCGAGTTGCTGGACGGCATCTCACGCGAGATTTGGGAAATGGAGTCTCTGGAGCGGGGCATTGCCTCACATCGGGAGGGAACGGAAGTTGTCGGATTGCCAGACGATCCAGGTATTATTGAGAAGCTTGAGGCCGCGCTCAGCCAGAAGACTGCCGACTGGACGATCTTCCTGCGTGACATTAGGGCGAAACTCGACCATCTGCGGGAGTGAGCATGATCTTTCTTGTCGAATACGATCGGCCATCTGGCTGCCTCATCAGCTGCCGGACGTTCTCGGATAGCCGCCGCGTCGACGCAGAAGACGCCCGTATCGAACGGGAAGTGGCGTTGAATCGCGCCGGCGTCGAGCGAGAAATTGTGCTGCTCGAGGCCGCAAGCGAAGATGCTCTCCGGCGGACGCATCGGCGCTACTTCGAGGATCTCAACGAGTTGGCTACCGAGCTTGCCGAATAGTCGTTGAACTCCCTATCGTCCGGTTCGCCATCGAACCCAGGAACTCCGCGTTGGACTTCGTCTTGGCCATTTTCGACATCAGCAGCTCCATCGCCTCGGTGGGGCCGCTGATCCTCACCTTCGGTTGCCCGGCTCCTGTACCGACACTCAACGCTGGCGACCTCGTCAAACGAGCCGACCTGGTCGTAATGGGCCGGATCGCCAACGTATCGGACGCAGGTCCCGCTACCATCGAAACGCCAAATGGGCCACTCCAGGCCCGCCAGATGCGCGGAGAGATCGAAGTCGACCGCGTCCTCAAGGGCACGCTCGAGACTTCTTCCGTGAGTTTTCAGTTCGCGATGCCCGATATGCCGATGGCTGGCCACTACCGCCGGATGTGCCGGGCAATCACCAATCGACAATCCGTCGATCGGCCATCCTCAATCGACCTGCTGCGCCGCCCTTTTCCGCCGCGCAAGTAACCGGATGGGCTAGCGCGACCGCGCCGCTGTCGCGGCTTTGAAGGCGCGCAGCTCCTCTTCGACCTGTCGCCGCGCTCGTTTCTCTCTGTACGAGCGAATCGCCCCCTTGATCGTGCTGTGCAGCTCCTCGACGATCGGCACGACGGGGATGCCGACGGGGTACAGCGTGGACGCGCGATACGGCTCCGGGGTGACCTGGCTCACAAACTCGAAGTGGACGGGCTGCTGCCTGGGGCGGACGAACGCGGACCGGAACACCTGTTCATCCCACGGCTGCCCGGAAAGCAGCAGTTTCTGGGTGACGCTTACGCGGAACAGAGGGACTCCGGGACGGCGGGTAAGCGGGAGTACTATCGCGGGCGGGCGGTTGAGCCTTCGCCGAATGCGCTCGATCGACACCACGGAGGTCACATCCGGCTGCGGTGCGGGTGGCGAGGATGGCGCCTGGAACAGCATCGCCATCAGGATCGCTTCAGCCATGACAATATGACGTCACCAGGCTGCCATCGGCCGGTACCAGGAAATCGAAGTCGCAGCCGCGGTCGGCCTGGAGCACGTGCTCGGCGTGGAGGCGCGCGTATCCGCGTGGAGGCAGCGGAGGACGCCGGAACGCGGCTCGCCGCCGAGCCATCTCGGACTGGTCCACGAGCAGATCCAGGCGGCGGCCGGCCGTGTCGAGTCTGATGCGGTCGCCGTCCCGCACGAGGGCGAGCGGCCCGCCGGCCGCGGCCTCGGGCGCCACGTGCAGAATCACGGTCCCGTATGCCGTGCCGCTCATGCGCGCGTCCGAGAGGCGCACCATGTCCTTGACGCCGGCGCGCGCGAGCTTCGCGGGGATGGCGATCGATCCCGCCTCGGGCATGCCCGCGCCGATGGGACCGATCCCCCGGAGCACGAGCACGTGATCGGGCGTCACGCTCAGCGCCGGGTCGTCGATGCGGGCCGCCAGGTCGTCGAGACCCTCGAACACGAGCGCGGGCCCTTCGTGTTGCAGCAGCGCGAGGCTGGCCGCCGCGCGCTTGAGCACCGCGCCGTCGGGCGCGAGTGACCCGCGCAGGATGGCGAGCGCTTCGCCCGGCGCAACCGGTCGATCGATCGGGCGGATGATCCGATCGTCGCTCCACGCGGGCCACGTCTCGAGCACGTCTCCCAACCGGCGTCCATCGGCCATCGAGACCGACGAGTCGAGCCGCTCCACGAGCCGCCGCATGAGTGCGGGCAGGGCGCCCGCCTGGTGGAAATCCTCGACGAACGAGCCGCCAATCGGCTTCACGTCGACGAGCACCGGCGTCTCGCGGCCGATGCGATCGACGTCCGCGAAGTCGAAGGCCACGCCGGCGCGCCCGGCGATCGCGGCCAGGTGAATGAGCGCGTTCGTCGAGCCGCCGAGCGCCTGCAGCACGACGACCGCGTTGCGGAGACTGCCGGCCGTGACGAGGGACCGCGCGGTCGGCGCGTGCCGCCCGGCCATCTCGACCGCGCGGCGCCCCGTCTCCTCGCCGAAGCGGAGCCGCTCGGAGTGGACCGCGGGAATGGTGCTTCCGCCCGGCAGGACGAAGCCGAGCGCTTCGATGAGGCAGGCCATCGTGCTGGCCGTGCCCATCACCATGCACGTGCCGTGAGTGGGCATCAGCCGGCCGTGCGCGCGGGCCAGCCGCGCATCGTCGATCTCGCCGGCCCGGTGCGCGGCCCAGAGCCGGCGGCAGTCCGTGCAGGCGCCGAGACGCTCGCCGTTGTCCCAGCCTGCCAGCATCGGACCGACCGGCGCCACCAGCGCAGGCACATCCGCACTGATCGCGCCCATGACCTGGGCGGGCAGCGTCTTGTCGCAGCCGCCGACCAGCACGACCGCGTCCAGCGGCAGGGCGCGGAGCATCTCCTCGGTGTCCATCGCCAGCAGGTTGCGCAGCAGCAGGCTGCTCGGGTACGCGAACGACTCGTGGATCGAGATCGTGGGGAACGCGAACGGGATGCCGCCGGCCATCGTGACGCCGCGGCGGATCGCGTCAATCAGCTGTGGCGCTGTCGCGTGGCAGGGATTGAAGTCGCTCGCGGTGGAGGCGATGCCGACGACCGGCCGATCGAAGGCGGCGGGGGTCAGCCCCATGGCCTCGAGAAACGCTTCGCGAAGGAAGCGCGCGAAGCGATCGTCACCGTAGCGCGTCAGCCTGCCCGACAAGCCATGCGATGTCATGGTGTGTACGCGACAGCATACCCGCAGGAGGCCCTGCGGCGCACGCGCCCGCTAATCTATAATCCGTCGGTGCGAACCATCCAGCGGATCGCCCTGCTTGCGGCGTGCGCGGCGGTGGCGGCTCCCGGCTGCGGCGGCCGTCGTGACGTCATCGCGCTGCGGATCGGGCACGATCAGCCGGCCGGCCATCCGTACGACCTCGCGGCGGTCCGGTTCGCTCGAGGCGTCGAACAGGCGTCCGGCGGCAGGATTCGGGTGGCCGTCTACGCGGCCGCGCAGCTCGGCGATTCGCCGGAGCAGATCGAGGGGCTTCACCTCGGCACCCTGGACGTCGCGCTGGCCGCATTCAGCCATGCGAGCCAGTTCTGCCCGGAGCTGGGTTTGTTCGGCGCTCCGTATCTGTTCAGGGACGAACGTCACTTCGCGGCCGTATTCGACGGTCCGATCGGCGACGAGCTCGATCGAGCCTGCGGCCGACGGTATGGCCTCCGGCTCCTCGCCACGCTGACGTCGGGCGATCGCGTGTTCTTCAACGGCCGGCGCGCCATCGAACGCGGAGCCGATCTCGCCGGCCTGAAGGTCCGGGTCATGGGGGGCGAGGCCGACGCGCTCACCTGGCAGGCCTTCGGCGCGATTCCGGTGCCCATGCCGTACTCGGAAGTCTATTCAGCGCTGCAGGCGGGCGTCATCGACGGCGCCGAGAACGAGCCGGCGTCGATCCTGAGCAATCGCTTCTACGAGGCCGCGCGGTACATCGCGCCCACACGCCACCTGGTACTGCCCATGGGACTGTTCATCAGCGACCGGACGCTCGACCGTCTTTCCGAATCCGACAGGGAGTTGGTGCGCCGGCAGGCACGGGAGACCGCCCAGTGGGAGCGCGCGCTCATGGTCGAACGGAACGCGGCTGCGCTCGCCGAGATGCAGCAGCGATATGGCGTCCGGCTCTCGACTCTCGATGGCGCCGAGCTGCGCGACAAGGCACTCCCGGTTCAGGACCAGGTGGCCGGGAAACTCCAGCTTCAGGATCTGCTGTCGAGGGTCCGCGCGGCGGGCCGCTGATCCCATGTCCCGAGTCACCGGCGTGATCGCCGTCTTCCTCTTCGCTGCCCTGACCGCTGTCGTTTCGCTTCAGGTGGTCAACCGCCTGGTGCTGCACCTGCCGATCATCTGGTCGGAAGAGATCGCACGCTTCCTGTTTTTCTGGGTCGTGCTGCTCGGCGCCGCACTCAGCGTCAAGCGGAGGCGGCACTTCGCGCTGGACGTGACCCCTCGCCGCTTGCGCGACAGCACGGGCAGGCTGAAGCTCCTGCTCGACATCATCCCGGACGTCTGCGTACTCGGATTCACCGCCTTCCTGCTGGTGCAAGGGATCGGATACACGCGGACCGGGATCTTTCGAACGGCGACCAACTCCCGGATCAACATGGCCCTCGTCTACGCCGCGATCCCGGTGTTTGGCGCGCTTGCGATCGCGTACTCGGTCATGAACCTGCTCGCCGACTATCGCGCGTTTCGCGCAGGTCGCCCGTTGGAGCGGCGGCCGCCGGCGGCGGAATAATGCTCTTCCTCCTATTCGGGTCGTTCGTCGTCCTGTGCCTGCTTCGCGTGCCCGTCGCCTTCTCGATGTTCATCTCGGCGACGCTCGCGATCGCCGCGCAGGGGGACGTCCCGCTGTCGATCGTGCCCCAGCGCATCTGGGTCGGTCTGAACAACTTCCCGCTGCTGGCCGTCCCGTTCTTCCTGTTCGTCGCACAGGCGATGAACGAGTCCGGAGCGTCGGTCCGGCTGATCGACCTCTCGCGCGCGGCGGTCGGGTGGATGCGCGGCGGGCTGGCGTACGTCAACGTCACCGTGTGCATGATCTTCGCGGGCATCTCGGGCGTGTCCTCGGCGGAAACACTGGGCGTCGGCTCGATCATGATCCCCGCGATGAAACGCGAGGGTTACCCGGCGGGATTCAGCGCCGGCCTCACCGCGGCGTCATCGACCCTCGGCAACATCATTCCGCCGAGCCTGATGATGATCATCTATGCGGCCACGGCGGGTCTCTCGGTCGGCGCGATGTTCCTGTCGGGGATCGTGCCCGGGCTGCTGATTGGGTTCATCCAGATGGCGTGGTCCCGGCGCGTGGCCGCGCGGCTCGACATCGGCGACGTCGCGCCGTTCTCGGTGGGCCGGCTGCGCTCGTCAGCGCGCTCGGCGTGGCCGCCGCTCGTCATTCCCGTGATCGTGATCGGCGGGATTCTGGGCGGCCTGTTCACGGCGACCGAAGCCTCGGTGATCGCTGTTCTGTACGTTCTGATCCTGTGCGCCGCGTCGCACGACTTCGGCCTTCGAAAGCTGTTCCGGTTGACGGAGGACAGCATCGGCCTCTTTTCGCTGTCGCTGCTGTGCGTGGCGGCCGCGTCGCTGTGGGGCTGGGTCCTTGCGTATTACGCCGTGCCCCAGGGCGTCGTGTCGGGGCTCGAGGGACTGGGGCTGCTCGGTTCGAGGGTCGGTATCTTCGCCAGCGTGATCGCGGTCTTCCTCATCGTCGGCACCTTCATGGATGCGGTTCCGGCGATCATCATCCTCCAGCCGATCGTCGGCCAGATCGCGTCGGCGGGAGGCATCGACCCGTATCACATGGGGCTCGTCGTCGTCCTCACTCTGGCCATCGGCCTCATCACCCCGCCGTACGGTCTCTGCCTGCTGATCGCGGCGGACCTCGCCGGCCTGTCGGCCGCCGATGCCGTCCGGGCGCTGGTGCCGTTCTACCTCATCTCGCTCGCGGTCGTCGTGTTTGCGGTGCTGTTTCCTGACATCGTCTTGTGGATTCCGCGGCTGGCCATGGCAGGTTCCGGGCGATGACGATGAAGACGAGTGACCAACGGCTGCGTGTGGGGCTCGCCGGGGCCGGGTGGGTCACTCGATATCACCTCGAGTCGTGGGCACGGCTGGCCGGCCGCGCGACGGTAGTCGCGATCGCCGACCCGAACGTCGCCGCGGCGCGGTCACGAGCGGAAGCCTTCGGCATCCCGGCCGTGTACGAATCCGTCGAGACGATGCTGAGCAGGGAGCGTCTTGACGCGATTGACGTGGCAGCGCCGCGAGAAGCGCACGCGCCAATCTGCCGGCTGGCGGCGCGACACGCGCTGGCGATCCTCTGCCAGAAACCGCTCGCGCCAACGCTTGCGGAAGCCGAGGCGCTCGTCGCGGACTTGGGCTTGGGCGCCGAAGCGCGTCCGCGCGAAGGCGGCCGGCTCATGGTGCACGAGAACTGGCGGTTTCGCCCGCACTATCGCCGCATCGCCGAGTGGCTCCGTGAAGGGCGAGTCGGTGAGGTACGCACCGTCACGATGTCGCTGCTGACCTCAGGACTCCTGCCCGGCGCGGACGGCGCGCTGCCCGCGCTCGCGCGGCAGCCGATGCTCGCGACGCTCGATCGATTCCTGCTGATGGAAAACCTGATCCACCTGGTGGACACGCTGCGGTTCCTCCTGGGACCGTTGTCGCTCGCCGGCGCGGAGCTCGGAAGGTCGTGCCCGGCGGTTCGCGGTGAGGATCGTGCGTCCCTCCTGCTCGCCACCGCGGACGGCGCCGCCGTGTCGCTCATCGGCGACTTCATGGCGCACGGCCATCCTCCGGAGCAGTTCGATCGCCTCGAGGTCCTCGGGACGCGCGGCGCCATCACGCTCGAGCGCGACCACCTTCGATTCCGAGGCGATGTCGAGGAGGATGTGACTCTGGATCTGCAGGCGAACTACAGCGCGTCCTATGCAGCCGCCATCGCGCACTTCGTCGATCGGCTGGAGGACGGCGGGCCGTTCGAGACCGGGCCCGAGGACAACCTCGAAACCTTACGGATCGTCGAGGGCGCATACGCGGTGGCGCGCTGATACCTGTAGCGCAGCCCTTCAGGGCTGCCCCAGCGCCGAGGCTCCGAGTGTTGAAGTGAGCCTCGGCGATTGCCGATTGCCGATCGACGGATTGCCGATTGGCGATTCGAGGCTCGATCGAGCGAACTACCCCCACAATCGGCAATCAACGCTGCGTCGATCGACACCACTCACCAGCGGTTGGAGAACGGCCGATGGCGATGCGCCAATCCGCGCGGCGATCGAACGCGGCGCCATGTGGAGAAAGCGGCGACCCTCGCCGGCGCGGACATCCGCAGGTCTCCGGCGCGTCCGGTCATCACGTCCCTGCCCCGAGTGGTCACGCTGAGCGTCCGGTACTTGTCACCAGAGACCGCGAGCAGCCCCGCGGAGACCGTCGCGTCGATCCAGCGCTCAATGGTGTCCGGCTGCTCGTGCCGCAGCAGCCCGGTCGTCGAGAGCCCCGCGAGGTTCGGCGGAAGGTCGCTGGTCTCGCCAGCGAGCATGGCGGCGATCTTTCGTCGGCCGTAGCGCTCACCACCGCGTGCCACGCCCGAGAGGATCTTGCGCACGAGCTCGCGCTCGTACGCGTCGATCCCCTGCGGCTCACACGTGCCGCACGCGCGGCACGGTTCCCGGGCGGTGGTGTCGCCAAAATAGTGAAGGATCGTCGCACGAAGGCAGTGCCCCGTTTCCGCGTACCCGATCATCCGTTGCAGCTTCCTGTGCTCGATGTCCTTCCGCCGCGCGACCTCGACCGCGTCCATAGCCGGGTCTGGCGCGCCAGGGCCGTCCGCACGCCCGCGAGGGAGGCCGGCACGGGCCGGCCTCTCGCGGCGGGGACCGTCGATCAGGAATTGCCGGGTGGCGACATCGGCGTAGTCCCAGAGCAGCGTCGCGGTCGCGGGACGTCCATCGCGACCGGCGCGGCCGATCTCCTGGTAATAGGCTTCGACGGAACCGGGAATCGCGAAATGTACCACGGCGTCCACGTCCGGCCGATCGATGCCCATCCCAAACGCGTTGGTGGCGCACACGACGCGCAGCGAGCCGGCCGCGAACGCGTCCTGCACGCGCGTGCGCTCTTCGTCCTTCAGCCCCGCGTGGTACGCGGCCGCCTGGACACCTGCCGCCGCCAGGGTCGCCGATGCCGCCTCGGTGCTGCGGCGGGTCGCGGCATACACGAGCGCGCGGCGGCCGCTGACCAGTTGCGGCAGCAGCTCGTGTTTCTCCATCTCGTCGCCGACCGGCACCACCCGCAGGTGGATGTTGGGGCGATCGAAACCGGCGACGAGAACCTCCGGCTCGTCGAGGCCCACCATCGCGACGATGTCCTTGCGGACCTCGGGGGTCGCCGTCGCCGTGAACGCGGCAATGGGCGGTCGCGCCGCACCGTCGATCGCGCGGCACGAGGCTGCCGCGGCCCGCAGGCGCCGGTAGTCCGGGCGGAAATCGTGGCCCCACTGCGACACGCAGTGCGCCTCGTCGATGATGAAGCGGGCGATCGCGAGCGCGTGCAGCACTCGCAGGAAGTCGTCGGACGCGAACCGCTCCGGTGCGACATAGAGCAGCCGCAGCTTCCCCGCGCGCGCGGCGTCGAACACCTCGTACCGCGCTTCATTCGAGAGCATCGAATGGACGGCGGCCGAGGGGATGCCGCGCCGATTGAGCTCGTCCACCTGATCTTTCATCAACGAGATCAGCGGCGAGACGACGAGCGTCGTTCCGGGCAGAATCACCGCGGGCAATTGGTATCCGAGCGATTTTCCCGACCCGGTCGGCATCACCGCGAGCACGTCGCGTCCGCTCAGGACGGCGGCGACGACCCGCCCTTGTCCCGGTCGGAAGGATCGATGGCCGAAATGGATGTGGAGGCAGGTGAGGACGTCAGCGTTCGCAGCGCAGATCGGGGCCATTCGAATTGCTCTTTCTCCCGACCCCATCGACGACGATGCCATCGTCTCGTGTCGGCACGCAAGCGCGAAGATCGTGCCGATGCGGCGCGCGATGTCCTACTTGCGGTCAGCGGCCCAGGACTCCTGGACCCGATGCATCTCCGCGACGGACCGATGCTTGTGCACTCCGGGAGGGTATCGTCGGCGCGATGTCCGTGTGCCGGTTTCCCAGAGCGCCGCCATGGTGCGGTACAGGGCGGGGTCCCCCGGCTGGCGCCAGATCGGCTGACTCATCTCTTCCACGCTCCGGAACTTTCGCACCGGCATCTACTCCTCCTCGAAGCCAAAGCGCAGGCGCAGCAGTTCGGCGTCCGCCCGGTCCTTGAGTCGGACAGTGTTCTTCTTCATGTCGTAGAGCATGCGTGGCGTGACCACGGTGATGGTGATATCCCCGAACGGAACGCGCTCGGTCTGCAGATCCTCGAAAGCGAACGCCTCGCCGAGCCTGGTGACGATGTCGAGGTGGAACGCCCCTTCGGGGGGCACGTACTGGATGGCGGGATAGGGACCAAGAAGATCGGCGGCCGTGATGTCTTCGATCTCGGGGTCGTCAAAGACCGACGCCAGCGCCGCGCGCAGGCGTGCGATGTTCCCCTGCTCGGGCTCGACGAAGATGTCGAGATCCTCGGTGAAGCGCGCCAGGCCATGGACGTTCAGCGCCACGGCGCCGACAATCGCGTAGCGCACGCCGTGGGCTTCCAGCGCGCGCAACACGGCCTGGAGCCGCTCGAAATCCACGGGTTCAGACTAGCACAGGCCCAATCGAAAATTCGCCAGCGCCGAGCGCCGACTGCCGATTGGCGATTGCCGATCTACGGATTGACGAGTGCCGGTTGTCGATCGACGGATTGTGAGATTGTCGATTGGTGGCCACTACCGCCGGATGCGCCGGGCAATCACCAATCGACAATCCGTCCCGCCTTCGCCAACGCTTCGGCGAGGCAGGCGATCGGCAATCTGCAATCGGCAATCTGCAATCGCCAATCGGCAATTGACAGGCTCGGCCTACCTGCTTCCGTTGGCCATCGAGCCGAGGAACTCGGCGTTCGACTTGGTCTTCGCCATCTTCGAGAGCAGGAGCTCCATCGCCTCGGTGGGGGAGAGCGGCGTCAGCACCTTGCGCAGCACCCACACGCGGTTGAGATCCTCCTTCGGGATGAGCATCTCTTCCTTGCGCGTGCCGCTCTTCGTGATGTCGATCGACGGGAACACTCGCCGGTCGGTGAGCTTGCGATCGAGGTGGATCTCGAGGTTGCCGGTCCCTTTGAACTCCTCGAAGATCACTTCGTCCATGCGCGAGCCGGTGTCGACGAGCGCGGTGGCGACGATCGTCAGCGACCCGCCGCTCTCGATGTTGCGCGCGGCGCCGAAGAACCGCTTCGGCCGCTGGAGCGCGTTGCTGTCCACGCCGCCCGACAGCACCTTGCCCGACGGCGGCACGATGGTGTTGTAGGCGCGCGCCAGGCGCGTCACCGAGTCGAGCAGGATGACGACGTCCTTCTTGTGCTCGACGAGGCGCTTGGCCTTTTCAATCACCATCTCGGCCACCTGCACGTGGCGGGTCGCCGGCTCGTCGAACGTGGACGAGATGACCTCCCCCTTCACCGACCGCTGCATGTCGGTGACCTCTTCCGGCCGCTCGTCGATGAGCAGCACGATCAGGTAGATCTCCGGGTGGTTCGTCGTGATGCTGTTCGCGATGTTCTGGAGCAGCATCGTCTTGCCGGTGCGCGGCGGCGCGACGATGAGGCCGCGCTGGCCCTTGCCGATCGGGACCATCAGGTCCATGACGCGCGCCGACAGGTTGTCGGACACCGTCTCGAGATGGATCCGCTGATCGGGGTAGAGCGGCGTCAGGTTCTCGAAGAAGATCTTCTCCCGCGAGCGATCCGGCGGCTCGAAGTTCACCGCCTCGACCTTGATCAGCGCGAAGTACCGCTCGCCTTCCTTCGGCTGGCGGATCTGCCCCGACACGGTGTCGCCGGTGTGGAGATCGAACTTCCGGATCTGCGAGGGGGACACGTAGATGTCGTCCGGGCCGGGCAGGTAGTTGTAGTCCGGCGCGCGGAGGAAGCCGAAGCCGTCGGGCAGCGTCTCGAGGACGCCTTCCGAGAAGAGCAGCCCGCTCTTTTCGGCGCGCGTCTTCAGGATCTCGAAGATCAGCTCCTGCTTGCGCATGCCGGTCGCGCCGGGCACGTCGATCTGCTTGGCGACCTTCGTCAGCTCGGTGACGCTCATGTCCTTCAGCGTCGACAGCTCGAGGGCGGGGATGGGGACGGGGACGGGGACGGGGGCGGGGG
>Ga0156017_1066_pt1 | contig 36201 bp, 30 predicted proteins | sample RifCSPlowO2_02_FD_107671 | JGI IMG/M metagenome (GOLD analysis project Ga0156017, IMG submission 107671) | Acidobacteria bacterium RIFCSPLOWO2_02_FULL_67_36
ATTGCGCCGATTCGTTGCGGCCGCCAAACAGATTGCCGGTGTTCGCCGCATTGCCATTCTGGGTTCAATCGTGACGACCAAGCCAGATCCCAAGGATATCGACGTGCTTGTGGTCGTTGCCGACGATGCCGATCTGACACCGTTGGCCACATGCGCAAGGCGTTTGCAGGGTAGGGCACAGAGCTTTAACCGCGGGGCCGACGTGTTTCTCGCTGACGAGCGGGGTACGTACATCGGACGGACGTGCCGTTGGCGGGATTGCCGGCCCGGGGTGCGGCAGTCGTGCGATGCCCTTCATTGCGGTCGGCGGCCATATCTCCACGACGATCTCGATGCGATCACGTTGAACAGCGCCTCGGTTCTGTTCCCACCGGTCACGCTATGGCCAAGGGTCGAACGTCGTGGCAAATTGCCGGCGGACGTCGAAGAACTGGTTGCGGCACTGGAACACGCCGTCTAACATCGCATGCACCAGACGGCGCGCCGGCATGATCGAACGGCGCGCCGCTGGTGATGCGTGACGTTGGGCGGCTGAGATTCGTGAACTTGTGATCGTCTTCTGAACAAGTCTCGGGGAATACGCGTGACGGAACGATCGCTCCGCTTTCTTGCATCGGAGGCGACCCTGACCTGAGTCAAGCCACGTCGATCGCACTCGCACGGTCGCGGCCGCTGCACGCCTCGAATCGCTCCAACCTGGGGAGCCTCCCTACGCGGCCGGGCCGACCTTCAGCGGGCGCGCGGGATCCGTCACGGCGCCGATCTTCACCGCGTAGCTGGTCTGGCGTTCGATGTCCACGTCGGTGACGAAGTGGACGTCGAGGAGCCCCTGGCTGCGCCGGCCGGTACGAAGGTAGTTCAATTCCGCCAGGCACGTGCTCCAGCCATCGAGCCAGATCGCCAGCGCCTGCTGCTGCTCGTGCATCGCCTCCACATGGACGAGCAGGTCGATGTCGCTCGCCGGACCGGCCGTCGCGTTCTTCGTGCTCCCGAACACATACATGGCTTTCACGCCGAACCGCGCCGGATCGACGTCCGCCGCAATCCGCTCGGCCATCGCCAGGCGCCAGCGCCAATGCTCCTCCGGCACGCTCACGGGCGCCTCGCCGGAGGCCGGTTCGATCGGCACGGCGCGCTGCGCGCGAGCGGCCGTCACGCTTTCGGCCGGGACCGCGAACATGCCGAGCGCCTGTTCCGCGTCCGCGTTCATGAGCACGCGGAGTACCATTCCGCCCGTGGCACGGGGGACATCGATGACGCGCAGCGCGCCCGCCAGATGCACGTACTCCGGCAGCAGCTCGCCGAGCACGTTCGGCGCGCCGCGCAGGAAACCCTCGTTGAAGACCACGTCCGGTTCTCCCGGGAAGATCGGCAGGTACCGAATCGCCGCCTCGACGAGGTCCTGGAAGAAATGCGTGCCGAACGACACCTCGGGCACGTAGTTGCCGCGCCGCGCGGCGACCTCCATGAGGAGCGCCGCGTTGTTGATGTCTGAATAGGTGACCTGCACGCCGAGCTTGATGTCGCCGCGGCTGCCCCAGCGCCCGGGACCGATCAGCGCGAACTGCCGGCGCGGCAGCAGCTTGTTCAGGCGTCCGACCGCGCGACCGACGTCGCTCAGATCCTGCTGGGTCGCGAGGTCGTGGTACCCATCGGGATCGACGAAGACGATGTGCGTGAGATCGGGAACGCGTCCGTTCGACACGAAGCGGCGCGTGGCGAAGACGACGCGGTCCGTTGGCACGTCGTGCGGGATTGGCGCAGGGGCCGCGTCGGCGACGAAGCTCTGCGCACGGCATTGGAGGAGGTACAAGTCGCGGCCGTCGCTCGCGAACTCGATGTCCACGGGCGTTTCCATCCGCTCGCGCAGCACCCTGAGCAACGCCTGCATGCGCGTGATGAAGGGCGTGTCGCGCGTCAGGCCTTCGAAGGTGACGACCGGCGTCACCGTCGCCGGGTTCCACCCGAACGAGACCGGACGCAGGATGCCGCCATCGTCGACCACCGACACGATCTGCCGGACCATCGGATACTCGCGCCCGTGCGCGCGCAGCAGGTCGGTGATGGCGATGGTCTCGAACCGCCGCGTTTCCAGATTGATCACGTCGATCTTCTTCGGCGCGTAGCGCACGACCTCGTCCGGCGTGACGTTCACACGCAGTCCCGGCTTGCCGGGCGCGACGAGCACCGGGTAGTCATCGGCGACGCGATCGACCGCGCGCGTGCCCAGTCCAGGCACCAGGCGCAGGAGCCCGTCGTCGCGCGCAATCCGCGGCGACCAGCGGAACTCGTTCTTGCTGAACCCCACCCCCGCCAGCGCGGGAAGATAGTAGGGGCCCACCCGGCACCCCACGACCTCCTGGATCATCAGCCCCATCTCCTCGTGGAAATCGAGAAGGCCGCGATTCGCGCGGTACTCGATCGGGTCGGGTCCGAAGACGGAGGCGTAGACCTCGGCAATCGCGTCCAGGAGCGCGCGAAGCCGCTCCGCCTTGGTGCCCTGGTTCGCGACGAACAGGCTCTTGTACTTTCCCGAGAACGCCGCGCCCATCCGGTCTTCCAGCAGGCTCGAGCTGCGCACGATGAGGGGGACGTGCCCGAGATCGTCGAGCGCGAGCGCCAGGCCGTGCGCCAGCTCCGGGGGGAACTGCGAGTGACGGAACACCTGCACGATGTGCGGGTACTCCCGGCGGATCTGGTCGATCTCCAGGTACTTGTGGTTGTGCACGTCGTCGAGCTGGTTGTGCTCGATGAAGCTGAGCACGCCGTCCGACGTGACGTACCACGTCTTGGGCACCTTGATGCCGCCCAGGGTGTCGACGTACTCGTGCGCGTGACGGATGATGCGCGCGGCGAGCAGCAGCCCCGCGCTCTTGCCGCCCAGCTTGCCGTGGCTCGCCGCCGGCGTGATGGTCCGGTGCAGTACCGCGTGGTAGTCGTCCACGCTGATGTACATCTTGGCCTTGTTGACGAACTCGACGTCGTCGGTGAGCAGCCGGCGCGCGAGCGAGACGCGGAGGCCTTTCTGGACGGCTCCGGACAGCTCCCGATCGGGCGCGGCGAAGCTCTCGTAGCGATCCAGCGCGTGCTGGATCTCCGCGAGCGACGTGTGCTGCCGCTCGACCGCTTCGATCAGGAAGGACGACTTGTCGTCCTTGATCCACTTCTCGATGCAGTTGACGATTTCGTCTCCGGACAGGTGCCGCGCGGCGACGTCGAACGCCTCCGTCATCGCGTCGGGCGGCGGCAGATTCCGGCGGTCGATGGGGCGGTTCTCGTCGGCCATGCCGGATTCGGCCAGCGCCGCGGCGGCGCGCTGCAGCAGCGCCTGCGCGTCCAGGATGCCGTCCCAACTCAGATAGTTGAGCATCCGTCGGCCGAGGCGGCTGACGAGCGCGGGATCCGTCTTCCGGAGGAAGTCGACGATGACGCGCCACTCGGCCCCGCGCCCCGACGCGCCCGCGACTTTCGCCACTCGCGGCGCCTGCCGCTGCGCGACGTACTCCGACACGCGCTCCGCGATGGTGTCGATGAGCTTCCGCTCCTCGGCGAGGAACGGCCCCTCGGCCGACTCGGGCATCTCCTGCGTGTAGTACACCTCGATCGAGCCGATCGCGTGCCCGTGTACGACGAGGTCGGCCTTCTGGACCCACGGCGTACGCAGCGCCCGCGGCGGCTCGTGGACGACGCCGTCGAGCGTGACCCGGGCGAAGCAGGCGTCCGGGAACTGCCAGCCGGGCGGCAGTACGACGAGCAGCGCCTCACAGACCTCCTGGAGGGTGAGATCGGCGCGGTTCATCAGCTCGAGGACGTTATAGAGGCAGTGCAGCTCCTTCGCGCGCTCGCGAAGCGCCAACATGATGTTGTCGGTCGAGCCTTCGGGCTGCATGGAGTCATTCTAGACCGGGGGGCTTCGCCCCGCCGAACCCCCCATCGCCGTCGCTCGCGGGGCCCCTTCGCCCCGCGCCGCTCCGGCGGGGCGCGCCTGTGGCGCGCCTAGTCAGTGCGCGCGTAGGACCACGCCGCGGCCGGTGCGGCCGTCCACGTTCACGACGAGCGGCGCGTTCGTCCGCACGTGCCGCACGCCATCCGTCTCGCGTACCGCGGGCTGCCGCTCGAGCCAGTTCCAGTCGATGGAGCCCGTCTCTCCGGACACGCTGAAATAGCTGACGCCGTGGCTGGCGATGTTGTGGAAGAAATGCGAACCCTGGCTCAATTCTACCTGGAACGAGGGGAGCGTGGCCTCGACGATCGCCCGCGCGCCGGAAATCTGCGGCCACGTGACCTGCAGGCCGAGCCAGGGGTCGGAGGAGCCCCAGCGGCCGACGCCGATCAGAATGTACGGAACGCGCTCCACCTCGAGCGCGGCGTTCATGGCGGCGATATCGGCGGCGATCGTCGCGCTGTGCCGCGCGTCGAAGCGATCGGCGCGCACGTACACCACGTCCCGTATCTGCTCGAGGCTGCCGTTGCCCATCACCGACCGCGAGGCGACGACCGCGTCGGGGGAGGCGAGATCCTCGTCGGTGACCTCCACGCGTGCCGCTCCCATGATCATCGGGCGCATCTGGAGAAACCCGACGCGCGCTCGATCGGCCGCCGCGTCCAGCGCGATGGCGAACTCGGTCTCGACCGGCGCCCCGACGGCCTCTTCACAGGAGGCGAGCAGCAGGCGCACCGCGTTGTTCACTGGCCACTCGCGCAGCGCAAGCAGCGGAGCGAAGTTCAGCACGCGCGGACCGGGCCCGTGATCGCCCGGCACGAGGCGGTCGCGCGCCGCGTCGTACGTGGACGCGACGAAACGCAGCGTGCCATCGCGCCCCGCGACGTCGAGGCCCGCGCGGAGCAGGTACTCCGTCTCGCGGATTGGGTCGTACGGAGGCGGCGGCCCCATGTTGACGGCCCAGAACGCCTTCTGGGTCACCTCGGCCAGCTCCCGAATCGACGACACGGGAGGCGGCGCCGCCGGGTGCGCGGGCGAGTAGCTCCAGCCGATCCCTTCATCCACGATCGTCCGGCCGAGACCGAGCGCCAGGGTGACGACGCCTTCCTCGGGCCGCGCGCGCGCCGACCGATAGAAGCTGAATGAGCGCGCGACGCCGGAGACGTCGGGATAATAGCGGTCGCCGTGCCGCCGTCCGACGATCTCCTGGATGATCACCGCCATCCGATCGTCGCCGGCGCCCCGTCCCATCGCACGGCGATACGCGACGGCGTCGGCGAAGAACGTCGACGCGTACACGAACTTGATCGCCTCGACCAGGCGGCGGAAGCGCGTGTCCACATCCGGCTGGTTGTTCGGGATCATCTTGGTGGCATAAACGCCGGCGAACGGCTCGTCCATGGCGTCCTCGAGGAGGCTGGACGACCGTACTGCCAGCGGCGCGTGGACCTGCTGGACGAGCGCGCGCAGATCCCCGAGCAGCTGCGCCGGCAGCGCGGCCTGCTGGAACGCGAGGGCGATCCGGTCGTCCGGAGCGCCGGACAGGGCGCTCGAGGCGAGCGCGTTCTCCTCGATGAACCGCTCGAACAGGTCGGTCGTGAGGACGGTGAGCGTGGGGATGGCGATGTCGATGCGGGACGGCGGCGCGAGCGAGGCGAGGACCTCGCGCATGAACAGCAGGCCGGTCGCCTTGCCGCCGACCGACCCGCTGCCGATGCGCGTAAACCGTTCGGGCGCGTCGAAGAACCGGCGCGAAAACGCGGGAAGCTCGATGCGCCGCGCCGCGTCGATGCGCATCGCCGGAACCGTCCTCCGCCCGTCTACACCCAGCCGCGGTCGCGGCAGGCGTGCGCGACCCGGTTGATAGCGATCACGTACGCCGCGTCGCGCATGGACAACGTCTGGCGATCGGCGACATCGTGTACGGCGACAAACGCGCTGGTCATCTTCAGATCCAGCTTGCTGAGCACTTCGTCGCGCTCCCAGTAGTAGTTCATGTTGCTCTGCACCTGTTCGAAGTAGCTGCAGGTGACGCCGCCGGCGTTGGTCAGGAAGTCCGGGAGGACGAAGATGTTCCGCCTCTTCAGGATCTCGTCCGCCTCCGGTGTCGTCGGCCCATTCGCGCCCTCCGCCACGACGCGCACGCGCCTGTTGATTCGCTCGGCGTTGTCGCCGCGGATCTGGTTCTCCAGCGCCGCCGGGAGCAGGATGTCGACCTCCTGTTCCAGCCACGCCTCGCCCGGCAGCACGTCGAAACCCAGGCCCTTGGCCTTGTGCCTGTCAATCCCCCCGAACTTGTCGCTGATCGACTGCAGCTCTTCGACGTTCACGCCGGAGGCGCGGCGGAACGTGTACGAGACCTGATCCGCGTCGTCCCACGACGAGACCGCGATCACCGTGCCGCCGAGCTGCGTGTACAGTTGAATGGCGTACTGGGCGACATTGCCAAAGCCCTGGACGGCGGCCGTCGTGCCCGCCGGGTCGATGCCCAGCACCTTCAGCGCTTCCCGCAGAACGAACACCACCCCGTAGCCCGTCGCCTCCGTCCGCCCGAGTGATCCGCCCATGCCCACCGGTTTTCCAGTAATGAGTCCGGGATAATGACGGCCGCCCTGAATAACTTCGAATTCGTCGAGCATCCACAGCATGTGCTGCGGGCTGGTCATGACGTCGGGTGCAGGGACATCGGTCAACGGGCCGATGTCGCGCGCGATCTGGCGGATCCACCCGCGGCAGATCTGCTCCTGCTCGCGCATGCTCAGGTGATGGGGATCGCAGACGACGCCGCCCTTGGCGCCGCCGAGCGGAATATCGACGACCGCGCACTTCCACGTCATCCACATGGCGAGCGCGCGCACGGTGTCGATCGTTTCCTGCGGGTGGAAGCGGAGGCCCCCCTTGGAGGGGCCGCGTGCGTCGTTGTGTTGCACCCGGAAGCCGCGAAACACCTGCACGTGGCCGTCGTCCATGCGGACGGGAATGAGGAACTGGTATTCTCGAAGCGGGTCGCGCAGCAGCGCGCGCGTCGCCGTGTCCAGGTCGAGCAGGTCGGCAACGTGGTCGAATTGCCGATGCGCCATGTCAAACGAATTGAAGCCTGTAGCCGCCATTGCACCCCCAGCGAGCATTACGCGTACATGCCCCGCAACCTCGTGACCGTCGCCACCCGGTTGATCGCCACGACGTAGGCGGCGGTCCGCAGATCGGTCTTGTAGCGCGTCGACGTCTCCAGGACGTCGGTGAAAGCCTCGACCATCTTGGTCTCGAGGCGGTTGTTCACGTCCTCTTCGGACCAGAAATACCCGTGCCGGTCCTGAACCCACTCGAAGTACGACACGGTGACGCCGCCGGCATTGGCCAGGATGTCCGGGATGACGCACACGCCGCGTTCGTGCAGATGCCGGTGTGCATCTGGCGTGGTCGGGCCGTTCGCCCCTTCCACAAGCAGCCTGGCCTTGATGGCCGGTGCGTTCTCCATCGTGATCTGGTTCTCGAGCGCGGCGGGCACCAGCACGTCCACCTCCAGACCGAACAGCTCGGCGTTGGTCAGCGGTTCCCCCCCGGGGAACCCGGAGATCGTGGCATGCTGCTTCGCGTAATCGAGCATCCTCTCGATGTCCAGCCCCTTCTCGTTGTACACGCCCCCTTTCCAGTCGGTCACCGCGACGACCCTGCTGCCGATCTTCGCGAGGAGATCCGCCGAGACGGATCCCACGTTGCCGAACCCCTGCACGGCCACCTTCGCCCCACGGATGTCGAATCCCAGGTGCTTCGCCGCCTCGCGCGCGACGATCATCACGCCGCGGCCGGTCGCCTCGCGGCGGCCGAGCGATCCGCCCAGCTCGATCGGCTTGCCGGTCACCACTGCCGTCTCCGTGTGACCCTCGTGCATGCTGTAGGTGTCCATCACCCACGCCATCGTCTGCTCGTTGGTGTTGACGTCCGGAGCCGGCACGTCCTTCTCCGGTCCGATCGCGTCCATGATCTCCGCGACGTAGCGGCGCGTCAGCGCCTCGAGCTCGCGGCGCGACAACCGCGTCGGGTCGCAGATGACGCCCCCCTTGCCGCCGCCGAACGGAATGTGCGCGACGGCGCATTTCCACGTCATCCAGGCAGCGAGCGCGGTGACTTCGTCGAGCGTCACGTTCGGATGGAAGCGGATTCCCCCCTTTGCCGGCCCAAGCGTGATGCTGTACTGCACCCGGTACCCGGTGAAGACCTCGATTTCGCCGTTGTCCATGAGGACGGGACAGGACACCATGATCTGCCGCTTCGGGTGGGTGAGGATCTTCCAGATTCCGGGGTCGAGGCCCAACAGCCGCGCCGCGCCGTCGAACTCCTGCAGCATCGACTGAAACGTGCTCCCGGCTGTCTCCATGACCATGAGGCAAAACTCCTTCGAATGGGAGTGTCCGCCGTGTGAGGCGGCGAGCAATCAAACGGATCACCCTACTGTTTCGGATCGCACCAAGTCAAGCCGAGGAGCCTCACCTTGCACCAACCCTACAGCCGCGCGGCAGCAAGAACAGGACCGTCCGGACGTCACGAATTTCAAGGAAATTTGGACCGACGCGCCGGGAATCCGTCAGTTCGCCGCCAAAAGGACGAGCGACTATGGATTGGCGCCGATCGACTCATATAATGCAGGGACGTATGAAAAGCGCGACGGCTGACACTGACAAGCAGCGGTGGGAGCGGGACGTCCTCGAGCCCGCGCTCGAGAAGGCCCCCGAGCGCGACGTGCCGTTCACCACGATCTCGGGGCGGCCGATCGAGCGCCTCTACACGCCGGACGATATCGCCTCGCTCGACTACGGGCGCGACCTGAACGACCCAGGGGCGTTTCCGTACACACGCGGGATTCACCCCACCGGCTACCGCGGCAAGATGTGGACGATGAGGCAGTTTGCCGGGTTCGGGACGCCGGAAGAGACCAACGAGCGGTACAAGACGCTGCTCGAGGCGGGCGGTACCGGCCTCAGCGTGGCCTTCGACCTGCCGACGCTCATGGGGCGCGATCCCGACCACGAGCTGTCGCTCGGCGAGGTCGGCAAGTGCGGCGTCAGCATCACGTCGCTCGCGGACATGGAGCGGCTCTTCGACGGCATTTCGCTCGCCGGCATCACGACGTCGATGACGATCAACTCGCCGGCGCCGATGATCTTCGCGATGTATCTGGCGGTGGCGGAGAAGCAGGGGGCCGACTGGTCGAAGCTGTCGGGCACGCTCCAGAACGACATCCTCAAGGAGTTCATCGCGCAGAAGGAGTACATCTATCCGCCGCGCGAGTCGATGCGGCTCATCACCGACATCTTCGCGTTCTGCGCGAAGGAAGTGCCGAAGTGGAACACGATCTCGGTCAGCGGATATCACATCCGCGAGGCGGGCTCGACCTCGCTGCAGGAGCTGGCGTTCACGCTGCGCGACGGCATCGAGTACGTGCAGTACGGAGCGGACGCCGGCCTCGACGTGGACGCGTTCGCTCCGCAGATCTCCTTCTTCTTCAACTCCCACAGTGATTTCTTCGAGGAGGTCGCGAAGTTCCGGGCGGCGCGCAAGATCTGGGCGCACGTCATGCGCGAGCGGTTCAACGCCAAGCAAGAGCGCTCGTGGAAGCTGCGCTTCCACACGCAGACCGCCGGCGTCTCCCTCACGGCCCAGCAGCCCTACAACAACGTCGTCCGGACGGCGCTGCAGGCGCTGGCGGCCGTGATGGGCGGCACGCAGTCGCTGCACACCAACTCGCTGGACGAGGCGCTCGCGCTGCCGACCGCCGAGGCGGCGACGCTGGCCCTGCGCACGCAGCAGATCATCGCGCACGAGAGCGGCCTCACGAACCTGGTGGATCCGCTGGGCGGGTCGTACTTCGTCGAGCGGCTGACGCTCGACATGGAACAGGGCGCCAGGGAATACTTCGACACGATCGACGCCATGGGCGGGATGGTCGAGGCCATCGAGCAGGGCTTCCCGCAGCGCGAGATCGCCGAGGCGTCCTACAAGTTCCAGCAGGCCGTGGAACGGCGCGAGAAGATCATCGTCGGGGTCAACGACTACGTCGAGGAGGACGAGCCGCGGCATCCCATCCTCTACATCGACGAATCGACGTACGACACGCAGATCTCGCGGCTGCAGGAGCTGAAGCGGCGGCGCGACAACGACGCCGTGCGCCGCTCGCTGGACGCGTTGCGCGAGGCCGCACGCGGCGGCGCCAACACGATGTACCCGCTGCTCGACTGCGCCCGCGCCTATGCCACCGTTGGCGAGATGTGCGATGCGCTCAGGGAGGTCTGGGGCGAGTACGAGGAGGTACCCCTGATCTAGTTTCCAGTTCCCAGCTCCCAGCTGCCAGCTGGGAAACTGCTGGAAGCTGGAAGCTGGCAACTGGAAGCCATTTCATGCAGAAAATCCGCGTCGTCATTGCGAAACCCGGCCTCGATGGCCACGACCGGGGGGCGAAGGTGATCGCGCGCGCGCTGCGCGACGCGGGCATGGAGGTGATCTACACCGGCCTGCGGCAGACGCCGGAGCAGATCGTCGGCGCCGCGCTGCAGGAGGACGCCGACGCCATCGGCCTGTCGATCCTCTCGGGCGCGCACATGCACATCTGTCCGCGCGTGATGGAGCTGCTGAAAGAGAAGGGGCTGGACGACGTGCTGGTGGTCGTCGGTGGGATCATCCCCGACGTGGACGTCCCGAAGCTGGAGGCGCTCGGCGTGAAAGGCATCTTCCTCCCCGGCACGCCCATGCAGACGATCATCGATTTCATCCAGCAGAACGTCAGACGACGGGTGGACGTAGTCGATAGTCGATAGTCGATGGTCGAAGTCCAAGTCCTGGTCGACTTCGGCTTTGACTGTGACTTTGACTATCGACCATCGACTGACAACGCCTACAGCCTTACCTCAGCCAACTGCCAGCGTCCGGAGGCGAGAAGGCCCCTAACCTCTTGTCTAATCTTGACTTCCGCGTCCCCTCGTCGTAGGCTCGTCTGGAATGCCGCACAAGCTGCTGCTGGCCGATGACAGCGTGACCATCCAGCGTGTCATCGAGCTGACGTTCGCGGATGAAGACGTGCAGGTCGTCGCGGTCGGCGACGGCAAGCAGGCGATCGAGCGCGTACAGTCCGATCCTCCGGACATCGTCCTTGCGGACGTGGGGATGCCGGAGCGGGACGGTTATGAGGTCGCCGCGTTCATCAAGGGCAACCCGCAACTGGCGCACATTCCCGTGCTGCTGCTGACGGGCGCGTTCGAGCCGATTGACGAGACCCGCGCGCGCGCCGTGGGCTGCGACGGGGTGCTCGTCAAGCCGTTCGAGCCGCAGATGGTGATCAACCGCGTCAAGGATCTGCTGTCGGGGCGACGGCCAGCGGGTCTGTGGGCGGGCGTTCCCGGAGGGCAGCCCGCGCGCCAGCCGGCTGCGTCTGCCACGACGGACTTCGACCTTCGCGGTGCGGTGCCCCCCGGTCCGGCGGGGCCTTCCGGCTCCCTGGAAGACTATTTCGATCGGCTGGACGCGGCATTTGCCGGGATCGACAGCGGGGCAACGCCGGCCGCGCCCGCGCCGGCACCTGCGCCGGCCGCACCGCGTCCATCCCTCGAGCCCCTCCAGACAGCGCCTCCGCAAGCGCCGGTCGAGACGTTCGACGCGCACGACGATCTCGCGGGATGGGATCCGGACCTCCGCGGCGACCCGAGTCATCCGGCGGTGCTCGACCCGATCTTCGTGCCGCCGCACGAGCCGGCGCCCGCTCGCCAGCCGCCGACGCCCACGCTCGTCGAATCCGTCCCGCAGCCGGCGGCGGTCGCGCGCGCGACTCAGACAGCTCAGCCGACGGCGTCGCTTGCCGACGCCTTCGCCGCGCTCCTTGCCGCCGAACGAGGGCAGCCTGTCGCCCCCTCGGCGGTGCGCAGCGCCATTCCGGACCAGACCATCGACGACATCGTGCATCGCGTCATCGAGCGTCTCGGGGACCGTGCCGTGCGCGAGACCGTGCTGGACGTCGCCGAGCGGCTGGTCCGGGAGGAGATCGAACGGATCAAGAGTAGGCGGTAGACAGCCGGCAGCGGGCAGCTGGCGGCTGGCAGTGGATCACGCTGTCACGCTGAATCACATCTCAGCTCGACAGCTCGACACACAGCGTGCTGCTTGCTGCCAGCCGCCTGCTGCCCACTGAGTTGCACTGCCTGCCGTAAGTCGGTACGATCACGCGTTTATGTCAGACGGCTCCTCCCCGAAGTCTTCCTTGGGTGTCCCCGACAAGCCGGCGCTCGAAGGTCTCGAGACGAAATGGTCCGCCCGCTGGGACGCTGAGGGCACGTACCGTTTCGATCGCACGCGGCCGCGCGCCGAGGTGTACTCGATCGACACGCCGCCACCGACGGTGAGCGGATCGCTGCACGTCGGCCATGTCTTCTCGTACACGCACACGGACGTCATCGCCCGGTTCCAGCGGATGCGCGGAAAGACCGTGTTCTATCCCATGGGCTGGGATGACAACGGCCTGCCGACCGAGCGGCGCGTCCAGAACTACTTCGGGGTCCGGTGCGATCCATCGCTGCCGTACGATCCGGGTTTCACGCCGCCGGCCAAGCCGGGCTCGCACGCGATTGCCGTTTCCCGTCCGAACTTCATCGAGCTCTGCGCGAGGCTCACGGTCGAGGACGAGAAGGTCTTCGAGGATCTCTGGCGCCATCTCGGCCTGTCGGTGGACTGGTCGATGACCTACGCCACCATTGAAAAGCGCTCGCAGCAGATCTCCCAGCAATCGTTCCTGCACCTGCTGCAGCGCGGCTACGCCTACCAGGTCGAGGCGCCGACCCTCTGGGACGTCGATTTCCGTACGGCGGTCGCGCAGGCCGAGCTCGAGGATCGCCTTCGGCCCGGCGCGTACCATCGCATTCGCTTTGCGCGAGCCGATGCGGGCCCGGATGCCTGCATCGAGATCGACACCACGCGGCCCGAGTTGATCCCCGCGTGCGTGGCCCTGGTCGCGCATCCCGACGACGAGCGCTACAAGCCATTGTTCGAGACCGACGTGATCACGCCGCTCTTCGGCGTGCGCGTGCCCATCAAGCCGCATCCGCTGGCCGATCCGGAAAAGGGATCCGGTGTCGCCATGATCTGCACGTTCGGCGATGTCACCGACGTCGTGTGGTGGCGCGAGCTCGGCCTGCCGGTGCGGGCGATTATCCAGCCGAACGGCACGTTCAGACCCGTCGCCTGGGGCGCTCCCGGGTGGGAGTCCGTCGATCCGGCGCGCGCGCAGCATCACTACGATCAGCTCGCCGGCCTGCCGGCCGTCAAGGCGCGCGCGAAGATTGTCGAGGCGCTCAAGGAGAGCGGCACCCTCATCGGCGAGCCGCGGCCGATCGAGCACGCCGTGAAGTTCTACGAGAAGGGGGACCACCCGCTCGAGATCGTGACGAGCCGCCAGTGGTTCATCAAGACGATGGATCTGCGGGAGGCACTCCTGGCGCGCGGCCGCGAGCTCCGGTGGCATCCGCCGTACATGCAGGCGCGCCTCGAGAACTGGATCAACGGACTTGCCGGTGACTGGTGCGTGAGCCGCCAGCGCTTCTTCGGCGTGCCGTTTCCGGTGTGGTACAAAGTCGGCGACGGCGGTACGGTCGACTACAGCCAGCCGCTGCTGCCACGCGAGGATCGACTGCCGATCGATCCGTCCACGGACGTCCCCGACGGCTACACGGCCGACCGGCGTGACAAGCCGGGCGGCTTCTCGGGCGACCCCGATGTCATGGACACGTGGGCCACCTCTTCGCTCACCCCACAGATTGGCGCGCACTGGACGGACGATCCGGATCTCTTCGCGCGCGTGTTTCCCATGGACCTGCGTCCCCAGGCCCACGACATCATCCGCACGTGGCTGTTCGACACGCTGCTCCGCTCGCACGTGGAATTCGATTCGCTGCCCTGGACGAATGCGGCCATTTCGGGATGGGTACTCGATCCCGACCGCAAGAAGATGTCGAAGTCGAAGGGTAACGTGGTCACGCCGAAGGGCCTGCTCGAGGAGCACGGGTCGGACGGCGTCCGCTATTGGGCCGCCAGCGGGCGATCGGGCACGGACACCGCCTTCGATCCGGGCCAGATGAAGGTCGGGCGCCGCCTGGCGATCAAGATTCTGAACGCGTCGAAATTCGTGCTCGCCAGATCCGGACCGCGCGGCGAAGTGACCTCGGCGGTCGATCGCGGGTTGCTCACCAGCCTCGCCCGCCTGGTGCGGGAGTCGACGGCGGATCTCGACGACTACAACTACACGCGGGTCCTCGAGCGGACCGAGACGTTCTTCTGGTCTTTCTGCGACGATTACCTCGAGCTCGTGAAGGGGCGTCGCTACGGGGATCAGGGACCCGAGCTCGCGGCGTCGGCCAACGGCGCGCTGCTCGCGGCGCTCTCCGTGATGCTGCGGCTGTTCGCGCCATTCCTTCCATTCGTCACCGAGGAAGTGTGGTCCTGGTGGCAGGACGGGTCCGTGCACCGGGCTCCATGGCCGATCCCCGGCGAAGTGCTCGCCGCGTGCGCGCCGTGCGCCGAGGACGACCGCGCGGTCGAGGCGCTGCAGTTCGCCGCCGCGGTCCTCGGCGCCATCCGCAAGAAGAAGTCAGAAGGGCAGCGGCCGTTGAAAACAGGCGTGAGGCGCGCGGTCGTGCACGCGCCAGAGACCCGGCTGTCGCTGCTCCCCGAGATCGAGCGCGACCTGCGCGCGTCCGGGCTGATCGAGGCGCTCGAAGGCGTGGCCGCGGACGAGCTGCACGTCGAAGTCGAGCTGACGCCCCCGGAGGAGCGCACGGCATGAAGTCGATTCCGTTCGAGCCGCTCGAACCGGCCTTGTACCGTGAACCGGTGCGCCGCGCGCTGGCCGAGGATCTCGGGTGGGGCGACGTCACGACGGAAGCGACCGTGGACGGATCGCTGCGGGCCCGCGGGGTCCTCCTCGCCAAGTGCCGCTGCGTCGTCGCCGGCCTCGACGTCGCCGCCGAGGCGTTCCGCCAGCTCGATCCCGGCGCGGAGTTCATCGCGCACGTGCAGGACGGCGCCTGCTGCGAGCCGGGGACCGTGCTCGCGGAAGTGCGCGGGTTTGCCGCGTGGATGCTGACCGCCGAGCGCACCGCGCTCAACTTCCTCCAGCGCCTGTCGGGCATCGCGACGATCACGCATCAGTGCGTCGAGGCCGCGGCCGGGCGCATCACCGTCCTCGACACGCGCAAGACGACGCCGACGCTCCGCGCGCTCGAGAAGTACGCGGTGCGCGCGGGCGGAGGCACGAACCACCGCGCCGGTCTGGACGATGGCATCCTGATCAAGGACAACCATATCCGCCTCGCTGGCGGGGTCACCGAGGCGCTCCGGCGCATGAAAGCGGCGCACCAGGAGATGCCGGTCGAAATCGAGGCGCAGAGCCTCGACCAGGTGGACGAGGCCCTTGCCGGCGGCGCGGACATCATCCTGCTCGACAACATGTCGAACGAGGACATCGTCCGGGCGGTCGGCCGCATCGCGCGGCGCGCGACGGTCGAAGTGTCGGGGGGCGTCACGCTCGAACGGATTGCCGATCTCGCGCAGACCGGCGCCGACTACGTGTCCATCGGCGCGCTGACGCATTCGGCCCCCGCGGTCGACCTCAGTTTCGAGCTGGAACCCGATTCGCCGGGGGGCCCGTCGCCGATACGAGGTTCGTCCGCGGGCGGCGCCGGCGTGGAATGACCGAGCCGTTGCCCAGCGACATGGCCGCAGCGCTTGCCGCGACCGCGCGGCGGCGCGGCCCGTTCGGCGACCCGCTGTACTACTTCTCGGAGACGAGCTCGACCAACGACGTCGCCGGCGGTCTCGCGGAGCGCGGCGCGCCGGAGGGGACGACCGTCGTGGCGGCCGCGCAGACGGCAGGCCGCGGCCGGCTGGGGCGCGAGTGGTTCTCGCCGCCCGGCGCGGGACTCTACGTGTCGGTCGTCTGCCGCGACCTGGTGGCGGCGCCGCTGCTCACGCTTGCCGGCGGAGTGGCCGTCGCCGACGGCATCCGCACGGCCACGGGACTGCCCGTGCAGATCAAATGGCCGAACGACGTCGTCATTCAGCCGGCCGCCCCGGCCAGGGCGCGCAAGCTCGCCGGCATCCTGGCCGAGGCCTCGTCGGGCGCGGAAGGCTTGCAGTACGTCGTGCTCGGATTCGGCATCAACCTGCGCCACGCGGCGTATCCGTTCGCGCTGACGGACCGCGCGACGTCGATTGAGGCGGAGCTGGGACGGCCGCCGGATGGCGGCGCGGTGCTGGCCGAGACGCTCGCGGCGCTCGCGGGCGCCATCGCGCAGTTGTCCGAGGGGCCGGCCGTGATTCTGGAGCGATGGCGTGCCCTTGCGCCATCGGCACACGGCGGCCGCGTCGAATGGGACACCCCGTCGGGGACCGAATCGGGCACCACGGCGGGGATTGGCGATGACGGCGCCCTGCTCGTGCGCACCGGCGACCGCGTCGAGCGGATCATGTCGGGGGAAGTACAGTGGAAGTAGAACTGGGCTCTTCACCCTTTCCGAGAGACACGTATGCTTTTGGCCATTGACGTCGGCAACACGAACATCGTGCTCGGGGTCTTCGACGTCGGACGTCTGGCCGAGAGCTGGCGGCTGGCGACCTTCCGTGAGCGCACGGCGGACGAGATCGGGATCCTGGTCACGCACCTGTTCGAGCGCAGCCGGATCGACCTGGGCCGCGTCGACGGCATCATCCTGTCGTCGGTCGTTCCGCCATTGACGCGGACGATGGAGGAGATGGCGGAGCGGTTTTTCAGCCGGCGTCCGCTGACGGTGGATCCCGGCAGCAACACCGGCATGCCGGTCCTCTACACGCCGCCATCAGACGTCGGCGCGGATCGCGTGGTCAACGCCGTTGCCGCGTACGAATCCTTCGGACGCCGAGAGAAGATTCCCGTCATCGTTGTCGATTTCGGGACCGCCACGACCTTTGACGCCATTTCCGGCGCCGGTGAGTATATCGGCGGCGTGATCTGCCCGGGCATCGGCATCTCGGCGGATGCGTTGTTCCAGCGCGCCGCGCGGCTGCCCCGCGTCGACGTGCGAAAGCCCCCGGCCGTCATCGGCGGGACGACCGTGACCTCCATGCAGTCCGGGTTGTTCTACGGCTACGTGTCGATGGTGGACGGCATCGTCGCGCGCATGCGCGCGGAGCTCGCCGGGGGCGATCGAGCGGCGTGCATTGCCACGGGCGGCATGGCCGACATCCTGGCTAGCGAGACGACGGCCATCGAGCGGGTCGTGCCGGACCTGACGCTGCAGGGGCTGCGGATCATCTGGGAGCGGAATCGGGGGTAGTGGAATTGCAGATTGCCGATTGCCGCGATCGACGGACTGCCGCGCTGTCGACTGTCGCAGGCAGCAGGCAGCAGGCAGCAGGCGGTGGATCACGCTGTCACGCTGTAACGGGAAACAGCTCGACAGCGGGACCTACTGCCTGCTGATTCACCCATGGATCCAGCTGAGTACTGTCGCGAGATCGAAACATATCTCTGCGGAAAGAACGAGGGACACCTGATCCGCATCGTCGGGCCCGCCTTCGAACAGGTGTGCGGGTGGGCGGCGCAAGGCGTCCCGCTGAAGATCGCCTTCCGCGGCATCGACCGTTATTGCCAACGCTACTATGCGAAGGGGCCGCGGCGGCGCCCGGTGCGCATCGAATTCTGCGAGGCGGACATCCTCGACGCTTTCGACGACTGGCGTCGTGCCGTCGGGGTCTCCGCGGCGGCGGGCGGGAGCGCGGACCCCGAGCCCGCGCCGCGCAAGACGCCGCTGGCGCAGCACCTCGAGCGCGCGATCGCCCGTCTGGCGCCCGCGGGCGTGGGACGCAGCGCCGCGTTCGTGACGGCCATCAGCGACATCGTCCGCGAGCTGGATCTGCTGGCCCCCGATGCGAAGGGGGCGCGTGGCGAGACTCGCGCTCGGATCGTCGGTCGTCTTTCCGAGATCGATCGAGTGCTGATGGACGCGGCGCTCGGCGAAGTCGACGAATCCGCAGCGGCCGGGCTCCGGCAGGAGGCCGCCACCGAGCTCGCGCCGTTTGGATCGCGGATGCCGCCGGACGCGCGCGCGCGCGCCGGTCAGTCGGCGTTCGAACGCCTCGTGCGCGAGTCGCTGGGGTTGCCCGTTCTCACCTATGATTGAGGTCGGTCAGGAAATCGAGCTCGCGATCGAGAAACCGGCCGCCGGCGGCCGGATGATTGCCCGGCACGACGGGCAGGTCGTCCTCGTGCTCGGCGCCATTCCGGGTGAGCGCGTCGTGGCGCGCATCGAACGTGTCGAGAAGCGGCTGGCCTTTGCCGCGACGACCCGGGTCGTCGCGCCTTCAGCCGACCGCCGCGAGACAACCGGAGACCCGCTGTGCGGCGGGTGCGTGTATTCGCATATCGCGTACCCGCGGCAGCTGGCACTCAAGGCGGACGTGGTGGCCGACGCGTTCACACGCATCGGCCGCGTTCCGCTCGAGACGTCCGTCACGGTCGCGGCCTCCCCGGAGCGCGGCTACCGGCTGCGCTCCCGCCTGCACGTCCGCGGCGGACACATCGGATCCTATCGGGAAGGCACCCACGAGCTGTGCGATGTGGCCCCGACGGGCCAGATCCTGCCGGACACACTCGGCGCCGTGGCCGCCGCGGTGTCGGCCCTGAACGCCGCAGGCGTCGAAGCATCCTCGATTCGGGTCAGTGAAAATATCCCGGCGTCGGAGCGCGCGCTGCACATCGAACTGTCGTTCGGCTCCGCGAAGGCCGCGGCCGCCCTCGAACACGCCGTTGCGGCCGCCTCGCTGACCGGTTGCAGCGCCCGGACGGTGACCGGGGACGTCCTGACCGCGGGATCTCCGGCCGTGTCGGACACCCTTCGAGCCCTGACCGCCGGCCGTTTCGAAGGCACGCTGTCGCGCAGCGCGGAATCGTTCTTTCAAGCCAACCGCTTTCTGCTTCCGGTGCTCGTCACGACCGTGCTCGATGTGGTGAGCGCCGGGCCGGCCGGGGAGATTCTCGATCTGTACGCGGGCGTGGGGTTGTTTTCGGTCGCGCTTGCCGCTGCCGGGCACGAGCGGATCACCGCCGTCGAGGGGGATCGCCACAGCGGCGCGGATTTGCGGCGGAACGCGGCAGCCTGGCCGGCGGTCTGGCCCATCGTGGGCGCGGTGGAGGATTACCTGGCGGGCACGCGCGGCATCCCGCCGGCGACGATCGTCGTCGATCCACCGCGGACGGGGATCTCACGCCAGGCGATGGAAGCGGTCGTTGCCGCGGGCGCGACGCGTGTGATCTATGTCTCGTGCGATCCGCCCACGATGGCGCGCGACGCCCGTCGCTTGCTGGACGGCGGCTATCGCCTCAGTTCGCTTCGAGCGTTTGATTTGTTCCCAAACACCCCGCACGTGGAAAGCCTGGGCGTGTTCGATCGCTGAGTCTCTGGAGGAGAGCCATGGCGAAACAAGTCGCGCTGTCCGCTCTTTCAGGGTGTGTCTGGGCAGCGATCGCCTTCGTGCTGTTGGAGAGACCTGACAACGTCGGCTTCATCGGCGGCGCTGTGGCGTCGCCGCTCATCGGCGTGGTCATGGGCCTTGCGTCTCCCGGATTCCGCCGCCGTCACCTGCTGGCGCGCATGGCCATCGCCGCCCTCACGCTCTACGCGGCCGTCGGCCTGTTCGGCGCTGCTGGCGGCGCGGCGAACGTCATGTTTGGCGAGCCGCGCACAGGCGGTGTGTTAGCTTAGCCGGCCTTTTGGAGTGCGAGGAGCTTCCGTCGCACGGACTGCGGAAAGTCGACGAACGCGAACTGCGTACTGGCGAACAGGTAATCTTCTCCACTCTCGTCAACGATGCGGATCAAGTTGTCCTTCGCCGCGCGCGCGTCTGGCAATGCTCGATAGATCTTGCCGCGGATCAGCGAGGCCTCATTTCCCGCGTTGTCCAGGCAGAGCGCGAATTGCGTCGTCCGTCGTTTCATGGTTGGTCCACGTACTGCTTGATCTTGAAATCTCGCTTGCCGATGCTCTGCAGCGGTCTGTTAGCCCGCCTTGCGTGTGCCGCGAGCGCGCCGGGATGGCACGGCCTCGATGACCGAGCGCAGCAGACGATTCACCGACTTCGAAGAGTCGAACACCTGGGCAACATCGGGCTCCAGGACGACAGCGACGGCGCCCTTCCCGAATCGAGAGGCAAAGCGGTTTGGGCGACTCTTGCGAAAGTCGAATTGGTACTCTGCCCGCAGTTCGTCACGGCCGTTTCTGGAACTTGGCTTTGGCGCTTTGCTCATATTCCTGTCGCTCGCGTTTCGTCGCTTTCCGCGCGCTGATGATCCGGACCTTCGGCGCTCGCTCTGTAAAGGATACCAGCAGCAATCGCTGCCGCTGAGAATACCCGACGATGATCTCCCGGGCCTCGTCGCCCGTATGATGGGGGTCGTCGAAGATGCGCGCCGACGGGTCGGCGAATACGCTCAGGGCCTCGTCGAAGCCCAAGCGATGCTTCTTGAGGTTCTCCTCAGCCTTGCTCGGATCCCATTCGAACTCGAGACTCATCGGACGACTTCTGCTCTCAAATCACCTGCCCTGTCTGCGGATTCTCCCCTGCTTCGTCGGGCTAGCGTTTCGCGCTCACCCGCGGGCGCTCCGCGTCAGGTCCCGCGGCCGTCGGGTGCAGCGCAGTGTTAGCCTGCACCCCCCCTTGACCGCGTGTTTCCCGAACGGTTCTCCCAGGTCCTGGGCGAGCCGTCACTTGATGGTCTCTGCCCTGACGCTGTGATGCGAGAACGTCCCGAGGATCCCCAAGAAGAAGACGAAGGAGTAAACGAGCGGTGCAATGCCCAGCAGCGGACTGAGTTCACCTGTCAACCGGTACATCAGCACTCGATTGAGCAGGTGGTACACCAGCAGGACAATGCTCGCGGCCCGGCTCCCTCGGTATACGCCGCAGGCGAGCCCAAGGAAGATCGCGACGTCGATGACGCTGCCCCATCCCATGAATTCGTCGCCAAGTGCGATCGAAACGACCGTAATCACCGCTGCGTAGACAGCAAGCCCAGAGGCTGCGAGTCTGAACCGTCCGGCGACCTGTTGACTAATGGCCATGAGTCGTCCCCACGGGCCCAACGGACATTACCAGCCTGCGCAATTCCCCGGTTGCGCCGGTGGAGCTGTCACTTTCACGGAGTTGTCGCATGGGTTGCAATGAGGCGGTCGAGAATTTCAACACCTTGGCCCGTGCACGCCACAAGCTCTCGCCGAGTATGCGACACTCTGACGGGAGCGACAAAGACGAGGGGGAATAGCCCTGCAGCCACCTCACCTGAGATCACGATCGTGCCCGAATGCGTGTCGTAGTCTCTCGTTTCACGAAGTTGGTCCATGAGAGGGTGAACCGTGGGATCAAGATGTCCGCTTTGCCATCGCTGACACCAAACGATCCAATCACGTTTCCGTCGTGAACTGCCAAATCCCTTCGCGTCCCGGACGAAGTACAGAACCGTCTTCCAGCAGTGCAGGTACGCCCGGAAGTAGCGCCGGATAACCGCAAGGTCGTGGCCGTGCTGCGGTCCGCGAACGATCTCATCGATCCTCTCGTGGAACCACTTCGCGTCTTCAAATGACGTATTCATCTCTGTGATGGTCGACATGTCCGTTCGATGAACTTGTCCGGCTAACGTGCAGTCACCCGCAGGAACCGGGCCCCCTCGCGGTCTAAACACCGCTCCCATCTCTGCGTCACAGACGCACAACGCGCAGGCAGAGCAGCGCTTGGACAGGGAATATGCGACCTGTGCGACAGCGGATTAGCTCGGTCTGCGCATTTCGATATGCTGCACCCCTCACGGCAGGTCGTCAAGCGGGCTTCTGACGCTGCTACAACCCCGAACCACCCGTGAACGCGCGTCATCTCGGGATCGTCGCCGCCATCGATGCCCGATGGCCGGTCGTTGTCGAGAAGTAGTCAATCCACGCCTCACGAATCCCGTTCGCGCGCTCGAGCAGCTCGCGGCTCGGCGTCTTGCCGTGCTCGACCATCACGACGATCCCGGTGTTGAAACGTTTCTGCGCACGATCGACGTCGGGCAGCCGCGCGCCTTCGACCGCGATGACGTCCTGAATCGTGATCTTCGTCCGGTCGGCTTTGAAGATCGGACGACCGTTGGCGTCTCGTCCCGCCGGAACCAGATTACGAAGGATGAAGAAGTCGGGTACCTCGGCGGCGCTGATGAGGCCCATCAGGTACAGATCGAGGTACGACCATCCCGTCGCCGGCACGTAGTAATCGTCATCGAGCTGTGTGAACGTCCCGTCGAAGTTGTCCTGCCACACGCCGCCACCCATGGCCGACGCTTCGGTCGGTCGCTGAAACGGAAAGGCAGCCGCCGCCTGTAGGCCCCGCGCCCAATGCGTGGGACCGAGCGGGATGGTTTCGGTTCCGACTTTCGCCGAGACGAACGCGCCCCAGCGATGCCCCATCTCGTGGCCGATCTGCGACATCGCGTAGTTGTACGGCAGCAGCTTGCGATCGGGCGTTCGCTCGCCGATCTGATGGGCGTATGCAACGATGTTGCGCGAGTTGGTGTCGGTCGCCCCTTCAGGTGGCCGTTCCTGCATCTGGTTCGATCCGACGTACACCGGCTGAACGAACTGCCACTGGAACCGCCCCGCGCTGCAATAGCTGTCGAGCCCCCGCTGCGTGGCGCCGATGCCGGTCACCGCGCCGCCATCCGGGCCGCCGCCGAGCGGACCGTTGCTCGGTGTGCCGGCCTCCTGATTGTCAACACGGAAGTCCGAATAGTAGGCGAGAAAGTCGAAGTGGTCCCCGAGCGCTTTGATCACCGTGCACGTCATATCCCGCGGGTTCGGCAGTCTCAAGTAGTGGAATGATTCGAAGACCGACGCGAACGCTCCGTCCTGCGGACGGACGGCGGACAGATCCTGTTCCGGGCTCTGCAGCCCGGCCAGGGTGACCGGCCGGGCTGCGACGGCGTCAGTCGGACCCGCTGCGGGTCCAGATGCAATCTCAGCGGAGACCGTAATCGCGTCGCCGGCCTTGAAGCCGGCCGGCAGCAGACCTTGCACCGATACGCTGTTGCCGCGCACGCTCACGGCGGACGAGGCTCCCGGGCCCGACGCTACATATCGCGGCGTGCCGCCTCCGCCGCGAGCGCCGCGGCCGCCGCTCGTGCCGCGGATCGTCCAGACGAAATCCGCCGGGGCCGCGCTCGCGGCGGGAGCCGTTTTGCCCTTCCTGAACGCGACCTGATAGGTCACTCCGTTCAGAACCGGATCGCCGTCCGGCAGTGCCGGCCCCCGCAGCTCGAACGTCACTTTGAGGAAGAGCGCATCAACGGCCGCCAGTCTGAGCGTCGTCAAGTCCAGGTGCGCCGGGATTGCCGGCTCGGAGGCATCCTTCAGCGCTGCAATCGGCTTCTCCCGGCCCGCATTCACCATCGGATAGATGCCGACGATGGCGTCCTTCGCGGCCAGCTCGTCGTAGGACATCTCGATCGTGCCGTCTTTGTGGAGGACGGCTTGAAAACGATTGACCGTCGGCTTCCACGTGAAGTCCTGGATACCGCCCACCGGTTCGGTCAGATTCCACGTCACGACCACGCGATCGGCAAGCTCTTTCACATGACGCCTTCCGGACAGACGAGGCTTCATGAACACGCAGATCGCCGGCTGCTGCGCGTTGACGAGCGCGCGCGCGGCCTCCTGCAGTTGGTCGAACCGGCCGATCGTCACGCCGCCGCGTCCCCCCGCGCCCGGCGTGCCGCCGCCTGCTCCCGCGCCGCGCCCCTCTCGTCCGGTGCCTGGCGCCGCGAAGGCGATCGAGCCGGTGGCGCCGACTGAGAACGCGTCCCAGGTCTTGCCGGAGAACGGAAAAGTGAAATTGTGCAGCGTCACCTGCGATCCGATCGCCTCGGCGCCCGGATCCGACTCCCACTGCAGCGCCACGGTCTCGGCGCGATAGCCGCCGGCGACCGGGCTGAAACGCAGCGTGCGCTTCTCGAGATCGAACAGGTTCGCCCGGCCGAGCGCGTCCTCGGCCACCTCGAAGACGATGAGGTTGTCGCGTGTCGTGATTCTGCCGATCGAGCGGCCCGGGGCCTGGCCGCCCTGCGCGTAGATCGGGGCGACGCCGATGGGTGCGCGAGGGAGGCCGAGCGAACCCACTCCAGCGAAGACAATAGACACAAGCCACAGGACCTTTCGCATCAGGCGACTCCAGTGGCGAGAGTCTAACAGGACTTCTTCTTTCCTTCTTCTGTGAACGACTGGGCCGCTGCGGAGATGAATGCGCGGAACAGCGGGGAGAACTCTCCCGTGCGCCAGAAGTTCTCCGGGTGCCATTGGACGCCGACGCAGAAGCGCGCCGCGGGGGCTTCGATCGCTTCCACGACACCGTCCTCCGCCGTGGCGGATGCGACGAGGTCGTCCCCGAGGCGGCCGACGGACTGATGGTGGCGGCTGTTGACGCGGCAGGTGTGCGCACCGCTGACCGCCTGGCCGAGCGCGCGCTCGAGCAGGGTCCCCGCCGAGACATGGACGTCGTGCGCGCTGAGATCCTGCGTGCTGTGCGGCAGTTCGCTGGCGACGGCGGATGGAATGTCCTGCACGAGCGTTCCGCCGCCCGACACGTTGAGCACCTGCGCGCCGCGGCAGATGGCCAGCAGCGGCACGTCGGCGTCCATCGCGCGGCGGGCCAGCTCGATCTCGAACTCGTCGCGCCCGGGCTCCGCGTCATGCACCGTCGGGTGACGGCCCTCGCCGTAGAGCACGGGATCGACGTCTCCGCCGCCGGTGAGCAGCACGCCGTCTACCTCGGCGAGGACGGCGTCCGGCCGTTCGTCGACGTCGAGGACGCGCGCGGAGCCTCCCGCCTGCTCGACCGACGTCACGTAATCCTCGAGGCTGCTGCAGCGCGTGATCCCGATGACTGGTTTCATACGGTCACATCTTGGCGGGAACGGTGCATCCCATGAGGTCGAGCGCGCGCGTGAGCTGCGCGCGGTAGTACGCCACCGCCGCCGCCCGCCAGGTGCGCACGTCGTCCCGCTCCTCGTTGAGGATCTGGTACTTGTGGTAGAAGCCGTTGAACGCCTGCGCGAGGCCGAACGCGTACTTCGCCAGCACGGACAGCTCGCGCGTTCGTACCGCCTGTTCGACGATCTCGTCGAGCCGGGCGGCTTCCAGCACGAGCCCCCAGAGTTCGTGCGCCTCGTCGCTGTCGGCGGTCAGCACGTCGGTGGACGCCGACGCCACCGCCGCGATCACGCCCGCTTCGTCGATCCCGAGCCGCTCCTGGAGCTTGTTGAAGATGTTGTTGGCGCGGACGACCGCGTACTGCAGGTACGGCCCGCTCTCTCCCTCGAAGCTGAGCGCCTCGTCGATGTCGAACACGATGACCTTGCCGCGTGAGAACTTCACCATGAAGTAGCGCACGGCCGACGTGGCGATCGCCTCGGCCACGCCGCGCACGTCGGCTTCGGACATCTCCGGATTGCGCTTCGAGACTTCGGCCGCCGCCTTCGCCGTGAGCCGGTCGAGCAGATCGTCCGCCTTCACGCCCAGTCCCCTGCGTCCGGACACCTCGACGAACGGCCGGTCGGAGTCGACCGACGTGGCGTAGCCCAGCTCACGCGCGGTCGCATGGGACAGCGCCACCATCTCGTACGCGTAGTGGATCGAATGGGCGGCCTGCGCGTCGAAGCCCAGAGCCGCGAGCGCCTGCTTCAGCAGCTTCTGCAGGTATGACTGCCGGGTGTCGATGACATTGCACACCCACGCCGCGCGTCCGAACGACGGCGCGCCGGCGTCCGCGTCGCGCTCGTTCGACGTCGTCGACCACAGCGCCTTCCCGCCGGCCTCCTGCTCGAAGATCCGATAGTGGAAGTCCTTGCCAAGAAGACCGAATTTCCACAATTGATACGCCATGTCCTTGCCGACATACGTGACGGTGCCGTCGGATCGGACGATGACCTTCTCGCGTTGCTCCGCCTTCGCATCGGCCGAGGCCATCGGGTCGGCCGATGCTCTGGCGGACAGGTCGGCGGACACGTCCGCTGGCTCTTCCCCCCCGGCGGCTTCGTCCTCGTCGATGGGCATGACCCAGCAGCCCTCGAGCTTGCCCTCGGTCTGCAGGAAGACGGCGCCGGTCTTCTTCAGGAACTCGAACGCGTGCGTCCAGAAATGCAGCCGCAGGATGTCGCCTTCCCACGTCAGCAGGTCGTACCGGATGTTCATGCGCCGCATCGTCGCGAGGTGGCAGCGCACGATGCGGTCGGCGATGAAGTGGGCGAGCCGAGCGGTCTCGTTGTCGCCGCGCTCGATGTCGTGCAGCGCCGCGGCGCGCACGCGGAGCCGGTCCGCGTCTTCTTCGTACCACTCGGTGACCCGCGCGTAGAGGTCCCAGCAGTAGTAGTCGAAGCGGCTCGACTCGGCGATGGTGCGCACCTCGTCGAGCGTGCAGTGCTCGAGCTCGCGAAAACCCACCGCGACGTCGGCCACCTGCACGCCGGTGTCGTCGATGTAGTTCTGGATCTCGACGTCGCGGCCGACAAACCGCAGCAGCCGCCCGAAGGCATCCCCCAGCGCGGCGTTCCGGAGGTGGCCGATGTGCGCCGCCTTGTTCGGGTTGATGGCCGTGTGCTCGACGATCGCCTTCGCGGTGTCCGGCTGCGGGCGCGCGGTTCCGCCCCGCAGCCATTCGAGCGTGAACGCGGCCCGATCGAGGAAGAAGTTGACGTAGCCGTTCGGCGCCGCCTCGATGCGCGCGACGCCGTCGATGGCGCCGAGCGCCTCGACGATCTCCCGGGCGATGGCGCGGGGCGCTTTCCGCAGCCGGCGCGCCAGATTGAACGCGAGCGGCACGGCCATGTCGCCAAGCGCCCGCCGCGGCGGCAATTCGACGGGAATGGCCGCGAGAACGGGATCGTCGCCGGCGATGCCGTAGAGCCGTGACACGGCGTCGGCCATTCGCGCGCGGACGGTCTGCTGTATCGGAAGAACCATGTCAGTCGATAGTCGTGAGTCGATAGTCCACGTCCAAGTCGATCGCCGGTCAGGCGTCCTGGTCAGTCGTGATACGATCTTCTGTTGAATTCGGCTTCCATTCCATCATTGCCTTGGCCCGCTCGTAATCATGCGGCGTGTTGACGTTCACGAAGAGCAGACCGTCCGGGTCGTACGCCGCGAGCGCCTCAGGGCCGAGCTCCCTGACCTGCACGCCATCGGGGAGCACCGCCGCGTGCAGCAGGCCCTTGTCGATGCGCGCGCGTATCGGCGCGGCGCAGCCTCTGCCGTAAATCGCGCAGAGCGGCTCGTAGCCGCGGACGCTCCTGGGGATCACGAGGTCGGCGTCCTCCTCCGCCATGCGGCGGAAGAGCGCAGCCGACAGGAACGGCATGTCGCACCCGACGACAATCGTGCGGTCGCACGGGGATTCGACGATGGCGGTATAGATGCCGCCGAGCGCGCCCGCGCCCGCAACCGCGTCGGGCACGACGCGCAGTCCCGGGGGCGCCTGCGCGGGATCGCCGCCGACCAGGAACACCGTCGACGCCACGTCCCGGAGCACCGCGAGCTGCCGATCGAGCATGCGCAGTCCGCCGATTTCGAGCGCCGCTTTGTTCGCGCCGCCGAGCCGTCGCGCCCGGCCGCCCGCAAGGATCGCCGCCGCGAGCGCATGCGCCTCGATGACGTCCGGCATGAGATCGTCAACTTTATCAGGTTTCGGCAATCCGCTGCGCGCCGCGCCCTCCATGAGTGAACCGAGAATCGGACGCGTGCTCGTCGCGAGCCTGCACCAGGCGATCGCGGATCTCCTGCCGACGCGGCTCGAGTTCTACGAGAACTGGCTCAACGTGTCCGGCCTGCGCGAAGGGACCATCGGGCTCGCGCCGCTCTCGGCGGTCCTCAGCTTCCTGCGTACCGAGGGAGAAGCCTACCAGCTCATTGCCACGCGCGCGGGCGAACTGGCCGCCGGGTGGACGGTGGCGGGCATGCCGGCCTACCAGCGGCGGATGATCCGGCTCCTGCCGGCGCCGTTGCGCGCGCGCGCGGCGCTGGGCGTCGGCCGCCGGCTCGTCAACGCCACGTACCCCGGTTCGCGCGCGCTGGTGCGATTCAGACGGCGGACGGCGGCCATCGACCTGCGCGGCTCGCTCTTCTGCGAGGTCCGCGAAGCGTCGGTCGCGCCGCTGTGCGGGTTCTATGCGTCGGCCATGGCGCACGTGCTCGAGCTCTTCGACTTTCGCGCCGCCGCGCGCGTCACGGAGTGCCGGGCCGGCGGCGCCGGCAAGGCCTGCCTGATGCTGGTTGACGTGGGCTCCTGATGCGTCGACGTCTCATCATCACCACGCTGCTCTGTCTGCTGGCCGCGGCCGCGCGGGCCCAGACGCCGGGCCACCGCGTTCTGGTCGTCCCGCTCGAGGACGGCGGGCACGAGCCGCGTCTCCACTGGCTCGGCGAAGCGTCGGCGGTGCTGATCGCCGACGAGTTGACCGCGCGCGGGCTCGGAGCGATCACGCGCGCCGAGCGCGTCCGCGCGTTCGAGCAGCTCCACCTGCCGCCCGCCGCGAGCCTGAGCCGCGCGACGATCATCAAGGTCGGCGAGCTGCTCGGCGCGTCCGAGGTCGTCGCGGGCTCGTTCGCCGTCAGCGGCGGTGAATTAACGATCGCCGCTCACACGATCCGCATCGACGTCGGGCGGATCGAGCCGGGCGCGACCGAGCGCGGTCCGCTGCCGCATCTCTTCACGCTCGTCGGGCGGGTCGCCGGACGCCTCTTTCCCGCCGCCGCCGTTCCTGATCCCGCGACGCGGGAACCCCGGCCGCCGCTCGACGCGTTCGAAAGCTACATCAAGGGGCTCCTTGCCGAGAGCCCGGCCGCGCAGGCTGCGTTCCTCGAGACCGCGATCCGCCAGCATCCCGGGTACGAGCGTGCCCTGATCGCGCTGTGGGACGTCCGCACCGAGCAGGAGGACCATGCGGCGGCGCTGGCGGCGGTGAAGAGCGTGCCCGCGGAGTCCCGGCGCGGCGTGACGGCCCGGTTTCTCGCGGGCGTCTCGCTGCTCGACCTGAAGCGCTACGACGAGGCGTTCGACGCGTTCAAGGCGCTGGCCGATGCCTTGCCGTCGTCACCGGACGCGGCGAAGCGTGGCGCGGCGATTTTCAACAATCTGGGCGTCGTCCAGTTGCGCCGCGGCGCGACGCCGCACACCGGCACCGCGACCTACTACCTGACGAAGGCCACTGACGCGGATGGCGGGGATCCCGACCTCCAGTTCAATCTCGGTTACGCGTACGTGCTCGAGGGGAACCACGACGGCGCGATCTACTGGCTCCGCGAGGCGGTGCGGCGCAATCCGGCGGACGCCGACGCACACTACGTCCTCGCCAGCGCGCTGCGGGCGGCGGGAAGCACCGTCGAGGCGGGGCGCGAGCGGGACCTCGCGCGCCAGTTGTCGTCGCGGTACGAAGAGCTCGAGCGGCGCGCGGCCGCCGACAAGCTGTCCGTGCCCCGCGGCCTCGCCCGCGTCCGCACCGACATGGACGCCTCGCACGCGGAGCGTCCCGAGCAGTCGATCGTCAATTCCGCGCAGCGCGAGCAGAGGGACCTCGCGCTCTTCCATCTGGATCGCGGCCGCCGGCTGTTCGAGCGCGAGGAGGACCGCGACGCGCTCGCCGAGCTGCGGCGCGCGGTCTATCTGTCGCCCTACGAAGCGCAGGCCCATCTCCTCATCGGCCGCATTCACCTGCGCAGCGGTCGTACCACGGAGGCGGTGGACGCCTTCAAGATTTCGATCTGGAGCGAGGACACGGCGGCTGCGCGGATTGCTCTGGCGGAGGCATACTTGAGGTTGCAGAAGCCGTCCGAGGCCCGCACCGAGCTGGAGCGGGCGCTGGCGCTCGATCCCGCGTCCTCGGAGGCCCGGCGGCTGCTTGGGGGTATCAAATAGGAGCCCGATTATGCGTGCTTCAATCTCCTCGTTGCTGGCCGGCGCAGCGCTCGTGCTGTGGGCCCTTTCCGGAGCCGCCCAACCGCAGTCTCCGGTCGTCTATACCGCCGTCGTGGACGGCATCATCCACCCGGTCGCGGCCGAGTACGTTCGCGGCGCGATTGAAAAGGCCGATGCCGCCGGCGCCGCGCTGTTCGTGCTGACGCTGCGCACGCCAGGCGGCCTGGTGGACTCCACGCGCGACATCAACAACGCCATCATCCGCGCGAAAACGCCCGTGGCGGTCTTCGTCGGCCCCGCCGGCAACCGCGCGGCCTCGGCGGGCTTCCTGATTACGATCGCCGCCGACATCGCGGCGATGGCTCCCGGCACGCACATCGGCGCCGCGCACCCGGTCGCCGGCAACGGCGAGAAGATCGACGACACGATGGCGAAGAAGATGGCGTCCGACGTCGCGGGCTACGCGCGGACGCTGGCCGCCCAGCGGAAGCGCAACGTCGCGCTCGTGGAGCAGGCGGTCACCGAGAGCCGGACCTTCACCGAGCAGGAGGCCATCGGCGCGGCGCCGCCGCTCATCGATCTGATTGCCAGCGACGTCCCGGACCTCCTCGCGAAGCTGGACGGCCGCAACGTCGCCCGCTTCGACGGCCGGCGCGAGACGCTGCACACGGCGGGAGCGTCGACGCATGCCGTCGACATGACGTTTTCGCAGAAGGTGCTGAGCGCGATCGCGCACCCGCAGATCGCGTACCTCCTCCTGATGCTCGGCACGCTGGGCCTGACCATCGAGTTGTGGAGCCCCGGCGCGGTGCTCCCCGGCGTCGCCGGCGGCATTTGCCTGCTGCTGGCCTTCTTCGCGCTCCAGGTCCTCCCCGTCAGCTACACCGGCGTGCTGCTGATCCTGTTCGGCATCGCGCTGCTGATCCTGGAAGTGAAGGTCACGAGCTACGGCCTGCTGGGGGTCGGCGGCATCGCCTCGCTCCTGCTGGGCTCGATGATGCTCATCGACTCGCCGCTGCCCGAGCTCCAGATCGGCCTGCGGCTCATTCTGCCCGTGACCTTCGGCGTCTCCGCCATCCTGGTGTTCCTGGCGCAGCTTGTTGTCCGCGCGCAGCGCACGCCGGCGGTGACCGGCACGGCGGGCATGCTGGACGAAGTGGGGCAGGCGCTCACCGACATCAATCCCGGCCGCGCGGGGCGCGTCCAGACGCACGGTGAAATCTGGACGGCGACGGCCGAGCAGCCGGTGCGGCAGGGAGAGCAAGTCCGTGTGACGGGCCTGCGCGGACTCGTGCTGACGGTCCGTCCCGACCGGCAGGAAGGCGCGCGCCTATAGGCCCCGCGCGATCTGCGTGCGCGGAAGCTCGGCCGCGTGTATGATCCGCCCGACTGGAGGCATACTGTGCTGTTTCCCCCGACACTGATCGTCGTCGTGATTGTCGTCCTCTACCTGCTGAGTTCCATCAAGATCCTCAACGAATACGAGCGGGCCGTCATCTTCCGGCTCGGCAAGCTGCTCGATGCGCCCAAGGGGCCTGGCATCATCCTCGTGTTCGCCCCTATCGATCGCATGGTCCGCGTCAGCCTGCGCACGATTGTCATGGACGTGCCGCCGCAGGACGTCATCACGAAAGACAACGTGTCGGTCAAGGTCAACGCGGTCGTGTACTTCCGCGTCATGGATCCGCGCCGCGCCATCGTCGAAGTGGAGAGCTACCACTATGCGACGTCGCAGCTCGCCCAAACGACCCTCAGAAGCGTCCTCGGCCAGTGCGAGCTCGACGACCTGCTGTCGGAGCGCGAGCGTCTGAATCAGCAGCTCCAGCAGATTCTGGATCAGCACACCGACCCATGGGGCATCAAGGTGTCGTCGGTCGAAGTGAAGCACGTCGATCTGCCGCCGGACATGCAGCGTGCGATGGCCAAGCAGGCGGAAGCCGAGCGCGAGAAGCGTGCTAAGATCATTCACGCAGCGGGTGAGCTCGAGGCCTCGGAAAAACTGGCCGCGGCGGCCTCGGTCATGGCGGTGGAGCCGATGACGATCACGCTGCGCTACCTGCAGACGCTCACGGAAATCGCGTCGGAAAAGAACTCGACCATCATCTTCCCGCTTCCGATTGAGCTGATGAATCTGATCAAAGGGTTGAACAAGGCGTAGGCGTGCCCCAGCTTTCTCACGATACGACCGACGACGGGTTCCACGAGATCCAGCTCAGTGGCAAACAGCTCGTGTTCCTGTTCATCGTCGGGACCATGGCGGCTGTGACGATTTTCCTCTGCGGCGTCTATGTCGGCCGCGGCGCGCCCGGCGCGCGCATCGAGGAAGCGCAGGCGGCCCCCGCGGACGTTCCCACGGCGCCGTCGCCGGGCGCCGAAACGGGACCGCCGGTGACGGAGCCGCCGACGCCGCCCGCCGAGGACGAGCTCAGCTATCACAAGCGGCTGCAGGGTGACGCGCCGCCCGAGGAACTGAAGACGCCGGCCGCCGTTGCATCGAAACCCTCGCCGGCCGTCCCCCAGCCGGCAGCGTCGCCCGCCGGAGCGCCGCCCGCCGCTCAGGCGTCCGCCCAACCGCCGGCAGACGTTCCCGCGGGCGGCAAGACCGGCGAGTGGGTCGTGCAGGTGGTCGCTCTGCAGAATCGCGGCGTTGCCGCCGCGCTGGTCAAGCGGCTCAACGGCAAGGGCTATCCTGCGTTTCTCGTGACCCCGACGTCGGCCGCGGTCCCGCGCATCTTCAAGGTGCAGGTCGGCCGCTACAACGACAAGCGCGAGGCGGAACAGGTCCTGCGCCGCCTCGAAAAGGAAGAGCAGTTCAAGCCCTGGATCTCGCGTTAGGGTTCCTGTCGGGAGCGCTGCTCGCGCTCAGTTTCCCGAAGTTCGGGCACCCGGCGTGCGCCTGGATCGCGCTTACTCCGCTCATCGTCTCCATCGCCCGGACCCCGCGCCGTAGCCTCCGCCGCACCGCGCTCGCAGGCCTCGCGTGCGGCGTCGTGTACTTCTCCGGCACGCTGTACTGGCTGGTCGAGACGATGACGACGTTCGGCGGGCTGGCCACGCCGGCGGCCGTGTTCGCCGCTGGCGTGCTCGTCGCGTATCTGTCGCTCTTCCCGACACTCTTTGCGCTGGTGCTCGCGCGGCTGCACCGCACGCTCGGCGCCGCGGCGCTCCTCATGGCGCCGGCCGTCTGGGTGAGCACGGAGCTCGGGCGGCAGTACGTGTGGGACGGATTCCCGTGGGCGCTGCTCGGCTACAGCCAGATCTCCGTGCTGCCGATCGCCCAGATCGCATCCGTCACCGGCGTCTACGGCCTGTCGGCCTTGCTCGCGCTCAGCGCCACGGCGATCGCGTACGTCGCGGTCGGCCGAGGGGTGAGGCGCTGGAGCGTTCCAGCCGTCACGGCCCTGCTCATCGCGTTCTGCGGCGTGTGGGGCAACGCACGAATGCGCTCGTCGGCGCTGCTGTCGGCGGGCGAGCCGGTCCGGGTCGCGGTCCTGCAGGGCAACATCGCGCAGGAAGAAAAGTGGGACCCGTCGCTGCGCGACGCGATCACGGATCGCTACCTGGGCATGACGCGCCAGGCGCTTGCGCAGGGGGCCACGTTCATCATGTGGCCGGAATCGTCCACGCCCTTCTACTTCGAGCAGGACATCGTCCGCGGCGGCGCCATCCGGCGGCTCGCGCGAGAGGGCCAGGCGACGCTGCTCATCGGCAGCGACCAGGTCGAGCCGGTGAAAACAGCGCCGGCCGGCTCGCCCGCCGCGACGCGCAGCTACAACGCGGCCTTTCTCGTGAAGCCCGACGGAACGGTCGGCGCGGTCTATCGAAAGATGCACCTCGTGCCGTTCGGCGAATACGTGCCGCTGCAATCGCTGCTGTTCTTCGCAGGGCCCATCGTGGGCGCGGTAGCGGACTTCGCGCCGTTCTCGGCAGGAACGGACCCCGTGCTGCTGCCGGTCGGCGCTCACCTGGCGAGCGCGGCCATCTGCTACGAGGTCATCTACCCGGATCTCATGCGCGGCTTCGTCCTCCGCGGAAGCGAGCTGCTCACGACGATCACGAACGATGCCTGGTATGGCCGCTCGTCGGCGGCGTTCCAGCACTGGGACCAGGCGTCGATGCGGGCCATTGAGGAAGGACGATTCCTGGCGCGCGCGGCCAACACGGGTATTTCAGGGTTCGTGGATCCGTACGGCCGCGTGCTCGAGCGCACGCCGTTGTTCGTTCCCGCCGTCGTCGTGCACGACATCCGGTTCCTGCGCGATCGGACCGTGTACAATCGACTCGGTGACCTCGTCGCGTGGCTCTCGCTGGTCGTCACCATCGGGGCGCTTCTTGCGACGTGGCGGGCGTCACAGGAGAACGGAGGCAGGGGAGGCTTGTCTCCGGATTTCACAGGAGTAAGGGAGTAAGGGGAGATTCTCTTTTTTGGTCTACGTGATTCTTCCTTTCTCCTGTTCAGAGGTGGAGAACCGAGTGGCCCTACCACAGCTTGATGAGCAGCTTCGCAGGTACGACGATCTGGCGCGACGCGCCGGCGCCTTGCGGAGCTATCTTTGACGCCCCCCGCCTGACGGACGAACTCGCAAAAATCGAAGCGCGCGTCTCCGAGCCGGACTTCTGGAAGGATCAGGCGTCCGCGCAGAAGCTGCTGCAGCGCCGCCGGCGCATCGAGGAGGACCTCGCGACGATCGCGTCGGTCGGCCGGCGCGCCGAGGACCTCGCGGTGCTCGTGGAATGGGCGCAGGCGGGCGAGCCGGTGCTCGACGACCTCGCGCGCGCGCTCGACGAGTTCGCCGGCGAAGTCGAAGCGGGCGAGACGAAGAAGATGCTCGGCGGCGAGCACGACCGCAAGAACGCGATCGTCACCATTCACCCGGGAGCCGGCGGCACCGAGTCCCAGGACTGGGCCGAGATGCTGCTGCGCATGTACCTCCGCTGGACGGAACGCCGCGGCTTCAAGCGCGACGTGATCGACGTGCAGCCGGGCGACGAAGCGGGGATCAAGAGCGCGACGATGACGGTGATTGGCGACTACGCCTACGGCCTGCTGCTGGCCGAGGCCGGTGTGCACCGGCTCGTGCGCATCTCACCGTTCGACCAGGCCTCCCGCCGGCACACCTCGTTCGCCTCGGTGTTCGTCTGGCCGGAGCTGCCCGACGACGTGGACGTGGCCATCGAGGACAAGGACCTGCGGATCGACACGTATCGATCGAGCGGCGCCGGCGGCCAGCACGTCAACGTGACCGATTCGGCCGTACGGATCACCCACCTGCCGACGGGCATCGTCGTATCCTCGCAGAACGAGCGGTCCCAGCACCGGAACCGCGACTCGGCGATGAAGGTCCTCAAATCGCGGCTGTACGATCTGAAAGTCAGGGAACAGCAGGCCAAGCTGGATCAGCTCGGCGGCGAGAAGAAGGACATCGCCTTCGGCCACCAGATCCGCAGCTACGTCCTGCATCCCTATCAACTCATCAAGGATCACCGCACGAAGGAGGAGGTCGGGGACGTCAATCGGATTCTCGACGGGGATATAGACATCTTCATCAAAACGTACTTGATGAAAAGGGCATCGGGGACGCTCGGGCAACCGGCTCCTGACGACGACTAAGTCAATTGCCGGTTGGCGATTGGCGATTGACGGATTGAGGATTGCAGATTGTTGATCGACGGATTGTTCGATTGGCGATTGGGTAGTGCAACTTCTGCGACAGCCGCTTGTCCAACTCGGACAAACAGGCCAAAAACAGCGATTGTCCAACGGCCCGCTCTTTGCGACGTCTGCCTGCATGCATCCGAAGACGATCGCACTCCAGGAACGAACGCACACGTTCTTCGTTAAGGTCGTACGACTCTGCGAACAACTGCCGCAGAACATCAGGACGCTGAAGATTCAGGAGCAGCTCGTTGATTCCGCGGGGGGAACCGACAGCAATTACGGCTCCGCGTGCCGTGCCCGTTCGAAGGCGGAGTTCATCGCGAAGATGGGAACCGCCGTTGAAGAAGCGGATGAGTCCCTACGATGGCTTCGCGCGTTGCTGGCGCTCGGATGCGGAAACAAGGAGGAGACGCAGCTTCTCATCGGGGAAGCAGACCAATTGACGGCCATCTTCGTCGCGTCAAGAAAGACCGCCGAACGACACCTGGAAGAGCAGAACCGCCGGATTAAGGACAATGCCTTTCGGAAATTCGCTGAGGTGAGAATCCTCTTGTACTATTCGCGAGAAACCGGTACTTACACTGGGGATGTCGATACCATCTCCGTC
>Ga0156017_1033_pt1 | contig 36093 bp, 25 predicted proteins | sample RifCSPlowO2_02_FD_107671 | JGI IMG/M metagenome (GOLD analysis project Ga0156017, IMG submission 107671) | Acidobacteria bacterium RIFCSPLOWO2_02_FULL_67_36
GCGAAGGGCTGGTCAACACGCCGAAACGGGTCGAGAAGTCGCTGCGCTTCCTCACGAGCGGCTACGCGGCCGACATCGACGAAGTGCTGAACGACGCGCTGTTCACGGTCGACTACAACGAGATGGTGATCGTCAGGGACATCGACTTCTACAGCCTGTGCGAGCACCACATGCTGCCGTTCTTCGGCCGGTGCCACGTCGCCTACATCCCCCAGGGCCGTGTGATCGGTCTCAGCAAGATCCCGCGCCTCGTGGAGATCTTCGCGCGGCGCCTCCAGGTGCAGGAGCGGCTCACCAACCAGATTGCCGACACGCTGCTCGAAAAGATCCAGCCGCTCGGCGTCGCCGTTGTGATGGAGGGGGCGCATCTCTGCATGTCGATGCGCGGGGTCGAGAAGCAGAACTCGATCGCGATCACCAGCGCGATGCTCGGCGTGTTTCGAGAGGACGCGCGGACGCGCATGGAGTTTCTCGAGCTGATCAGGCGGCCCGAGCTCGTCGAGCGATCCATGAAGACCCCGCTCGCCGGCATGGCGTGCATCACAGACTGACGCGGATTCCACGTCCTACCTTCTGCGTTTCAGCGGCCCCCGCCCCGGTTGCTATACTGCAAAGATGCGTCGTGTTGTACTACTGCTGCTGATCGCATCGCTGGCTGCGCCGGGGGCCGTCTCCGCGCAGCGCCGCCGCGCGCCTGTGAAGAAGCCGGCCGCCGTGCCGCTCAAGACCGACCCCGCCGACCTCAAGTGTCCCGAGTCGCTCGGGACCGGCGTGAAGACCGGCGCCTCGTACTGCTTCGTGCTCGCCGGCCGCGATCCCGCCCAGGGCGTGATCGTCACGATTCCCAGTCACGCGGGTCCGGCCAGTCTCCTGTTCGAGCTGCACAACCGGCATACCTACTCCGAGGAGGACATCCGGGCGGGCCGCGGTTACGCGAAGTACACCGCCGTCATCGGGGTGCTGTCGATGAAAAGTGAACTGCTCGGCCGCGCCGCGGTGCAGAGCGAGTTCCGCGCGGCGCGGGACCTGCACGAGCGCATCTCCGGCGGCGCCGGTCCGGGCGGCGTCAAGGCGGTCGCGCCGATCGGCCGCGAGCAGATCGCCGTGACGATTCCAGCCGGCGTCGAGCAGGTCAGCCTCCTGGGTGAAGTGCTCGACGCGACGACGGCCGCCGGCCACGAGATCGCCAGCCCCGGACGTCCCGTCGCCCTCGTCAGTCATGTGCGTATCGAGTACCGGCCGGCGCCCCCTCCGAGGACACGAAAGAAATGACCCTTCGACCCTTCGAGGACCTCAGGGCCGTCCCGGGCAGCGTCGAGGGGCGACAGGCTCAGGGCAGGCCCCTTCGGGACGTGATTATCGTGGGGGCCGGCCCGGCCGGCCTGGCGACAGCCATCGCCGCCAGCCGCAACGCCCTCGATTACCAGGTGATCGAGAAGGGCGCGCTCGTCAACTCGCTGCTGCACTATCCGACCGGGATGGTGTTCTTCACGACACCGGAGCTGATGGAGATCGGCGACGTGCCGTTCGTGAGCCCGTACGACAAGCCCACGCGGCTCGAAGCGCTGCGCTACTACCGCCGCGTCTCCGATCTGTTCAAGCTCGACATCGTGTTCGACGAAGCCGTGACGGCCATCACGCGCGAGCCGTCCGTGCCGGACGCCGCCGGCTCGTTCGTCGTGGACACGCAGTCAACCCGCGGCGTCCGGCGCGCGCTGCGTTCGCGCACGGTCGTGATGGCCACCGGTGCCTACGACTTCCCGAACGAGTGCGGTGTGCCCGGAGAAGGCCTTCCGCACGTGTCGCACTACTACACGCAACCGCATCCGTTCTTCCGCAAGCGCGTCATCATCGTCGGCGGCAGGAACTCGGCGGCGGAAGCCGCGCTCGACCTCTATCGCGCCGGAGCGCAGGTGACCATCGTCCACCGGCGGCCGGCGCTCGGCGACTCCATCAAATACTGGGTGAAGCCGGACATCGAGAACCGGATCAAGGAAGGCACCATCGCCGCGCGCTTCGAGACGCGGCTCGTGGAGATCCGCCCGACGACCGTCGTCGTCGAGCGCGACGGCGCGCGAGAGGAGCTGCCGGCCGACGCGGTGTTCCTGCTGACCGGCTATCGATCGGACACCACGCTGCTGCAGTCGGCCGGGGTCGCCCTCGACCCGGAGACGTCAGGGCCGTCCTTCGATCCGCAGACCTTCGAAACCAGCGTGCCGGGCCTTTACGTGGCAGGCGCGGTAGTCGCGGGGGTGCGAAGCGGCCGAATCTTCATCGAAAACGGACGCTTTCATGGGGAACAGGTGATAAAAGCGATACATGCGCTCATGTTCTGAAGCACATAAGCGCCGACGCGCCGTTTCTGTCCGATCGCCACGGGCGGTCCATCTCCCGTCAGACCGCGGAGTTGGTGTTCAAACGCGTGCGAGAGCAGGCCGGCCTGGAGCGCCCAGCGTGCCGCACGTTCCGCCCGCGGCTGCACGATTTTCGGCACACGTTCGCGATGAATCGATTGGTCAGTTGGTACCGCCAGGGCAAAAACGTACAGCGACTCCTGCCGCACCTTTCTACGTACCTCGGCCACTGCAGCGTGAAGGAAACGCAGCGGTGCCTGTGTATGACGTCCGAGTTGACGATGGAGGCTGGTCTTCGGTTCTTGAAGTACGCCATTCCGGGAGGGCCACATGAAGACGCATGACGGCGTACCGCTGGGCAGCTGGGTCCGTCGGTTCCTCCTCGAGCATCTCGTCGTGGAACGCAACCTCTCCCGCAATACCCAGCGCAGCTATCGGGACACGCTTCGACTCTTGATCCCGTTTGCGGCCGATCGCCACAGGACGGCCGTCGATCGGTTGGTCGTGACCGAGGTGTCGGCAGATGTGGTGCGCGGCTTTCTTCGTCACGTCGAAGAGCGCCGCGGCTGTGGCGTCAGGACGCGCAATCAGCGATTAGCCGCGATCCATGCGCTCGCGACGTTCGTCGGCGAGCGCTGCCGGGAGTTGATTCCCTGGTGCGGCGAGGTCCGTGCCGTGCCGTTCAAACGATACGACCGGCCGAGCCTGTGCTACCTCGACAAGCCCGAGATCGACGCGCTCCTGGCCGCTCCGGACCGCACGACCGAGCAAGGCCGTCGGGATCACGGCGTCCTGTTGTTCCTTTACAACACCGGCGCGCGCGCCAGCGAGGCCGCGGCCGTCTCCATTCGCGATCTCGACGTTCGATCTGATGGGTCTGGCTCGGTGCGGCTCGTCGGCAAGGGAGGGAAGACACGACACTGTCCGCTCTGGCCCACGACCATGACGTCGCTGCTGGCGCTGACGTCAGGACGATCGCCGGACGAGCCCGTGTTCCGTAACCGGCGGCGAATGCCCGTCACGCGGTTTGTCGTGCACGCGACCGTCACACGGTATGTGACCGACGCCGCCATCGTATGCCCATCGCTCGCCAAGAAAACGATCAGCCCGCACGTCATCCGACACACGACCGCGACGCAGTTACTCCGCGCGGGCGTGGACATCAACACGATCCGCGCGTGGCTGGATCACGCCTCGATCGACACGACCAACGTGTAACTCCTCGAAAGAGAAAGCGGAGTTGCTCACGAAGGCGCTCGATTACGTCAAGAAAGGCGATCGTCAACGCTCTAACCACAGTGTTTTTGACGGGGTCTATTCATTTAGCGGCTCGGTGATCGAGCAGCACCGACGTGTTCTGGACGCCCTCGAAGGATCTGGCGACGACTACGAAGGACCACCGCGCAAAGAGCTTGAAAAGGTTCTCGGTGGTGGCATTTCCGACCTTGTCAAGACGCTTGGCGACTGGGACCTGATCGCTTGGTGCAATTACTTGCGAGTGGTGGTCAAGAAGAAACCGTCAATCACGTTGGCGTCACCGCGGATTGACCTCAAAGGCGTCACGGTGAACGTGACCGCCGGGGCTGAGCTGTGGGCTAAGTACCCTTGGTGGAACTGCTACAACTGGTGTTTCAAATGGGAGAAAGTCATCAAGTGCGACCGGATCGCGGCGATCACAGTTTCGCTCGATGTGGCGGCTGAGGCTCACGCTGATGTGAGCGCAAGAGGCCCCCTGGTCGCGGTCCAGGCCGCTTTCGACCGCCTGCGGCTCGATTACCCCATCCTCGATAAGATCCCGCTCGAACGGATTGCAAACGCAGCGCTGGCGAATCAATTAGCGTACGTGTTTGACGCGTCGCAGCTGGTCGCCTCCGTGCCGGTTCTTGGATCAAAGTTCAAGGTGGACAGCGTGTCGTTGCCATCGTCGAGCAATTCAATAAGCGTAGGTGTGAACATCAAGCAAATCTGAGCTGACCAGAACCCGGAATGTCGGACCCGCTAGCCCGACGCGCTGAGTCGCGCTGCTGCGCCGTGCAGGCAATGGACGTAGGCAGTCGGCTTGGGTCCACGGAGCGGTGCCCCAGACGATTGGAACCACAATCCGCGCCACGCCTGCAGAGAAGTAAGGTTGCTGGTGTGGCGCAGCGGCGCACGGTGACGCGAGCGGTAACGCGGGATGGCTCGCCGAGATAGGTCCCGAGTCGCGCAGTGTCTACTAGCCGTCGGGATGTGCTCTCGCTCGGCACACCCCTTCAAAAGGGCAACGCGCAGGAGGACGTCACTTGAGCCGCCAGGGAGCGACCTCGCCTGGACCTGACCGGACATAACCGACCGCAGTACATAAGTGCCGTGGCTCGTGGCTCGAGGAAGGAAGAACGAGCCACGAGTAACGAGCAACGATCTTCAGTGAATCCCCTCGCCCCCCCACTTGTGTTGGGAGACGATCACCTTCATTTCGAGCAACTCGATGAGCGATCGACAGCGGGCGAGCAGGCCGTCGCGTTCGAGCAGCGCCTGCTTCTCGACCGGTTCCAGCTCCAGGTACTGAGCCAGGGTGTTCACGAGGTCCTCGTCGGGCATGGAAGGGGGGACCTTCGGATCGACGCCGCGGCCCGCCGGCTGCGGCACCAGCAGCGCCTCGAGGCGCCGCCGTTCGCTGCGGACCGTCTCGCGTTCCTTGTCGTTCAACGCTTCGAGGATCGGCTGGATCTGCGCGATGCGGTAGCTTCGGCTGGCGTCCTCGCCGGTGACGCGGAATTTCTCGAGCCCGCGCAGGACGATGTTGTACCGGCCGTCAGGGAGCGATTCGGCGTGCGCGATCAGCCCCGCGCAGCCGATCGGATAGACCGCCGGCCGCCCTTCGTAGTCCGCCTCCCACCCCGGGCGCAACAGCACCATCCCGATCAGCCGGTCGCCATTCAGCGCGTCTCCCACCATGTCCAGGTACCGGGGCTCGAAAATATGCAGCGGCAGGGACACGTTGGGAAAGAGCACCACGTTGGGCAGGGGGAAAATGGGGAGGGTGGGGGGCAGCATCTCTGTCTACGTCAATTGCCGATTGCCGATTGGCGATTGGCGATTGCCGATTGACGGATTGACGAATGCCGATTTCCGATCGACGGATTGGCGATTGGCGAATGGTGAGCCACGTTGGACGGCGCCCGCTGATGCCCAGCTCTCTATCATGTTCCCCCCAATCGGAAATCAGCAATCCGTCGATCGGCACTCACCAATCGACAACCCGTCAATCGGCACTCTGCAATCGCCAGTCGGCAATGACGATTAGTGAATGGTCCTGGTCTTTTTGTCCATGTAGTCCATCAACACATAGCGCCCGAGCGTGCGCGGCGTGGTGAAGTAGGCCTTGCCGTGGCAGATCTCGGCGACCTTGCGGACGAAGCTGACGAGATCCGGATCGCGCGCGAGCATGAACGTGTTGATCAGGATACCCCCCTTGCGGCACGCCGCGACCTCGGCGAAGGTCTCGGACACGATGAAGGGATCGAGGCCGAACGCGTTGCGATAGATGCGGCCGTCGGGGCGCGTCAGCGCCGACGGCTTGCCGTCCGTGATCATGACAATCTGCCGCATGTCCTTCTGCTGGCGCTCGAGAATGCGCCGGGCGAGCCGGAGGCCTTCGCGGGTGTTCGTGTAGTAGGGGCCGACCTTCGCGCGGGCGAGCTGGCCGAGCGCGATCTCCTCGGCCGAATCGTGGAAGAGCACCACCTTCAACGCGTCTCCGGGATACTGCAGCCGGATCAGATTCGCCAGGGCGAGCGCGACCCGCTTGGCGGGGGTGAACCGATCTTCGCCGTAGAGGATCATGCTGTGGCTGCAATCGAGCATCAGCACCGTCGCGCAGGAGCTCTGATACTCGCCCTGCACGACCATCAGGTCTTCGTAGTCGATTGAAAGGGCGCCAGTGTATAGGGGGCCTGTCCCCACCTCGGCATCTCCGGTGGGGACAGGCCCCTTTTGCGCCCGCGTCCGCGCGACCGCGTTCAGAATGGTCCCGCTCGCGTCGAGGTTGAGCGTGTCGCCGAACTCGTAGGGCTTCGACGCGCCGCTGGCCTCGATGCCGGTGGCCATCTCGCGCGTGTCGTGCCGACCGATGCTGCTCCTGCCGAGCGATCCGAGCAGATCGCGCAGCGCGCGATAGCCGAGAAAATCGAGGCTCTTGTCCGTGATCTCGAACTTGTATTCGGCTTCGCCGCCGCCGGATCCCGCGCCGCGCTCGCGGCGCTCGCGCTCGGCCTCGAGGTCGGGCGAGGTCGTCACGTAGCCCTGCTTCTCGAGCCGCTCGATGATCCTCTGCACCAGCTCGTCGAGACGCGACTCGGCGTCCTGCGAGTCCTGCCAGTCCTTCCCGAGCAGCTTCTCGAGCGTCTCGTCCGACAGCAGGCCGCCGTTGAGGATCGCTTCCAGGATCGCGTCGTGCAGGGACTGCATCGACTGGTCGCCGGCCGGCATGCCGTACGGATCCTCGAAGCCGCTCGACAGCAGCAGATCCGAGAGCCGCGACAGCAGCTCCTCGAGATCGAGCTCGTCGAGCTCCTCGCCGGCGAATTTCGAATAGCGATACTTCATAACGTTGGCAGGGCTGAAGCCCTGCGCTACAGATACGAACGAGTAGCGGAGCCCTTCAGGGCTGCCTCACCCGCGGCGCAGCCCTTCAGGGCTGCCTCACTCGCGGCGCAGCCCTTCAGGGCTGCCTCACCCGCGGCGCAGCCCTTCAGGGCTGCCTCACCCGCGGCGCAGCCCTTCAGGGCTGCCTCAGCCGTAGTGCAGCCCTTCAGGGCTGCCTCACCCGCGGCGCAGCCCTTCAGGGCTGCCTCAGCCGTAGCGCAGCCCTTCAGGGCTGCCTCAGCGTCAGTTGTAGTACTTCTTCTTCGACGTCCCCGTCAGCGGCAGCTCGCGATCGAGCGTCGGGTCTGGCGCCGCGGCGCGGATCGGCCGGCGCGCGGGCTCCGCGCCCTGGTACTGCCATTCGTCCGTGCGGCTGATCTTCTTCAGCGCGTAGAGCCCTTCGAGAATGAAATCGACGGCAGAGGCGACGACCGGCGGTGGCGTGTCCGTGCCGATCCCGATTTGACCGACCAGCTCGAGCAGCCCCTGCACCTGTTGGGTCCGCGCGAGCAGCTCGCGCGCGTCCAGCGTGTCGTCGATGTGCAGCGTGCCGCCGAGATCGAACCACTCGGTGACCTGTTGCAGATCGGCGCCGGCGAAATAGCCGCTGAAGATGCTCCCGACGGCCGAGCGGATGATGTCGCGCGCGACGTTGTCCGCGCCCCGCAGCTCCCCCTCGTACTCCAGCTCGAATTTCCCGGTGATGGCGGGCAGCGCGGCGTAGATGTCGGTGACGCGCGGGACCGAGATCGATTCGCCCGCGACGAGCGCGCGGCGCTCCGCGTTCGACACGACGTTCTCGAGCAGCGAGATCGGCAGCCGCTGGCTCACGCCCGAGCGGCGATCGACCTTGGCGTCCTGCCGGGCCTGGAACGCGACCTCCTCGACGAGCTCGCGCACGAACTCGGGGATCTGCACCACCGGGTGATCGGCGCCTCCGGCGTGCCGCTGCAGCCAGGCTTCCTGCGCGGTAATCGCCATCGCGTGGCCGCGCGTCACGGGATAGTGCGTGCGAATCTCGGACCCGATCCGGTCCTTGAGCGGCGTGATGATCTTGCCGCGCGCGGTGTAGTCCTCCGGGTTCGCGCTGAACGCCACGAGGACGTCGAGCGGCAGCCGCACCGGGTAGCCCTTGATCTGGACGTCCCCTTCCTGGAGGACGTTGAACAGGCCGACCTGGATCTTGCCCGCGAGGTCCGGCAGCTCGTTGATCGCGAAGATGCCGCGGTTGGCCCTGGGCAACAGTCCGTAATGGATCGTCAGCTCGTCGGAGAGATGCAGGCCGGCGCGGACGGCCTTGATCGGATCCAGGTCGCCAATCATGTCCGCGATCGTGACGTCGGGCGTCGCGAGCTTCTCGACGTACCGCGCGTCGCGCCCGAGCCAGGCGACCCTCAGCGCGTCCCCTTCGGCCCGCACGCGCGCGCGGCACGCGGCGCACAGCGGCGCGAGCGGGTCGTCGTGGATTTCGCAGCCGGGGACCACGGGGATCTCCTCGTCCAGCAGCGTGGTCAGCGCGCGGAGGATGCGGCTCTTCGCCTGCCCGCGCAGTCCGAGCAGAATGAAGTTGTGGCGCGACAGGATCGCGTTGACGATCTGCGGGATCACGCTCTCGTCGTACCCGATGATGCCGGGGAAGATCGGTGCCTTCATCCGCAGCCGCGCGATCAGGTTCTCGCGGACTTCATCCTTCACGGAGCGGCGGCGGATCTGGCCGCGCTCGACCGCCGCGCGCAATTCGCCGAGGGTGGTGGGACGGACGGCAGCGGATGACATTCATCGATATTACCACCGGGGTTTGGGAGTCCACGGAGAAGACGGTGGCCACGGAGCACAACCTTTGGACGAAGGCACGGAGTGCACGGGGGAGCACGGAGGAACTGCTCAGCCGGCGGATGCGGGCGGCTGGCTGCGCGCCGGCCTCTTTGACGTCCGTGGCCGGCGCTGGAGGCGATCTCAGATCGCCTCACCGCGCGGAGCGCGGCGGAGCCAGCCGCCCCTCCTCCGTGCGTCTCCGTGAGCTCCGTGTCTCCGTGTGATCCTGTCTCCGCGTGCTCCCGGTTCTCCGCGCGCTCCCGGGGTAAGATGCGCATGTGTTCCCCCCAACCCATCCGCCAGCCGGCGTGACCCGGCCGCTCGTGTACGCGCATCGCGGCGGCGCGCGCCTGCGGCCGGAGAACACGATTGCCGCTTTCGATCACGGGCTTGCGGTGGGAGCGGACGCGCTCGAATTCGATGTGCACCTCTCGCGCGACGGCGTCGTGGTGATCCACCACGACCGGACACTGGATCGGACGACCGACGGAACCGGGGCGCTCGCCGACCACACCGCCGACGAGCTGGCGCGCCTGGATGCCGGGTATCGCTTTCAGCCGCTGACGCCGGATCCGGCGCCGTGTCCGTTTCGCGGCGCCGGTTTCCGGATCCCAAGATTGCGTGACGTCCTGGCCCGCTACACGAACGTCCCGCTCATCATCGAACTGAAGGTCAACGAGCCCGAGCTCGCGCATCGCACGATTGACGAAGTGCGCCGCGCGAGCGCGCTGGATCGCGTCTCGCTGGGCTCGTTCGGCTGGCGCGTCCTGCACGCCGCGCGCAGGTACGAGCCGCGGATTCCCACGGGCGCGTCGCGCGAGGAAGCGCGCTGGGCGCTCTACCGATCGTGGGTGCGCTGGCCGCTCGGCGCCACCGCCTACCGCGAGCTGCAGGTGCCGGAGGCCTCAGGGCGCACCAGGATCATCTCCCCCCGCTTCATCGCGCACGCGCGTCGCGCGGGCATCCCGGTGAAAGTTTGGACAGTCGACGACGCGGACGACATCCGACGGCTGGTGCGATGGGGCGTGTCGGCGATCATCACCGATCGACCGGACATCGCCGTCAGCGTCGTCGGCTCGATGGCCTGATTCAGATTCGCTGGCTGTACACCCTCACGCCCCCCCTGACCACGGCCCACGGCACGAAGCACACGAAGCACACGAAGCACACGAAGACTGATCAGAAGAAGATGTGGCGCACGCTGGCGGCTGTCGCGTGGCGGGGTGCCATCGAGCCGCGCGACGCGCGTCCTGCGACGCCGGCCCAAGAACTCCACGGGGCCGGCGCTCGATGGCACCCTGCATCACGAGCGGGATCCGTCTTCGTGTCCTTCATGTCCTTCGTGACGCAAGACCGTCGGCGCGTGCAGCGGTGCGGCGGCTGACGCCAGTATTTCAGGATCCGAGCTTGTCAACGCTCGTGAACCTCGGCTCGATGTCCACCGGCACGCTGGTGAGCTTGTCGAGCACCTTCTTCACCGATGGCCGCAGTACGCCGAGGCGCTCGATCAGGTCCTTCGCCTTCGAATAGCTGCCCTGCGCCTCGATCATCATGATGTCCCGTGTCAGCGCGGTCACGGCGCCCGCGATCTTCGCGTCATCCACGCTGAACGTGCCGTCGGGCATCACCGTGAACGCGCCGGCGTCGAGCAGGTAATTGAGCTGTATGGCGATGCCGCGCCCGTGCGCCTCGTTCAGCCCGAAACGAATCGACCGGAACGCGGAGGCGAGGAACGTCGTGTACATCGTCTTCGCGATCGCCGGGTCGATCAGCTTGCGATCGGCGAGCTGCCTCAGCGCCCACAGACCTGACACGTCCGCCTTGGCTTCCTCGATCGTGCTGTAGGTTTCCTTGAGTGCTTGTCGCACGGTGGCTCCACGAAAGGGTTCACGCTGGGCGAGGAGCGGAGCGGGGCCAGGGGCCCCCGCGAGCGACGAGCTAGGCGGGGTGTTGGGGGCCCCGCCGTTTGAGACGAAGTGCGGCCCCAGGCCGTGCATCAGCTCGTGCATCAGGATGTGCGTGAAGAACGCCTCGAACGAGACGTTCTTCTGGTCGGCCGCCGGCAGCGCCACCTTCGAGATCGGCACGAGCACCATGTTGAACTTCGCGTCCTGCACGTTCTTCAGCATGACGCGCTTGGTGCCCTTCTCCTTCACCACGCGCTCGTCGTTCGGCAGGTTGAACGCCGCCGTCTGCACGGCGCTGTTGGCGTCCCCCGCCGCGATCACGACGTTGACGACGCGGATCGGCGCCAGCGCGCCGAGCTTCGGATTGCGCAGCGCCGGATCGATCGGCAGCGCATTCTCGAGGTCCTGGAGATGCGCCGAGAACGCCTGCAGCTTTTTCGACTCCGCCTCGTCGCGGACGGTGATGAAGGCCTCGAACCCGGCCTTGTAGTTGAACCACTCGTCCTCGTACACCTCGTACGGCCCAATCGTCGGCTCGATCGAGGCGTCCAGCTCCATCCACGCCACGTCGCTGGCGTAGTAGTCGTTCGACAGGAACGCGTCGGCGCGCGCCGTCAGGAACTTCTTCAGCGTCGCCTGCGCCGTCAGATCCGCGGCCTCCCGCAGCAGGCCCGCGGCGTGCGCCAGCTCCGCCTGGTATTCCAGGCTGTAGGGCACGGCAACCAGCGTGTTGTTCGGGCCGCGGCGCACCACGGTGAAGAACCCGGTCGCGGGCTCCTTCTGGCCGGGCGGCAGCCCGTCGATCCACTTCTGGATGTCCGCCTTGCTCGAGCCGATAGGATAGAAGTTCCCGCCGTCGGGTTTGGCGGGCGCCCCCGGGACGAACACCCTGTTGTCATCGAGTCGCGACCACGGCCCCTTGTTGATCAGGAAGTAGTGCAGCCGCGCGCGGCCGAGCGGATCGGTGCGCCGCGCGAGGTCCTGGAGCATCGCGTCGTTGCCGGACCAGACCTGGCGGAGGAACAGGCTGTCCATGAGCTTGGCGGCCTCGACGAGCTTGGCCAGCGCCTGCCGCTCGCGCGCCGCGAGCGCCGTGAGATCGGCGCTGATGTCGGCCGGTGCGAACCGCGCGGTCATCGACTGGAGCTCGGACAAGGTGGGGAGGGGTCCCGCCTGCTGCGCCGGTTGTTGCATGGGATTGTCTCCGCCACGACGAACCCGCCCGTAGACGCTGGAGAATGCCGCGGCGAACGCCGCGGCGGCAATGATGAGGGCTGGGGCTGACGCAAATCGTTTCATGAGAAGCACTCGCACGAACCGCGGGCGCCCTGTGGCCGGGCTGGTCGCCGGTCGCACCGCGGGACTACAATAACTGGATTGTAGTCACAGACAGAGAGCGGACAACAGGGACGAGGAGAACGAAGCGCACGAGCTGGCGGGAGGAAGCCGGTAGCCCGACAGCTGGGTATAGACATGAGGAACATCGCACCCCGGGACACGTCGGAACTGGAAGCCACCGAGCAGCGCGAGTGGCGCGAGTCGCTGGACTACGTCATTCAGCAAGGCGATCGCGGCCGCGTCCAGCGGCTGCTCTCGACCCTGCGGCATCACGCGCGCATGGCGGGCGTGAGCCTGCCCTTCACCGCCGTCACCGCCTACGTCAACACGATCCGCGCGGAAGATCAGACGCCGCTCCCGGGCAGCCAGGAAATCGAGCGGCGCATCAAGAGCCTCGTGCGATGGAACGCGATGGCGATGGTCGTGCGCGCCAACCGTCTGTCGGAAGGCATCGGCGGCCACATCTCCACCTACGCGTCGGCCGCGACGCTGTACGAGGTCGGCTTCAATCACTTCTTCCGCGGCAAGGGGAAGGACGGCGACGGCGACCTCATTTACTTCCAGGGGCACGCCTCGCCCGGCATCTACGCGCGTGCGTTTCTCGAAGGACGCCTGTCGCTCGAGAAGATGGCGAACTTCCGCCGCGAGATGGCGTCCGGCGGCGGCCTCTCCTCGTACCCCCATCCGTGGCTGATGCCCGACTTCTGGGAGTTCCCGACCGTCTCGATGGGCCTCGGGCCGATCATGTCGATCTACCAGGCGCGCTTCAACCGGTACCTGGAGGATCGCGGCCTGAAGAAGCCGTCCACCTCGAAAGTGTGGACGTTCCTCGGCGACGGCGAGACGGACGAACCCGAGGCGCTCGGGGCAATCGGTCTCGCGGCGCGCGAGAAGCTCGACAACCTGATCTTCGTCGTCAACTGCAACCTGCAGCGACTTGACGGTCCCGTCCGCGGCAACGGCCAGATCATCCAGGAGCTCGAGGCGATCTTCCGCGGCGCCGGCTGGAACGTCATCAAGGTGCTGTGGGGCAGCGACTGGGATCCGATCCTCGCCGGGGACCACGACGGCCTGCTCGCGAAGCGCATGGGGGAGATCGTCGACGGCCAGTACCAGAAATACGCGGTCGAGGACGGCGCCTACCTGCGCGAGCACTTCTTCGGCACGGATCCGCGCCTGCTCGACATGGTCAAGCACCTCTCCGACGAGCAGTTGAAGAAGCTGCGTCTGGGCGGGCACGATCCGGTCAAGGTCTACAACGCCTATAAAGCGGCGGTCGAAACGAAGGGGCAGCCCACGGTCATTCTCGCGCGCACCATCAAGGGCTACGGACTTGGTGAGGCGGGCGAAGGCAAGAACATCACGCACCAGCAGAAGAAGATGAACGAGTCGGACCTCCGCTCGTTCCGCACGCGCTTCGGCATCCCGATTTCCGACGACGACATCGCCGACGCGCCGTTCTACCGGCCGCCGGAGGACAGCGTCGAGCTGCAGTACCTGCGCGAGCGCCGCAAGTCGCTCGGCGGCTTCGTCCCCACGCGCGGCGTCCGCGTCGAGCCGCTCCAGGTCCCGCTCGACGGGATCTTCGAGGAGTTCTACAAGGGCACCGAGGGGCGCAAGGCGGCGACGACGATGGTGTTCGTGCGGATCCTGTCGAAGCTGCTGCGCGACAAGGAAATCGGCGATCTGATCGTGCCCATCGTTCCGGACGAGGCGCGCACGTTCGGCATGGAGTCCCTCTTCCGTGCGGTCGGCATCTACTCGCACGTCGGCCAGAAGTACGAGCCGGTGGACCAGGACACGCTGCTCTACTACCACGAGGCGCAGGACGGCCAGATCCTCGAGGAAGGCATCACCGAGGCGGGGTCGATGTGCTCGTTCATTGCCGGCGGCACCGCGTACGCGGTGCATGGCGTGAACACGATCCCCTTCTTCATCTTCTATTCGATGTTCGGCTTCCAGCGCGTGGCGGATCTGATCTGGGCGGCGGCCGACTCGCGCGTCCGAGGCTTCCTGCTCGGTGCGACCGCCGGGCGGACGACGCTGGCGGGCGAAGGGCTGCAGCATCAGGACGGCCACAGCCACGCGTTTTCGATCGCGTCGCCGAACTGCATCTCGTATGACCCTGCTTACGCGTACGAGCTGGCCGCGATCATCCAGGACGGGATCCGCCGCATGTACCGCGATCAGGAAAGCGTGTTCTATTACCTGACCGTGATGAACGAGCAGTACCCGATGCCGGCGATGCCCGAAGGGGCGCGCGAAGGGATCCTGAAAGGGCTGTACCGGCTGAAGGCGGCAGGGGATCCGAACGCGACACTGCGCGCGCAGCTCCTTGGGAGCGGGGCCATCCTCAACGAGACGCTCGCGGCCCGGACGCTGCTCGAGAAGTACAACGTCGCCGCCGACGTCTGGAGCGTCACGAGTTATCAGGAGCTGTATCGCGACGGGCACGCGTGCGACCGGTGGAACATGCTGCATCCCGGCGAGGCGCCGCGCGTGCCGTACGTCGCCCAGTGTCTGAAGGCGGCGCCAGGTCCGATCGTGGCGGCCTCGGATTATCTGAAGGTGCTGCCGGACTCGATCGACCGCTGGACGGGCCGGCCGATCCGCGCGCTGGGCACCGACGGGTTCGGCCGCAGCGAGGATCGGAAGGGGCTGCGCGAGTTCTTCGAGGTCGACGCGCGCTTCATCGCGCTCGCCACCCTCGCGGAGCTCGCCGACCAAGGGACGCTCGATCGCGCGGTCGTCGCGCGGGCGATCGAGGACTTCGGGATCGATCCGGAGAAACCGAATCCGGCGAGGAGTTGACGGAGGCGACGGAGGCCGCGGAGACGATCACACGGAGACACGGAGAGACGGAGGAGCACGGAGTTTCGCAGCTCGCGGCTCGCAGCTCGTGACTGGGACCGTCTCACAACGCCGGCCAGGCAACCAATGGCCGGCGCCAGACCGGCCGTGGCGGGCAGCCCCGTGCGTCTCCGTGATCTCCGCGCCTCCGTGCGAGGGTTTGCTCCGTGTCCTCCGTCACCTCCGTGCCCTCAAGACAGGAAGACGACTGAAATGGCGACAGACTTCAAGATCCCCGAACTTGGCGAGAACGTCACCGCGGGCGATGTCGTCCGCCTCCTCGTCTCGCAGGGTGACACGGTCGCGAAGGACCAGCCGATCCTCGAGCTCGAGACCGACAAGGCCACGATCGAGGTGCCGTCGAGCGTGGCAGGGACCGTCACCGAGATCCGGGTCGAGCAGGGTCAGCGCGTGAAGGTGGGCGACGTCGTGCTGACGGTGGAAGAGGGCGCGGGCGCGGCAGCAAAGGGTGCGGAGCCCGGGAACGAGAAAGACAAGGAGAAGGCGGCGCCCCCGGCGAAGCAGGCCGAGGCGGCCGATCGCGGCGCGAAGCCCAAACCGCAGCCGGTCGGAGCGCCTGAAGAGGGGGGCCTGTCGCAGAAGTCGCCGGGCCAGGCCGAGCAGGCGGAGGAGCCGCGGGGAACGGCGCGCCGCGGCGAGGTGGTGGAGATCACGCGCGGCGCGAGGGGCGCCCCGGCGGCTTCGGCGCCGGGACCCGCGCAGCCGGCCGCGCAGGCCGAGAGCGGGCCGGCAGCCGCGGCCGCGCCCTCCGTGCGGCGCCTCGCGCGCGAGCTCGGCGTGGACATTCGACAGGTGCGCGGAACGGGTCCCGGCGGGCGCATTGCCGTCGAAGACGTGGAAGCGTTCGTCAAGCACGCGCTGACCGGCGGCGCCGGCGTGGGCGCGCCGGCCATCCCCTTGCCGGACTTCAGCAAGTGGGGCGAGGTCGAACGGCGGCCGATGAGCAACATCCGCCGGAAGACCGCCGAGCATCTGAGCCACGCGTGGAACGCGATACCGCACGTGACGCAGCACGACCAGGCGGACATCACCGAGGTCGAGCGGCTGCGGCAGAAGTATGCGGCGCAGGCGGAGCAGGACGGCGGCAAGCTCACCGTCACCGCGATCGCGCTGAAGGTGGTCGCGGGCGCGCTCGTGCGGTTCCCGCAGGTCAACGCCTCGGTCGACATGGCGCGCCGGGAGATCGTCTACAAGAAGGCGATCCACGTGGGCGTCGCGGTCGACACCGACCGCGGGCTCCTCGTTCCCGTCATCCGCGACGTGAACCGCAAAGGGATCCTGGAACTGTCGATCGAACTGGCGAAAGCGTCGGAGAAGGCGCGCGCCGGCAAGCTGTCGCTCGACGAGATGCAGGGTGGCGGCATCACGATCACGAACCTCGGCGGCATCGGCGGAACCGCGTTCACGCCCATCATCAACTGGCCGGAGGTCGCGATCCTCGGGATTTCGCGTGGCAGCCACGCGCCGGTGTGGCGCGACGGGAGCGACGGGCGCGACGGGGACTTCGAGCCTCGGCTGATGCTTCCGCTGTCGCTCTCCTACGATCATCGCGTCATCGACGGAGCCGACGCCGCGCGCTTCCTGCGTTGGGTGGCCGAAGCCTTCGAGCAGCCTTTCTTGCTTTCGCTGTAGAACTCCAAACTCAAAATTCCAAACTCCAAATTCCAGACTTCAAACTTCGAATCCCAAACGGAAACATGCAATTCTGGGCGGTTGGCGGTTGGCGGTGGGCGTTTGACGTTTTGGAGTTTGTAGTCTATTTGGAGTTTGGCGTTTGGCGTTTGGAGTTGTCAACGTCATGTCTCTGTCGACCCAAGTTGTCGTGATCGGAGCCGGCCCCGGCGGCTATGCGGCCGCCTTCTATGCCGCGGACCGCGGCCTGCGAGTGACCCTCATCGATCCGGCCGTCAATCCCGGCGGCGTCTGCCTGTATCGCGGCTGTATCCCGTCAAAGGCGCTGCTGCACGTCGCCGGCGTCGTCAACGAGGCGAAGCACGCAGAGGCGTGGGGGGTGTCGTTCGGCGCGCCGTCGATCGACGTGGATCGCCTGCGCGCGTTCAAGTCGAAGGTGGTCGATCGGCTCACCGGGGGTCTCGGCCAGTTGTCGAAGCAGCGCAAGATCACCTACGTGCAGGGGCGCGCGGCGTTTCGCGACGCGCGGACCCTGGAGATCACCAGGGACGGGGAGAAGCAGGCCGAGACGCTCACCTTCGAGCACGCGATCGTCGCCACCGGCTCGCGTCCGACGACCATTCCGGGACTCTCCGTCGACAGCCCGCGCGTGATGGACTCGACCGCCGCGCTGGAGTTGCCCGACGTCCCGGCGTCGCTGCTCGTGGTCGGCGGCGGCTACATCGGCCTCGAGCTGGGCAGTGTCTACGCGGCCCTCGGCACCAGGGTCACGGTCGTGGAAATGACCGGCGGCCTGCTGCCCGGCGCGGACCGCGATCTCGTCAACGTCCTCGCGAAGCGCATCGAGCGGATCACCGACGCGGTGCTGCTCGACACCAAGGTCGTGGGGATCAAAGAGGTGAAGGGCGGTATTGCCGTGACGCTCGAACCTTCGACAGGCTCAGGCCAGCCTTCGACAGGCTCGGGCCAGCCTTCGACAGGCTCAGGCCAGGGGGGAGGGGAGCCGAAGGAGCGGACGTTCGAACGCGTGCTCGTGGCGATCGGGCGCCGGCCGAATGGCGACGTGCCGGGCCTCGATCGTACCGCTGTCAAGATGACCCCGCGGGGCTTCATCGAAGTGGACGGCAGCCGGCGGACGGCGGAGCCGTCCATCTACGCGATTGGCGATGTGGCCGGAGAGCCGATGCTCGCGCACAAGGCCTCGCACGAGGCGCGGGTCGCCGTCGACGCGATCGCCGGCCGGAAGACCGCCTTCGAACCCCTCGCGATTCCCGCCGTCGTCTTCACCGATCCCGAGCTGGCGTGGTGCGGCCTCACGGAGAACGACGCGCAGCAGCAGAAGCGCGAGGTCGCCGTGACGCGATTCCCGTGGGCGGCCTCGGGCCGTGCGATTACCATCGATCGGACCGACGGGCTCACGAAGCTGGTACTGGATCCGACGTCGGGCCGCGTGCTTGGCGTGGGGATCGTGGGTCGCGGAGCGGGCGAGATGATTGCCGAGGGGGTGCTCGCCGTCGAGATGGGCGCGAGCGCCGAGGATGTCAGCCTCAGCATCCACGCCCATCCGACGCTGTCCGAGACCTTCATGGAAGCGGCCGACGTGTTCTTCGGCCACGCCACGCACATCTATCGGCCCAGACGCGATAGTCGATAGTCAAAGTCACACGAGTCAAAGTCACACGCAGTCGAAGTCACGCAGTCGAAGTCACACGAGTCCAAGCCGGGGTTGGCGCCTGTGACGTGGACTTTGTGACTTTGACTTCGTGATTCTGACTATCGACTATCGACTAGCGACTGAGATTGTTCATGTGCGTGGTACGAACTCCGGACGAGCGGGCCGGACTCGACGTGCCCGAAGCCCAGCTCGAGCCCGAGCCGCTTCAGCTCGGCGAACTCGCCGGGTGAGTAGTACCGCGTCATGGGCAGGTTGGCGAGAGACGGGCGGAGGTACTGGCCGATGGTGACGATTTGGCAGCCAGCGGCGCGGAGGTCGTGCAGCGTCGCGACGACCTCGTCCCACTCTTCCCCGAGGCCGACCATCAACCCGGATTTCGTGGGGACGGCCGGGGCATAGGTGCGCGCGCGGTCGAGCAATTCCAGCGCGCGGGCGTAGCGGCCGCCGGGCCGGGCCATCCGATACAGGCGTGGCACGGTCTCGATGTTGTGGTTCAGGATATCGGGCCGCGCATCCAGCACGGTGCGGAGCGACGCTTCGTCACCCTTGAAATCGGGGATGAGCACTTCGATGCGGCACCGCGGCACGCGCGCGCGCGTCTCCGCGATCGTGCGCGCAAAGTGCGAGGCGCCGCAATCCGCGAGATCGTCGCGGTCGACCGAGGTGACCACGACGTACTCCAGATCCATCGACTGGATCGCGCTCGCGACTTTCACGGGTTCGTCCTGGTCCGCCGGCTTCGGCGTGCCGTGCAGCACGTTGCAGTAGCCGCACGAGCGCGTGCAGGTGTCGCCGAGGATCATGAACGTGGCGGTACCGTGGTGCCAGCACTCGCCGATGTTGGGGCAGTTGGCTTCTTCGCAGACCGTGTGCAGTCCGAGCGTGCGCATCAGCCCCTTGAGCCGGTGGTAGTTCTCCGAGCCTGGCGCCCGAACCTTCAGCCACTCGGGCTTCGCCTGCCGTGGCAGCTCGTCAGCCCGTTTCTTCCGGCCCCGGTGGAACGTCAATGGAGCGGTCGTCATGCGTCGTCTATCGTCCTGGCGAGCACCCCTGATCACCCCTCAGCACCTTTCAGCACCCCTCAGCACCTTTCAGCACCCCTCAGCACCTTTCAGCACCCCTCAGCACCTTTCATTATACTGGCCCCTATGTCCCGCCTTTCTATTACGTGGCTCGGTCACGCGACCTTCGTCATCACCACACCGGGCGGCAAGCGGATTGTCACCGACCCCTGGCTCGAGGGGAATCCGATGTGTCCGCCCGACAAGAAGCGGATCGCCTCCGCGGATGTGATCCTGCTGTCACACGGCCACTCCGATCACGCCGGCGACATCGTCGGCGTCTCGCGATCGACGGGTGCGCCGATCCTCGCGGTCTACGAGCTGGCGCTCTGGCTCGAGCGCAAGGGCCTGCACAACGTGCAGGGCATGGGCATCGGCGGCACGGTCACGGTCGCCGGTCTGGAGATCACGATGGTGCCTGCGGTCCACACGAGCAGCACTGTCGAGAACGACACGACGGTATATCTCGGCCAGGCGGCCGGCTTCGTCGTGAAGATGGAGAACGAGCAGACGTTCTACTTCGCCGGTGATACGGCGATCTTCGGGGACATGCGTCTCATCGCCGAGATGCACAAGCCGGAAATCGCGTTCCTGCCGATCGGCGATCACTTCACGATGGGGCCGCAGGCCGCGGCGATTGCCGCGCGTATGCTCGGCGTACGACAGGTCGTGCCGATGCACTACGGCACGTTCCCGGTACTGACCGGCACGCCGGACCGCCTGCGTCACCTCGTCGAGCCGCACGGCATCGACGTGCTCGTCTTAAAGCCCGGCGAAACAGCCGCTTAGGGCCGCCGGGGTCAGACCGGGGTCGCACCGGGGTCAGACCGGGGTCAGACCGGGGTCAGACTGGGGTTTGACCCCGAGGGAGGGCGCGCGATGAAAAAGTCCGGCGACGCCGCGGGCATGACACGCCGGCAGTTCGGCGTAATGGCGGGCGGGTTGTTCGCCGGATACGTTTTCCAGGGCTTGTGCCGCGTGATCGACGCCGCTCCGTCAGCGCAGGGGAGGCTCACCGCCCGGCCCGGCGCAACGCCGCGCGAGAGCGGGACGGCGGGCGCCGGAACACACGCGCTCGGACTGGCCAGCCCGCGCGACGCGATCCTCCAATTGCCACGAAACGCCTCACCGGGACCGGTTCCGCTGCTCGTGCTCCTGCACGGCGCGGGCGGCGGCGCCGGGGGCGTTCTCCGACGCGTGGGCGAGGCAGCCGGGGAAGCGGGCCTCGGAGTGCTGGCGCCCGACTCGCGCGGGTCGACGTGGGATGGCATCCGCGACGGCTTTGGCGCGGACGTCATGTTTCTCGATCGCGCGCTGGCGCGCGTGTTCGGCATGATCGCGATCGATCCCGCGCGTCTGGCCGTCGGTGGCTTCTCCGACGGCGCGACCTACGCGCTGTCGCTCGGGCTGATCAACGGGGATCTCTTCCGCCGCGTCCTCGCGTTCTCTCCGGGGTTCATCATCGATGGCTCGCGTCATGGCAGGCCCCGCGTCTTCATCTCGCACGGCAAGTCCGATCCGATCCTGCCGATCGATCACAGCAGCCGCGCGATCGTCCCCGGACTGCGGAAAGACGGGTATGACGTCACCTACCGCGAGTTCGACGGCAGGCACGAGGTGCCGGCTGCCATCGCACAGGAGGGAATGCGGTGGGTAGCGCGAAGTAGGCAAGAGAGAAGGAGAGACGATCAAGACATGACATGCAACAAGAGGATGGGGGAAGGGGAGACGCTCAGCAGGATCTGCCAAGTTGTGGGTCGTGCGAGCTGATTCCGGGAAGCTTCACGTTGTCACGGGCGCCTTTGGCTACTCGGGGCGCTATATCGCTGCCCGGTTGCTCGCTCAGGGCGCAGCCGTCAGGACGCTGACGAATTCGCCGCAGCGCGCGCATGACTTCGGCGCGCGCGTTGACGTCCGGCCGCTGCGTTTCGCCGCTCAGGAGGCGCTCGTTGAATCGCTCCGCGGGGCCGACGTGCTCTACAACACGTACTGGGTGCGTTTCAACCACCGAGGATTCACTCACGCTGAAGCCGTCGCCAACACCCGCCTGCTCTTTGCGGCGGCGACGCGCGCCGGAGTCCGCCGCGTCGTCCATGTCAGCATCACGAACCCTTCGGAACAGTCGCCGCTGGAGTACTTCCGGGGCAAGGCTGCACTCGAACGCAGCCTGGTCGCAAGCGGCCTGCCGTACGCGATCCTTCGTCCCGCGGTGCTCTTTGGACGCGAAGACATCCTCATCAATAACATCGCGTGGGCGCTCCGCCGTTTCCCGTTGTTTGCGGTGTTTGGATCGGGGGATTACCGGCTGCAGCCGATTCACGTCGACGATTTCGCGGCGCTTGCGGTGGAGCAGGGCCAATCCAGTGTCAACACGATCGTCGATGCGATTGGACCCGAGACATTCTCGTACCGCGAACTCGTCACTCTCCTCGGGGACATCATCGAGCGCCGCCGGCCGATCGTATCGGTTCCGCCATGGGCCGGCCACTGGATCGCCGTCGTGCTCGGCTGCGCGGTGCGCGACGTCCTTCTGACCCGCGACGAAATCGCCGGACTGATGGCGAATCTGCTGGTCACAAACTCGCCGCCGGCGGGGACGACGAAGTTGAGCGAATGGGCCCGGGAACACGCAGCGGATCTCGGCAGGCGCTACGCAAGCGAGCTCGGCCGGCGAGGCAATCGATCCGCATCGTATCTTTCCTGACACGGGCACGAGGACCGTGATCGACCATCGACCATCGACTATCGACTATCGACTTCGTCATGCAGTATGCGCCGCCGCGATGCGGGCGGCGGCGTCGGCCACTTTGTCGATCGACAATCCGGAGCTGTCGATCGTGTGATCGGCCATGGCATACAGCGGCTCGCGGGCGGCGAGCAGCCGGCGCAGGTCCGCGAGCGCCTGCGGATGATCCGCCATCGGACGGCGATCCCCCTGCCGGACGACGCGGTTCCAGTGGGCTTCGGGTTTGGCCCGAAGCCAGATGGTCACCGTCCAGCGGCGGAGCAGCGCGTAGGTTTCCGGCGAGGTCACGATGCCGCCGCCGGTCGCGATGACCATGCCGCGTTTCTCCGCGAGCACTTCGTTGAGGACCTCGCGTTCGAGACGCCGGTAGAAATCCTCCCCGTGCAGGGAGAAGAGCTCACCGAGGCTGAGATCCGCGGCGCGCTCGATGCGGCGATCCAGCTCGACAAAAGGGACGTGGAGGCGGCGCGCCAGCCGGCGGCCCACGGTCGTCTTCCCGGCACCGCGCAGGCCAAGCAGCGAAATCACCGGCTGAGTCGGCTCGTCGGACGGCGACAGAAGAGCGGCCGGCGTGGTCTCCAGCGCTCCGGCAACGTCTGCCAACCGCTTGATCGAGATGTTGCCGCGGCCCGCTTCGAGCTGCACCAGGAACCTGGGGGAAACGCCCGAGCGTTCGGCCACGTCCCGCAGCGTCCAGCCGCGCTCCAGCCGAACGGCCCGTGCCCGCCGTCCCAGCGCCCGCAGGATGTCGTCTGCCATCTTTGTGCACTATATTACACAATCACGCAATACTCATGAACTATAGTGCCTTGACAGTGCCGGGAATCCGCAAGTACGCTGGACGGGATGAGCATCGCGACAAATCCGCAGCCATCGGTCACTTTCGAGACGGCGCCAGACCGCTACCATCACTGGAAGCTCACGTTCGACGGCCCGATCGCCACGCTGGGGATGGACGTGCAGGAGGACGCCGGGCTCTCGCCCGATTACCGGCTCAAGCTCAATTCGTACGACCTCGGCGTCGACATCGAGCTCGCCGACGCGGTCCAGCGGATCCGCTTCGAGCATCCGGAAGTCCACACCGTCGTCATCAGCAGTCTCAAGGAGCGCATCTTCTGCGCCGGCGCGAACATCTTCATGCTCCGCGGCTCGACGCACGCCTGGAAGGTGAACTTCTGCAAGTTCACCAACGAGACGCGCCTCGCCATCGAGGATGCGAGCGCGCATTCCGGGATCAGGTTCCTCGCCGCGCTCAACGGCATCTGCGCCGGCGGCGGCTACGAGCTGGCGCTCGCGTGCGACGAGATCATGCTGGTCGACGACGGGAACTCCGCGGTGAGCCTGCCGGAGACGCCGCTGCTTGGCGTGCTGCCGGGCACCGGCGGCCTCACGCGGGTGGTGGACAAGCGGAAGGTGCGCCGCGATCTCGCCGATTTCTTCGGCACGGTCGCAGAAGGCATCAAGGGGAAGCGCGCCGTGGAGTGGCGCCTCGTGGATGCGGTCTATCCCACCAGTCAGTTCAAGCAGCGCGTGGCCGCGCGCGCGCAGGAACTGGCGCAGACGTCGGATCGGCCCGCGGCCGGCCCCGGGATTGTCCTTGGTCCGCTGAATCCGGCCGTCAACGAGGACAGCCTGCGCTACTCGAGCGTGTCGGTGGACATCGATCGCGCGAAGCGCGTCGCGACGATGACGGTGCGCGGCCCCGAAGGCACCGATCCGTCGACGCCTGACGACATCGTCGCCGCGGGCGATCGATACTGGCCGCTGCGGGCGTTCCGTGAGCTCGATGACGCCCTGCTGCGGCTGCGCGCCAACGAGCCGCTCGTCGGCACCATCCTCGTCACGACCGAGGGGGACCCCGCGGCCGTGCTCGCCGTCGACGAGACTCTCGCCGCGCACCAGGACCACTGGCTCGTGCGTGAGATCGTGCACTTCGTCAAGCGGACGCTCAAGCGCATGGACCTGACCTCGCGCAGCTTCTTCGCGCTCATCGAGCCGGGAAGCTGTTTCGCCGGCACGCTCTTCGAGCTCGCGCTGGCCGCGGATCGCTCGTACATGCTCGACGATCCGGACGAGCCGAACACGATCGGGCTGTCGGCGATGAACGCCGGTCCGCTCCAGATGAGCAACGGGCTCACGCGGCTGCAGACGCGGTTTCTCGGCGAGCCCGCCCGGGTCGCCGAGGTGCTTCAGCACACGGCGTCGTTCGACGCCCGTCAGGCGCACGACGTGGGCCTCGTGTCGTTCGCGCCCGACGAGCTCGATTGGGACGACGAGGTGCGGCTGGCCGTCGAAAGCCGGTCCGCGTTCTCGCCCGATGCGCTCACCGGCATGGAAGCCAACCTGCGCTTCGCCGGTCCTGAAACGATGGAAACCAAGATCTTCGGCCGCCTCACCGCCTGGCAGAACTGGATCTTCCAGCGGCCGAACGCCGTCGGCGAGAAGGGCGCGCTGACGGCCTACGGATCGCAGTCGCGGCCCGAATTCGATTTCAATCGCGTATAGAGCAGGTGGTTTCCAGCTCCCAGCTCCCAGCTCCCAGCTTCCAGCTTCCAGCTTCGGAGGGGGAACCGGAAAGCTGGCAACTGGAAGCCGGAAACTGGGAGCTAGTTCGATGATCTCAGCCGAAAAGATCCCCAACAACGTTGGTCTCTCGAGCAACAAGCGGCTGCAGCGCGCGTTGGAGCACTGGCAGCCTCAGTACATCCAATGGTGGCGGGACATGGGGCCGCAGGGGTTCCAGGACTACCACCAGGTCTACGTCCGGACGGCCGTGAGCGTGGATCCGTCGGGGTGGGCGCACTTCGAGTACGTCAAGCTCCCCGAGTACCGGTGGGGGATCTTCCTGGCGGACCCCGTGCACGATCGCCGCATCGGGTTCGGCGATTTCATGGGGCAGCCGGTGTGGCAGGAGGTCCCGGGTGAATTCCGCAACCAGCTCCGCCGCCTGATCGTCACGCAGGGGGACACCGAGCCGGCGAGCGTGGAGCAGCAGCGATGGCTCGGCCAGCGCTGCCCGAGCCTGTACGATCTGCGCAACCTGTTCCAGGTGAACGTCGAGGAAGGCCGTCACCTGTGGGCGATGGTCTATCTGCTGCATTCGTACTTCGGCCGCGACGGCCGCGACGAGGCAGAGGAGCTGCTCGCGCGGCAGAGCGGCAATCGCGACAAGCCGCGCATCCTCGACGCGTTCAACGAGCCGATCGAGAACTGGCTGGACTTCTTCATGTTCACGATGTTCACCGACCGCGACGGCAAGTCGCAGCTCCTGTCGCTGTCGGAGAGCTCGCTGGATCCGCTGTCACGCACGACGCGGTTCATGCTGACCGAGGAAGCGCACCACATGTTCGTCGGCGAGACGGGGATCGCGCGGATCGTCGAGCGCACCTGCCAGTTGCTCGGCGAGGCGGGCTACTCGGAAGAGGTGCGGACGCTCGGCGGCATCGATCTGCCCACGATCCAGAAGTTCATCAACCTGTGGTTCAGCCTCAGCCTCGATCTGCACGGCAACGAGATCTCGACCAACGCCGCGTCCTACTTCGGCAACGGGCTGAAGGGGCGCGCGCAGGAAGAGAAGTGGGAGGACCACCAGGTCAGCGAGGCGTATTACGAGCTCGACGTGCCGGCGGCGAACGGCATCGAGCGCAAGGCCATCCCGATGCGGACGGCGATGAACGAGGTGCTGCGCGACTGGTACGTGGGCGACTGCGAGGCGGGCGTGCAGCGCTGGAACAAGATCTTCGAGCGCCACGGCATGTCCGACCGGCTGCGGCTGCCGGATCGGAAATTCAACCGCGGCATCGGCATGTTCTCGTCGCTGCACTTCGACCCGTCCGGCGCTCCTCTCTCCGCCGAGGAGTGGGAGCGGCGCAAGTACGAGTGGCTGCCGGCGCCCTCGGACCGCGAGTATCTGCTGAGCATCATGGCCACGCCGGTGTACGAGGCCGGCAAGTTCGCCAACTACATTGCGCCGCCTATCCGTGGTATCAACCGGCAGCCGGTCCATTTCGAGTACGTCAGGACAGAAGCGTAGGATGAAGGCAGAACGCAGCCCGCGGCTCGCGGTTCGCCGCACGTAGAAGGCAGCACACACCCCGATGTCTTACCAGAAGATCAGCGTGAGCGTTGTCGAGGCCAACCTCGAGAAGCGCAAACCGGAGTTCACAGGACGGTAGATGGAAGAGAAGCAGCTCCTCATCGACAACGAGTGGCGCCGCGCGGCATCGGGCGCCACGATGGAGATCGTCAACCCGGCGACCGAGGAAATCATCGGGACGGTCGCGTCGGCCGGCCCCGACGATCTGAACGCGGCGGTCGCCGCCGCGCGGGCGGCGCTCGACGGCCCGTGGGGCAGGCTGTCCGCGCGCGAGCGCGGCCGGCTGGTGCGCAAGCTCGGCGAGCGCCTGCTCGAACGCGCGGACGAGGTGGCGCGGCTGGAGACGCTGCACAACGGCAAGCCGATCAGCGAGTCGCGCCACATCGAGATCCCCGCCGCCGCCGAGTGCTTCGAGTACTTCGGGGGCTGGTCCGACAAGGTGATGGGGGAGACGATCCCCGTCAAGGGCAACTACCTCACCTACACGCTCCGCGAGCCGCTCGGCGTCGTCGCGGCCATCGTGCCGTGGAATTTCCCGCTGCTGCTGGCCGCGTGGAAAGTGGCGCCGGCGCTGGCCTGCGGCAACACCGTCATCCTGAAGCCCGCCAGCCAGACGCCGCTGACCGCGATTGCGCTCGGCGAGATTGCGATCGAGGCGGGCCTCCCGCCCGGCGTGCTCAACGTGCTCACCGGGCCGGGGTCGAAGCTCGGCCAGGCAATCGTGGAGCACCCGGGCATCGACAAGATCGCGTTTACCGGTGATACGAACACGGGCAAAGGGATCATGCGGGGGGCGGCGGACACGCTCAAGAAGATCACGCTCGAGCTGGGCGGGAAGTCCCCCAACATCGTGCTTGCCGACGCCGACATGGAAGCCGCGATCCGCGGCGCGACGATCGGGATCTTCTACGGCAAGGGTGAAGTCTGCGCGGCCGGGTCGCGGCTGCTTGTCGACAAATCGATCAAGAACGAGTTCGTCGACAAGCTCGCGGCGCGGACGAAGAAGATGGTCCCCGGCGATCCCATGGACCCGAAGACGCGCTTCGGCGCGGTGTCGTCGAAGAAGCAGATGGAAACGGTGCTGCGCTACATCGAGTCCGGCAGGGCGGAAGGGGCCACGCTCGTGGCGGGCGGTGCGCGCGCGGACATCGGCACCGGCAAGGGGTATTTCGTGCAGCCCACGGTCTTCGCCGACGTGCGGCCGGAGATGACGATCTCGCGCGAGGAGATTTTCGGCCCGGTCCTGGCGGCGATCGAGTTCGGCGACATCGACGAAGCCGTTGCCGTGGCAAACGCCTCGCCGTATGGTCTGGCGGCCGGCATCTGGACGCGCGACATCAAGAAGGCGCATCACCTCGCCAGGCGCCTGCAGGCAGGGACCGTCTGGATCAACACCTACAACGTGTACGACACCGCCGCGCCGTTCGGCGGCTACAAGCAGAGCGGCTTCGGCCGCGAGATGAGCGCGCATGCCCTCGAGCACTACACGCAAATCAAGAGTGTCTGGGTCGATCTCAACTTGTGAGACACGACAACTCCAAGCGCCGAATTCCAAATTCCAAATTCCAAAGCCACTCCAAACGCCAAACGCCAAAGGCACCCTCAGTTGTTGACTGATGTAACCTCTTGAGTTTGCAGCTTTGGAGTTTGGAGTGCGTTTGGAATTTGGAATTTGGAGTTTGGAGTTGATCCCTTCATGTATCGAGTGATCGACCTGCACATTCACATCCAGCCTTTCGAGATGCTGAAACCGGACGTGCGCGAGACGTTCTGGAGAAAGAAGTCCAACCGCGCGGAGCTGGAGGGCTACGCCGAGGATCCCGCGAAGCTGCTGCGGAAGATGGATGCCGACGGGATCGAGCGCGTCGGCCTCATGAACTACGTCAGCCCGGACATCATGGGGTTCACCGACGAGGTGAACGACTGGATGGTGCGGTACGCGTCGGCGGATCCCGCGCGGCTCATCGCGTTCGGCTCGGTCAATCCGCGCTTCACCACCGCGGTTGGCGACGCCGTCGATCGCATCCTGGACAGCGGCGCGCGTGCCCTGAAGGTACATCCGCCGCACCAGGCGTTCCGCGCCAACGCCTACCAGGACGCCTACCCGCAGCTCGCCGAGCTGTACGACCGCGCACAGACACGCGGGGTCCCGGTCACCATCCACACGGGCACGTCCGTCTTCCCGGGCGCCCGCAGCCGCTTCGGCGATCCGATGGACGTGGACGACATCGCGATTGACTTTCCGAAGCTGACGATCCTGCTCGCGCACGGCGGCCGGCCGTTGTGGATGGACGCGGCATTCTTCGTCGTCAGGCGGCATCCCAACGTGATGCTGGAGCTGTCGGGCATTCCACCGGCGAAGCTCCTGGAGTACTTCCCGCGCCTCGAGCAGATCGCCGACAAGGCGGTGTGGGGCACCGACTGGCCCAGCCCCGGTGTGACCTCCATGCGCGCCAACGTCGACCAGTTCCTGTCGCTGCCGCTGGGCGACGAGAGCAGGCGCAAGATCCTCTATGAGAACGCCGCGCGGATCTTCCGGTGAGCGCGGCGTGTCAACTCCCAACTCCCAACGCCCAACTCCCAACGTCTCTGTTTAGCGTGTCGAGAGGTCCAGCGGTCGTGTCCCGCTGCCCGCGCCGACGGCTTTCAACGCACGAAGACCACGAAGCTCACGAAGTTCACGAAGACTGCACGCAACGGGACACAGCAGGCGCGAGTCCTGCTACGGCTGGACCGTCGAGCGCCGGCCGCATCGTGTCTGAGGCCGGCGGGGCAGGACAGGTGGAACCGGCCCACGCAAACAGCCCGAGCGCACGCGCTGCTTGCGTGGGCCGGTTCCGCCTGTCCCTGCCGCGCTGCGCGCGGCTCGACGGTTCAGCCCGCTGCGCAAGGGGTCTTCGCGTCCTTGGTGTCCTTCGTGATCTTCCTGAAAAGCCGTGGCCCGTTTCAGCGTGGTCCCGGGAGAACCTCGCTAAACAAAGACCTCCCAACGCCCAACTCCCAACGCCCAACTTCCAAGAAGACTCAGAGCCGATCGACTGAGATGAACTTGGGAGTTGGGAGTTGGGATTTGGAAGTTGACGGGATAGAGTGTCTCGGATGTCCCTTGACTCCCTCCAGGCCTGGCGCACCGAATTCCCCATCGTCGATACCTGCACGTATCTGGTCAGCCATTCGCTCGGCGCGATGCCGCGCCGCGCCGAACAGTACCTGCGGCAATTCGCCGACGAGTGGTCCACGCGCGGCGTGCGCGCGTGGCACGAGGGATGGTGGGAGATCGGCCGCACGACCGGCGACCTGCTGGCGCCGATTCTCGGCGTCGCCAGCGGCACGATCTCGATGCACCAGAACGTCACCGTCGCGCAGGCCATTGTCGCGTCCTGTCACCGGTTCGACGGTCCGCGGCGCAAGATCGTCATGACCGATCTGGAGTTCCCGTCGAACATGTACCTGTTCGAGGGATTCCGCAGGTATGGCGCGGAGATCGTCTACGTCGAATCCGACGGCGGGATCCGGACGAACCTCGAGCGGTTCCTGGGGGCCATCGACGAGCGGACGGCAATCGTGCCGGTGTCGCTCGTGCTCTTCAAGAGCGCGTACCTCGAGAACGCGCGCGCGATCATCGAGAAAGCGCACCGGGTCGGCGCGCGTGTCGTTCTCGACGTGTACCAGGCGGCCGGGACGGTGCCGCTCGAGCTCGAGGCATGGGGCACGGACTTCGCGGTGGGCGGATCGGTGAAGTGGCTGTGCGGCGGACCTGGGGCGGGTTATCTGTACGTGCGTCCGGACCTGGCGAACACGCTGGCACCGGCAACGGCCGGCTGGGCGGCGCACGCGCGGCCGTTCGATTTCGCCGTCGGCGCGATTGAGTACGCGGACGCGCCCGAGCGGTTTCAGAGCGGCACGCCGAACGTGCCGTCGCTCTACTCCTGCCGGGCGGGCTACGAGATCGTGGCGGAAATCGGCGTCGATCGAATCCGCGCCCATTCGCTGCGGCTCACCCGGCGGTTGATGGACGGGGCAAAAGCGGCCGGCTTCCGTCTCAATACACCGGACGACGACGCCGAGCGGGGAGGGTCCGTCGTCATCGACGTCCCGGACGGCGAAGCCGTCACCGCCGAACTGCTGCGCCGGCAGGTGATCGTCGACCATCGTCCAGGCGCCGGCATCCGCATCGCGCCGCATTTCTACAACACGCTCGACGAAATCGATCTAGCGATCGAAGCGCTGATTGAGATCGCCGCTCGCGGTTCGCATCTCGCATCTCGCAGGTCGTAATCGCTGGAAGCTGGAAGCTGGAAGCTGGAAACTGAAAGCTGGAAACTGGAAACTGGAAACTGGAAGCTGGAAACTGGAAGCTGGAAACTGAGTTCATGCCCATCCGCACAGTCACCGTTCTCGGCGCCGGCACGATGGGGCACGGGATCGCCCATGCGGCGGCGGCCGGCGGCTACGAGACGCGGATGTACGACGTCGCGGCGGAGTCGATCGACAAGGGCCGGCGGGCCGTCGAGGCGATCGTGGCCAAAGGCGTCGAGCTGGGAAAGGTCACGGCCGCGGAGGCGGACGCGATCCGCCGCCGGCTGACGGCGACGACGAGCCTGCCCGAAGCGCTGGCCGATACCGATTTCATCATCGAGGCGGCGCCCGAGCGGATCGACCTGAAGGTCGCGCTGTTCGGAGAGATCGATCGCCTCGCGCCGGACCGGGCGCTGGTTGCGACCAACACGTCCGCGTTGAGCATCACGGAGATTGCCGGCTCGACGCGGCGGGCGTCGCGGGTGGCCGGCATGCACTTCTTCAACCCCGTCCACAAGATGAAGCTCGTCGAGATCGTGCAGGCGCTCGAGAGCGCGCCGGAGACCCTTCAGGCGATCGAGGACGTTGCCCGGCGAATGGGCAAGGAGACGGTGCTCGTGCGCGAGTCCCCTGGCTTCATCACGACGCGCGTGAACGCCAGTATCGGCAACGAGGCGTTCTACATGCTGATGGAAGGCGTCGCCACCGCGCGCGACATCGACAAGGCGCTGAAGCTCGGGCTGAACCACCCGATGGGTCCCTTCGAGCTCGTCGATCTCGTCGGCCTGGACACGCGCCTCAGCATCCTCGAGTATCTGCACCGCAGCCTCGGCGAGAAATACCGCCCGTGCCCGCTGCTCGCGCAGTACGTCAAGGCCGGGCGTCTGGGACGGAAGGCCGGTCGCGGCGTCTATGAGTACTGATCACGCGCGCCCGGCGCCGGACCGCCGGGAATCCCGATGCAGCTCCAGAAAGACGTAGTCGCCAAGGCGGTTGAAGGGAAACCAGGGACCGAGGCTCGCCTCCGTCCGGCACGCCGCGCGCCGGACGGCAGATGGCAGGCGGCGCCAGCGATCCTCGCAGCGCGAAGGCGGCACGAAGACGCCAAGGCCTTCGGCGCGCCCGACGACGAACGAGGCGCCGAACACGGCCAGCACGTCGCCGACGCGATGGTAATAAGCCGGGACCTCGATGCCATCGAGGTCGATCATCGGGCGGACGCCCAGGCGGCGGAACGCCTCGCGCGGACGGCCGCGCAGCAAGCCTCGCGCTATTTCCCACGCGCAGGTCCGCGTCAGCAACCCGAGCATGACCCAGCCGCCAGGCACGAGCCGGTCGCGCGCGAGCGAGGCAACCTGGCCGAGATCTTCCACGCAGTTCAGGGCGCCGAAGTTCGACACGATGCCTTCGAACGTTGCCGGGCCGAGATGCTGGTCGAGTTCTTCGGCGCCGCACCGGATCAAGTGGGCCATGTTGTTCGTCGCTCGCAGCCGCGCGCGCGTGCGATCGAGCATCCGCGCGGACGGATCCGCCGCGACGACGTGCGCCCCCATCGAGGCGAGGAAGCCGGTGTCGAGGCCGGTGCCGCACCCGATCTCCAGGATGCGTGAACCGGGAGGGAAGCGGCGCGCCATCCGCTCGTGCGTGCGGCGCCGCATCATCGTCATGATGTCGCCCGCGCAGAGCGCATCGTACTGGTCCGCCAGGCGATCGAACGCGCGGATCGCAGGCGGCACCGCCGAGGCGGCGCGGGTCGCTGACGGTGTCACGCGGATGCCCCGGCGGCGGACGGCGGCTTTGCGGAGGTCATGAATCGACTCCCCACCGCCCAATCCAAGAACGTTGCCAGCCCGCCGGCGTCGCCAACCTCGGCTTTCACGCCATTCGGAGCGGAATGGCGCCGGCAGGACGGCGGGGGAACTTACGGCCGGTGAAACGGCCGCCGAGAGTCGTAAGCCTGGTCGCGATAGGATACCGCCATGGCTTATCGCAACATCCGCGTCGATGTCTCGGAATCGATCGCCACGCTGACCATCGACCGCCCGTCGGTCAAGAACGCGCTCGACCTCGAGACGGTACAGGAGTGTCACCGGGCCCTCGACGAGCTCGCCGGGGACGCCGAGGCGGGCGTACTGATTGTCACGGGCGCTGGCGAGTCCGCGTTCGTGTCCGGAGCGGACATCAACGACATCAAAGCGCGCGGGACGGCCGACGGACTGGCCGCCATCAACTCGTCGCTGTTCGCCAAGGTCGACCGCTTTCCGAGGCCGACGATCGCGGCCATCAACGGGTTCGCGCTCGGCGGCGGATGCGAGCTGGCGCTCGCGTGCGACATCCGCGTCGCCTCCGAGACGGCGAAGTTCGGACAGCCGGAGCTTGGCCTCGGGATCATCCCGGGCGCCGGCGCCACGCAGCGCCTCCCGCGGGTCGTCGGCCTCGGATGGGCGAAGCACCTGATTCTCACGGGCGAGATCATCGACGCGAAAGCCGCGCTCGATATCGGGCTGGTCACCGCCGTCATGCCGGCTGCGCAACTGCAGGTTCGCGCGCGCGAGCTCGCCAGGCGGATTCTCCGGCAGGGGCCGCTGGCCGCGCGGCTCGCCAAGCTCTCCCTGAACGCGTCGGCGCGCGTCGACCTCGACTCCGGGCTGCTCATCGAGACGCTCGCCCAGGCGATCTGCTACGCGTCGGAGGACAAGCAGGAAGGGACGGCGGCGTTTCTCGCGAAGCGGAAGCCGAAGTTTTCCGGCCGGTGACGCCGTCGCGGGCTTGGCGCACGGGCGTGTTTCGCCGCATAATCGCTCATCCGGGACATGCGATGCCCTTCCTGCGGCACTGAGTTCGAACCGTCGTCCGGCCGCTGCCCCTCCTGCGGCCGGCCCCTGCCCGCCGCCCCCGGCGCCGGGGCGACGCTCGACGCCTCGGCGCCGACCGGCTTCGGCACTCCCACTGGCGTTCAGCCGCCGGTCTCCCCGACAGCAAGACTCGCGGGCCCTCTCGAGGTTGGGCAGGCGTTCGGGCCGCGATACCACATCATCCGCGTGCTCGGCGCCGGCGGCATGGGCGTCGTGTACCAGGCGTGGGACGCGGAGCTCGGGGTTGCCGTCGCGCTGAAAGTCATCAGGCCGGAGGTCCTGCAGGACCCCGGATCGGCCGGCGAGGTCGAGCGGCGCTTCAAGCGCGAGCTCGTGCTCGCGCGTCAGGTCACCCACAAGCACGTGGTCCGCATCCACGATCTTGGCGAGCTGGACGGCATCAAGTACCTGACGATGCCGTTCGTCGAGGGAGAGAATCTCGCGGACGTGCTGAAGCGGCGCGGCAGGCTGCCGGTGGAAGAGGCGCTCGCGATCGCCAGGCAGGTCGCGTCCGGGCTGGCCGCCGCACACGAAGTCGGCGTCGTGCACAGGGATCTCAAGCCCGAGAACATCATGATCACGGCCGATGGCGGCGCGCTCATCATGGACTTCGGCATCTCGCGCTCGGTCAGTGGAACCGGCACGGCGACGGCGCTCGGCGCCGTCATGGGCACGCTGGAGTACATGGCGCCCGAGCAGGCGCAGGGGCAGGCGGTCGATCACCGCGCCGACATCTACTCGTTCGGGCTCGTCGTCTACGACATGCTTGCCGGGAGGCAGCGCGTCGCGCGCCGCGAGAACCCGATGTCGGAGATGATGAGCCGTCTGACGCAGGGGCCCGCGCCGCTGGGGACGCTCGAGGGGGCCGCGGTGCCTCCGGCCTTCGAGCGGATTATCACGAGGTGCCTGCAGCCGGCGGCCGATGCGCGGTACGGGACCACCGCGGAACTCGTGCGGGATCTCGAGGCGCTGGCGCCGGACGGGCACCTGCTCGTCACGTCGAAGACGGCGGCGGGATCGCGCGGCGCGATCGCCGCGCTCGCCTCGGCGCTCGCGATCCTGCTCGTCGGCGGCGGCCTCTGGGTCTGGAGGGGAGCCGGACGTGCCCCGGCGGCCGGGACACCAGCGGAGCCGGTGACGGTGCTCATCGCCAATTTCGAGAACCGCGCGAACGAACCGCTGTTCGACGGGCTCGTCGAGCAGGCGCTCGGGGTGGGCATCGAGGGCGCCGCGTTCATCAGCGCGTACCCGCGGCGCGACGCGCTCGGCCTCGTGAAGGTCGTCAAGGGCACCTCGCTCGACGAAGAGACCGCGCGCCGCATCGCGCTGCGCGAGGGGATCAGCCGCGTCGTGGCCGGCACCATCGACGCCGGCGGCGGGCGCTACAAGCTCGCCGTGAAGATCGTCAATCCGTCCGAAGGCAAGCCGCTGCTGACGTGGGACACCGAGGCCGCCGGCAAGAACGATATGCTCAACGCCGTCGGGCGCGTGGCGGCGAAGGTGCGCAACGGCCTGGGCGATCGCACGGTGGACACCAACCAGGTGCGGGACGCGGAGACGTTCACGGCGTCGTCGCTCGAAGCGGCTCATGAGTATGTCGACGCACAGGAGCTTCAGTGGGCGGGGAAGTACGAGGAGGCCATCCAGCACTATTTGAAGGCCGTCGAAATCGATCCGACGCTCGGGCGCGCGTACGCCGGCCTTGGCGCCGTGTCGAACAGCCTCGGACGCCGCCAGGAGGCGGAGCAGTACTACCTCAAGGCGATCGGCAACCTGGAGCGCATGACGGACCGCGAGAAGTACCGAACCCAGGGCGGGTACTACCTGCTCATCCGGAACTCGGAGAAGGCCCGCGAGCAGCTCGAGGCCCTCGTCAGACAGTTCCCGGCCGACAGCAGCGGTCTCGCGAATCTCGCGGTCGCGAGCTTTCTCCGCCGCGACATGGAACGGGCGCTCGAGCTCGGGCGCAAGGCGTCCGCGATCTATCCCAACAACGTGCTGCGGCGGAACAACGTCGCGCTCTTCGCGATGTATGCCGGCCAGTTCGACGTCGCGGAGAAGGAAGCGGCCGGGGTCCTGGAGATCAACAAGGACTTCGCCAAGGCCCATCTCGTCATGGCGGTCGCGCAGCTGGCCACGGGACGGCCGGCGGAGGCGGAGGCAACGTGGCTGCGGCTGCAGGCCGTCTCGGCGCCCGGCAAGGATTTCGCCGCGCACGGCCGCGCCGATCTCGCCATCTACCAGGGGCGGCTCGCCGACGCGGCGGCCGTCATCGAGGAAGCGATTGCGACGCCGACGGCGGGGCGCTCGCCGAGCACCACGGCGCGGCTCATCGCCACGCTCGCCGAGGTCCGCGAGCTGCAGGGACGTGGGGCCGACGCGGTCAAGCTGGCCGAAGAGGCGACGGCGAAGAGTGCGGAGCAGAGCGTGGCGCTCCTGACGGGCCTGGTCCTGATCAGGGCCGGCCGGGCGGAACGCGGGCTGGAGATCGCGGCGGAGTTCGACAAGAAGATCGATACCGAGGCCCGCATGTTCGGCCAGCTCCTGCGGGGCGAGGCGGATCTGAAACGCGGAGAGGCACGCGCCGCCGTGGCGGACTTCGAGGCGGCGGTGAAGCTTGCCGACGGCTGGCTGGGACGCTTCGGCCTGGGCCGCGCGTACCTCGCGGCGGGCGCCTACGATCTGGCCCAGACCGAGTTTCTGACGTGTGAGAAGCGGAGGGGGGAAGCGACGACCGTGATGCTCGACGACATTCCCACGTACCGCTTCATGCCCCCGGTGCGGTACTACATCGGCCGCGCGCAGGAAGGGCTGTTCG
>Ga0156017_1021_pt1 | contig 29828 bp, 21 predicted proteins | sample RifCSPlowO2_02_FD_107671 | JGI IMG/M metagenome (GOLD analysis project Ga0156017, IMG submission 107671) | Acidobacteria bacterium RIFCSPLOWO2_02_FULL_67_36
GCCGCCCAGCAGTGGTTTGCGAACTCCGATCGTCCCCGTGATGGCCTGATTCGCGTTGTTCGCATCAGCCAGGTGTTCGCCTCCCCTGACCTGCCCACCGTTATCTTTGACGAGCGTCGGTTCATGACTGTGGTGACGCTCACGGCTAGCGGGGTCTTTCTTGCCGGCTGTGCGACAGTGATGGCTCTGCTGCTTGTTCACTATGAGAAGCGCCGGAGGGAGTTCGCGATCCGGATCGCTTTGGGAGCAAGCGTCGGCGGCCTGTCTCGCTTGGTCCTGCGCGAATTGCTGTGGCTGTCTTGTGTCGGGACCGTCTGTACGGCCATAACCGTGCGCTGGTTGGTGACCGTACTTCCGCGATTTCGTCTACCCAACAGCGTTGACTTCAGTCACATGGATCTGTCGGCCGATTGGCGCGTGTATGCCGTTGCCTGCGCGGGGTGTGTGGCGACGGTGGTGATTGGCGCCGCGCCGGGGCTGTTGCGAATGCGTCGTGAGATCCATGCCGGCCAATTGAGACTCGATACGGTGGCCGGCTCTCGTTCATCGCTGCGTTTGCGGCGGGCCGTGCTCGCTGCGCACGCATTGGTGGCCACCGTCTTGGTCATCACCGCAGGGCTGTTTGTTCGCAGCGTGTCCCACGGATTCTCTCACAGAATCGGGATTGATGTTGCGAGGACCGCGTTCTTGAACGTGAGAATGAAACCAATGGGCCCGTCCAACACCAGCGGTCGACTCGAGGTGCAAGCAGCGGCGGTCCGGGCGCTCATGGAGCGATTAGCCGCTTTGCCAGGCGTCGTGGCTGTTGCGTTGGGACCTCCGCCGCTGGGGACGAGCCTCGAGCGCTCCCTATCGGTGTCGCAGGAGGTACGTAGCGGTGCCGATGTGATTCACACTCCCGTGGCTTGGATCTCCGCGGGGCCTGACTACCTGCGGGCGCTCGGGGTGCGGCCCGTCCTCGGACGATCTGGTGTCGGCCGCGAGGCGGTCGTGACGATTGGGCTGGCAAAGAAGTTATGGCCCGACGGTGACGCCCTCGGGCAGCAGATCGAGTACGGACCGTTTCAGGGAGCGGTTGTTGGCGTGATTGATATGGCCGTTGGTTCTGTCAGACTCGGCGACCAGCCCGGAATCGTGACCTTCGAGCGCGCGGACGTCTTGGGCGGGGTGATTAGAGACAGCCGGGAGATTTCCCTCACGATTCGGTCCGACGGTCCTCCGCCAGTGCGTGCGATTGAGGAATGCGCGCGGGAGGCGTTTCTCGACGCCACACGCCTGCGAGTGGAGACCGCCGTCGATATTCTCGATGTGGACCTGGGGCGCGAGCGAATGGGAGCCTGGTTCTTTGGCGGATTTGGTGCGATTGCGCTTGCACTCGGATTGGCGGGAGTCTTCGGATTGGTGGCGCACACGCTCTCGGCAGACAGAAGATCGTACGGCATCATGATGGCCCTCGGCGCAACGCGACACACCGTCGCGTTGAAGGCCGTTCGAACAGGTGTCGAACCCGTCATGGTGGGGGCTCTGTTGGGTGCGCTCGCCGCTGTTCCCCTTGCGAGCAGCTTTCGCGCCTTGCTCATAGGCATTGAAAGCACCGACGCGGTGACCTACGGTGTGTCGGTCTTGCTGTTCGTTGGCGCGGCGGTCGTCGCCGGTGTCTGCGCCGTTCGAAGTGTCTCAGAAATCAACCCCATCGATGTACTTCGGAGTGAGTGAGCAATCAGCACGGTCTCGAAGGGAAGTACCGCGCGGGGTTCCGGGTTGTTGACGATAGGAACCATTCTGTTCATGCAAGACCGTTCCGTGTGGGAGAAAAGCCCTTAACGTTCCAAGATGCGGGGTTGAGGCATCTGAGATCTGGCGTGACTGCGCGATCCTCGACAGGCGGGTGACTTGATGCTTACTGCAGTCCTCCAGCGGACGGCTGCCTCGATTGGCATCGTTGCGTGTGCCGCCGGCGCGCACGCCAGCCGTTCAACTGCACGGCAAGTACAGCAGCCGGCGCCTTACAGTCACATCAGCGGCGTCGTCGTCGACAGCCGGACCAATCAGGGTGTTCCAGGAGCGTTGGTGTCGCTCGGCGGGGACGCTCCTTCGTCGGCCTTGAACCGTCGGCAGGAGGCCGATGCGGGTGGCGGATTCGAATTCCGCGATCTCCCGCCGGGCTCGTACGTTCTCACCGCGTCCAAGTCCGGGTACTTTCGTCCTGACCACGAACTGGGCGCTCCCGGGTCTCATCAGCGGCGATTCACGCTCACCTCTGGTCAGTGGGTCAAGGACGCCCGCGTCACGCTCTGGCGCCACGCGTCGATCAGTGGCCGCGTTCTTGACGAGCGCGGCGAGCCTGTTGTCGACGAGTACGTCCGGGTTCTGATTCAGGTGCAGGTGTCGGGGCAGACGAAGCTCGCGTCGGGCCCCATTTCGCGGACCGACGACCGTGGCATGTACTCTGTGCCCGGGTTGTCGCGCGGCGAGTACGTCGTTGCAGTGCCTTCGATCCAGACACTCAGACCTCAACGGGCTGAGCCTGCTGGCCGGTCAAGTGCCCGGGCCGAAACCACCAGCGGTCTCGCTCTGCTCCAGTGCCCGGATGGTTCGACACTGCGCGTCGGGGGCGGCTACCCAGCGCCGGTTCGCGGAGCTGGTCCCCCGCGTGTGTACCGCACGGAGTACTATCCCGACGAGCCCGGTGCCGCTGATGCGATGAGGGTCGCACTTGACTACGGCGACGACCGCTCTGGCGTGGACTTCAGGCTGTCGCCGCAGATAGCCTGGCGCGTCGCCGGCCGGGTATCGGGGCTTGATGCACCCGGCGAGACCGTGATGCTGAGGTTGATTCCGGTCGGCAGCGAGGGCCTCGGGCACGGGAGCGAGACCGCGACGACGATGGTCGATGCCGGTCGGCGCTTCTGCTTCCCGCAGGTGCCCCGCGGCACGTACACCCTCGAGGTGACGCCCGCGAGAGGTGAGTTCAGCATCACGGCCAACCCCGCATCATTGCTTTCGCCCGCGACGGTGCGCCTGCCGGACACATCGGGGATCGTCATCACGCCCGTCGCGGGCGCGGTCCCTCCCGTGACGTTCACCAGGGTCATGTCCGAATCCGGCGCGTACTGGGCGCGAATGAGTCTGGAGGTGCGCGACCGCGACGTGGACAATGTAGAGGTCGCGCTTCATCCCACGTCCCGCGTTCGCGGGATCTTGCAGCTCGATCCGGCGTCGCCGGCACCCCTCCACCGGTACGGCGCCATGAGGCTGGAGCCGCTCCTCTCCAATCCGCTGCTCGTCGCCGCCATCCCGGATGTCAAGGAGGCGAGCGACCGTGCGAGACCGTGGGACCATCCGCGCGAGTTCGAGTTTCGTGGAGTCACGCCGGGTCGCTATTACATTCGAACGGCAGGAACCGCCGCCGTAAGCTCGGTTCTCTGGAACGGCCGCGACTACTCGCGCCAACCGATCGAGATAGCCGAGGGGCAGGATGTGTCCGGCCTGGTCGTCACCATCACGACGAAGACCGCGACCCTCTCCGGCATCGTCAATGACTCGCGCGGTCGGGCCGGGGACGCAGGCGTGGTCTTCTTTCCGCAGGATTCGGATGAATGGCGTGACCTGGGTTTCGCGCCCGTTCGCATGGGTCGCGTGCCGACGGATTCCGCGGGTCGCTATACGCTCACAGGGTTGCCGGCCGGCAAGTACTTCGTGACCGCTGTCCCGATCGAGATCAGCGGTCGGTGGCGCGATCCGGATTTCCTTGCCTCGGCTGCACCGAAGGCTGCGCGAATCGACATCCGATGGGGCGAGACCCACACGCAGAACCTCCAACTCGTCGCGCTGGGGGAACGGTGATACTGCTCCTGGGCTTGCCTGCGCTGCTGAGCATGTGGTTGCGCGCACCAACACAGGTGCCGGCGTACGGCGATGCGGGGTCAGCGGCATCGACTCGCCAGTCCGCCGCCAGCATATCGGGGACCGTCGTCACCCTTGCGAAGAAGCCCGAACCGATCGCTGGCGCTACGGTCGTCGTCCGGCGAATCGACCCGGCCCGGCAGTCCGCGCCGGATGACATCGACGGAGGATCGACCACGGACCAGCAAGGCCGCTTCGTCATCAGCGGACTCACGGCCGGAACTTATGAATTGCGTGCCGCCAAGCCCGGGTATGTCCCGACGGAATACGACGCGACCCGTCCTGGAGAAGTGGGACGCGGAGTGGTTCTCGCGAGCGGTCAGTCGCTTGCTGGGTTGACGGTGACGCTGCCCCGTGCCGGCGTTATCAGCGGCACCGTGGTGGACGGTGCTGGCGTTCCTGTGGCGCGACTTCCTGTCGCGGCGCGGCGCGCGAGTTCGCCCACGTCGACCGTCAGAACCGTTCTTACGGACCACCTTGGAGCGTATCGCCTCCATGGCCTGCCTCCGGGCGAGTACTTGGTCGTGGCGAGCCCTGCGGACAGGGCTGCCGTGCCGGTCGAGGCGCCGTCAGGCGGCGGCATAGGGGACTACGCCCCCGTGTTCTATCCCGGTACCATCAATGCGGATCAAGCCGCAAGAGTGAAGGTCGACGCGGGAATTGAGACAGACGCCATCGATCTGATGATGGTCCGGTCCGGCACGACTCAGATAGCCGGGGTCGTCTTCGACGTGGACGGTCAGCCCGCCGTCGGCGCGCTTGTCTCTCTTTCCTCGGCTGGGGGCGTTCAGTCCGTGGCTCGGGGCTCCTCCGGCTCAGACGGCTCCTTTCGGATCCTCAACGTGGCGCCGGGCCAGTACACGCTCACCGCCCGACTCACCCGGGTGACCGAGGCCCTTGCGCGGGGAGCGCCAATTGACTTACGTTCCGGTCCCGCACCAACGTTGCGATGGGCGATGGCGAATGTGGACGTGAGCCCATCGGGAATTGCCGGTTTGAATCTCACCCTGAGCGTCGCAAAGACAATGTCGGGACGGGTCGTCTTCGAGGCGGCGGGGCCAGCACCGTCAAAGGGCCTTCCCAAGGTTCGCCTGAGACTCGTCGACCATCAAGGGAAGCTCCCCACTCTTGAGGCCGACGCATCGCCGGTGGACGGCGTTTTCGAAATCCGCGGCATTCTGCCCGGCACATATGCGCTCGACGTGCGGCTCGACAACGGTCAGTGGTGGCCGCACTCGGCCATGTTCGACGGACGAGACCTCCTCGATTCGCCGATCCTCATCACCGCCGACTCCACGAACGCGGTCGGTGTCGTCATCAGGCTTTCGAACCGCGTCGCCGAGCTGGTCGGCTCGCTCGTGGATGAGAATGGTGCTCCAAGCACGCAGTATGTTGTTGTATTCCCGGCTGACAGAACGCTGTGGCGGCGCCGTTCACGGAGGATCGCGTGGACGCGCCCAGATACCAGCGGGCACTTCACGATCCGCGCGTTGCCCGCCGGTGAATACCTCATTGCCGTGCTTGAACACCTGGACCCGGACGATCTCGATAGGCCGAATCTCCTCGACGCGATTGCCGGCACCGCGCTCAAGGTCCGCCTCCGTGAAGGTGAAGTCACAGCGCAGAGCCTGCGGCTTCCTCGGATCCCATAGGGACAAGCCTGAAATCATTTTGACGCTGTTTGAATGGGCCTTATCCGTTCGTCCAGCCGCGTTCTGTTCGTCGTATCAGCGATTGACCCGGCGCTGGCGCGCAGCGTCTGTGTCATGCTCCTCACGTCCGTGCTGGGCGGATCCATAGCGCCGCAATAGAAGCAGGAGCCGAAATGGACGCTGAACGTTGAGGTGTGTTGGCTCTCACGTTAATCTACTGACGGTATCTCACGCTCTTTCGAGACGCGCGTCAGAATCGCCTCAGTAGTTGATGGCCGGACCCGGCGCGCCAATCATGCATCGCGATACATCGCGATAATGTGTGACGGTGGTTGGGATTGCGATGAATGGCAGTAACTCGAGTGCATGGAACCGTGGGACGCGGGGCCACCAGGGTACTGTCGCCCCTGCTTCTGCAAGTGGAGTAATTGCAACGGGGTTGGTGAGATACGAAGGCGTTGCGAAGCCTCGAGCTGCACGGCACCTGCACCCGCCACGCCGGGGGGCGTACCACGACCGCACCGTTCCAGCTTCGAATACTCTTTCCCGACCGGTTCCAGCGCATCGAGGGTCTGATTTGGCCCGACGGCCGTGAGGCGGCCCTCAAGACCACGTTGGAAGGACAGTCGGCCGGGCTCGATGGTCCTCGACGGATCGCCGGGGGTGGGGATCCAAACCAACTTGCTTTACGCTATGCGCGCACCGAGTTTCTGCGAACAAAGAGCCCTATCGGAGACATCGACGCCCACGTCTGGCGCATTGGTCAGTACAAAGCGACGCCTGGCTTGACGCTGCCGCACAACATTGTCAAGTTCTCCGCCGGTCACCTCGGCGAGGAGTTGACGATCGAGCGCTATGTGATAAACGCTCCAGTCACCTTGCAGGATTTCAGCCGACGTTGAGCCGACCTTGACGATCCCTGGTATGAAATCGGCCTGCGCCGCTGCACGGACCCGGCTTGGGCGTGCCTCTGCTCAGCCCGGTTGCGGCAGGCTGTAGGCGGGTTGGACTCTTGCATTCGTCGGACTGCTGCGCGCCGACCTTGTCTTGTCCCTGGCCAGAGTCGGTGTCGGGCTGCCCTCTTTCATGACCGGAACAGGTCGTGTATCGTGCTGCCATGAAGACTGCCCTCTTTGCTCTCGCTGCCGCTCTGTGTCTGTCTCCCGCGGTGCAGCGCCCCACGTCCACGCCTGCGCCCCTGCCGTGCACGGTGGCCGCGGCCGCGTGCACCGAGTGGGTGACCCTGCGAGGCGGCCCCGGTCGCGCCATGATCTATCGGAGCCACGCGCTGGACGTTCCGAATCCCCGCATCACGCGAGCTCTCGTGATGGTGCACGGCACCGGACGAAACGCCGACCACTACTTCCTGACGGCGGTGTCCGCGGCGTTTCTCGCCGCCGCCCTCGACGACACGGTGGTGATCGCGCCGCACATGATCGACCGGACCGATCGCGCGGAGCCGAACGAGATCGCCTGGCAGGCGAGCTGGCGTACGGGCGGCCCCGCCGTCGCGGACGCCTCCTTGTCCTCGTTCGACTTCGTGGACGAGATCCTCCGCAAGCTCGCACGGAAATCGGTGTTTCCGAACTTGACCCGCATCGTGGTGACCGGGCATTCGGCCGGCGGCCAGTTCGCCAACCGTTACGCCATGTCGAACAACGTGCACGACACGCTCGGCGTTCCGGTGACCTACGTCGTCGCCAACCCCTCGAGCTACGCCTGGCCCGACGCGGTGCGTCCGTTGCCGCAGGACGATGCCGATCCGGTCTCCGCGAAGGACGGCTGGAACTACATGCCGAACGCGAATCCGCTGCCGCCGCACACGAAGTTCACGTTCGGTCCGTTCGACGCGACGAAAGCGCCGAACTACAACACCTGGCCCTCCGGCTTCGAGAACCGGACGGGATACACCGCGCAGCTCACGAACGAACAGTTGAAGAAGCGATTGATCGAGCGCCCGACGACGTTCCTGCTCGGACAGGTGGACACGCTGCCGCTCGGAGGCTTTGACAGCTCGCCGAACGCGATGGCTCAGGGCCCGACGCGCCGCGCGCGCGGTGAAGCGTACGTGAAGTACGTGAACGAGGTGCTCGGCGCGTCACATGGGATCTTCATCGTTCCGGAGTGCGGCCACAACGATCGGTGCATGTTCACGACCGGCAAGGTCCTGCCGTTCGTCTTTCCGGGAGTGACCGCGGTGAAGTAGAGGGCGCGCGGGGTGCCGCCGCAACAGGACCGGCAGCGGAGCTGATGGGGTGTGGGGGGACGATCGAACCGAGTCACGAAGGCGCGGAGGGCCGTTTCTCCTGTCTCGTCGTCGTCGGGTCCTTCACTTCACGCTACCCGGAGTCGGGCTGACCGTCCGTTGACCCTCCGGTGGACTCGCGCGACGCATCGACTCCGGCAGGCCGCTGCCGGCTGGCTTGCGCCTCCTCGCCACTCCTGAACCGGAAGACGCCGCGCGGATAAATGCGCGGCGACATGCGCCACATGCGGGCACTGTGCCGGAGAAAGCGGTTGAAGCCGTCTTCTCCGGACGCCGCCACGAGCCGCGCCCCGTTCATGTCTTCAATCGATCGGAACTTCTGGACCGGCACTACTCGTCCTCCTTCAGGCCGAATCGCTCGCGGAGGGCGGCGGCATCCTGACGATCGATCGGCCGCACGGTGCCGCGCTTGAGACGGTACAGCGCCGCGGGCGTGGCGACGCGTACTCGAACACCCTCGATGTGCTGGCTGTCCCATTCAACGGTCTCGTACGACGCCGCCTGCCCGAGCCGCGTCATGATATCGAAGTACAGATCGCCACTCGGGGGGTAATAGCGGATCGCGGGATAGTCACCCAGGAGGTCCTCCGTGCGGATGTCGTCGACGTGCGGGTCGCCCGCGTACGCGGCCCGGAGGGCCGCTCGCAAGCGCTCGATGTTGTCCGCCGTGGCACGGACGAACAGATCGATGTCTTCAGTCGCCCGTACGACGCCATGGAAGGCCATGGCGGTGGCGCCGATGAGGACGTACTCCAATCCGGCCGCGTCAAAGGCGCGCAGAACGCGCACGATCTCGTCGCGATCCACCATGCCAGTGTATCGCGTTCCCTCCTTGTTGGCCGGGTGGGAGCCGGGTCTCGTTTGCCCCGCGCCGATCCGTGGCCTAACATGGACCCCATGTCAGCTTTTCCCAAGGTCGATTCGGCGGTCGCGCGGCGCGTGCTCGAGATGGTCCGCGGCTGCACGTTCGACGACTTCATCCTGGCGCCGCGCCGCAGTGTGCTCGAGCGACGCGACCCCGCCGTCATCGATCTGTCGTGCCGGCTGTCGCGGCGGCTCACGCTGAAGCGGCCGATCGTGTCCGCCAACATGGACACGGTCACGCGCGCGCCGATGGCGATCGTCCAGGCGGAGGAGGGAGGCATCGGGATCGTCGACCGCGGGTTCCGCGCGGGGGAGATCGAGCCTCAAGTGCGCGAGGTCGAGATCGTCAAGCGCACGCAGCACGGCGTCATCACCGATCCGTACAGCGTTTCCCCCACGGCCACGCTGGACGAGGCGGTGTCGACGATGGCGCGGTCGCGCGTGGGGACACTGGTCGTACTCGACGAGAACCGCCGGCTCCAGGGGCTGCTGACCGAGCGCGACGTCCGCTTCGTCGATCGCAAGGGCACCCACGTCGCCGATCGCATGACGCCGCTCGCCAGCCTCGTCGTCCACCGCGGGCCGCTGGATCTCGAGGCGGCCGAGCGGCTGATGGTCGAGCGGAAGATCAAGAAGCTGCCGCTCGTGGACGATGGCGGCGTCCTGACCGGGTTGATCACCGCGCGCGACCTGTTGCGGCGGCGCCGCATGCCGTTCGCCACGCGCGACGAGCGGGGGCGGCTGCGCGTGGGCGCCGCGATCGGCGCGACGGGCGACTACCTGGAGCGCGCGTCGGAGCTCGTTCGCGCCGGCGTGGACGTCATCGTGATCGACATCGCGCACGGCCACTCGATCGTGATGGAGCGCGCCATCGCGCAGTTCAGGAAGCGCTTCGGCGACGTCGAGATGATTGCCGGCAACGTCGCCACGGCGGAAGGCGCGCGCTTCCTGCTCGAGCGCGGCGCCGACGGGATCAAGGTCGGCATCGGTCCCGGCGGCGGCTGCACGACACGGATGACCACGAGCTTCGGCGTGCCGCAGGTGCAGGCGCTCGTCGAGTGTCGGATGGCGGTCGCCGACTCCGGCGCCGGCGTCATCGCCGATGGCGGCATCAAGCGACACGGCGCGATCGCGCAGGCGCTGCTCTTCGGCGGCGACTGCACGATGCTCGGCAGCGCGTTCGCTGGCACGACGGAGGCGCCGGGTGAAGTCGTGCAGAAATCCGTGCTGCTGCCCGAGCAGCAGAAGAGCGTCAAGGTGCCCTTCAAGGTGCTGCGCGGGATGGCGTCGCTCCAGGCGATCCGCGACCGGCTGGACGTCGAGGACGCCGACAAAGTGGAGATCGACGCGCTCGGCGCGGAAGGCATGGAGATTTCGGTGCCCGCGCGCGGCTCCGCGCGGCCGATCGTCCGCGACATGATCAAGCACCTGTGCTCGTCGGTCAGCTACGGGGGCGCGTCGAGCCTGGCTGAGCTGCGCCGCATGTTCTGGGCGGATCCCGAGGCGTTCCTGATCAAGCAGTCGCCGTCGGGCCGTCGCGAATCGTACGAACGCACGATCTGATGCACAAAGCGGTCGGCTGGATGCTCAGGGAAGTGGAGAAGCGAGCCGACCCGCGCAAGGCGCGCGAGTTCCTCGATCGCCACGCCGCGACGATGCCGCGCACGATGCTGCGCTACGCGATCGAGCGATATCCGCCAAAAGAGAGACTGCGCTATCTCGGGCTGAGAAACAACATGAGAAACGGAGTAGGGAAGAAACCGACAAGAGCAGGGGAGTAGAAGAGAACTTGTAGTATTTCTTCAGGACTATTGGTTTTCTTCTCCCTTCCTCATGTTTGTTCTTCTTCCTCCCTTCTCCTGTTGGATCACGGTCGCCACGAGATCCGCCGGGCTTTCGATGAAGATCTCGCTCCCGTCGAAGTCCTCCTCGCCGAAGGCGAACCCGAAGCCGTAGCGCGCCAGGCAGATGCGCGTCCCGCCGCGGCGCGCGGTCTGGAGATCGACGCGCGAGTCCCCCACGAGCAGCGTCGTCTCGGGGCGTGCGCCCGCGCGTCCGATCAACTCGAGGAGCCCGGCGGGATCGGGCTTCCTTCCGAAGGCCGTGTCGCCGCCGATGACGTCGCGAAAGAACCCGCGCAGCCCGAGGCCGTCGAGCACACCGTCGGTCGCGCGTTGCGGCTTGTTCGTGAGGACGGCCATCGCGACCCCCGCGTTGTGCAACTGCGCGAGCGCATTCTCCATGCCCGGGTACGGACGGGTGTGATTGAGGAGGCCGCGCTCGTAGAAGCGAAGGAACGTCTCGAGCGCGCCGTGCGCGTCGGACGCGACTCCGGCGGCGCGGAGCGCGCGCCTGACCAGCAACGCCGATCCCTCGCCGACCATCCCCACAATGTCCTCGTCCGGGATCGGCTTGCCCCCGAACGACTCGATCGTGGCGTTGGCGGCATTGGCGATGTCCTTGCGCGAATCGACCAGCGTGCCGTCGAGATCGAAGACGATGAGTTCCAGCATGGGCCGCGATGTTACTTCGCGGCCGCGGGCGTGGCGGTGAAGAACCCGGGGGTCCCCTTCGCGCCTGACGCGACCGCGCCGTGGAACAGCGCGGCATTGAACAGGACGCGGAACGTCCCGAACGACTGGCCGCGCCACTGCGGCCGGAATCCAATCAGCACGACGTGCCCCTCGTCCAGCCGCACGTCCAGCGCCGCTGCGCGCCCCTGGAGGTACTTCTCGCCGAGCAGGTACCCCGAGAGCAGCGGCGAGCCCTGCGCCTGGTACTTCGCGAGCACGGTGCCCGAGAACCCGTCGAGCGGCGCGAACACGGGGCTGCCGTCGAAAAAGACAGCCGCGCGCGCGGGCATGCCAGCCATCACCGGGTGCGCCGGATCCACGGTCACCTGCAGCAGCGACCCGCCCACGAAGAACTGCTGGCGCTTGAGGTCGGCGGTCACAGTGGATACCGGCAGGTGCAGCTCGGCGATGGCGAAATTGCCGCTGTTGTTCAGGCAGACGAGCGTACCGCCGGCGCGAACGAACTCGTCGATCGCGCGAACGCCGCTTCGCCCCATGCCTCCCTCGTACTGCGGTGGGACCGTGCCCTGTTGGAAGCCGTCGACGATGGTCCGCGGACTGTCGCTGGCGATGATGATGACGTCGTACCGATCCTTGAGCCCGCCCGCCTGGACGTCGCCGTTGCGAAGCGCGGAGAACTCGAACCCGTAGTTCTCGAGCAGCCACTGGGTCCAGCCCGCATCCATGCTCGGGGCCAAGGGCTGGTACAGCCCGATACGCGGCTTCTTCAGCTCCGTGCCGCCGCCGGCGACGCGCTCCGCGCGAAGCGCAAGCGAGCCGATCCATCCATCGGCCGCCTGCGGCGAGACGCCCGTGATGATGTAGCGGCCGCCGCGCGTCGCGGTGCCGGCCTCGAAGCGGACCGAGCCGCCGGCCTTCCACGCGGCATTCACCGCGCGGAACGCGTTGTTCTGTGCCGCATCGACGGCGAGCCCTGGTCCTGTGCCCGTGGCGCGCCCCGCGACGGGCACGATTGCCGCGGCGGCCGGGTCGCTGTTGAACCCGATGCCCGGCACGCTGTCGAACGGCGCCGCATCGGTCGATGATGCCGCCGTGCGCGGCGCCTGAGCACCGGCCGCGCCGTCGGCCGAGGCGGTTGGCGATCCGCCCAGCGGCCGCATGGCGCGGACGAACTCAGGCGTGAGCGGCGTGCGCGCTTCGGCAATCCGCACGTCCATCTGATGCCCCAGCGTCCAGCCCGCTGCGTCGTACGGCTGATCCGGCGGTCCCTCCGGGAAATCGCGGAGGTCCGGATAGAGTTGCGGGTCGAGCAGTTGCCGGGCCAGTTCCGCGAACGGCTGGTTCATCGGAATGACCCACGTGCCCTCGGCCCAGGTGGTGCCGTCGTGCGTAACCGCAGACCCGAGCTGCCGGACCTGGACGCCATTGAAGGCGAGACGCCGCAGCAGCTCCACCGGCGCCACGGGATCGCGTTGCTGTTGTGCGATCAAGTACGCGTAGGGCGGCCGCCGCTCGTACTTCTTGATCTGGTCGCGTCCGGCCTGGTACCGGTTGTAGAGCAGCTCCTCCTTGTACTTCGCCGCGTAGTCGAGCACCGACGCCGACGCCGTGATCATGTAGTTCACGGCATCGCCGAGGTGCCACCAGCCGCCCGGCCACGGGCTCGGGTAGAGCGACTCGGATCGCAGCTCGCGGTACGCGGCCGGGAAGTCGCGCAGCGTGTAGAGGTGCGGCGTCGCGTAGCTGTAAAGCGCCGTCTCGGTCCAGAACGCGTTGATGTTCTGCAGCACCGGCAGGTAATCGACGTAACCGGGATACCACGCGTCGAATCCGGTCCCCATATGGGTCGCGCCGGCCTGCCCGCGCTCCTCCAGGCTTCGCGCGATCCCCATCCCGATCATGTTCACCGTCCGCGATATGAGCGGCGGCACCTGCGGGGCGATCGGCTCGGCGAACGGCGGCAGCCAGATGCGCGTCGGGAACGGCGACGACTGGTGGTGGACGTAGATGATCTGCGGCTCCCAGTGCCGCCACGTGCGCGCCACCTCGCGCGACTCCACCATGTTCAGCATGTAGGCGTCGCGGTTGTTGTCGTGGCCGACGTACTTCTGATAGAGCTCCGGCACGGGCGCCGTCTCGTACGCCGTGCCGACGTTCTGTCGATACCAGTTCGCGACGATGGTCTGGCCGTCGGGATTGAGAGACGGCCACAGCATCAGGACGACGTTGTCGAAGATCGGCCTGATGTGCGGATCGTCCGCCTGGCTGAGGAGATCGTAGGCGAGCTGCATCGTGTGCTGCCCGCCGGCGACTTCGGTGGCGTGCAGCCCGCCGTCGATGTGCACGAACGCGCGGCCGTCGCGCGCGAGCCGCCGCGCCTCCTCGTCGGTGAGCCCCTCGGGACGGGCGAGCCGCTGCGCGATCAGGCGGTACTTCTCGACGTTCGCGAGGTTCTGCGGGCTCGACACGAGCGCGAAGAACCACGGCTTCCCGTTCGACGTGGTGCCCGCCTGGACGAGCGTCAGCCGATCGCTCGCCGCATCGAGCTTCTGGAAATACCCGATCGCATCCTCGTAGGTCGCCAGCTTGAAGTCCGCGCCCGGCTTGAACCCGAGCACGGATTCAGGCGTGGGAAGCGCCGGGGTTTGCGCCGCGGCCGCGACGCCAAGCACCACGAAGAGGGCGAGAGCGCCGGGAAATCTGTAGGACATGGTGCGCAGGATACCAAAAAGCAAGCTCCCAGCTCCCAGCTTCCAGCTTCCAGCTTCCAGCTCGACGTCCCGCTGCCCGCCGCGAGCTGTGAGGCCCGAGCCCCGAGTCCCGAGCCCCGAGACCCGAACCCCGAGTCCCGAGTCCCGAGTCCCGAGTCCCCAGCCCCGAGACCCGAACCCCGAGTCCCGAGTCCCGAGTCCCCAGCCCCGAGACCCGAACCCCGAGTCCCGAGTCTCCAGCCCCGAGTCCCGAGCCCCAAGCCCCGAGTCCCGAGCCGCGAGCTGCGAGCTGCGAAGTAGTGTCATAGAATGCACTGTCCCTGATAGGAGGACTGATATGCGTCGAAAGGCTTCATTTATACGCGGCTCGCTCGTGGCGCTGTCGATTGCGGCCGTGGCCGCGGCGTCGGCCGGCCTCGGGGCGCAATCCGGCGCCCGTGCCGATGCCGACTACCTGCGCAGGGCGTACGACACCTACAAATCCATGGCGCAGTCGTCGCCGTACCGCGGCGTGCCGTGGCAGTACCTGGGTCCGACCAACGTCAGCGGCCGCGCGACCGACATTGCCGTCGCGGACCGCGACGGGTCGCGACGGGTTTACGCGGGCTACGCAGCCAGCGGCGTGTGGAAGACCGACGACGACGGCGCGACCTGGCAGGTCGTCTTCGAGAACTACGCGTCGACCAGCATCGGCGACCTCGCCGTCGCCCCTTCCAATCCCGACGTGCTCTGGGTCGGCACCGGCGAGGCGAACATCTTCCGCGCGTCGATGCCTGGAGTCGGCATGTACAAGTCGGTCGACGCCGGGCGGACCTTCACGCACATGGGCCTTGCCGACACCCAGACAATCGCCCGCGTCATCGTCCATCCGACCGACCCCGAGATCGTCTACGTGGCGGCGTCAGGCCACGAGTGGACCGACAACGAGATGCGCGGCGTCTTCAAGACGACCGATGGCGGCAAGACCTGGACGAAGTCGTTCTATCGCAGCCCGCGCACCGGCGCGATCGATCTCGTGATGGATCCGTCGGACCCGAACACGCTCTACGCGGCGATGTGGCAGCGCGTCCGCCGGAAGTGGAGCGATCCGCGCGTCGAGCCCGGCTACAGCGAGGGCGGTGTCTGGAAGACGGCCGATGGCGGCGCCACGTGGGCGGAGGTGAGCCAGGGACTGCCGGCGCCGCAGTTCCGCGGCCGCATCGGCATCGACATTTCGCGCACGAAGCCGAACGTCCTCTATGCATTCGTCGACAGCTACGAGCCGGGCCGGCCGCCGCAGCCGAACGAAACGGATGCGTACGGTCGACCCGTTAACGAGTCGCGCATCAAGTCGGCTGAAATCTACCGGACCGACGACAAGGGCGCCACGTGGCGCAGAGTCTCCGAGTCGAACAGTTACATGATGAACCTGTCGAACACCTACGGATGGGTCTTCGGGCAGATTCGTGTCGATCCGACGGACGAGAACACGATCTACACGCTCGGTGTAGGGCTCCACGTCTCGCACGACGCCGGCAAGACGTTTGCGCGGGTGTCGGGCACCCACGGCGACCACCACGGCCTCTGGATCGATCCGAAGAACTCCGCGATTCTCTACAACGTGAACGACGGCGGGTGCTACGTGTCGCAGGATGCGGGGAAGACGTGGAGGTTCGCGGTGTCGGTGGGTGGCGCCCACTTCTATAACGTGGCGCTCGACACCAGCACGCCGTTCTGGGTGTACGGCTCGATTCAGGATCACGGCAGCCGCCGCGGCAAGGTCGACCTCAGCAACGGCCGCGACAAGATCCCGGCCGTCGCGTGGACGAATGCGCCGGGCGGCGAGGGCTCGCACCAGGCCATCGATTGGCAGAACCCCGACGTCGTCTACTCCCACGGGTTCTACGGCAACTTCACGCGCGAGGACCAGAGCATTCCGATGCCGCAGCGCGGGCGGGGCGGGCAGCAGGCCATGGAGCTGCAGCGGCAGGTTGTGGCGCTGCAGCAGCAGCTTACAGAGGCGTCCGGAAGACTTGGCGAGAGGCACCCTGAGATTATCAAGTTGAAGGCCGAGCTTCAGGCGTTGCAGTCGAAGGCTGCCGCGGAAAGCGCCGCGCAGGGACGGGGCGAGCAGGCAGGCCGGGGCGGACCGCAGCGCAGCACGAACATCCGTCCGAAAGACGCCGAGCTGCGCGCGCAGTGGATGGCGTCGGTCATCGTTTCGCCGCACAACTCGAACACGATCTACGTCGGTTATCAGCACGTCTACCGCTCGAAGGACAAGGGAGCGACCTGGGAGCGGATCAGTCCGGATCTCACCTCGAACGATCCGAAGCAGCTGCTGCCGAAGAGCATGAGCGAGATCCCGTACCAGACGGTCGTCGCGCTGGCCGAGTCGCCGAGGAAAGCAGGCGTCATTTACGCCGGGACGGACGATGGGCATTTGCATGTGACGCAGGATGACGGGAAGACGTGGACCGATCTGACCGCGAAGCTGCCGGTGCGGAAGTGGATCTCGCGCGTCGCGCCGTCGCAGCATGCGGACGGTACCCTGTACGTTTCGCAGCGCGGCCGTGAAGACGACGATTTCGCTCCGTACGTCTACAAGTCCACCGACTTCGGCAAGACGTTCACACGAATCGCCGCCAACCTGCCGGCGGGGCCGGTCAACGTCATCCGCGAGGATCCGAAGAATCCGGCGCGGTTGTTCGTCGGAACCGACTTCGGCGCGTTCGTCTCGACCAACACGGGGGGGAAGTGGGAGGTGCTCGGCGGCGGCCTGCCGTCCGTGCAGGTGTCGGACCTGCAGATCCAGGGCCGGGACAACATCATCGTCGTCTCGACTTACGGTCGCGGGATGTACGCACTGGACCTGATGAAGCTGCCCTCGCCGTAGGCCCGACCAGGGGGTCGCGCGTGCGGAGCCTTCAGGTCGGGCGTGCGGGCGTTGAGCCGTCTTCGGCGTGCTTCGCGCATTCCGGCTAGATGCCATACCTGCGCGCGTGGGAGCTCGCCAGCGCGGTGTTTTTCGTGTACGTGACGGCGGTCGCGGCCTTTCTGCCGCGGCTGCCGCCGCGATCGCGCATCAAGGCGCTCGGCGTCAGCGCCGCGGGACTGCTCGTCGTCGGCCTGTCGGCTGCGCTACCCGCCAGCCGCGTTCTCCATGAGTGGCTCCTGCCTCCGTGTCTCATGGTCCTCACGTATTGGAGCAGCGGATGGCTCTTTGTCGCGGCGATGCCCCGCGCCGAGCGGGCGCTGGCGGCTTTCGATCGCGCGATGGGCACGCGGCGGATCGCCGCGCGGATGCCCCGCGCTGTTGTCGAGTTGCTGGAAGTCTCGTATGCGGGCGTGTACCCGGCGATTCCACTCGCGCTGGCGATCTACCTGACGTTCAGCCCCTCTCCCGACGTCGACCGGTTCTGGACCGTTCTGGTGGTCACCGACTGCGTCTGCTTCGGCCTTCTTCCCTGGATTCAGACCCGCCCGCCTCGTGCCCTCGAGCCCGACCTTCCCTGGCACTCCCGCCTGCGCCGTTTCAACGAGCGCCTGCTGGGCACCGCGAGTATTCACGTCAACACCTTCCCGAGCGGCCACGCGGCCGAAGCCCTCGCGGCCGCGCTGCTCCTCCTGAGCGCGCCTCCCGCGGCCATCGCATGGATGTTCTTGTGCGCCGCCGCCATCAGCGCCGGCGCGGTCCTGGGGCGCTATCATTACGCGCTCGATGCGATCGCAGGGTGGATCGTGGCCCTCGCGGTGTGGGGGTGGCTCGGTTAGAAGTAGGCCTAGGTCACCCAGGACAAAAGCACTCGAGCCACGCTGAAACGGGCCACGGCGGTTCACGAAGATCACAAAGGACACGAAGGACACGAAGACGGTCGCGGAGCAGGCTGAACCGTCGAGCCGCGCGCGGCGCGGCAAGGACAGGCGGCACCCGCACACGCAAGCAGCCCATGCTCTGAAGCTGTTTGCGTGTGCCGGTTCCACCTGTCCTGCACCGCCGGCCTCAGACACGATGCGGCCGGCGCTCGACGGTTCAGCGGTATCAAGCCCAGCGCCTGCTGCGTGCTGTTCTTCTGACTTGCTGTCTTCGTGAACTTCGTGACCTTCGTAGTCTTCGTGCGTTGAAGGCCGTCGGCGCGTGCGGCGGGACACGACCCGGAACGGAGAAACAGAGTCCTTGCTAATGCCCGTGATTCTGCATTCTACTTTCTACGTTCTATCCTTCTCCGTTTCACCGGCCGCACGCCAGGAGCTTGCCATGCGTCAGATGACCAGGACGTTGTTGATCGCGCTGTCCATCGTGTTTGCCGGGATGTTCGTTTCCACCGGCCGTGCGGTCGTCGTAACGGCTCAACAGCCTCCGGCGGCCGCGCAACCGGCCGCCCCCGCGCGCGAGCCGCTGGCCGCCGCGCCCAATCGGCGGCCCGACGAAGGGAAGGGGCCGTTCAAGACGCTGGTCATCCGCGGCGTGACGGTGATCGATGGCAGCGGCGGTCCGCCCGCGGGGCCGATGGACGTCGTCGTGCAAGGCAACCGGATCACGGCCGTGCGCGGCGCCGGCACGCCCGGGCTGCCCATGCGCACGGGGCGCGGGCCGCAGGCCGACTACGAGGTCGACGCGACCGGCATGTACCTGATGCCGGGGTTCGTGGACGTGCACGTGCACGCCGGCAACTCGCCGAAGAATGCGGACGCCGAGTACGCCTACAAGCTCTGGCTCGCGCATGGCGTGACGACGGTGCGCGGCGTGCCGATGGCGGGACACGCCTTCACGGTGCGCGAGAAGGAGCGCAGCGCGAAGAACGAGATCGTCGCGCCGCGGATCGTCAACTACCAGCGGCCGGGCAGCGGCTGGGACAAGGGAGCCGTGGATTCTCCGCAGAAAGCCGCCGAATGGGTGCAATGGGGGGCGGCCAACGGTCTCGATGGTCTCAAGCTCGGCGCCGAGCGCCCTGAGATCATGAGGGCGTTGCTCCAAACGGCCGGGTCTTACGGTCTCGGATCGACCGCGCACCTCCAGCAGAGCGGCGTCGCTCAGATGAACGCGATCACAGCGGCGCGTCTGGGGCTGAACACCGTGACGCATTTCTACGGCCATTTCGAGTCGCTGCTGAAGGATTACGTGGTGCAGCCCTGGCCCGTGGAGATGAACGCGAGCGACGAGCAATGGCGCTTCGGCCAGGTCGCGCGGCTGTGGGACAAGATCCACGAGCCGGGCAGCCCCAAGTGGAAGGCGTACCTCCAGGAGCATCTGAAGCTCGGCACCGTCTTCGATCCGACCTTCACGATCTACTCCGCGGGGCGCCACGTGATGGCGTTCCGAAATGCCGAGTGGCACGACAAGTACACGCTGCCGTCGCTGATGGACTTCTACACCGCGAGCCGCACGAACCACGGCGCGTATTGGTACTACTGGACGACGGAAGACGAGATTGCCTGGCGGAACTACTACCAGGTCTGGTTCAAGCTCGTGAACGACTACAAGAAGATGGGCGGGCGCATCACCACGGGCTCGGACTCCGGGTTCATCTACCAGACCTACGGCTTCGGCTTCATCAACGAGCTCGAGATGCTGCAGGAGGCCGGTTTCCATCCCCTGGAAGTGATCCAGGCGGCGACCATGAACGGCGCGATCACGCTGGCCGAGCCGAAGCATCAATCTCCCGAGTTCGGCATGGTCCGAGCGGGCATGCTCGCCGACATGGTCATCGTCGATCAGAACCCGCTCGCGAACTTCAAGGTGCTCTACGGCACGGGCGCGGTGAAGTTGAACGACAAGACAGGCAAGGTCGAGCGCGTCGGCGGCGTGAAGTACACGATCAAGGACGGGATCGTGTACGACGCGAAGCAGCTCCTGGCCGATGTAGCGGCCATGGTCGAGAAGCAGAAGCGCGAGCGCGCCTCGAAACCGTCGTCGCAGCAGGCCGCGGGCAGGCCAACTCACAAATAGCCCCTTCGATCGTTCGTAACTGCGCTTGGAACCCCCCGCATATACCCCGGTCGAACCCTGACCGGCTGTCGCTCATATCGAGCACCTCGACCGCTTGACAAAACATCTACTAAGTAGTGTCAAGGTCGTTCGGAGGCTGAAGACGTCGAACCCGAAGATACCGGGCGGCTGGTTCGAGGCCGAGACTTACACGGGCGCAACCGACGGGAAGCCGAGCGAGCAGCGGATTCCCGACCTGCACTACTCGCGGCTCCTCGCTCGGGAGAGCCGGGACCTGGTGTGGCGTATCACGCTGACGAGGGCCAGCGACGGCGGCGTCACGACCTTCAGCGAGCGGTGGTCGCTCTCCGATGACGGCAACACCCTGACGATCCTCCGGACCTATCGGGGCGGGCGGGAGGTGACCCAGGTCTTTGGTCGGAAGCGCTAGACCCATGGGAAGCCCATTGTCATCGAAGCGCGCGTATGGCCGCGTGTCACTGGCCCTCGTCGTCGCTCTGGGCGTCGGCGCAACGCTGGCCGTCACCAGTGTGCTGCAGAAGGTGTTCTTCGACGCTGGTCCGTTCGCCAAGGTCGATCGCCTCGTCGTGATCGAGAACGTCGGCGTCTACCAGCTCAGCGATCTGGACGGAGACGTCGTCCGAGCGCCGACCGTTTCGTGGCCCGACTACCGCGACTTGCAGGCCCAGCAGCGTTCCTTCGCCGGCATCGGCGGCCTGACGCGGCCGACGAAGGCGATATGGGACGCGCAGGATCGAAGGCGGTCGGTACTCCGGGTGCACGTCGAGGGAGACTTGTTCCGACTGACCGGCATCCGGCCAGTCCTTGGCCGCTTGATCGACGCGACCGACTTTCGGGACGGCGCGGCGCCGGTCGCCGTCATCACGGCGAGCCTGTGGCGGCGGCAGCTCGGAGCGGATGCCGGCGTCCTCGAAGGCGTGATCCGGCTCGACGGAGAGCCGTTCACTCTCGTGGGCGTCGTTCCCGACGAGGCGGTCAGCCTTCTGCGGGAGCGGAAGGAGCTCTTCGATGACAGTGAAGGCAACGAATACGTCATCACTCCCCTTGTGGATCGGGGAGGGACCGGACGGCAGCCTCGGCTCCGGGACCGACGCCGCAATTCCCCCTTCCTGACCGTCGTCGGCAGGCTGCGGCCGGGAGTGTCGATGGAGGCGGCGCAAGAAGACGTGGCAACCGTCGGCAGGCGGCTGGCGGAGGCATTTCCGGCGACGAACCGTGGCAGAGGGATGAGCGCGACGAGCTGGAGCACGTGGCGGACGCGAAGCATCGAGTACGTGCGTCCGTTGCTGTGGGGCGCGGCGCTGTTGGCCATGCTCGTTGCGGGCGTCAGCGGGCTGGGCCTCGTCTTCGCCGACAGCATACGGCGCGCGCCCGAGATGGCCATTCGATACGCGCTGGGCGCAACGCCCGCCCGGTTGTCGCGTCTCGTGCTGGCGAGGTCGGTTCTCTGGACGCTTCCCGGCGGCCTCCTCGCCATCGCGCTTGCGGCGGGCACATTGTGGTGGATCGACACGTCGCGTTCCTCAGGCCCGGGTACTGGTTTCAGCATCAGCCCGTCGTTGGTCGTCGCCGCAGCGGCTCTGACCGTCCTGGGCGGCCTTGCCCTCGGGATCGTCGGCGTCGGGCTGTTACGGCGTGGAGACATGAGACGGGGGCTGAGCGAGGCTGGCCAGGCGACGTCGCTCGGACGGGGCAGGAGCCGGGCGTTCGGCATTCTCCTGGCCATTCAGGTTGCCGCCTCGACCTCGCTCGGCGTGGTGTCGGCGCTCCTGATGCACAGCATGCTGAACGTGGTCCGGGTGGACCTTGGCTTCGACCCGGACCGGTCCTTCGTGGTTCCGATCTCGTTGCCGCGGGGCTCGGGCTGGACGGCCGCGCGCCGGCTCGCGTTCGTCGGGGATTCCCTCGAGCGGGTCCGTCGTGTGCGGGGCGTCGATTGGGCGGGTGTCTCCGATGCTCCTGCGCTGAGTCCAGGCGCGGTGACCGCCACCGGAACGATCGCCCTGGAGGCGCCCGGAGAGCCCCCCAAGTCGCTCAGCCACCTGGTAGTCCAGCACATCTCCCCTGGATACCTCGAGGCGCTCGGCATCAGGGTCGTCAGAGGGCGCACCTTTACGGAGGACGACTATCGGAGCAACGCGCCGTCGATTCTCGTCAGCGAGGCATTCTGCAGGAGACAGATCGGCAGCGGCGACCCCTTGCAGAGACGTGTTCGCCTGGGCTCACGCCTGGTGGACGTCATCGGTGTCGTGCACGACGCCCGGCAGTCGGGGCCGACGAGCCCGTCGTGGGAAACCGTCTACCTGCTGCAGACCAGCCAACGCGACGTGTCTGCCTACCACGTGGTCGTGTCGTCAAGGGGGCCAGGGCGCGATGTCATGCGGGAGGTGGTGGCCGAAGTGGCGCGCGCCGACCGCGACGTTCTCGTTGATGAAGCCCGCCCATTGTCTGCGCTGCTCTGGAACACCGTGTCTGCGCGACACCGTACGCTCCGGCTCGTGACAGTGGCGGCCGTCGTGGTACTCCTGCTCACGGCCTTCAGCGTCAGCGGCGCTCTCGGCGAGTACGTGGAGAGCCGGAAACGGGATTTCGCCATCCGAAAAGCCATCGGCGCCGGCAAGCGGCACATCGGTGCCCTGCTGATTCGATACCTCGCGTTTCCCTGCGCCGCGGGCGTGCTGCTCGGGTGCCTCTGCGGCTGGTGGTTGGCCAGGACATTGTCGAGCCAGTTGTTCGGCGTCGGCGCCGCGGACCCAGTGACGATCGGCGCTGCGATCGTCTTCGAGTTGCTGCTCGGTTTGGCTGCTGCCGCCGGACCGCTGGCACGGGCAAACGGTGTCGATACGGTGACGGCGCTGCGGGCCTCATAGGATCGCGCCTGAGATCCGCGTTCGATATCGGGCCCGCCTCAGCTTGTCAACGGCTCCCCGGCCCGGCGACTTCAACCTCGTGCAGCTTGCGATCCATGTTTCTGAAGCAGGCGGCCGGGCCTATTTGTGTTGGCGTGACGCTGGGAACCGCGGGCGCCTTCGCCCTCGGCCGCTTGATACAGGCGCTCTTGTCTGGTGTGTCGCCAGACGACACGCTCAGCTACGTAGCAGCCGTGTCAGTGCTCGTTGGTGTTGCGCTGGCAGCCAGTTACCTGCCGGTTCGAAGCGTCCTGCAGGCCGATCCCGCGAGAGCCTTGCGCGGCTGACCGCCGATTGGATCTCCGCGGTCGTGGTATCGTCATCCGAGGAGAGTCGCACCATGGATATCACCGTCCCTAAGAGCCTCGAGGCGCTGGTCCGCCGAAAGGTCGACGAGGGCCACTACAGCACCGAGGACGAGGTCGTCGCGGATGCTCTGCGGTTGATGCAGGCACGTGACGAGGTGGCCCAGATCAAGCGCGCCCGGCTGCAAGATGCGATCGATCGCGGCTACCAAGACGTCACGGCAGGCAACGTAATCCGTCTCGAAAGCGACGACCAGATCGACGCCTTCTTCGCCGACCTGTGAAGCGCGTCGATTTCACCGAGATCGCTCGGGCGGATTTGAAATCGATACGCCGCTATTCCCAAAAAATCTGGGGACCGGATCGCACGGTTCAGTACATGGCGGGGCTGCGCGACACGATGAAGGGACTCGTCGCAGGGACTGTCGTCAGCCGCAACCGCGATGACCTCAGACCCGGGCTGCAGACGGCTACCTGGGGCCGCCACTGCGTATTCTTCGAAGCCGACCAGTCGCACATCCTTGTCGTTCGCGTGCTCCACGACAGGATGGACTACCCGCGTCACCTCGAAGCTGACGAAAGTACCGACAAAGCCCGGTAAGTCTGCTCAAGCCGCACGCCTGAGCTCGTCCACCGCTCGCAGCCAGGGGACGACGCGGTTCCAACTGGCAGGCATTAGGGACCCCTAAAGGACCCCGAAAGGCCCCTAGCTTAGCTAAAGGCCTGCGCCACCGGTAATTTCTCCGATCTTGACCTTTACGTAACGTCAGGCTTTACCATCTCCCTGTGAGCAAGAAACAGGGAGAGATGCTACGGGTCGGCGAATTGGCAAAGCGCACCGGATTGTCCATCCGGACGCTGCACCATTACGACGCCATCGGCCTGCTGCGCCCGTCGCACCGCAGCAGCAGCGGCTACCGCCTGTACTCGATCGACGACGTGATGCGCCTGCAGCAGATCGTGCTGCTGCGCGAGATCGGGTTGTCGCTCGAGGACATCCGGCGCAGCCTCTCCCGCGACGGCCAATCCCTGCTCCAGACCATCGAATTTCACGCCGGCCGCACCCGCGAGCGCATCGAGCGCGAGCGCAGGCTGTGCCGGAGGCTCGAAGAGACCGCCGAGCTGCTGCGCCGCCGCTCGCGCGTCACCATCGACACCATCGTCGAGACCATCGAGGAGCTGACCATGTTCGACAAGTACTTCACGGAAGATCAGCGCGGCTGGCTGAAGGAGCGGCGCGTCGTCGTCGGCGAGGAGCGCATCAAGGAAGTGGAGGCCGAGTGGCCGCGGCTCATCGCGGAGGTCCGGCAGGAGATGGCACAGGCCACGCCGCCGGACCACCCGCGCGTCCAGGCGCTCGCGGCGCGGTGGCGCGGCCTGGTCGAAGAGTTCACCAACGGCAACCTCGCCGTCGCGAAAGGCGTGGCGACGATGTACAAGAACGAGCCGTCGGTCCGCCAGCGCACGGGCCTGGACTCGGAGATCATGGAGTACATCAGCCGGGCCGGGGCGTTCAAGGACACCAGTCGGTAGTCGATGGTCACAGTCGGTAGTCGAAGTCAAAGTCAAAGTCGGTCGAAGTCACAGTCGGCGACTCTGACTGTGACTCCCTTGACTTTGACTCCTTGATTTTGACTATCGACTATCGACTGATCAATCGACTGATCTAATATCAGTCCATGTACACAGCCGCCCTCTTCGCGCACTCCTGGGTCCGTTGGGCGGTGGTGATTGCGGGCGTCGTGGTGTTCCTGCGGGCGGCGACCGGCGCGTCCGCACGCAGGCCTTGGACGCGGTCCGACGACCGGGCGAGCCTGTGGTTCACCATCGCGCTTGACGTGCAGGTCCTCCTCGGCCTGCTGCTCTACGTGGAGACTGGCCTTCCGCAGAGGCTGGCGGCGGACGCCGCGCTCGTCATGCAGAGCCCGTCGGCCCGTTTCTGGACCGTCGAGCACCCGCTGGGAATGCTCGTCGGCCTGGCGCTGGCGCATGTCGGCCGCGTGATGGTGCGCAAGGCCGATGTCTCGCGCCGCCACAAGCTCGCCGCGATCTTCTTCGGCATCGCCCTGATTGCCATCCTGGCCTCGCTCCCCTGGCCCGGCATGCCGAACGGGCGTCCGTGGCTACGGTGGCGATGAGCCGCCTTCGCGCTTCGCGCTTCCGCCTTCGCGAACCGCTTCGGCGGACACGTCGGCGCCCAAGCCGAACCACGAGCTGCGAGCTGCGAGCTGCGACACATTCTTCCGATGAGGTTGTTATGAAATCCCGTCGCCTGTGTCTTCTCTCTCTGATCGCGATCGTCGTGCTGGCCGGCCAGCCGGCCGGGCGCGCCGCCGCCGGCCGCGCGATGACCATCGACGATCTGCTCGGCGCCATCCGGATCGGCGATCCGCAGCTGTCGGCGGACGGCAAGACCGTCGCGTTCTCGCGGACGACGACCGATGTGAAGAGCGGTAAGCGGAACGCGGACATCTGGGCGGTTGCCGCGGACGGTTCCGGTTCGCCGAAAGAGCTGATTGGCGGCGACAAGAGCGAGAGCACGCCGCGCTACTCGCCTGACGGCAGGCGGCTGGCGTTCATCTCGTCGCGCGACGGCGCTCCGCAGGTCTACGTGGCGGATGCGGACGGTTCGAACGCGAAGAAGATCACCAACCTGCCGATGGGTGTGGAGCCGCCGCTCGTGTTCTCCCCCGATGGAAACCGGCTTGCCTTCGTGTCCGACGTCTACCCGGAATGCACGGACGAGGCGTGCAACAAGCAGAAGAGTGAAGAGGCGGAGAAGAACCCCGTGAAGATGCGCCGGCTGACGCGGCTGCTGTTCCGGCACTGGGACAGCTGGCGCGAGAACGTGCGGCATCACGTCTTCGTCGCTGACATCGCGGGCGGGCGCGCGCTCGATCTGACGCCGGGCGACTACGACTCACCTCCCGTCCAGCAGGAGGACGGCTCGATCGCCTTCTCGCCCGACGGCCGCGACATCGCGTTCGTCTCGAGCCGCGAGGGGCCCGATCGGGAAGCGTGGACGACGAACCACGACGTGTGGACGGTCTCCATCACGGGCGGAGAGGCGAAGAAGGTCACGGCCAATCCGGCGTCGGACCTCTCACCCATGTTCTCGCGCGACGGCCGCACGATCTTCGTGCGCGCGCAGCGCCGCGCCGGCTTCGAGGCCGACCGCTGGTATCTGGATGCCTACGACGTCGCCTCGGGCGCGAAACGGACGGTGTTCCAGACGCCGGACATCTCGGTCGGCGATTACACGCTCTCGCAGGATGGCGCGACGATCTGGTTCACGGCGGGTGACCACGCCCGCGAGAACGTGTTCGTGGTGCCTGCCGGCGGCGGTACGGCGAAGCGGGTGCTCGAAGGGGGCGCGATTTCGTCGGTCCGTCCCGGCGCCGGATTTGTCGTCTTCTCGAAATCCAGCCTGACGGCTCCGGCCGAGCTGTTCCGTGCGTCGGCCGACGGCAGCGGCGTCAAGCCGCTCACGCGCGAGAACGAGCGATGGATCAAGGACGTGCAGTTCGCGCAGCCGGAAAGCCTCACCGTGACGGCGCCGGCCGGCGACAAGATCCAGTACTGGCTGATCAAGCCGCCGGACTTCGACCCGTCCAGGAAGTATCCCGTGGTGTTCCTGATTCACGGCGGCCCGCAGGGGGCGTGGGAGGACGCGTGGTCGTCGCGGTGGAACCCGTCGCTCTGGGCGGCACAGGGCTGGGTGGTGGCCGCGCCGAATCCCAGCGGATCGACGGGATTCGGCCAGGCCATGGTCGATCGCATCTCCGGCGACTGGGGCGGCCGCGTGATGACCGAGATCGACGCGGTCTTCGACGCGGTCGCGAAGATGCCGTTCACCGACTCGCGCCACATGGGCATCGCCGGCGCGAGCTACGGTGGTTACGCGGTCAACTGGATTCTCGGCCATACCAACAGATTCAAGGTGGCGGTCACGCACGACGGCGTGTTCAACCTCGAATCGATGAGCATGGCCACCGAGGAGCTCTGGTTCCCCGAGTGGGAGTTCGGCGGACGGCCGTGGGATCCGAAGGCGCGCGCGCAGTTCGCGAAGTGGTCGCCGCACCGCTTCGTCCAGAACATCCGGACGCCCACGCTCATCATCACCAACGAGCAGGACTTCCGCGTGCCGGTCGACCAGGGCCTGCAGATGTTCACGGCGCTGCGCAGAAACGGCGTCGCCGCCGAAGCGCTGGTGTTCCCCGACGAGGGGCACTGGGTACTGAAGGCGCACAACAGCCGCGCCTGGCACGAGGCGGTGTTCGGCTGGATCAAGAAGTATCTGTGAGAGGTCAGCTCCCAGTTTCCGGCTGCCAGCTCCCAGCCGTGTCCAGCTGGAAGCTGGAAGCTGGTCACTGGAAACTGGAAACTGGCCGCTCACGTTTCACTTCCTCGAGATATGCACGCCGCCATTGGACGTGCGCACGCGAAGCGACGGTCCGCCGCTGCCGATATCCGCTGTCGCTCTCTGCGGCCGTCGCCCCTCGGTGGTGGTGACCGGGAAATCGCTGTGCAGGCCGCCATTGTTCGTGGCCGCTTCGATGTGCGCGTTGTATGCGGCCGGAATCGACATGCGCACCCCGCCGTTCGTGGTTTCCACGTCGAGGCCGGATCCGTCCCACGTCGTGCCGTCGAGCTCGACGTCGATCCCGCCATTGGACGTCTTGCCGCTGACCTCTCCGCCCACCCGGACGAGCTTCACCCCGCCGTTCACGGTCTTGAACTCGACGCGGCTCTTGATGGCTTCGACGGAGATGCCGCCGTTGGTCGAGCTGAGCGAGAGGGGAGTCGCGCCCGGCGCGGCGATCTCGAAGCTGACCGACCAGCCTTCTCTATCTGGAAGATCGCGGGGACCGTCGGCCGACACGCGATCGGCTGTCGCGATCACCTGCACGCGCGAGACCAGGGCGCGCGCCTCCTCGATCGTTCGGGCGTTCGCCGATACCCGGGCGCGGACAAGGATGTCGCGCCGGGCGGAGCCGCTGACCTTGATGCCGCCGTTCGGCGCGGCGTCGACGGTGAGGGTCGCCGCGGTCGCGGGAACGGTGTACTCCCGCACTTCGCAGGCCCGCGCACGATCGCTGTCGCCGCGCGTTTCCTGGCACCACGGATCGTTGGCCGAGACCTGCTGGGCGTGCAGAGCCGCGGGCACCGCGCCGGCGGCGACAAGAGCCAGAACAGGAAGGAGCTGGTTGAATCGGGTGTGGTTCGTCATGCCACGTTGGACGGCAACGCGGCGCGCCGCGTTTATTGCTTCAAGACGCCTATTTGCAGCCCGGACGGGAGTGTCGCGGTCCGATACACCCGTTGGGTCGTCTTTTGGAAGTCCGCCTCCGACGCCTCGAAGATGTTCAGGAACCTGCCCGGATTGATGTCGATGAGCGGGAACCAGGTGCTGTGCACCTGAACCATGATCCGATGGCCCTTGCGGAACGTATGGAATAGATCCGGCAGCGTGAAATTGACCGCGGCCGGTTCGCCAGGGACGAACGGCTCCGGCTTCTCGAGGCTCTTGCGGAACTTCCCACGCATCACGTCGCCGCGCACCAGCTGCTGGTAACCCCCGAGCGTGTTGTTCGTGTTGCCGGTTTCGTCCGGATACCGGTCCGGGTAGACATCGACTAACTTCACGATCCAGTCGGCGTCGGTTCCCGTCGTGGACACGTTGAGGAGCGCCGTGATCGGGCCGGCGAGCGTCAGGTTCGCGTCGAGCGGCGCGGTCTGATAGACGAGCACGTCGGGCCGCCGCGCGGCGTGCCGCTGATCGTCATCCATGTAGCGCTGCGCCATCCCCGGGGCGATCCCCGGCGTCGCGGGTACTGGTTTCTTCGGATCGCTCACGTACTCGTCGTACGCCTGCGCGGTGTTCGCCGGCCTGTTGAAGTCCAGCACGCCGCCTTCGTGGAAATACAGTGTGCGCGTCTCGAGGCCGCGCGGAGGCCACGTGTCGTACTTGTGCCAGGCGTTGCGTCCGGTTTCGAACACGTACGCCTCCGGAAGATCCGGTGCGCCGTTCCCCTTCAAGTACGCGTTGAAGAAGGGCAGCTCGATGTTCTGCTGGTAGAACGCGGACGTGTTCGACCCAAAGCGGACGTCGCCGAGCGCCTCGCCATTCTGCCTCGCCCACCCGCCGTGGACCCACGGTCCCATCACGAGGACATTGGACGCGCCGGGGGCCTGTTTCTCGACGTTCCGATAGACCTCGAGCGCGCCGAACAGGTTCTCCGCGTCGAACCAGCCGCCGACCGTCATCACCGCCGCTTTGACGTCGCGCAGGTGCGGCCGCAGGTTGCGCGGCGCCCAGAACTCGTCCTTCCGATCGTGCGCCATCATCTCGTTCCAGAACGGCATCTCCCGATGGAAGTACTTGAGGTCGGCGTTCCGGACGGGGCCGAGGTTCAGGTAGAACTGGTACCCGTCCTCGGTGCCGAGATCGATCGGCGTGCCGACCCGTTCCGGCGTCGGCTTCGTGAACGGCCAGCCGTTGCGCGAGAACCAGCCGAACGCGTGCGCGAGCAGGAAGGCGCCGTTGTGATGCCAGTCGTCGGACGAGAACCAGTCCGACACCGGCGCCTGCGGCGAGGCCGCCTCGAGCGCCGGGTGCGCGTCGATCATTCCCGCGGCCGTGTAGAACCCGGGATACGAGATGCCCCACATGCCGACGCGCCCGTTGTGATTGGCGAGGTTCTTCAGCAGCCAGTCGATCGTGTCGTAGG
>Ga0156017_1069_pt1 | contig 28696 bp, 22 predicted proteins | sample RifCSPlowO2_02_FD_107671 | JGI IMG/M metagenome (GOLD analysis project Ga0156017, IMG submission 107671) | Acidobacteria bacterium RIFCSPLOWO2_02_FULL_67_36
GGAGCGGCTGTTGCGGATCGGTATAGATGTTCTGGCGGAGCGTCCACAGCGGCATCCAGGTCTCGCCGCCGCTGTCGGCGACGGCCATGATCGACGCGAACGTCGAGGTTCCCACCACCGCCTTCGAGAATTCGCCCGCGCCGACGCGCAGAAACACGGGGTAGGCAAGACCTGGATGGATGCGCTCGAGCGCGCCGCGGCGAACGAGCGTCAGGTGCTTGTGGAGGGTCGCGAGGTCGTCACCCGGCGGTTCGAGGAGGATGTCGGCGACGCCGGCGCGCGCCGCGTCGGCCGCCGCCGCCGCGAGCGAGTCGAGATCGGCGCCGGATACGACCAGCGCCGCGCCGAGCCTGGCCGCCAGTGCCACGAACGGCCCGGGATCGGCACCGGCGGGCGGCACGATGAGCGGACGGCGATCTTTGATCGGCTCGGCGGCCGCGGCGGCGCCCTTTGTGGTCGCGGCCAGAATCGCCACCGGCAGACCGTGAGCGGCTGCTGCTTGCGCCGCCGCCGGCGCAAATTCCGGCGAGCCGGGCGACTCGACAACGGCTATGCCGTCGACCCGAAACACCTCGCCGGCGCGATCGATGCGAATCGCGCTCCAGTCGGTCAGGCGATCCTCGATCGCAGAGGCCGGCGTGCTCGCGTCGAGCACGCGAAAGAAGCCCGGCCGATGCACGAACGTCTTCTCATGGCGAAAGAAGACCGTCTCTTCTCCCACCGTGATCGCGCGCTCGCCGTGTCCGATGGTGACGGCGCGAATCGGCGGTGCGGACGCCGCCCCGAGCGCCGCTTGCGCTTCCGGCGAGGCGTCGGGGCACTTGTCGAGAGACTCCTTGCCCGCCGCGAGCTTCATCGCGAACGCGAGACACGTCGGGCACCCGCACTTCTTGCAGTTCGTGTTCGGAAGGAGCTTGAAGATCTGCAGCCCGGTCAGCGCCATTGGTCACCCTTACGTATCAGCTGCCTGCGACGAACCAGCCGTCAACGACGCGGCGCACTTCGGCCAGCGCCTCGGGATGGCGCAGGACCAGCAGATCGGCGCCCGCCTCGAGGAGCGGCAGGGCAGTCGCGATTTCCCACTGCACGCCCCGTCGTGCGCGGTCGCCCCAGACCGCAGCCGGGGTCCCGTCCACCTTGACTTCCTTCGCCTTCCACGCCTCTTCCCCGACGAGGCAGATGACCGGCGCATTCAACATCCGATCGCCGCCGAGCGCGGCGAGCCGGATCCGCTGCATCACCGAGTACGAGTACTCGAGCCCGTAGCCGAGTCCCCCCGTCATCGGATCGATCAGCACCCTGTCCATGTCCACGTTCGCGTCGGACAGGAGGATGTTCAGCTGCTTGGCGATGTTCAGATCGATCGGGCTCTCCGCGACCAGCACGTGGCCGTACGCCACCGTCACGGCGGCCAGCGACTTGTAGTCTTCCTGCGCGGCCGAGTGCAGGACGAGACCCTCGCCGCGACACTCCTCGGCGACGCGCACCAGCACGTCGTTCTGCCTGGACCCGCCGCCGGGGCCCTTGACGATGAGCGGCACGCCGACCGCGTCGAGCACCTGGCGGGTCGCCTCAACCGCTTCGGCTGGCGATCGGTCTCCGCGATCGGGGTGCGTGCCGACGAGATGCAGCATCACCACATCCGCGCCGTATTCCTCGACGGCCCTTTTTGCTGCAACATCCGGCCGACCGAGCGCCCCGTCCCACGGAGCGCGCACGGTGTCCACCCAGCGCGGGGGATCGACATCGGTGATTTCAAGGGCGAGGAGGGGCCGACGGGGAAACGCGGCTTCGAAGGTATGAAGCGGCAGCCCTTTCCCGCCCCCGATGGTCAGCCCCTGTCGGCTTCCGGCGCCAAGGGTGACCTCGCGGATCGCCCCCGGCCACGTTTTCGGCTTCACGGTCAGCGTCATTCGTTACACCAAACAACCGGCAGTCGGTTCCTAAATCATCTCGCCAAGCCCGAGCGCGGGGTGCTCGACCGCCGCCAGGTGTTCGATGAGCGGCTCGAGGTCGGTGCACACGGTCTCGTCGGCGATCTTCTCGTAGAGATCGGGATGGCCGATCTCGCTGCATCGCGCGCGGAGCTTGTCCCCGAGGCGCTCCTTCACCTTCGTCGTCGTCCACACGAGCCGCGCGAGGCCGCCATCGCCGCTCAGGAACTGTCGCGACAGGACGTACAACGTGCCCATCCCGATGAAACCGGGCGTCTGCTGACCGCCGCCGGTCAGTTCGGCGAGGCTGGAGAAGGTCATCCCGACCGGCGTCTGTCCCGGGTACTCGCGGTCCACGATCATGATGCCGGACGTGCCCGGCAGCACGCACGCGATGCACTCGAAGCACCCGCACGAGGTCATCGGATCGGTGATCATCGAGTACGCGGAGAAGCGCTCGAACGCTCCGTTCGATGCCGTCGACACGAAGTCGTTGACCCCCTTCCACTGGCCGAGCACCGGATCGACCACCTCGCCCTTGCGAACCGGCTGATTGCCGCCGTGAGGGTTCATCTCGAACGCCGCTTTCCCGTCGAGCCAGTTGTAGGCGCCGCACAACCCGAGACGCTCGGGCGTGATGATGCAGATGTGGTTTGGCGCGTAGCTCTGGCAGAGCGCGCACGAGTAGAACGTGTCGACCGCCTCGTCGGTGAGCGCGCCCATGCGTTCGTCGCGGTAGGCGTACGCGGCGGTCGCGGTCGGGTACAAGGCGTCGACGTCGGCGGCGTCGGTGAACAGCGTGACCTGCACCTTGTCGACGATGGCGGGGAAGTCGTTTTTCAGTTTGTGGACGAGCACCGTCCCCAGGTGCGAGATGCGAAAGCCGGCGTCGCGCGCCTTCCTCGAGATACGCAGCCACACGGAATCGCGCTGCCCGAGATGCATGACGCCCATCGGCTCGGACAGGAACGAATGCACGTGCCGCTCGAGAATCGACTCGAACTCGGACTGCATCTTGCGCCCGGCCACCTCGATGAAGATGGCGAGCGGCAGCCGCCCGCCTTCGGGCGCGTCGGCAATCTCGGGGCCGACCACCCTGATCAGGCCGTCCTCGATGCGATCCATCGGCCGGCTGGTCAAGTACTCGAACGCGCGCGTGTACTTGCCGCCGAACTCGATCGCCAGGTCCTCCTTGCGGACCCGTTCTCCCTCGAACGCAGGCCCGTGGCGCACCGGAATCGGGATGTCCACGGTGCGGATCTTGACGCCCCGCACTTCGACGGCCCGCGCCGCCATGCTCTTGTGCGGCACGTTGGAGACGACGTGTTCGTACGTGCAGATCCCGCTCGGGAGGATCTGCGGGATGTCGGTGTCGGCGATCACCGGAAACCCGAAGTTGATGGCGCCAGCCGCTGTCGCGTACTTCTCGTCGTCGACCTCGCCGAGCGCCAGCGCGAACGCGAAGACCCGCCGCTTGTTGTAGAGGAGGATGTCGCGCGCTTCCTTGAGGCCTCCCGGCTTCAGCCCGCCGAAAGTCATCGCGGCACGGCAGGCGAATCCGATGGCGTGCACGAGCGACGAGGTGTCGGGGCCGTAGGGCACGAGGAACGTTTCCCAGTTCATCTGCACGCCACGGCGGTTGAGCTGCGCGGCCATCGTGTCGCCGTTGGTGTGCGACCCCATGAAGACGAGGATGTTGCGCTCCTGCAGGTCGCGCGCGATCTGCTCGGCCGTCTCGTCATCTGGCAGCGCGCCGACGCAGGCGGCGAAGCCCGGCATCCGGCCGTCGACCAGTTTGATCCCCTGTTCGCGGAGGATGCTGTCCGGGGTCGGTCCCAGCCAGAAACCCGATACGAGCGGAATGCCGCCGAGCGGCTTCAACGATTCGACCGTTTCGTGCGCGACGAGCGTGGCCGCGCCGGCGTCGAGCGTCCCTCCGAGGTACGGCAGCCAGGTGCTGTCAGTCGGCACCGATGGAATCCAGCCGTGCGCTTCGGCGACCGCATCCTCAAGGTCGCGCAGGCGCTCGACGCGCCTGCCGGTGAGGGCCAGAATCGTCGGCAGCGCATACGCCGTGCCTTCGAATCCGACCTGGGCGTCCCGTCCCAACCGGCCGACGGCGTCAGCCAGCATGCGCTCCGCGCGATCCATGCAGGCGTGGGCGCCTCGAATGGCCGCCGCGGCGATGATCTTCGACATGAAACGATCTCTCCGAAAAGTTAGCGCTTCTACCTTCCAGGTCTTCGCATCGCTCGAACCGCGAGCTCCTCCAGCGCGCCGTCCCTGACGTCGACGGCCTCCCGGTACAGGCGGTAGTACGTGCCCGCTCCTGAAACGTCGCCGTACAGGAGCGCGCCGACCAGCCGCCCATCCCGGTACACCAGCTTGCGATAGGTGCTCTCGTCGTTCGCGAGCAAGTGGACCGATGACCCGGTCAGCCGTTCGGGGACGGTCTCGCCGATCGAGATAATAGACACGCCGAAAAAGCGGGAGGCGTTCATCCGAAGCGCTCCCGGCGTCGATTGCTCAACGCCAACGGCGGTGCTTCCCGCGGCTCGTCCCATCTCGTAGGCCACGGGCCAGATGGCGCTGATCCCTGAACGCCCGCTGACGGGGTCCACGCTCTCGGCGCAGTCTCCGGCCGCAAACACACCGGGAACGCTGGTGCGCGCGCACGCGTCAACGACCACCCCGCGGCGAACCTCGACGAGGCTGCCTTTCAGCCACTCCAGGTCAGGCGCAACGCCCTTTCCGACAATCACGATGTCGGCCGGCAACACCTCGCCGGAGTCGAGGCGTACCTGCTCGACCTGCTGCCGGCCGATCATCTCGACCACGTCGCGGCCGGTGCGCACCGTGACGCCGTGGCGGGCGAACAGATCGCCGACGCGACGGCCGGTCTGCTCGTCGACCATCTGCGAGAGCGGATACGCGGACTTCACGACGAGCGTCACCGACAGCTTGCGGTCGACGAGCGCCTCGCAGACCTGCAGCCCGACGTTGCCGCCGCCCACCACGATGGCCCGGCGACCCGCCACCGCGGCGCGATCGATGGCGTCGAGATCCTCGAGGTCGCGCAGTCCGAAGACACCGTCGAGCGTCGCGCCGGGCACGCTGACGCGGGCGCTGCGGGCGCCCGCCGCGATGATGAGCCTGTCGAACCCGATCTCCTGTCCGTTGCTCAACGTGAGCGCGCGCCGTGAGGTGTCGAGGCCCACCGCTCGGACCCCGCGAACGACGGTCGCGCCCATCTCGTTCTCGAGGTACCGTTCAGGACGCCACCGCAGCAGCGAGGTGTCGACGCGCCCCGCCAGCGCATAGGCGAGCAGCGGTCGCGAGTACTCTGGACCCTGGTCGGCGGTGACGACCGTGATCGCACAGCCGGGCGCGTGCTCCCTCGCGGCTTCACAGGCCGCGACGCCGGCCGCAGACGAGCCGACAATCACCACGTGACCGTCGAATGCGGTGTGCGCCCGCGCCACCGCCTCGTCACGCGCCTGAAGCGCGTGGGTCGGGCACGCGCTCACGCAGGCTGGAACGTCGAGGCCGGCGCAGACGTCGCAGCGCGTCACCCGATCGCGGGCCGGATCGGGCCGGATGCCGTACGGGCACACCATCAGGCACATCAGGCAGCCGACGCACCGCTCCTCGTCCAGCACTACACGGCCGTCGGCCGGCACGCGGTGGAGGGCGCCGCTCTTGCAACTGAACACGCAGAGCGGCTCGTCGCACTGTTCGCACCTGAGCGCGTCGATGCCGTTGACGCCCCGGACGACGGATACGCGGCGTCTGGGACGCGGCTCTTCGACGATGGCCTCGGCGAGGCGCCGGCTTCGCGAGTGGATGACGGCGCACGCCAGCTCGCAGCTGCGGCAGGCCAGGCATCGCTCACCGTCGAAGACCAGGGCACGCGCCATCTCAGTCCCTTGGGGCTCGTGCCTGGCTTCTGGCCTGGGCCTTGCCGCATCCGAGGCCTTCGAGGCCGCGCGGCGTTTCGTAATCGACGAGCGAACGCGACGCTGCGCCGGCGTCCACCGGGACGCCCCCTTCGTGCAGCATCGGCGCGAGCTTCAGCGCTGTCCGCTTGCGATCCAGGTGCGCGAGGATCCCCTGAACCGCCTCCTCCACGTCCTCGGTGAAGAGGAAGCGGCCGCCGGTCTCCCGTTCCACCGTGCCCTCCAGGTACTCGCGAACAACCCGGCTGCCGCCGACGCGGGGCACGGGCAGGAACGCGGTGAAGACGCCGGATGCCACCGCGTAGAGACCGATGGCGATCGCCTTCTCGCTCATCGCCTCGGGCGCGGCGGCGGCAATCGGCAGCTCGGAGATATCGGCGCCGATCCCGCCTTCGGCGACGAGCGCCACGCACACCGACAGGATGCGGGAGTTGTCCACGCACGATCCGACGTGCAGCACCGGAGGAATGCCGACTGCCTCGCACACCTCGCGCAGGCCGGGCCCGGCGTGCTCGAGCGCCGCTTCGGGGCGGAGCAGTCCGGCCTTGGCCGACGCGATGGCGCTGCAGCCGGTTTGCACGACGAGCACGTCTTCCGCAATCAGCCGCCGAACGAGGGCGAGGTGGTGCCGATCCTGCGCGACCTTCAGGGTGTTGCAGCCGACCACCGCGACCACGCCGCGCACCCGTCCGGCCGCGACGGCGTCGATGAGCGGACGGTACCCCGAGCGGAAGCGGCCGCCCAGGTACTGCGGCAGATTCTCGTTGGTGAACCCGGCGACGAGATCGGCCGACTCCCGCGGAATCCGCACGCGCGAGGGGTCGCGACGGGTGAACGCTTCGACCGCCCGTCGCACAATCTGCCGGGCGACGTCTTTCGCGCGGTGCGGCTCGAACTCGATGTGCTCCGCGCCCGGCACGTGCGCGTGGGCCGACGTCGAGACGACCGACGTGTGATGACAGGAGGCGATGGTCGGCAGCGACGGCATGACGCACTGCACGTCGACGACCATCAGGTCGACCGCGCCGGTGAGCAGCGCCAGCTCCTGGTGCAGGTAGTTGCCGGCCACCGGCATGCCCTGGCGCATCAGGACTTCGTTGGCCGTGCAGCAGATCCCGGCGATGTTGATGCCTTCCGCGCCCGCCTCCCGCGCGAGCGCGAGGAGGTCGGCGTCGCGGCTGGCGCGCACCAGCATCTCGCTGAGCGCCGGCTCGTGGCCGTGGACGAGCAGGTTCACCTGGCGCTCCTGCAGAACCCCCAGGTTCGCGCGCGATCGGATCGCGGTCGGGCCGCCAAACAGCACGTCCTGCACGTCGGTCGCGATCATCGATCCGCCCCAGCCGTCGGCGAGCGCCGTGCGCATCGCGGCGCGCAGCAGCGCAATCGGGTCGGACTCGACGCCGTGGTGCGCGCGGTGCAGGAGATCGACGATCTCACGATCGATCCCCCGCGGCGTGATCCCGAGCGCGTCCCACCGCCTTCGTTGTCCTTCGGGCGCGCGCAGCGCGGGCGTGAGGGATCCTTCCTGCCTGCCGAACTCGGCCGTCATCGCGCGCGCCAGATCGCCGGCGATGTCGTTCACGGATCGACCGGAGGCCGGTATGCCCCACTCGGCCGCCAGCGCCAGGAGTCGGGTCGGATTGACCACGCGGTAGCCGGACGACCCGCCCGCGCTCGCCTCGCGCAGCACGCCGACGACCTCGCGGCCGTGATCGCTGTGGGCCGCGGCGCCCGACGCGACCGCCCGCGCAAGGTTGCGGGCGACGATCAGATCCGCGCTGGCGCCACAGATGCCCACCTGCGCGCCCTCACCGAACGGATCGATGCGGCACGGGCCCATGTAACAGAGGTGGCAGCAGACGCCCAGCTCGCCGAATCCGCAGAGCGGCTGCATCGCGTCGTGGCGGTCCCACGCGGTGACGGCACCCAGGTCTCGTGCGTACAGCAAGACCTGCTGCGCCGCCGGGTCGACGGAACGGTTCTTGACGTCCACCTTGTTCCCCATCCGCTATTGCTGGCCGATCCGCCGGACCAGCGCCATCATCTCCCGATAGAACACACCCTCGCGATCCCAACCGCCATCGCGCGCCTGCTGTTCCACGCCGCGGTCGAGGGGAAGCGTGCACACCAGCGGCAGCCCGCCGATGTTCTGCCGCACGAACGCGGTGTCCTGGTCGGTCGCGATCTTGTTCGCGACGACCGCCACGCGCGTCACTCCGAGATCGGCCGCCAGCGTCGCGATACGCCCGGCCGTGTCCACGCTCGCCCAGCCCGGCTCGACGACAATCAACATCAGATCGACGCCTTCGGCTGTGCCTCGCCCCAGGTGCTCGATGCCTGCCTCCATGTCGACCACGACGTGCTCGTCGTCCTGGAGCAGCAGATGGCCGAGCACCTCGCGCACCAGGATGTTCTCCGGGCAGGCACAGCCGCGCCGGCCGCGTTCGATCGTGCCCATGACGAGCACGCGGATGCCGTCGATCTCCACGCCGACCTGCGCGGGGATGTCGTCGACGCGCGGGTTCATCTTCAGAAACCCGCCCCACCCCTCTCCGCCGCCGACGCGCTCGTTGACGAGCGCTTTCAATGTGGCCAGTGGCGCGATGGCCGGACCGCGGTATCCGAGCGTGCCCGCCAGGTTCGCGTCCGGGTCGGCATCGATCGCCACCACGCGCCGGGACAGATCCGCCCAGCACCGCGCGAGGTGTGCCGCAACCGTGGTCTTGCCGACGCCTCCCTTGCCGGTGACCGCGACCTTCACGCGCCTTCCCAGCCGGCGAGCGCGCTGAGCGCCGGAGACGAGAGGTCCAGCTCGAGCAGCGATCGTCCCGCGCCGTCGAGCGCCGACACGCCGGCGTCCCACGGCACGGTGAACGTCCGTGCGAATGGTGCCTCCCCAAACGCCGCCGCCTCGGTCAACCACGTGGCGAGCGGGTCACCGGACTCGAATCCGTTCAGCACGAGATCGACCTGCGGCAGCGTCCCGTCGTGGAGATTCGAGTAGATCTCCAGCGCCCGGCGCACGGTCTCGGCCGACATCTTCGCCCGGCCCACGACCGACACGAGCCGATCCGGCTTCGCGGCCGTGCGACGCGAGAGATGCTCCAGGCCGGCTTCGCAGTCGACGATGACGTGCCGGTACGATCGCGTCAGCCGATCGAGGTAGGCTCGCACCACGTTGTTGACAAAGCAGTAGCACCCCGCCCCCTCTGGATGCCCCATCGTCAGCAGGTCGAAGCCGTTGTGCTCGACGAGCGCGTCCTCGGCGTGAATGGCCAGCCACTCGGCGTGCGACATCGAGGCGGGCCGGTCCGGCGCGTCACGCATGAGGTCGCGGAGGTCGGCCAGCGTGCGGTCGATCGGGATCCCCAGCGCCGGCCCGAGACAGTTCGACGGGTCCGCGTCAATCGCGAGCACGGGGACGTGTCGCGCCAGCAGGAGACGGCGGACGAGCAGTGCGGTGACAGTGGTCTTCCCGACGCCGCCTTTTCCGACGACCGCTATCAGCACTCGAGCCTCTCGCGCTCCCGAACGAGCGCGGACAACCCGACGAGGGCATCGACGACGCGGTTGGCGTCGTCGACGCTCTGGCTGCCGATGCCGCACGACGGCGTCAGAATGGCCTGGCGATAGAGCCGGTCGCGGTCCATCCCTTTGGCGGCGAGCTGCCCGATGCGGTCGTCGAGCATCTGGAGCAGCGTCGCCGGATCGAGATTGTCGCCGGACCCGGAGGCGGGCACGATCCCCCAGCTCAGAATTCCTCCGCGATCCAGAAACGATCGCAGGTGATCGGGATAGAGCGGGATACCCTGGAAGCAGGCGAACGCGTCGAAGTTGACGACGTCGACCTTGGTGGAGAACACGAGCGACCAGTCGGTGTTGCCGCAGCAGTGAATGCCGGCCAGCGCGCCTTCGGCGTGCACGGCGTCGATGGCCACGTCGAGGGCGGAGATGACGTCCTCACGGGAGACGTTGACGAAGGCCGACCCGAAGGAGCAGAGATACGGCTCGTCGAGAACCACCAGCGCGTCCCTGGCGACCTCGCGCAGGCGGCGCGCCATCCACCGGGCCTTCATCGCCATCCCCTGCGTCGCGACCTCGCGCAGCTCCGGTGAGTAGGCGAGGGATCGTTTGGACTCGTCGGTCACCGTCATGGCGAAGCTGAAAGGCCCCGTCACCTGACCTTTCACCCAGCGATGGGCGTCGGGTTCAGCCTGCCGCAGCTTCTCGAGGAACAGATGCAGTCCAAGCGCGTAGTCCGGCGACACCGCGAAGCGGTCGACCTGCTCCTCCACGACCGCTTGATAGAACTCCTCGAGCGCCGGCTCGAACGCGGGTCCGCTCTGGAAGTAGATCCGCTGTCCTTCGCCGTCGATGACGGCGCCAGGCAGCCCCTCGGAATACTGGACGTACATGCTCTCGCGCCAATCGCGCGCGGGGAGCTGCGGCCATGCCGGAAGCTGGTGAAAGCGTCTCAGAAGATCGTCGACCAGCGGCGCGGCGGTCGCGTGCGGAAAGCTGCCGACGAGGGAAGGGGCGGCGTTGAATTCAGGCGGCGGCACAGCCATGGGCGGACCGGAGCGGGAGCGCGGTCGGCCACGCAAATCGGATTACCGGCGCGCCGCGAGGTGCGCGCCGCCCGGTTCCGGGGCTGACGCCTTTCCCTACCGTTTCGACAAATGTGACTGGTTAAGGTACCCACGGGCGCGACGCGCGAAGCGCCGGCCGCCGGCGACGCCAAAGGCTAACACACAAATCGCCTCACTTCACTTTCGCTATGGCCTTTCGACGTTCGGCCCAGTACCGTTTCATACGCAGCGACACCGCTTTTCTGGCAGCAGCCGACATTTCACGGCCACGCCGCTCAGCCTTCTTGATTGAACGTCTGACGGCCCTGCGCTTTCCAGACAGCGCCAGTTCAGGGAATGTCCGTTCAATGGCGATGACCTCCGCACGGAGCTGCTTCAGCACTGCTTCCGCACCTGCTCGCGCCAATTCTCGTAAACGCTCGGTACTCAATCCGCTGGCTTGTCTGGGCACGCGTCCTCCTGAGAAACACAAAGGCTGGATTCTATCAAAAGCCGGTGTTCCGAAGCGCCGGCGTTGTCGCAAGACCTCAGAGCGGGGCTGTGGCCTGGATCGGCGCGCAGGCCGTTGCGGTCAGGACTCGTTCTCCTTCTCCGCCAGCAACCCGTCCAACACGCGGGACACGAGCGTCCGTCTTCTCACCGGCTCGATTCGCTTCACGATCGAGCGCGCCCGGCGAACGCTGAACCGTTTCGGCCACTCCAGCTCAGGGAGCGCGCGAAACAGGTTCGACCGTGCCGGCGTGAGGTACAGGAAGTCGACGAGGGCCTTCTCCGGCGTCGCGAGACGACCACCGGCGCGACCGGCCTCCTCGAACCCGAAGAAGAACGCCGGCTGGACGTGATGAACCGACACGGTGCCGAGGGGCGTCGTGAACCGCCGCGTCCTCGCCAGCGAGACGGCGTAGGTCACCGCGGGCATCTGCGAGATCATGCCGTGGAGGTAGAGCGCGCTTTGGAGCGAGACGTAGGAGGGAAACGGAGCGGTGAGGTACTCGGGCAGTGCCAGCGGATCGACGCGGTTCGGAAGGGCCCAGACACCGCGCCTGAGGCGGATCACGTGGCCGGACGCCGCCAGGCGCGCGAGCATGACGCTGGCGTGGCCGTTCGGGACTCGCAGACGGGCGGCGGCGTCGCTGGTGGCGAACACGGTCGCGCCCATCGACGCGAGTGTCGAGAGCGCGTCCAGGAGCGTCATACCCGGCCCGTCCTGAGCGCGTCGGCCACCTCCAGCAGGATGGTGTCCCAGACCGACGGTGAGTCGTACTGCGCCTGATCGTCGGGTGGAAGGTAGGCCAGGACCTGGCTCTTGAACATTCTAAAGTCGACCGTCATCGCGTTGGTGCTCGCCCGCTCGGCCATCCGCGGGTCGCATGCGTCCACCGCCCCCGCTGCGCCACCGGTCACGAGCAAGTGGTGCAGGTCGAAGACGTCGCGCGCCTGGGTTTCGCGACGTCCCGCGAGCGCACCAACTTTCTGGCGCCACGCCGTCGCGCCGTCATAGTGACTCACCATGAGCGGCGGCAACTGGTAGGCGCGCGCCAGGTTCGCATCGACGCTGTCAAACGCCACCCCTTCGTCCAGGCCGCGCCGCGAGAACTCGATCTTCGTCGGAAGCCGACCGGCGGCGCCCTCTACACGGAGTCCAAGCTTCCAGCGTTGGGTTGTGTCGGTCTGCTTGTGCTCGGTCACGTGGTCGATGCGGATGGCCCTGGCCTCGAGGATCTGGGCGAAGGGCCGCGATGCGAAAATCTCTCTCACCTTGTCGCGAAACACGTGGGCGTCCACGCCGCCCAGGTCGAGGTCCATGTCCTCGGAATAGCGGATGCTCCGGTGGAAGAACCGGAGGTTGCAGCCCCCTTTGACGACGAAGAGTTTCTTGTCAACACGTCGGCTGAGCTGGGCGAGGAACAGGAGATGAAATTGCTCGACGGATCGGATGGGTGTGACGGCGTCCATGTCGGCCCCGGGAACTATTAATACCAGTTATCGACAGGTATGTCAATTACACGTATTACAATAACGGTCCGTCGGTGAGTTTCAATCGCGGAGCCGAGCCACCACGTCATACGGTGATCGTTCAGGCAGTCTTCGTCCGAACGACCAGATCGACTTCGCAGTTGAGCACCTGAAGCAGCGCCAACACCTGGTCGACGGATTTGCGGTCGTTCGTCTGATCGAGAAGGCGGTACAGTTGCGCCGCGGAGGTCCCGAGCCGGCGCACGATCTCGCGCTTCGACAGGGGGCTCTGGGCGATTCGTTTCTGCGCTTCGAGGGTCAGTCGGTAGAGCAGGAGATTCCTCAGGTACGTCGGGTCCTGGTTGTATTCGAGCACCTGCTCGATGTGGACGGTGCCCGTTCGGCCCGAGTGGAGGATGTAGGTGAACGCCTCGCGGCCCGCCTCGGGGTCCACCGACAGTTGGGTGACCGGATCCTGAATCGTCGGCGATGGATCGGCCTTCGAGAATGGGAGCACGAGCCTTCTCGTGGAAGTGCGGACCTCGAAGGTCTTCTTGCGGTTGTTGTGGCTGACAGAGCGAATCTTCACAGCAGGCCCTCCGCCTCGAGTTCGGCGATCAGCTCACGGATGCGTCTGGTAGCGATGCCCTTCATCGGCTTCTGATTGTCCAGATCCCATTTCACGACCAGCGCGCCGTCGCGGTACACATGGACGTGGCGCGGTGGATGGTCACCCTTCCAGGCAATGAGGATGTAGCCGCCACGCCGGTACTTTCCCACCGCATCAAATGTTACCTCAGGAGGTAACATTTACCAAGGGCCTCGCAGGCCACGAGTCCGCCACCGGTCTCCGGCGGGTTGGCCCCGTCAGGGGCGTTTGCCTCCGATGTGGCGCAGGCGTAGGATGCGCCAGCGAGGCACAGCCATGACATCAGAGACGGTCGATCGGCCGGGACTGGACCGGCGGGATTTTGCGCGCCTGCTGACGCTGGGCGGCGCCGGCGTCCTGGCGGCGGCGCGCGCCGAGGGGTGGTCCGATCCACCGCCGCTCGGGCAGGTGCCGGCCGAGAAGGACGAGAAATTCTGGACGGCCGTCCGCGCGCAGTTCCTCATGCCCCCCGCGCTCGCGTCGCTCAACGCGGCGAACCTGTGCCCGGCGTCGCGTCGCGTCATCGACGCGATGTTCGCCAGCACGCGGTCGGTCGAGCAGGATCCCTCGTCGCAGAACCGCCAGCAGACGCAGCAGGGGCGCGAGGAAGCGCGGCGGCGGATCGCCCAGGCCCTCCGCGTGACGCCTGAAGAGATCGTGATCACGCGCAACACCAGCGAGGCGAACAACATCGTGTCGAGCGGCCTCGATCTGCGGCCGGGCGACGAGGTGCTGATCTTCTCGGACAACCACCCCAGCAACCATGCGGCATGGCGGGAGAAAGCCAGGCGGTTCGGCTATACGGTGACGGTCGTCGAGCAGGTCAACCCGCACCCCGGTCCCGACTATTACATCGGCGCGTTCACGAAGGCCATCACGCCGAAGACGAAAGTGCTCGCCTTCACGCACGTGACCTCCTCGGCCGGCGATCTGATGCCCGCAAGAGAGCTGTGCCGTCTCGCGCGCGAGCGCGGCGTGCTGACGCTCGTGGACGGCGCGCAGTCGTTCGGCGTGCTCGACGTGGACCTCGCGGACATGCGGGCCGACTTCTACAGCGGCAGCGCGCACAAGTGGCCGTGTGGCCCCAAGGAGACCGGCGTGCTCTACGTGAACGCGCGGGCGCACGCGCTCGTCGCGCCGAGCGTCATCAGCCTCTACGCCGGCGCGGTGGGCATCTCGAAGACGCTGGAAGCGTACGGTCAGCGCGACGAGCCCGCGATCGTCGGGTTCAGCGAGGCGCTGGCCTTCCAGGGCGAGATCGGCCGCAAGGTCATCGAGGAGCGGGCGCGCGAGCTCACGGCCGCTCTCATCGAAGGGCTGCGCAAGATCGATGGGGTCAAAGTCTGGACCCATCCGGCGCGCGAACGCTCCGCGGCGATCGTGTCGTTCCAGCCCGCCGCGCTCGACGTGCGGAAACTGCACGAGGCGCTGTATCGATCCGACCGGATTGTGTGCTCGACGCGCCCAGGGGCCGATCGCGGCGGCCTGCGCTTCTCCCCGCATTTCTACAACACGCACGCGGAGATCGATCGGGCGCTGGCGGCGGTGGCGAAGCACGTCAGGGCGGGACTTTGAGCGTGCGGAGGAGACGGAGGGCAGCTCGCAGCTCGGGCGGCCGGTCTGGCCGCGGCTTCGCGCGGTAAGGCGCTGAGAGATCCACAGATGCAAGCACGCCAGTGCGTTACCGCGTGTTTGCATCTGTGGATCTCTCAGTGCCTTAAGCGCCGGCCGAAGGCCGGCTGCCAGACCGGCCCCCCGTGCGTCTCCGTGAACTCCGTGTCGCCGTGTATTGTGTCCCCGTGACCTCCGCTTTCCCCCGTGTCCTCGCGGTCATGCTGGCGCTCTGGTGCTCCGCGTCCTCAGCAGCCCAGCCGCGGCGAATCGTCATCGCGGTCTCCCGCGCGCTCGACGGCCGCGGCGGCGTCCTCACCGACACGCGCCTTGTCGTCGAAGGCGCGACGATCGCCGGCATCGATCCCGCGGCTGCTCCCATCGATTACGATCTCCGCGGCCTCACGGTGATGCCCGGCTGGATCGACACGCACGTCCATCTGAGCTGGCATTTCGACGCGCGAGGCCGTCTCTCGACGGGAGGGGACGCTCCGGAGGAGGTGCGCGCGACAGCCGAGAACGCGCGCCTGACGCTGCTCGCCGGATTCACCACCGTTCAGAGCCTTGGCGCGCCCGTCGACCGCACCGTGCGCGACGCGGTCAACCGCGGCGAGCTCGATGGGCCGCGCATCTTGACGTCGCAGACGCAGATCAACGACCCGTCGGCGTCGGCCGACGCCCTTCGCGCCCTCGTCCGCCAGATCCACGCGAGGGGGGCGGATCTCATCAAGGTGTTCACAGCGGGAGGGTCCGACGCCGAGAATTACCGGCTGATGAGCCACAGCCAGCTCCAGGCCGTGTGCGGCGAAGCCCGGGTCCTCGGGATGCGCTCGGCGGCCCACGCGCTCTCAGACGGCGAAGCCAGGGTGGCCGTCGAGGCCGGCTGCACGTCGATCGAGCACGGAACGCTCGCCTCGGACCGTACGCTCGATCTGATGGCCGGGCGCGGCGCCTATTTCGATCCCAACCTGCTGATGCCGCACAACTATCTCGACAACGCGCAACGGTTCGGTCTCAGCGACAAGGCGGTCGCCAACCTCGAGCGTTCGATCGCCACGACGGCCGGCGTTCTCCGCCGCGCGCGCGAGCGGCACGTCAAGATCGTGTTCGGCACCGACGCGGTGGCCGGTGCGCACGGACGGAATGCCGAGGAGTTCGTCTACAGGGTCCGGGAAGCGCGGGAGAAGCCGATGGACGTGGTCGTCAGCGCCACGTCGCTCGCGGCGGAGTCGCTCGGCGTGTGGACGACCGGGACTCTCGCCGTCAACTACGACGCCGATATCGTCGCGACCGACGGCAATCCGCTCGAGGACATCACGGCCGCGCGCCGGGTCGTGTTCGTGATGAAGCGCGGGCGGGTTTACCGGTCACGGTGACGAAGTACAGGTCCGTCGCGACGTCGAAGTCCTCCTTCGCCATCTCCAGCTTCATCGTCTGCCACGTCGCCGTCGGCCGGATCGTCAGCCACGCCGTCCTTCGACCCACCTTGATCGGCATGTCGAAGCCCGGCTCGGCCGCCTTCCAGCGATAGGACACCGTCGCATCCGCGGCGTCGAATCGCAGCTCGAGCGCCGGCAGCTCGGGGCGGCGGAGATACTGATTGAAGGCGGGCGTCAGGTCCTTGCCGATCTTCCGGTTGAAGAACCGGACCACGTCCTCCGTCATGATGTTGCGGTACCGGAAGTCGCGATAGTAATCGCGCAGGATCGCCCACCACCGCTTGTCGTTGTCCACGATGCTGCGGAGGGTGTTGATGAAGAGCGCGCCCTTGAAATACATGTCCTGGGGCGGGACCTTGTTGACGCCGCGCGGCGCCACGATCGGGTCGCGATTCCTGACCTTCGACACGTAGCCGTTGAGGTACTTCAGGCCGTCCGCCTTGCCCCACATGTGCTCGACGTACACGCCCTCGGCGTATGTCGCCCACGCCTCGTGAATCCATTCGTCCGACACGTCCGCCGCGGTGACGGCGTTGCCGAACCACTCGTGCGCGCTTTCGTGCACGATGATGAAGTCGAACCTCGGGCTGATCCCGACGCCGGTCCAGTCGCGCTCGAGATAGCCGTTCGCGAAGCGATTGCCGTAGGTGACGGCGCTCTGGTGCTCCATGCCTGAGTAGGGCACTTCGATCAGCTTGTAGCCGTCCTTCTTGAACGGGTACTCGCCGAAGTACTTCTGGAACGCCTCCATCATCGACTTCGCCTGGACGAACTGCCGCTTCGCCTTGTCGAGATCCTCGGAGAGCGCGTAGAAGTCGAGCGTCTTCCCGTCCGCCGTATCGGCGAAGTGCACGTAGTCGCCGATGTTCAACGAGACGCTGTAGTTGTTGATGGGATAGTGGATCTGCCAGTCCCATCGCGTGTAGCCGTCGCCGAGATCGACTTTCCGCACGAACTTGCCATTGGAGACGTCAACGAGATCGCTCGGGATCGCGACGCTGAGCCGCATGTTCTCGACTTCGTCGGGATACTGATCCTTGTTCGGCCACCAGACGCTCGCGCCGACGTGCTGGCAAGCCGTGTTGATCCAGGTGTGACCCCCTGCATCCTTCTTGAAGGTGATGCCGCCGAACCGGCCGGTCTCGGTCGGATTGCCCGAGTAGTGGAAGTCGATGGCGTATTCGTGGTTCTTCCGCAGCGTTTCCGGAAAGTCGACGTACACCGTGTTGATCTCGCGCTCGTACTTCAGGTCGGCGCCGCGGAACGCGATCCGGTCGATCGCGAGGTTCGCGAACAGATCGAGCTGGATGCGGGCGTCGTCCTTCAGCATGCGGAACTTGATCGTGTTCGTGCCGCGGATGAATTTCTTGTCCGGATCGACCCGCACGCGCAGGTCGTAGGAAAGCAGGTCGTTGTTGGCGCGGTATGGTCCGTACTCGCCGCGCAGAATATCCGCACGCGTCGGCGCCGCCGGAACCGTCTGCGGTGAAACAGCGGACTGTCCCTGAATCGGAGATGAGGCGGCGAGACATACCAGTGCACAGGTCTGAAGAGTCTGTCGAAGCATGCGCAAGAGGATGTCACACACGGCTCAAGGTGCTCAAGGGTGCTGAACGGTGCTGAGGGGTGCCGCGGGGTGCGGCGCCGTCCCCGCCCCTGCTATAGTTGGCCGCGATGAAAAGTGGAATTCTGGCCGCCGTGCTGCTGGCCGTCGGGCTGTCAGCGCAGCAGGCGCCGCCCCGCGGGCGGAGCATCACGCTCGGCGATCTCACGGCGTTCGACGTCGCGGACAACGTGTTCACGATCGCGGCTGGCGCCGACCGGGTCCGCGTGATGTTCTACCGCGACGACATCTTCCGGATCTGGCTGGGACCCGACGGCGCGTTCACCGATGCGCAGCCCACGCCCGGCGACGCGCAGATGGTGGTCTTCAGCGGCGCGCCGATCGCGGCGGCCTGGCGCGATGCCGGCGAGTACTACCGCATCGAGAGCAGGACCTGCGTGCTGCGCGTCTACAAGAAGCCGCTGCGCTTCGCGCTGTTCGACAAGGACAACGCGGTGGCGGTGTGGCAGGAGACGCGCCCGCTCACCTACGGCCCCTCGACCGTGCAGACGCTGCGCCGCGCCGACACCGAGAACTTCTACGGCGGCGGGATGCAGAACGGCTACTTCTCGCACCGCGACACGTCGGTCAACATCCGGTTGAACACGCGCGGATGGGGTGACGGCACGACGCCGAACCCGGCCCCCTTCTACATGAGCACGGCGGGCTACGGCGTGTTCCGCAACACCATGACGCCGGGCAAGTACGACTTCCTGTCGCCGCTCGCGCTATCGCACGACGAGCCGCGCTTCGACGCCTACTACTTCTACGGCCCCTCGCTGAAGAAGATCCTGGACGGCTACACGCTGGTGACCGGGCGGCCGTTCTTCCCGCCGCGCTGGGGCCTCGAGTTCGGCGACGCCGACTGCTACAACAAGAAGGGGCGCACGCCCGACGTGATCGCGAAGGTCGCCGACGTCTACCGCGCGAACGACATGCCCGCGGGCTGGATCCTGCCGAACGACGGGTACGGCTGCCTCTACGTGGACCTCGACACGACCGTCCAGGAGCTGCACAAGCGCGGGTTTTACACCGGGCTGTGGACCGAGAAAGGGCTCGAGCGCATCGCGCAGGAGGTCAGCGCGCTCGGCTCGCGCGTCATGAAGCTCGACGTGGCGTGGGTCGGCCGCGGCTACCAGTTCGCGTTCAACGGCATGCGCGACGCGTACGAAGGCATCGAGAAGAACAGCCACTCGCGCGGCTTCGTGTGGACGACCTGCGCGTGGGGCGGGGGCCAGCGCTATGCGACGATCTGGTCCGGCGACCAGGCGGGCAACTGGGAGTACATCCGCTTTCACATTCCCACGGTGATCGGCGCCGGCCTGTCCGGCTTCAACGCGGCGACGGGGGACGTCGACGGCATCTTCGGCGGCAGCGCGCAGACGCAGGTGCGCGACCTCCAGTGGAAGGCGTTCACGCCGATCTGGATGATCATCAGCGGCTGGTCGAAGCAGACGAACCTGATGAAGCAGCCGTGGATCTTCGGCGAACCCTACACCACGTACAACCGCAAGTACCTGAAGCTGAAAATGCGCCTCACGCCGTACATCTACAGCTACACGCGCGAGGCGTACGACACGGGCGTGCCGACCGTGCGCGCGATGGTGCTGGAGTTCCCCGGCGATCCGGCGACGTGGTCGAAGCGCACGCAGTACCAGTTCATGAGCGGCGAGTGGCTGCTGGTGGCGCCGGTGTACGAAGACTCGCCCATCCGCAATGACATCTATCTGCCGGCGGGCAAGTGGATCGATTACTGGGACGGCCGCGAGTACAACGGTCCGATGACGCTGAACGGGTACGACGCGCCGCTCGACAAGCTGCCGCTCTTCGTCAAGGCCGGCGCCATCATCCCGATGTATCCGGAGATGCTGCACGATCGCGAGAAGCCCAAGGACCCCGTCACGCTCGACATCTATCCGTTCGGCGGCACCACGTTCAGTCTGTACGAGGATGACGGGACGACGCAGGAGTACCGGAAGGGGGCGTTCGCGCGCACGCCGATCGGCGTGGATGCGCCGACGTCCATCGATGCGCCCGGCGCCGTGATTGCGGTCACGGTCGGGCCCGCCAAAGGCACGTACGCGGGCATGCCCGCGAGCCGCTCGTATGTCGTGGACGCGCACGTCCCCGCGAAGCCCGCCCGCGTCGTCATCGGCGCGCGCGCGCTGCCGTCATTTGCGGCCGCCGACGCCACGCGCGCCGCGCGCGACAAGGTCCGCGCGGAGTTCGATGCCGCCGCCGAGGGCTGGTTCTTCGACGGCGCCGATCGGCGTGGGGTCCTGCACGTCAAGACGACGGCGCAGCCGCTCGCCGCCGGGTTCACGATCAGAATCACGATGTAGGAGGTCCCATGCGCGCGTCCGCTATTTCCATCGTCGTGTGTGCGATCGCGCTGGCCAGTCCGGCGGTGGCGCAGGAACGCCAGCGCGTGGTGGACCTCGGGCACCCGCTCGCGGCCAGCGACCCGACGTGGACCGGCGAGCGCGTCTTCTCACGCAAGGCGGAGCAGGGAGAGGGCTACGTCGGCGGGACGTTTTCATCCGACGAGCATTTCGGCACGCACCTCGACGCGCCCGCGCATTTCGGCGGCGCGTGGACGGTGGACAAGATCCCCGTCAACCGCCTGGTCCGTCCGGGCATGTGCATCAACATCTCCGCCAGGGCCTCGACGGCCGAGGACTACCAGTTGACCGCCGCGGACGTCCGCGCCTTCGAGGCGAAGTCCGGCAGGATTCCCGACGGCGCCATCGTCCTCGTCGCCACCGGCTGGGACGCTCGCTGGCCGAGCCAGGCGCGGTACTTCAACGAGCGGAGCGGCGTGAAGCACTTTCCCGGCATCGCGCCGGACGCCGCGGCGCTGCTCGCGGACGAGCGCCACGTCGCCGGGATCGTCATCGACACCCCGAGCGTCGATTACGGTCCGTCCGCGAAGTTCGAGACGCATCGCACGACGATGCCGAAGAACGTGTTTCATGTTGAGAACGCGACGGGCCTGACGGGCTTGCCGGTGTCCGGATTCACGATCGTCGTCGCGCCCATCAAGATCGCGGGAGGCAGCGGCGGACCCGCGCGCGTTTTCGCGATTCTCACAGGAGTAGGGAAGTAGTCAGATAAACAGGAGCGGGGAAGGAGGGGAGTGCTAGAATCACGTTGCTCCCCTTCTCCTGTCTGATTGCGTTATTCTGGTCACGAGGGCATGCACACGACCACCGGCTGCGGACCGAAGGGTGTGCGCGCCGCGACGCTCGAGACGCTCGTGAGCGCGGCGTCGGACGTCGATGGCGTGTGGGCGCGTGACGTCTGCGCGGGGGATCGGCTCCTCGTGCGGACGAGGAACTCGGTCTATTCGCTGTTCGCCGGCGACGACGGCACGTTTGTCGTGGCCGGCGGGTGGTTCGCGGCGCAGGGGGCGTCGTGGACCCGCGTCGGCGTCGCCGGCTGCACGTGGGGCGGCCACGCGATCCTCACGGGAATCATTGCCGCCGTCGGCATGTGCCTCGAGTTCGACAACGGCGTGCGCACGACCCGCATCCGCGAGGTGCGCGTCCTGCGGGACACGCCGACGCTGCATTAGGCAGCCCTGAAGGGCTGCGCAACAGGGAGTCTGGCTTACGGCGCCGCGCGAATCTCGCGCTTTGTTGCGCAGGCCTTTAGGCCTGCCGAGCGCGCCTGCCGCCCAGCGCGCTAGTCCACCGTCAGCGTCTTGCTCAAATCCCTTGGAAAATCCGGATCCAGTCCGCGCGCGAGGCTGAGCCTGTACGAGAGCAACTGCAGCGGGATGGTCGCCAGGATCGGGTTGAGGAGCGCGCCGGCCTTCGGCAGCGGCAGCAGATCGTCGACGTTGCCGACCAGGCGCGGATCGGGCTCGGCCACCGCGATGGCCCGGCCGCCGCGCGACGTGACCTCGTTCACCGCGCTGATCAGCACCGGCACGTCGTCGGGGCCGACGACGAAGATGACGGGGTAGCCGGCGTCGATCGCGCTCAGCGGCCCGTGCTTGAATTCCGTGCTGAGCATCCCCTCGCAGTGCGCGTACGTGATCTCCTTCAGCTTCAGCGCCCCTTCGAGCGCGACGCCGTACGTCAACCCGTACCCGAGCTGATAGAAATCCGTCCGGCCGTCGAACGCGGCCAGGAGGCGCCCGACTTCGCGCTCCGACGTGTCGAGCGTCTCGCTGAGCAGGTCCGGCAGGCGGCGCAGCAGGTCGGTGGGCTGGCCGCCCATCCGCAGCGCCAGGTACAGGAAGACCGCGACCTGGTTGAGAAAGGTCTTGGTCGCCGGAACGCTGATTTCGTAGCCGCACGCCAGGGGAAGATACGTGCGGCTCTTGTGCATGAGCGTCGAGCCGATGACGTTCAGCAGTCCGAGCGCCGTCGCGCCACGGCGCTCCGCCAGCTCCAGCGCGTTCAGCACGTCCTTCGTCTCGCCGCTCTGGCTGACGAACAGCGCGACGTCCTCCTTGCCGAGCGTCGGCCCATACTGCGCGACGAACTGCGGGGCCAGGATCGGGACGACCGGCCGCCCCGCGATGCGCGCCGCGTACACTGCGCCGATGAGGCACGCGTGATAGCTCGTGCCGCAGCCGACGTAGTACAGGTGTCGCGCGGCCTGCATCTTCGCGACCATGCGACCCACGTGAGGCGAGGCATCCAGCAGCCGCGTCAGCTCCGCGACGGCCTTCGGCTGCTCGTGGATCTCCTTCAGCATGAAGTGCGGGTAGCCGCCCTTGACGGCGGCCTCCATGCCCCCCGTGAAGACCTGCGGCCGGCGGTCGATGCGGCTGAGGTCGCCGACGCGCCGCAGCTCGATCGAATCGGCGGTGAGGATGGCGATCTCGCCGTCCTCCATCCGCAGGATCCGGTCGGTCAGCGGCAGGATCGAGGGCAGGTCCGACGAGCAGCACGTGAAGCCGTCGCCGATCGCCGCCACCAGTCCCGAGCCCTTCTTGAACGCGTAGAGCGTGTCGCCGTCCGCCGCGCCGATGACGAATGCGTAGTCCCCTTCGAGGATGTCGTGCGCCTGCCGGATGGCGTCGATCATGCCGGCGCCGCGTTTCATGAACAGCTCGACGGCGTGTACGCACGACTCGCCGTCGTTGGTCGAGCGCACGGTCAGGCCCTCGGCTATGAACCGCTCGCGAAGCTCGACGTTGTTCACGACGTTGCCGTTGTGCGCGCCGACGAGATCGCCGTCGCTGTCGAGATGGGGCTGGGCGTTGACCTGCGACGGGGCGCCGAAGGTGGCCCATCGGAGCTGGAGCAGACCCCGCTGGCCGCTCATGTTCTCGAAGTGAAGACGCCCCGCGACGTCGTCCACCTTGCCGACGTCCTTGCGGAGATCGATGCGGCCCGCGCCGTCGATGGTGGCCATGCCGACCGAGTCGTAGCCGCGATAGGACAGCCGGCGCGCCGCGCCGAGGAGAATGTCACCCAGGGCGCGATCCCCGCGGGTCACGAAGCCGAAGATGCCACACATGCGCGAAAGCGTACCACAGAGTCGATAGTCGATAGTCGATAGTCAAAGTCACAGTCGAAGTCACAGCGGGCGGTAGGCCGGCTCTCTTCTACGCTGAGCGGGTGCGTGCGGCGAGCAGGTCGCCGACGGCCGCGATGAGACGGGAGGAAGAGAACGGCTTTGCGAGGAAGGCCACTGTGCCGGTGGCGATCTCGCTTGCCGGCATCGCGGCGCTGTAGCCCGACATGAACAGCACGGGGAGGCCGGGCCGCTCGGCGACGAGCCGTTGCGCGAGCACGGGACCGTGCATTTCCGGCATCACGATGTCGGTCAACAGCAGATCGATGTCGCCGGCATGCTCGGCGAATAGCGCGACGGCCTGACTGGGCGTCGCCGCGGCCAGAACGCGATGCCCGGCGGCCCTCAGCATCCGCTCGGTCAAGTCTCGGACGGCTGCTTCGTCCTCGACCAGCAGGATGGTTGCTCCACGCGGCCGGGCGCCCGTCTGGGGGGTCGGTGGTTCAGGCGCAGCTTCCATCGCGGCCTCCGGCGCCGGTGGGAAGTACACGGAGACGGTCGTGCCTTTGGCCGGTGCCGTCTCGACCGCGACGAATCCCCCGCAATGGCGTGCGATCCCGTCCACGAAGGCCAGGCCCAGGCCGGTGCCTTCCCCTACTTCCTTCGTCGTGAAGAACGGCTCGAACAGGTGGGACTGCACTTCCGGCGTCATGCCGATCCCGTTGTCGCCGCCGCGCAGACGCACATACTCGCCCGGCGCGACCGCCAGGTCGGGCGGGCCGTTCGTCGCGTCGATCCGTTCTCGAGCGGTGTCGATGCGTATCGCGCCGCCATCCGGCAACGCGTCGCGCGCGTTGATCACCAGGTTGACGAGCACCTGCTCGAGGTCGTGCGGATCGATCAGGATGGCCCCGGGTGCGGGCTCGGCGGCGATCGTGAGCTGGATGTCCTCGCGAATCACGCGCGTCAGCATCCCGAGGAGACTGGCGACGGCACCATTGAGATCGACTCGAGCCAGCCTGGCGTCGTGCTTGTGGCCGAAGGCCAGCAGCTGGCGGGTGAGAGCCGCTCCCCGTTCGGTGGCCTTGCGAATCTCCCGGAGATCGTTCCGGTCCGAATCGCCGACGTGACGTTCCAGCAGGATGTCGGTGTACCCCATGGTCACCGTCAGCAGGTTGTTGAAGTTGTGCGCCACGCCGGCGACCAGTTGACCCACGGCTTCCATCTTCTGCGCCCGCCGGAGCTTCTGCTCGGACTCCCTGGCGTATTCCGACGCCGCCCGCAGCTCTGCCTCGCTCGCTCGAAGAGCGGCGGCGGTCCGGTTGCGGCCCGCGATGACGCGGCTTGCGAACACGGCCACCAGGATGAACATGGTCAGCGCGCGGGCGTCTCCCGCGCCTCCCGCCGGGAACGCGAATCTGGCGCCGCCCGCCGACAGAAGTACCGCAAGGAGGCCCGCCGGCCATGATCCCCAGTGCGTCGTGAACGCAACGGCGGCGAACAACAGGGCGAAGGGCGTGCCCGCGAACAGCGGCCAGGTGAACCGCGTCAGCGCCACCGCCGCCGTCGTAAGGAGCACGGCGAGCCCGTACGCGCGGACAGCGCTGCCGGTCAGCGTCGTGGATCGAGGCGCGGCGGGGCTCGGTGGATTGGGCAAGGGGTGCCGTGTAGTATCGCCTGATATCGGCCGGCCGCCAAGCAGTCTCGACCGGCGCCTCAACCGTTGGCCAACAGGTGAAACCTTGCACGAACTTCTCACGGACGCCGCGAACCGGGCCGCCCGATACGTGCGTGAGGCCGGATCGCGACGTGTCGCTCCCGGGCCCGCGTCGCTCGCCGCGCTCGATCAACTGGGCGGTCCGCTGCCCGAACTGCCGACGCCGGCGCCAGAGGTCCTCGAACTGGTCGACCGGGTCGGCTCGCCGGCGACCGTGGCCGCGTCGGGAGGGCGCTACTACGGGTTCGTGAACGGAGGCATCCTTCCGGCGTCGCTCGCCGCGGGCTGCCTGGCGACTGCCTGGAACCAGAACGCCGCGCTGCACGTGATGTCACCGGTTGGTGCAGCGCTCGAACAGATCGCTCTCGAGTGGGTGTCTGACGTCCTGGGGCTGCCGGCCGGATGTGGCGGGGCCGTGCTGACGGGCGCCACGATGGCGAATCTCTCAGGACTTGCCGCGGCCCGTCATGCGCTTCTCCACCGGGCGGGATGGGACGTCGAGCGTCAAGGTCTGTTCGGCGCCCCGCCCTTGACCGTCGTCGTCGGCGACGAAGTCCACGTGTCGCTGCTCAAAGCGCTCGGCCTGCTCGGGCTCGGCCGCGACCGCGTGACCCGCGTCCCCGCCGACGATCAGGGCCGGATGCGCGCCGGCGCACTCCCGGTGCTCGACGATCGGACCATCGTCTGCGTGCAGGCAGGCAACGTAAACACGGGAGCGTTCGATCCGGCGCGCGAGATCATCGAGCGGGCACGGGAGGCCGGCGCCTGGATGCACGTCGATGGCGCGTTCGGCCTCTGGGCCGCGGCGTCACCCCGGTACCGTCACTTGACCGAAGGGTTCGAGCAGGCCGATTCCTGGGCGACCGACGCGCACAAGTGGCCGAACGCCGGCTACGACTGCGGGGTCGCGCTCGTTCGAGACGCCGCTCACCTGCACGCCGCGATGACGGCGACCGCCGCGTACTTCACGCCCGGCGGGCTGCGCGAGCCGTCGCAGTTCACGCCTGAAATGTCGCGCCGCGCGCGAGGCATCGAGCTGTGGGCCGCGCTCCGCTCGCTCGGGCGCCGCGGCCTCGCCGACCTCGTCGAGCGGACATGCGGGCACGCGCAGACATTCGCGCGGCGGCTGCGCGAGCACGGGTACGCGATCGTCAACGAGGTCGTCATCAATCAGGTGCTCGTGTCGTTTGGCCCTCCCGACGTGACCACGGCGGTCATCCGCAGACTCCAGGACGAGGGGACCTGCTGGTGCGGCGGCACCGAGTGGCAGGGACACACCGCCATGCGGATCAGCGTGTCGTCGTGGGCGACGACCGACGAAGACGTGGAGCTGAGCATCGCCGCGATCGTGCGCGCGGTGGACGAGTGCCGACGAGGATGACGATCACGATCCGCCTGGCGAAGGCTGACGACGTCCCCGCCCTCGAAGAGCTGATCCCGCGTTCGGCGCGGGAGCTGAGCTGGCCCTACTATACGCACGCGCAAATCGAGGCGGCGATCCGCTACGTCTTCGGAGTGGACTCGCAGTTGATCGCGGATGGCACGTACTACGTCGCTCTCGAGGACGACCGGGTGGTCGGCTGTGGAGGATGGAGCCGGCGGCGAACGCTGTATGGCGGCGACCAGCGGCCCATGGGAGCCGGCGCACTTCTCGATCCGTCAGTTGACGGGGCCCGCATCCGGGCCTTCTTCGTGTCCGGCCGCCACGCGCGGCAGGGTATCGGGGCGCTGATCCTGGCGGCGTGCGCGGAGGCGGCGCGGTCCAGCGGATTCTCCCGGCTCGAGTTGATGTCCACGCTTCCTGGCGTTCCGTTCTATGAGAGGCACGGGTTCCGGGAAGTCGAGCGGGTGATCGACACGTTACCGGACGGGACGGCTATCGAATTCGTGCGGATGACGCGGCCCTGAGGATCGCGCGTTTTTCCGCGACGTCGGCGCCGCCGGTGGATCTTCATCTGCGTCCCGGCGAGCTGGATTTCGTAGCTGTGAGCACGAGATCCACCCATCCTCTTTATCGGACCAGCGCGATGGGGGCCCGCCAGAATGCGGCCTTCGCGTTGTCCGGGTCCAGCACCGTCACCTGGCAGTCGTACGATCCGGCCGCCAGGGCGCCGGGCGGGATGCTCAAGCGAATATCCGTCACCGTGGCACCGGGACGCGAGGGCTGAGTGACGACTGCGGGCGCCGTTTGCAACACCTTTGCGTCGCCTGAATAGAACGTCACAAATGCGGCGAGGCTGGCCGGGGTGGACGGATACGCCTGGAGAAACACGTAGAGCTCGCGGTCCGCCCGGAACGCCCGGGTGACGCTCGGAACCAGCCTCTGGCCGTCGTGGACGAGCGGGTTCGCGCGCTCGTCCGCGCCCTTCTGTCGCACGCGGTAGAGCGCGTCACCCACGCCCACGCGCTGGGAGCTCAGCACGACACTGCTGATGGCGAGGCGCGCGTCCGCGCGCGCGAGATTCGGAATCTCGAACGGCGTTTCAAAGGTGCCGATGCGCCCGGTGGTGGCATCGCGCGCCAGGATCTTGAGCACGTACTGTCCCGGCAACAGCGTGAACCCCGTCTCGTAATACAGCGGCCGGATCGAGAGGCTGGCCGCCGTCCCCTCGTCGACCTTGATGTCCAGCTTGTCGCGAACGTTCCGGTGCGCCACGCCGTGGTCATCGCGCACTTCGCCGATGATGTCGATCACCGTCCGCACGGCGCCGCGGCGTCGCGCGAGCGCCAGCTCGCTCGCCGGGAGCCTGACCGACACCGGCACGAAATACTCGTTGCGGTTCAATTGAAAGTAGTTCACTTCCGTCGCGATGCGAATCTCGGTAATCGGGTTGCCGTCTCTCAACGCGTCCTCCAGCTGGCGCTCCTTGTCGGCCGCCGTGAACTTCGCAAACGCCCTGTCGGCGAAGTACCCATCCCGGTACGACAGGTCGGCAGACAGCCCGCGCCTCAGCGCGACCCGCACTCGTCTGAACCGTCCGTCGGCGCCGGTGTGCGTGCTGTAGTACCCGAGAATGTAGTAGCTCGTGACCGCGCGCGCCGCCTGGGCGATCCCGAGCGACAGATCGTTCTGGTCGAGTAGCGCCGTGCCGCCGGTGTCCCTGGCGAGCGCATACAGCGTGTCCTGCGATCGTTCGAATCTTCGCTGCAGGGCGTCCGCCAGCGTCCCGGCGAACATGCCGATGCCCCCTGGCGATGCGCGCGTGGCATCCCCGAGCGGCGGAAGCGCAACGAGTCCTCTGGCGTCAACCGGGTTCAGCGTGACGTTCGCCCGCACGGCCGCGTTGACCGTCGCCCGCAGCTGGGCGCGGTTGTCGGTCCCGCGCATCCTGACGCCGCCGCTGAAGTAGATCAGCGACTTCTGCTCCGGCAGCGGGCGAAGCATCGCGGCCGCGGTCTGCAGTGCGGCGAGCTGGCGATCGGTGTTGAACAGATTGAACTCCGCGTCGTTCTCGCCGAACGCCGAGCCCTGCTCGGGGTCGTCGGCGACCCCGTCGCCGTTCTGGTCGTTCCCCGACTGCAGCGACTGGACGACATGCCGGAGGGCGTCACGGTCGGAGGTGAAGTCCTGCGGCACACGGACCGCTCCGCCGTCGAACGCCATGATCGCCAGCAGATCGGAAGGCGCCATCTGTGTGTCGATGTACGTGCGGGCGCCGCTGCAGGCGCGCGCCTGGTCGGAGGGCGACATCGACGACAGGTCGAAGTACAGAACGAGCAGGCGATGATTGCGATAACCGATCGTTCCGGGAGAGGGGATGCTGATCGGC